>ERZ1463038.749-NODE-749-length-11500-cov-12.543906_pt1 | contig 11500 bp, 7 predicted proteins | sample MGYA00564479_ERZ1463038 | MGnify/ENA primary metagenome ERZ1463038 (study PRJEB39244, sample SAMEA3635134) | Helicobacter pylori | study: EMG produced TPA metagenomics assembly of PRJEB11511 data set (Assembly of a 5300-year-old Helicobacter pylori... | reverse complement strand
GACGAGGATTCACACCACAGCGCTACTCGGTCGCAGGCGACACCCCGCCGCGGCACCCACGCCGCGTGAGCCTGCGCGACATCCTCCTTCAGCCGACCTCGCTCTCGTACTTTATGGAGTTCCAGGACCGGCGGCGGCGGTCGCTCCGAGTCCAATTCTGGCTGCTCATCGAAGGGCTCAAGGCCCCGCTCGAGGACGACGACGAGGACGACGACGGGCGGATCCTGCCGCCGCCGTCAGCGGCGACGGTCGAGACGGCGCGGTCCGACCTGCGCATGATCTGGGACGCTTACCTCGCCTCGAACGCGATCAACGCGAACCAGAAGCACGTGCGCACCGTGCGCGCGTTCGTCTTTGCGGCCCAGCGCGACGTGCTCGCCGAGATGGAGGAAGAAGACTTTCCCGCTTTCGAGAAGAGCGATCTGTTCTTCAAGGCGCTCGCCGACATCCCCGAGCACGACACCTCGATCGACGACCCTGCGACCTTCTACGCCGCCCTGTCGAGCCCCGAGCCGCCGCGCGCACGAGCAGCGTCGCACCCGCACCACCGCCCGCCGTCGCCCATCAGCCTGCGCCACTCGTCCGGTTCGCCCTCGCCCCGAGCAACGTCCCCACCACTCCCCTACGCGCCCGCCATCACGCTCCAGCGCACCGAGACTGCGCCGCCCAAGGTGACGCTCAAGGCCGTCTTCGAGTCGCGCCCAACGAACCGCCGCTCGGGTTCGGACGAGCACGAGCGCACGCTCTCCCGCACGGGCTCGCTCGGCTCGCTCGAGGGCATGTACGGCGGTGGCAAGCGCCGCTCGACGCCGCTGAGCGACTCGCTCGACTTTCTCATGAGCTCGCCCGGCCTCGAGCACGAGCACGACGACCGCTCGCCGCTATTCCTCGACGACGACCTCTCGGGCGCCGAGACGCCCGAGCGCGACGGCACAAAGCTCTCGGACGACGACTACGTCCAGGTGCAGACGATCGAGGCCATCCAGGAGGCGCTCAGCTCGATCCTCGCCACCGACGCGAACCGCGCGCACGCCCACTCGGAGATTGCCAGCCGCCACTTCTCGGCAAACCCGCTCGCGAAGAAGCCCCCGCCTGCGGCCGCGAGGGCTGGGATGAAGCGCGCCGGCAGCGCCGCGTCCGAGACGTCGCGCATCCCGTCCGCAATGAGCATCAAGTCGGCCCCCGAGGAGCCGCGAAGAAGCAAGGGCGTCTTTGGGGACGACGAGCTCGACCTCGACTACGCCGCGCTCGAGGACGAAGAGCCCGAGGAGGACTTTGACCCGACCTCGATCCGGCTCGCCGCACCGGGCGACCTCCAGCTGCCGGCCGAGATCGCCCGACTCGCCTCGACGCTCGACAAGCTCGCGTCGCAGGAAGCCGTCGTCGGCGCGCTCATCCGCAAGGCCGAGCTCACGGGCCAGGCGTCCGAGCTCAAGCTGCTCGTCAAGTCGCGCGAGTCGCTCCGGCGCGAGACGCGCGCGCTCGCGTTCCAGAAGGGGCAGTACGAGCTCCAGTCGGAGAGCAACAAGCTCGTGCCGGGCAGAACGACCGTCGCCATCTCGGGCACGACAGAAGGCCAGGCGGACGGACAGAGCTTTCAGCTTTACCTCGTCGAGGTCCACCAGCTCGCCACCGACGGCACGTTCGCCAGCGGGTGGATCGTCACCAGGCGCTACTCCGAGTTTGTCATCCTACACGCGAACCTGCGCGAGAAGTACGTCCAGGCGCGCTCGCTCGACCTCCCGAGCAAGCGTCTTGTCACGCCCTACAGCGAGGGCTTCATCGAGCACCGCAAGTCTGGCCTCGAGAAGTACCTTCAGGTTCCTTTTCTCTCCACTATATGCCTGGTCTCCAACTCACTCGCGCACCCACAGGCGCTCGTCCGGATCCCCGTCATCTGCCAAAGCACCGAGCTGCGTTCCTTCCTCTCGCAGCAAAACATCTCGCTCCCCAAGCTCGACGTCGACGCCGGCAAGCGCAACCTGTCCTACTTCCCCGGTCAGGGCCTCGTGCGGTCCTTCTACCGCTCCGTCACGTCGGGCATCGACGAGATGTTTACCGCCGGCCCAGCGTCGATGATGGACACGATCATCCAGCGTCTCTCGGCGCAGGCGAGCGCGGGCGTCCAGGACGAGGACCTCGTCGGCCAGCTCCTCGCCCAGCCGCAGGAGGAGGGCCTCACGTACTTTACGGCCCCGATCTGCGAGCTCTTCGTCACGCTGTTCGAGCTCAAGGAGAAGAACAACTGGCTTCGCAGGCAAGCGATCCTCATCATCCTGCAGCAGATCCTGGGAGGCACCATCGAGCGGTTCGTCCCTTTCGCTTCTTCGTTGTGGCGTGCGCTGATCAAGGTGGCCAAGCAGCAAGTTCCGAGATGCGGTCAAGATGCTCCTCAGCTCCGAGCAGCTCGGTAACTACATCGCCGTCCTCAAGAACGGCCTCTGGCCCGGCGGTCAGCTCAAGCCCAAGGAACCCCCGCGCACCCCGCTCCAGCGCGCCAACACCAAGGCGTCCGCGAACCGCAAGCTGTCCGCGCTCATGCCTGGTGGGTCTCTGTTTCCCACCAGCTTGGGATGTATCCGCTGAGTGTATCTTGAGCAGATGTCGCTGCGAACCTGATCGGCCGAACAAACGCCAAGCACGGCGCGCGCAGGCTCTTCGCCGTCCTTCAGAATCGGCGCCTCAACAAGGTGCGCTCCTGCTTCCCCCACTCGTGATGGACTGTCTCAATCCTAATACTCCACCACAGCACCTGATCTACTCCATCGTCGACGAGTTTATCGTCGTCATCTTCCCCGAGCTCGCACCGCCCCTACCGCCGGACCCCTCCACCTCGATCCCCGCTTCCAGTCGTCCGCTGTTTTCGTAGCATACCCTTTCCTACCACTTCAGTTCATACCATGTGATGTTGGACTCAACCTCGTTGGGGCTTCGTTGTCCGTGCCGTGCGCTTCTTGCGCACTTTCAACCTCTGCGAGTGATGAACAAGCCTGACTCGCATGTACTCGGAGGCGAGAAGGACACGCTGAGCTCTCCTCACGAACGAAACCTAAGTGAAGATGAAATCGCCTCCGCATCGCACGCTCGCCCATGCGCCCCTGCTACGTCGCGTCGCCCGATGATTCGGTCGCGAGCTCCAGTTCGATGAATTACCTATCTGACCAAAAGACTGGCAGGAATCATGTCGCACGTCTGCTCAAGAATTGATCAGCTTCGAAAGCCGGAATCTTGTGCAACTCACCCACCGTCCCTTTACGCGATCGTGGCGTCGCGGAATCCCCATGGAGAGCGCTTCCTCTGGGTCCCGTCACCAGACGGAGCCAAAGAGGCGGATGCCGAAGCCGAATCACTGTCGAGTAGGCTCGATAAATATCTCTCCTTGTACGAGACGGCGTTAACTGAAGGCTTGCTCACGATTGACTCGCCGAAATACTGGCCGACGCACTCTCGCTCACGGACGCGGATACCGACACCGACGCCCTGGTAAACGTGAGAACAGTGAGTCTCGCAGTCAATGCATAAAACTATATACAGTGAGCTCACAATTGGCTTGCCGAGGCACTATCGCTTGCCGAGTTGGATGCTGACGCGGACCCGCTTTGAGACAAGTTGCTGAGCCTCGCGTTTTCAGAGAGACGGATGGACGGTGTACTCACGATTGACTTGCCGATGCACTATCGGAAGCACTCTCGCTTGCCAAGTTGGAGACTGGTGCTGACACCCTTTATCATGAGACGATGAGCCCCGCTAGTTCCTGCGGACTCGAGGCAAGAGGTGCTCACGATTGGCTCGCTGAAGCACTTTCGCTCGCTGAGTTGGATGCCGATGCAGAAGCACTGTAAAACGGTGCAGCAGAGTGAGTCCCTATCTCTGTATGAATATTGTTGAAGTCGCCGTAAGCTCACGATTGACCTGCGGAAGCACTTGCGCTTGCCGAAGTGGATGCCCCGGCAGATACCCTGTGGTAAAGGTGCACCCTGAGCCTAAAGAAATGTTTCTCTACACTAAAGGTCTGCTCACGATTGGCTTGCTGAACCACTGGCGGAAGCACTCTCGCTTGCCGAGACGGATACGCTCACGCTCGCCGACGCCGAGGCGGATGCCGATGCGGACACCCTTTAATGTAAAACCAAACTTAGCCTCTATATATATCGAGAAGTCGCTGCCAGATGCACTCACGGCTGGCTTGCCGATGCACTGGCGGATGCACTCTCGCTTGCCGACGCCGAGGCGGATGCCGATGCCCTTCTTAAGAAAAAATGAGGAGTTCAGCCGCGGTGCCCTCAGATAACAGATTCACAGCGTGCTTACGATTGGCTCGCGGAGGCGCTGGCCGACGCACTCTCGCTCGCCGAGGCTGATACTGATGCAGACACCCTTGAAGAAAAAACAGCAGCGCATCGCTTCAGCTGTGTACATTTAACGGCATTGTAAATGAGCTGCTCACGATAGACTTCCCGAAGCACTCGCGGAGGCGCTCTGACTCTCAGAAGCGGAAGCCGACGCAGATCCCCTGCAAAAAGATCCATAAGTTCTGTGTTCACCTGCAGTGTATGAAAGAGGAGTCAAGTGGACATACACGCTCGCCGAGGCGCTGCGACTTTGAGAGGCGGAAGCGGAAGAGGACTCTCTGACAAACGAAGAAAGCGTCAAATAAATGGACTATCATAACTTGTTGTCTGGACGTACGACTGACTTCCCGAAGCACCTGCAGAGGTGCTTTGGCTTTGCGAGGCGGAAGCCGAGGCAGAGGCACTGCGAACCCACCGATGAGCGCTGAGCTCAACCGAACATCGTGAAAGGTCGGCAGGGATAACTCACGGTTGGCTTCCCAAAGCAGATCCACTACAGGTGATGGACTGGTGAGTGGTGTTCTCTCTCACGCAACGGGGAGGGATTTACGATTGACTTCCCGAGGCGCTGCCAGTGGCGGACGCACTCTGACTTTCAGAGGCGGATGCGGATACAGATCCTCTTATGAAGTGAGAGACTGATAAGTCGAGTCCTCCAGCTCAAAGCAAGTTATACCCACGATTGACTGCCCGACGCGCTTGCTGAAGCGCTCTGAGTCGCTGAGGCGGATGCCGAAGCGGATCCCCTGCGGACGAAGATTGAGTACGAGCCTCATCCAGATAAACCGTCGAATGAAACACACGATTGACTTCCTGACGCACTCGCAGAGGCAGAAGCAGACGCTAATCCACTGCAGTAGGCCTCGAGTCGTGAGCTGTGCGCCGCTCTACCATGCCCTGGGCGGACGCACGATTGGATTCCCGACTCAGATGCACTCGCAGATGCGCTCTTACTCTGCGATTCGGAAGCAGATTGACTTTGAACGGAAAGATTGTTGGTACTGGGATCACGCCGAGACGGACAGACGTACGATTGACTTCCAGACGCACTTGCGGAGGCACTCTGGCTCTGAGAGGCAGAGGCCGACTCAGATACACTGCATTGTGAGCGACTGGTGAGCTGGATCCTCAAGATTTCGCGCTACACGGACTCACGACTGACTACCGGAGGCACTCGCTGATGCGCTCTGGCTCTGGCTCTGGCTCTGGCTCAGCGAAGCGGAGGCGGAGGCACTTCCACTGAGGTAAAAGGTTTCAATGAGTATCAAGAAGATAATTAAAACGGAACGCTGAACGTGCGATTGACTGCCTGAATCGCTCGCGGATGCGCTCTGACTTTGCGAAGCGGAAGCGGAGGCTGACCCCCTGAGAGCGGAACAGCAATCGTAAGACGGTGCTCCACATTCTTCGCTTATCCAAATTCAGCAGGGGGAACTCACGATTGACTGCCAGAAGCACTCGCTGACGCACTCTGGCTCTGCGAAGCAGAGGCGCTGGTGAGATGTGTTTTGATCAGCTGCCTTTTCATACTTATGTCCTAGTTTGAAGCATACGATAGTGTGCCAGAAGGACTTGCGGAAGCACTTTGGCTCTGCGATGCTGAAGCCGACAAAGTTCCACTGCGGCACGTGGTGGTGAGAACCGTGCGTGATTCAATGGGGGCAATCAAATACATACGATGCACTTGCACTTTGGCTAGTCGAGAATGATTCTGAGGCTGAATTCGAGGCTGATGCGCTGGTTGACTCGAGAGTGGTGAACGGTCCGCGGTTTGAAGCGACAGGATCGCGCTCACGATTGAGATGCACTAGCATCGGAGCTCTGGCTGGTGTTCGAAACTGAAGCAGATGCACTGGATATAATGATTAGGCTACCAATCTTGTGCGTTTAGCAGACGGAAAATTGCTTACGATTGCGATGCACTGGCCGAGGGACTCGCGCTGCTGGCCGCGGATCTGGTCAGCTGGATGCATCCCACGTCTGCTGGGCCGCAAGCGTTACGTCGAGGAGACGCTACCAGGAGATTCTGATGTTCCAGAGTTCGTCGAGCTGAAGGTGTCTGAAGGTCAGTTTGTCTCTTGCGAAGCGAGGCATCGGCAGACGCTGGGGACGATGAAGTGCCACTCGAGATTCCAGAAGCAATTGACCTAAGCAAATAATACGGTAAGACGATTCACGATTCAGGGATCCGTGAGAGAAATAAAGTGGCTGACGTTGGCGAGGAGGTCGTGCTTGGGGTCCTGTGTGGCGGCGTGTAAGCAGCCGCCAGAGTGTTGAAAATCTTGGTGCCACGCTCACACAGACGGCGATGAAGACGTAGAAGATCTAAAGGGGCCACTTCAGCGTATTTCGTGTCGAAGTCTTGAAGCGACTTACGGCAGCGACGACGCTGAGCTGGGAGAGTCTGGTCAGCGTCCCCTTTTGACCTCCGCGGTGTGAAGTTTATACCTGGGAGATATCAACGAGCTAGTGGAGCTTGGAGCAGAGCTCGTGGAGCTTGGAGGACTGCTCGAAGTAATGGTACTTTCGGGGGTGTCAGAGAGTGAGCGTTGGTTCACGTCGCGCGCGGCGAGAGCTACGTACGCGCTACCGCCCACATTTGACGTCGTTACTGTCGTAGTAGTTGATTGTGCGGTCGCAAGAAGCACGTTGAGCGTCTCGGTGGAAACGTAAGGAAGGAACGTGGTGATGGTAGTGAGTACTTCGACAACTGAGGATCCGCCGGGCAAAGTGATGAGAGTCGAGAGGGTGCTCGTGACCGGAGTCAGAAGCGTTGTGGTCACGATGGACTGGATGACGGGTGCTGTGACCGTGGAGGCAATGACCGTGAGGCGTCCACCTGTGCGCCAGCAGGGATCAGAGGGCAACGAAACATCACCCGAGTTCCCGACGTACTGATTTCGGTTGTAAGCGAGGAAACATACGTTGTCCAAGCACCAGCGACAGTGCCGGTCTCGGTGCGCGTTTTCTTGGATTCTGCTACCGCCTTGTTGTTCCTCGTCTTCACGACGGCTGTCTCGCCACAATGTATGAGTGAGCTACTAGATACCAGAAATGTGGAGGATGAAAGCTTACACACTGGAACCTGGCAGGAAGGTCCGAGTCAGCATGGCGCGCGCGGAGTTGCCGCGCGGAGCGGAGAAACGCACCGCGATGACGGCCGCGACGATGAGAAAGATGACAACCCCGAGAACAAGCCACAGCGAGCGTCTACTCTTGCGGCCCCGAGTACGATCCTGTCTGAGATTTGCGGCCTCGTCGGGGCTGGACTGCGAGCGGGGATAAGTAGCGAGCTCAGTCTGCCGCGGAGCTGGGCGCAAGGGAAAGCACCACTCACCTGAGTTCCAGCGCCAGAGCTGAGTAGTCCGTGACCACGACCAGAGCTCGACATTACTGGAGGCTGTGGAACGGCAAAGTTCGAGGAGATGAAGGACCACGAAGGTGAGGGCTGTGGCGATGGGGGGCGAAGGTGCAAGCGAGGCTGTGAAGAGCTCGTTTGAGCGGCGCTTCGGCAGAGCTGGACTACTGAGGAGATAGCTCACGATTAATACGCTGATGAGATATCAGAAGGAAGAGAACACTCCTCGCGGAAAGGAGCGAGCAGACCACGCCGGAAAGTCCTCGGACCGGAGCCGAGCCGCGAACTGCCCCTGCGGGGTCCGAAGCCGCAAGGTCGCAGCCCCTAGAGTTTCGTCGCTCGCAACGAGCTGATGAAGAGGCCGATAGGTGGGTCGAGCGTGGTTGGTGGGTGGGGAGGCTCAAGACGCTGAGCAGGGAGGATGGCGCTCCAAAGGTCCCGGAGCGGCGGGCAACGAATTCGCAAGCGGTCCTCGTGCTGAAGAGTAAATGAACCTTGCGACTTTCTTATTTGCCAAGCAGCGTTGAAGTTGATTGAAGTTGATTGAGCTGTGCACTTGGTTGAACGCGATTGAACGTGCGAGCTGGCGAGCGCTTTACTTTACGCCACGCTGAGCGCTGAGGCGCGCAGGCGTGGGCGTTGGTTGGCGTGAGCGTGAGCACGAAGGGCGTCTTCTGCCTAGAGCGAACAGGTGTTGGGAGTAGGTACCATGCATTGTCTCGTGGAGCGGATTTTGACTCTGGCGAGTGCGAGGCTCCAAGTCAAAAGGCGCGCGGCGGCAGATCGCTTCTTGACCTTGAACCGCCGCCTCGACTCATCAACTCGGACAAATTCGAGCACTACCTACTCAGCCGACGCCTTGCCAACTTCCCGGAAGCCTGGCTCACCCTCCGGCGGCGCTGAGCCCGCTCGGATCCGTCTGAGATCTGAGAAGCGTGTCGGACCGGCGTCAGAGACTCGAGGGACGCAACTCGCGCACCAGAGAAGGCAGGGCTGCTCAAGGCGAGTGGGCTAGTTTCTCATCGCCCCAAAGCTACGGGGTACCACTGATCGCGAGCTACAGACTCGAGCGCCATGAGGACCATCCACGCGCTGCCGATCGAGCTCATCCACGAGATCTTCTCCCACTTCGCCTCTGCACGAGACCCCAGCCCGTACCAGCTCGCACTCGTCTGCCGGCGCTGGCGTGACCCCGCCCAACGCGTGCTGTTCCTCGACGTCAAGCTCGTAAACGCAGTTCAAGCTCGCACCTGGCTCGTCTCCCCCGCCAGACCGAGGTATCGCACGAGGAGCATGGCAGTGTACGGTCCCATGATCAACATGCCGGTGAATGAGACTCTGGCGACAAGTCTGACTCTGACCTCGTTGAGTTTGCTCGGATCACTCGGTGACGGCGGGTACGAGTTCCTCAGAGGTTTCCCGAGTGCGCGGCCACGACTGCTTCCAGTCAGAGTATGCCATTGATTATTTCTCGGTCTCAGACCTCAAACATATCAAAATCGCGTACCCTGAGCTCTTCCCACGGGACCTTTCGCCGATGACCTTCCACCTGGACCACCTCTATCCACATCGGCGAGCAGGTTCCTGAACGCGCTTTTCACGCCCTCCTCGATTCTTCAATAAGCAGTCTCAAATCACTCCAGTTGATCATGGGGGACAACGACGTCTCGGAAGCGACCGGTGCCGCCCTCGCGAGTTTTTGCGCCAAGGCGAAGTTTCCGGTTCTCGAGAGCCTCGAGGTCGAGAACAGTGATCGAATCGACTCGATTGCGCCGTTACTTTCTTCTCTTCCCGCCCTCATCGCCCTCGAAATCGCAAATCATACTGACGAAGTCGTCGATGCCGTCGGGGCGAACGCACGCGAAACCCTCAAGGTTTTGACCTTCACTGAAACGTCGCAGAAGGTGGAGTACGACGCCGCGACAATATCACAGCTTGTTTCGCGAAAAAAATCTCAAGGGACTCTCCCGTCTCAACCTTCCCAATGTCTTCAAGGTCGACCTGATCGGACCAGCCGAACGCGCGTTGGTGGATAAATGCAGGGAGCGCTCGATCGAGCTGCACTGCAGGGATGGAGCTGGGTGAGCAGTTTTTAAGATTACGTACTTCGGTCAACGCTAATCAGTCGCTTGACCAGCACGCTCGAGCTTCGGGCCGCCACACCGGGGTCGGACAACGATTGAGACGCTGCGGCTCGCATGATATGCAAGGCCAATATCTCTGGTTCCCTTTTTGACTGGGCTCTACTACCGCGCTCCTTGACTACGTCGCGGGCTCGTCCTTTGCGGGCTGTCGCGCCTCACTCGCAGCGCGGACTTGCGCGCTGACGGGCCCCGGGTCAGATTGGTCCCGGTCGTTGCCGGACATCCTCCTCCTTCCTCCTTGAGCGCTTGAGCCCCAGCAAGATGGAAGTCCCTCAACCCTGCGATGCCGATCACAGGCCCAAACCCAAGCAGAAGCGCAATAGGAAGGCGGCGAGCTGCGAGTACGTCCACCTCCGCTTGAAAGCGCGCTTTCAAAGTGCAACCTCCTCGGCCTTCCTCTGACACTGACTTTTCGCCTAGGCAATGTCAGCGCCGTAAGCTACGGTGCTCCCGCGTCCTCCCTTGCCAAGCTTGCGTTGCTCGCAAGGAGGGGGACCTGTGCGCCTGGAGTGCGACGAGTGTGCAGCCACTGGCCTATCAGCGCGACCGCAACGAGACTGAGAACCTCAGGACTGAAGGTGAGCTACAGCCCTATATTCTTTCTCGCTGGTGTACCGGCGACTGTAGACCCAGGCATCCAAGTCGACGGAGAGCACCGACAGCAAGCTGACTGCGCTTCCACTTCCGCGCACTTCCCGGCAGTGGACCGCCTGCAATCCCTCGTGAATATCCTCTCGTCTCGAGACATTGGGTACACGGCCCATCTCCCGGCGTACCGCGCCAGCAGTCACGGCTCGAGCTCCGCCCAGTCGCCCGAGGCGGCGTCGCACAACTCGGGCGGAGAGACGCCACCGCGCAAGGACGACGATCTCGTCGCACACGATTTGGCTCAACGGCTCGGACAGCTCAATATTCGCCAGTTTATTGATGGTCAACATCCGATTGGGCCCGAGAGCCTGCTCATCGAGGTTCGGGAGGTGCTGTCGACCAGGACTCGCACTTGGCTGACGGCTCCCTACAACAGGCCCGCCGACTTCTGGACAGCGACAGTGGTCCATCAGCTACCCAATATCCTGAGCCAGTGATTCCGACGCTGCCATCGCTTCCCGTACCCTCCATCTACGCGCCGTTCTCGCGCAGCATCGTTACGACGAGGGACATTGTACAGCGCCTGCCCTCGAGAGATCTTGCGGAGGCTGCTTCTCAGCACTACTGGAGATATGTGGACTGGCAGGTCTCCCTTAAGTTGGCTCAATCTATTCGTACTGACGTCCTCCTCGCAAAGGTACCTTCATCCAGTCCCTCGGCACATTTTCCAAAGCCACACGAATGCCGTCTGGCTGGCGGTTTCCACCGGATCGCATGTCGAGCGTAAGCTCTCAGACGATCTCTCGAGAGAGTATTGACCTCAAGAAATCTCCAGCCTTCTCATTGGCGACTTGTCTCGCGGTCTGGGCGGTCGGGCTGAGCGGTATGTCGGCACAAAGGTCAGCGGAAACTCTCTCGGATTACGAGGGTATTCCTGACTTCACTTATACTACTAGGGCCGCTCAGAAGGGGTGCATGCGAAAGGACGCTCTCGCCCGCGATTGGCTCAACCTGGCTTCGTCGTCGCTCGCGATCGGCCGTTTCCTCGAACGGCCCAG
>ERZ1463038.748-NODE-748-length-11503-cov-13.338487_pt1 | contig 11503 bp, 10 predicted proteins | sample MGYA00564479_ERZ1463038 | MGnify/ENA primary metagenome ERZ1463038 (study PRJEB39244, sample SAMEA3635134) | Helicobacter pylori | study: EMG produced TPA metagenomics assembly of PRJEB11511 data set (Assembly of a 5300-year-old Helicobacter pylori... | reverse complement strand
ACCTCACCCTGCATTCCAAGATCCTCTGCGACGGGGAACCGCTCCTCATCCACTTCCAGCTCTCCCGTCTCGTCATCGGTGGTGCGTTTCCATGCCAGATCAGATGCGAAGGCGACGCTGACTCGACGCCACTGAAGGCTCTTACTTCCCTCTGGCTTTTGTCAAGGCGCTCTTCACGGCCTCGATCGACTCGCTCATCGACCTTACGATCACGATGCAAGCAGGGCACTCTCCGCCCCTTCGCGCCGAGCTAAACGCCGCCGTCTCGACGCTCGCGAACCTTCGAACGATCTCGGACTGGACAAGGAGCGCGCCCGACTTCTTGGAACTTGTCCCGTACCTCCCGGCGTCGGTCGAGACAATCAATACGTGCTGGCCAGAGCGCAACCGCCTCTTCACGCTCGCCAAGGCGCTCGCTCCGGGCCGCCTCCAGCGACTCACCAACATCCGCTTGATGCACATTCCTCGTGACGCCGTTGTTGGCAACGCGGACGGCACTCAGATCGTGGCCGCGTGCAAGAATCGGAACATTGAGCTGTCGTTTGGGTTCGAGAAGGACTACCTGCGCGAGGAGGTGCGCTTTCGTGTTGGCGACCGAGGCGCACCTGCAGCTGACTTCCTTCCTCCGGCAGCATCTCTTGTGCTCTACCGATGCACTCAAAATCTACTATTAGCTCCTCCCTGCAAATACGAGGGAAACTACCTTTGCTCCGCCCCTTCGCCTGCAAAGGCGCGATATCGCGGTCGGATTGTCGCATCACTCGCTCGACTAGTAACTGAACAGGGGGCCCACAAAAGCTGATAGAACCACATCGAAACCAGATCTCAGGCTCTCAGAAGCTCTCAGAGATGGACGTGTGGAAGGTCGGACGTCAACGCGTCAACAACCGACATCTCGGCCGAGCGTCGGGCGGAAAAATGGCACGTCCGGGCGCGGTCCGCCGTTATGACCGGGAGACGTTGCTGCAGTTTTTGGAAGGCGCGGGTCTGACTCCACCAACGTGGACCGCTTTTCCCACTCCGTGCCCTTGCTGTGCTCTGTGCCCTCCGTGCTCCCGCCGTGCTCAGTCTCGATACCTGGCGCTCCAGCCCCGTCGCCCTCCCCACCGCACGCCGCTCATCGCCACCGATCGAGAGCACCGATGACCAACACCACGACCCGCGAGACGGCAGTACCGGCGACAGAAGCACCAGCAGCTTCAGAGATCGATCTCGAAGCAGGACCAATCGTCGCCAGCTCGGGATCGGACGCGTCGGATTCCGAGAAGCGCGCAGATGGCGGAGTGGAGACGGGCAAGGCTCCGAAAGCTCTCGAGACCATGGTCATCCCCAAGAACAACCTCGCAATCGTGTTCAGTGGGTGAGTTTTGGACGGGTGTTGGTTGTTGTGCTAGAGCACCGCTGATCAGGCTGAACAGACTCATGCTCTGCACCTTCTTAGCCGCCTTGGTGAGTCAAAATTCTAGCTTGCCGTAGCTGGAGCGAATCATTGACCCGTCGAACACAAACTAAGGACCAAACGATCGTTTCGTGAGCATCTGCGGATGAAGCCGGTTTCGCGCACGCGCTGACCCTCTGGCTCCGAGTCAGAACCGCTTTACCCACCATCACTCGCGAACTGGGCGGCACGCAGGCGCAATATGCATGGGTGGGAACAGCATATCTCCTGGCTGCTGCCGCATGCGCTCCGGTCTACGGAAAGTTTGCTCAGGCCAGTCACTTTTCTCACAAAGCACGGCGACGCCACCGTTCTGATGTAGCTCACCTCCCGCAGATCTTTGGCCGCAAGCCCGTGCTATACTTTGCAGTCACAATGTTTCTATTTGGAAGCGCCATGTGCGGAGCTGCTCAAAGTATGACCTGGCTCTGCACACTTCGCGGAATTCAGGTGAGCGACCGAGCAATCCGATGGGTAACAGGTAGGGGCGCGGTGACTGACGCATACCTTTCCATTTCAGGGAATCGGAGGAGGTGGCATCCTACAGATGACTCAGATTGTCATCAGCGACATCGTCTCGTTGGAGAAGCGCGGCAAATATTCTGGAGGGATCGGCGCGACGTGGGGAAGTGAGCGCCTCCAAACCTGATTTCCTGTCGAGCGTTAAATACTCACAGCTCACTTCATAGTTGCGGCTGTCCTCGGTCCCCTCGTTGGCGGACTTTTGACGGACCATGTCACTTGGAGGCCAGTCCAGCTGACCTGGTCAAGGATCACATGGTCTCAGCAACTAACGATATCATCGCTTTCTCAGGTGGATCTTCTTTATCAACTTGGTAAACTCCTGCGGCACACGAGTGACTCCAGGATACGCGACGGTGCTGACCAGCCGGCCCTCCCCAGCCCACAGGAGGCTTCGCGCTCGCGCTCCTCGTCTTCTTCCTCAACCTCAACCCGCACCAGCCGACCTCGTTCGAGATCTTCATGCAGATGTTCGACTTTTTCGGCCTCTTCCTCATCATCGTCGGCACGGTCTGCGTCCTGATCGGCTTCAGCAGCGCCGAGACTGTCTGGAAGTCGCCTGAAACGATTGTGCTCCTTACCGTGGGCGGTTTGATCTTGGTCTCGGTGGTATTCTGGGAGTCGTACACCACGCGCTCCCCAATCATCCCTCCTCGTCTGTTCAAGGTGCGTCGTTGTGGCGTGGCATTGCGAGGAGCAAGGTGCTGACTTCCTGGCGGCAGACTCGCACGACTATCTGCCTCTTGATCGGTGTCTTCTGCCACAGCTTCGCTTTCATCACTTCCTCCTGTAGGTCGAGCTCCCTCGCTGGCAGGTGCAAATCGACTGTGCTGACTTTGTGCCATCACAGACTACCTTCCCCTCTATTTCCAGATTCTGGGAGCTTCCGCCACCATTTCTGGAGTCGCCCTCATGCCGCTATCAGTGGGATCAGCTATCGTATCGATCGGAGCAGGCTTCCTCGTCTCAAAGGTGAACTGATTCGCTGAATCTGCTGCTGCTGCTGTGCGAGTCCTGATGCCACTTTTTAAAGACACAAACGTACCGGGCAGTCATCACCGGATCGTTCTTCTTCTGTATTCTCGGTTTCGCACTCCTTGCGACGCTTGATGAAGCGTCGAACCGGTCAGCTTCCACCTTTCGTGTCGTGCACAGATCATGGGACTCAACATGAGAATTTCCAGTGCGAAGCAAGAACTCTACCTTCTCATCGCTGCGCTTGGAGTCGGAGCACTATTCCAGACGCCCCTTATCGCGCTTCAAGCCAGCGTGCCGATTGCAGACATGGCAACGTAAGCGAGTTCGTCTTCTCCAATTCTAGGGCTGACTACGGTGGCCGTGCAGCGCGACTGCAAGCCTGGGCCTGATCCGTCAACTCGGCGGCACTTCGGGAATCTCTATCGGCGGGGCCATCTACCAATCACAGCTTAAGAAGCGGTTGAGCGGCGTCGTGGGGTATACTATCAGCTCGAGTGCTCTGAGCGGAAACGTCGTCGGTCTCGACAAGCTCGATGTGCGCACCGTTTTCTTCGCCGAGGAGCTGGGGCTGACTTGTTGCTTTCTTCATTGAAGCCTCCTGAGCTGAGGAAGGAGGTTTTGCATGCGTTCACTCGTTCATTGAGCACCATCTGGATCGTAAGCTCTGCGATTTTCGAAGTGCCGCCACCGCTCACGCGCGCTTCCAGGTTGTCACTCCGATTCTTCTTGTCGGGTTCATCCTGAGCCTCTTCCTCAAAACATACACGCTCCAGAGGAACATTGTCAAGGCTGATGCGGTCAGCAAGGACCCACCGGCAGTCGTGGAGTCGGATCCCGCGATGAAGAAGTCACGGTCGGCGTCGACAGCCTCGGACGTGACGCAGCTCGACTCAGCGCAAACGATCGAGTCGGACAAGGCGGCGGAGAAGGTCGTTGTTTGAGCTGGTATCCCTGCGAGCCACAGGTTGCACGTACAGCGGACTCGACCGTGACGCCACCGAGCAAGATCCAACTGCAAATCAGCGCAGAGGTCACCTTCTGAGCGCGCTCTGTGCTGTTCCGGGTGCAGATAATTAACCTTTTTGAAACAACGACGTACGCTCAGGCCGTTTGGTTGGGCGACCGTTCCCTTGTGGCCAGGGGTGGACCGTGCGGACCGTGCGGATGCGGTGCGACGACGGTTTGAACTGGGAAGCCCGAACCAGGTCGTGCACCTCTCCTGCTGTACATAAACACGGCTGCGTCGAGCTGGGGGGCCCGAAGGGACGCAATTAGCGGCAAAAGAGTGCGTAACCTTCTAGTGTGCCTCGAGGGGGAAGCAGCTGGCTCTCTACTCTCCGCTCAGGCCAACTCACGCTCCGCGACGGTCTTCACAGTGCAGCACCGCTACGGGCCTCTGCCCTCACCTTCCTCGCCCTTGTCACCTGCATCACCTGGGCCGCGCAACAGGCTGTCGACGTCCATCTCGATGCCGGCGCGGAACACACACGCGCTCTCGCACACTGGCTCGAGCTCGTTCCCGTCCCCGCCGTCGGCGTACATCTCGATCGACGCCGAGGACGACCACAAGACGCTTGGGAAGCGCATCTCGACCAACAGCCTCGCGTTCGGCGCGCAGAGGCGGGCCGGCCACGGAAGCCTTGGCGCGTTCGTGCGTGCAAAGTGGCGCAGCGGCCGCACGCGCTGGGTCGTTGGCGGGACGCTCCTCGTGCTCGGCGGGCTCTGGTTTGCGTCACTGGGCAGTGTTGGCGAGCTGGCGGGGGTCGCACCGGGCGCGACCGAGACGGGCCGACGCGACGACGTCCTCTTCGAGCTCGGGCCAACGACGACCGACGCAGCAGCGCGACCACCAGAGCGGCCACCGAAACGGCCAAGCAGGCCAGCCGCGAACGCAGCGGGCGAGGTCGCAATCGTCGACGTCGACGTCTGGCCCGCAGCGGCGGCGCGCACCGACCCCGCTGGTCCGAGCGAACGCTTCCTCGCATACTCGCCGCACTCGGGCTACCACAACCAGCGCATCAGCCTCGAGAATGCGCTCTCGCTCGCCTTCATCCTCGGCCGCACCCTCCTACTCCCGCCCGTCTGGCTCGGCCATGCGATCCCCTACATCCAGTTCGACAAGCTCCAGCGCAGGCTCGAGATGGCTACCAAGACCGGCCTCGAGCGGTGCAAGCAATTCGGCGAGGGTGGGAGCGAGGACGTCATTCCCCGCGAGTGCACCGGCTACTTTGACTGGACGCTCGTGCACTGGGACTTTCTCGTTGACCTTGGCGAGGCGCGCAAGCTCGTCCAGACGCGCGACCGCTGGAATCACACCGAGGCCTGGCTCGAGGAAGACCTCGGCCTGCGACCGATCGCCGCCGCGGACCGCAAGGCGCCCGAAGCGGCGAGCCCGGACACCTTCCACCTTCGCGACTCGACCATGTACCAGTACCGCCTGTACGACTCGCCCGAGGACGAGGAGCCGCTGGCCAAATTCGAGAACCGAATAGATCTCACCCGGCTCGCCAAGGACAGCGAGGCTTACAAGCTCGTCCATCTCGGCTCGCTCTTCGGCACCTCGCGGCTGCACGTCCAGGAGGAGGCCAACTTCAACGCGCGGTCCGCGTTCCGCAACTCGATGGTTTTCCGCAACCCGCTCATCGACGAGATCACGTACGAGATCCGCGACCGGCTGGGCGGCGCAACGAGCTACTACGGTCTGCACCTCCGCGTCGGCGACGGCATCTTCCAGAAGAGCGCGCCGGACAACATGGCCGGCGTGTGGCTCCTCCTATGCGCGACCAAGATGAAGATTGACCAGGACATCTGCGAGGAGATCTCGGACTGGAGCGCGAAGAAGCACGGTATGCTCGACGACGCGCCGGCGGTCGTGCGACGGTCCAGCGGCGCCGCATCCGCTGCTCCGACGCTCGGCAAGCGGGCCAACTCGCGGCCCCAGCGCGAGGGCGCGTTCCACCACGCACCACTCCCTGCGATCCCCACCATCCGCACCCGGGCCGACTCGCCGCTCGATTCGACGCTCTCCTGTCGCGGCACGCTGCACACGGTCGAGAACCTCCTGCCCTTCAACGCGCCGCTCTTCATCGCGACCGACTCAAAGGTCCCGACCGCAGACCGCAACCTCGCCATCTTCTTCGACGCCTTCCCCTGCACCTTCATCATCTCCGACTTTTCCGCGACGTCCCCGCTGAACACCGAGGTCGTCGACGGACTCACGCGCCTCCCCGGCCTCCGCAATGGCGACGACAAGGTCCCGCTCGCGCAGTTCCTCTACCCGCAACTCGATGCGCAGATCGCTGCGTACGGCCGAGCGCTCGTGGGGACGCCGCAGAGCACATATAGCAGGTTCGCGGTCGACGTCCTGCACCAGGTGTACCAGTACGCCCTCCCTCCCGACCCCTAGCTTGTTCGCTTTGCTCATCCTTCTTTGTTTGTCTCATAGCGGATGGGACATCATCGAGCGGGGATAGACTTTGACTCGCGGACGCCATATATACCCCACGTCGCAACCATACCCTTTCCCTCCTGCCTTCTCTGTCGACCTTTCAGTTGCTTCTGGAACTTCGATCTTCGGCCGCCGCGAGGTCGGACCAGTGGCTCATCGCTCGAAGCTGCAGAAGCGCTTCGCTGACAGGTGAAGCGGATCGGTCAGCAACGCTCACCGGCCCGACTCCCGAGGCGCGGAGCGCTGTGACGCTTTCTTGCGCTGCAGGAGGATGCAGGTGCCTCTTGCTCCTCTCGCATCTCCCCAGCAAGACCTCGTTACCCTCGCAGGCCTTCTACCAGCTCTGCAACTATCATCATGTCAACCTCGACGCAGCAGATCGTCCTCGTCTCCGGCGCGTCGTGAGTGGTCCTGTCACCACGCAAGACGGTCACGAAGCTGATGAGGGCTTCCGCAGCGGCTATCTTGGTGTTGAAGTGGTCCTAAGCTTCCTGGCTGCCGGCTACCGTGTCCGCGGAACGGTGAGGACCCAAGCGCAGGCCGACGCCTTCCTCGCAAAGTTCCCTGAACACGCGTCCAACATCGAGTTCACACTCGTGCCTTCCATTACGGAGAAGGGAGCCTTTGACGAGGCTGTAAAGGGCGTCGACTTTATTGCCCACACGGCCTCGCCCGTCCCGTCCGGTGTTATCACCGTGGCTACCTTTCGCTTGCTCCAGTCGCGACTGAATCTGACCTCATTAATGCACAGGATGCTGAGGCTCAGCTACTACTTCCCGCTATAAACGGAACAGTGGGAATCCTCGAGAGCGCACTTCGAGAGCCCACTGGCAAAGTGCAGGCCGTCGTGCTCACATCCAGGTGAGCCTCATGCATTGCGTTCCGCAATCATAACCCTGATCATTCAGGAATTCCTAGCTTTGCTGCTGTCCGAAACTTTCTCGACCCGACGCCGAACCAGAAGTACGACTCCTCGAGCTGGAACCCGATTACGTACGACGTTGCGAAGGCAGCAACAGGGATGATTGCCTATTGTGAGCGATCTCTTATCTAGGGCTTCGGAAACTCCTGATGACTCTCTTAGCTGGATCCAAGGTCCTGGCCGAACGGGCAGCGTGGGACTTCATGGAGCGCGAGCGACCGCACTTTACGCTCACGACGCGAGTCCACCGCAATTGTGGCTCGTACGCGCAAGCTGAACCGTCTACCGTACAGGCTTCTGCCCACCTGGATTCTTGGCCCTTCAAGTGAGCCGGGACTTACTTCGGTCGCGGACTTGCGATCCTCCGTCGGGATGACCGCGAAGGCCGTCTTCTCCACCGCTCCCCCGCCGGGGCTGTTCATTGTCAGCGACATCCGAACTTCACCCATACTTGGCTAACCAATTATAAATCCCAGAAATATGTCCACATCTCCGACATTGCACGCGCTCACGTCGGGGCCATCGCTCGCCCCGAGACTCGCGGGAAGCGGTACCTGCTCGTCGCTGGCCCCGCCTCGAGCGTGCGAGCGGCGTTCCTGCTGAGGAAATACTTCCCGGAGCACGCTAGTTGTGTCGCTCCCGCAGAGGACGGCCCGATTCCGAGTCCCTTTGAAGCTGATGGAGCACCGTGAGCCACTCCTCGCTTAGTGAGTAAAGCTGCTGACTGGATATCATCGCAGTGCTGAGGCTGCATTCGGGTTTACCTATCGGTCTTTTGATGACACGGTCAAGGATTGGGGCGAGCAGCTTTTCAGATTAAAGCAGTGAAGGCGGTCGTCGCCAAGGAGGGCTGGTTCTGGAAGGCAGCAGCTACAGCAACTTACCAACCGATAGACCTGCATTGTTGGAGCTCGTAGGGTTTAGGAAGGGAGTCCAGAGGAAGGACTTGCGGCGTCTTCTTAAAGCGCGCCGCCGGTCGTAACGTTCACAACGCGCCTCCCCTTCTTGCCGTCAACTGGACGCGACCGGCTACGGCCTCTGTACATGATGATGTCAGGTTAGTTAGGCTAAGGCCGACCTCTTCTCACAGACTCTGAGCTGACCCGCCCTCAACCGTGGCTTCAGCGGCGACCTCGAAGCGCAGGCTCGGTGGGACATCGTCGGGAGACTGCACGGCAGGAACCAAAGCTGGACGACTTCATCGGTACGCTGTATAACGCTTGTCAGAGTCTGTGGGCCCTGTGGCGCTGGCCCGACGCCGAGCTGAACGATGATCCGAGGGTGCCACTGACTCGTCCTCCGAACGTCACACAGCGGACGGCTCCCACCTCCGAAGAACACGAACGTTCCTCTTCCGTACCTGCAGTGCCTTCCGAATGAGCTGCTCGAGCTCGTGTTCGGCTTCGTGGGCCACGCCAGGCTCGTACCCCTCCTTCTCACCTCTCGGCACCTCTACCAAGTCGCCTCGAAGCTGGTCATGCGAGAAGCTCACATCCCAGAATCAGAGGACGCACACGGAAGGGAAATGGTTCGCCTTCATCGAAGCGACACCACGAAAACGCTTTTGCGCGTCGCAGATTATCGCCTTCCCGCGTACGGCATCGGCCACGAAATGTCGATTTATCTCCTCTCGGGCTTCACTGGCCTTACCCACCTCTCACTCTCGAGCCTAGGCTATGACGATGGCGAGCCTGTCGTGCTCACGATGCACCTGACCACAGCGCTTCGCAAGCTAGTCTCTCCGGTCTCGCTCGAGCTCGTCGGCTTTGAAACGCTTGACGACACCACCTTTTCGATCGGGAAAGACCTCCCGCTGCTGAGGAACTTCGACACTGGAGCTTTGGACACCTCTCGCATGCTTGAACACACAAACCGACTTCAGTCGCTCACGACCGAGGCGATTGACGTCCCTCCCTTCCTCTCGAGTGCAGCCACCCTACGAAACTTCTGCGTCGTAAAGCATGAGTTCGACGAAACGCTGCCCATCTCCGAGGTCCTCGTTCGCAACATCGCCGAGATGATGGCGTCCTGTGTGCGCCGACTTGCTCTAGCCACGGCCCAACGTCGTGCGAGTGATTTTTTTACTGCAGCATGCGCTAGAGAGTCTCACCTTCACAAACTACTACATCTTCAGGTCCATGGACACCCACTTCGCTGCCTTCTTCGAGATCCTGTCGTCAATTCGAGGAACGGCCCTCGAGCGCCTTTGCCTGCACTACGCCGGGAGCTTTGCAACCGAGAAGAGCGACGCGTGGGCAGTTCGAGTTTCGAGCATTCGATCGTTGGAGCTGCACTCGGCGGATAGCCAGCTCGAGGGCCTCGACGGGCAAACCCAGGCCAAGGTGAGCGTTGCACGCACCCCAGGACAGAGCCGCACGGCTGACCTCGGTGCTCAAGACTATCCGAGCCTTTCGCGAGTTTCTGAAAATCTTTCCTGGCTGCGAACGTCTCACCTTGACCGGCTGGTCCGAATTCATCTCGCCCGAAGCACTCGCAGGCACAGAGGACGACGTCGAGCTCGGACTCAGCACACCACTCACCCTCACGTTTCTCTCCGTCCTCCGGACCTCGAGCATCCGCATCGCGACTCTGCGCTGGCTCGACCAAGAAAAAGGCGTCCGTCTCACGAGGCGATCTGGGTCACGGCGAGAATTTGAGCGCGAGCTGTTCATTCCAATTTGAGGGGGAGCAGGTGAGCACTTTCCCGTCCCTGGAGCGATGCTGTACGAAGTCCATAGATTCGCCGAATTTCTCGCAGGGGCCACACCTCGTTGAAATACCTGAACTGCTTTAAGAACAACCCTCATGAGGCCTCAGGACACCCTTGACCTTCGCTCCTGCGGCGCCAGCTCCCAACGCCAGCTCCCAACACCCAGGGCGGTCTATTTCCTTTCAAGGATATCGATACATGGGCTCGTTGAAGATACCTTCGTTCTGTGCGGCTGCGCACAAGGCGCTCGAGGATGAGGCGAGAGCCATTGCGGTTTTTGCGAGGGTGCGTGATGCTACTGAAGAGTGGAAGATTGTCCAGAGTGGGTGAACTATGGGCGATGCATTTGAAGAGGAAAGTGTCTGTAAAGTGGGTATGTACATACATATATATACTGACGTGGATGGCTGCGAGGGTGAAAACAACGTGTACAGCGGAGGGAGGGGTGATTACACGACGGGCGACATCGCGTTAGAAGCCTGGAACTTGAAACGCATGCTGAGCGCCTTGCCCTTCTTGAGCGTGACGTCCGACACCGATGTGGAGGTGCGGGCGGAAATTAGTGTGCCGGTCGTCTCGATTGAAGGAGGGAGCGCGAGGGTGCCGAACGCGGGCGACGGCGGTGCGGTCGACGACGGTGACCAGTCCGGGCTGACCGTCTCGCTGTTCGTGGACATGAGGTACGGCGTCGATGCGGAGGAGAGGGTTCCGGGCGACGAGTTTCCCGGGGACGAGTGGCCCGTGCTGAAGAAGTTCGTGAGCGCCGACGAGCTCTGGACGCGCGTGCTGAAGAACGTTGAGAAGGTCGACGAGCGCCGCGACAGGCTTGCACCGCCGAACGAGGTGATCGGCTCCGAGTGCGACTGCTCGAGCGTGCGCGGGGTTGGGAGGTCGAGCTGGCTACCTCGTCGCTTGAGTTTGAACGCGCTCGAGACGCCGTCCGAGAGGGACTGGCCGGCGGGCCAGCGCGGGGCGGCCGCGGGCGTCGAAGGCGAGCGCCCAAAGTGCTCATAGTCCGGCTTGCCGAGCTCAGGTGATGGCGGAAGAGACGAAAGCGGCGTCTCTGTCGCTCGGCGTGAGTACGAGGTCGAGTGTGTGCCCGAGGAGGACGCGTTTGACGAGACGCTGTTGTTGCGCTCGACCTCGGCCGCCGTCGCACTCGGGCTCGTCGGGAAAACGGCCGAGTTGACCGGAGACCGGCCACGGGCGTCGCCCAAGGACGACTGGGATGCGGCTCGTCGAAGGCTCATCGCTCGCGACTTCCAACTGCCGGTGCCCGTCACGCGCTGCTTGCTCGCCTCCGCGAGTGCGGTGTCGATGTCGGGCAGGACGGGCCGCGTGCGCGCGAGGCCACTCTTGGAGCGCTTGAGCGCAGTTGACCAGCGGTGGTCCGTTGACTCGTCGCGGTAGACCTGCGCGAGCTCGACGTCGAACCCGACCGCGCCGCGGAAGTCGGGGTCGAGCGCGGCCTTCGCGCCGACGTCG
>ERZ1463038.746-NODE-746-length-11527-cov-82.386332_pt1 | contig 11527 bp, 8 predicted proteins | sample MGYA00564479_ERZ1463038 | MGnify/ENA primary metagenome ERZ1463038 (study PRJEB39244, sample SAMEA3635134) | Helicobacter pylori | study: EMG produced TPA metagenomics assembly of PRJEB11511 data set (Assembly of a 5300-year-old Helicobacter pylori... | reverse complement strand
GCTGACCACCGAACTGAGCCTTACCACCCAGCGGCTGCTGGGTAACCAGGCTGTAAGAACCAGTGGAACGCGCGTGCATCTTGTCGTCCACCAAGTGGTTCAGCTTCAGCATGTACATGTAGCCAACTGTTACCGGGCGCTCGAATTTGTTGCCGGTACGACCGTCGAACAGCTGCATCTGGCCGCTTTCTGGCATATCAGCCAGTTTAAGCATTGCCTTGATTTCGCTTTCCTTGGCACCGTCGAACACCGGAGTTGCCATTGGCACGCCGTTGCGAAGGTTCTTCGCGAGATCCAGGATTTCCTTGTCGGTGAAGTCTTCCAGATTTTCCTGGCGACCGCCAATTTCGTTGTAGATCTCGTTGAGGAACTTGCGCAAGTCTGCGACTTTACGCTGCTCTTCAAGCATACGGTTGATCTTCTCACCCAAGCCCTTGGCAGCAAGGCCCAGGTGGGTTTCAAGGATCTGACCGACGTTCATACGCGAAGGTACGCCCAGCGGGTTGAGGACGATATCGACCGGTGTGCCATTGGCATCGTGCGGCATGTCTTCAACTGGCATGATCACGGAGACCACACCTTTGTTACCGTGACGACCAGCCATCTTGTCACCCGGCTGGATGCGACGGCGGATTGCCAGGTAAACCTTGACGATCTTCAGAACGCCAGGTGCCAGGTCATCGCCCTGCTGCAGCTTGCGTTTCTTGTCTTCGAACTTGTCATCCAAAAGACGGCGACGATCAACGATGTAAGCCTGAGCCTTCTCGAGCTGCTCGTTCAGAGCATCTTCAACCATGCGCAGTTTGAACCACTGACCATGCTCGAGACCGTCGAGAATTTCGTCGGTGATGTCCTGACCCTTCTTCAGACCTGCGCCGCCTTCAGCCGTACGGCCTACCAAAGCGGAACGCAGACGTTCGAACGTAGCGCCTTCGACGATACGGAACTCTTCGTTCAAGTCCTTACGGATTTCGTCGAGCTGGATCTTCTCGATGGACAGAGCACGAGCATCACGCTCAACACCGTCACGAGTGAAGACCTGAACGTCGATGACAGTGCCCTTGGTACCCGTAGGTACGCGCAGGGAAGTGTCCTTAACGTCGCTCGCCTTCTCACCGAAGATCGCACGCAACAGTTTTTCTTCTGGTGTCAGCTGGGTCTCGCCTTTCGGAGTGACCTTACCGACCAGAATGTCGCCAGCGCCGACTTCAGCACCGACATAAACGATACCGGCTTCATCAAGCTTGTTCAGTGCAGCTTCACCCACGTTCGGGATGTCTGCAGTGATCTCTTCAGGCCCAAGCTTGGTGTCACGAGCCACACAGGTCAGTTCCTGAATGTGGATCGTGGTGAAACGGTCTTCTTGAACAACACGCTCGGACAGGAGGATGGAGTCTTCGAAGTTGTAACCGTTCCACGCCATGAATGCGATGCGCATGTTCTGACCCAGAGCCAGCTCACCCATATCGGTGGACGGACCGTCAGCCATGATGTCGCTACGCTCAACCCGATCACCCTTGCTCACCAGCGGACGCTGGTTGATGCAGGTGTTCTGGTTGGAACGGGTGTATTTGGTCAGGTTGTAGATGTCTACACCAGCTTCACCGGTTTCAACTTCGTCATCAGCAACACGAACCACGATACGGCTGGCATCGACCGAGTCGATCACGCCGCCACGACGAGCCACGACGCAAACACCGGAGTCACGGGCAACGTTACGCTCCATCCCGGTGCCGACCAGCGGCTTGTCGGAACGCAGGGTCGGTACCGCCTGACGCTGCATGTTCGAACCCATCAACGCACGGTTGGCGTCGTCATGCTCGAGGAACGGGATCAGCGAGGCCGCTACCGAAACTACCTGCTTCGGCGAAACGTCCATCAGCGTCACGTCTTCAGGCGCCTTGACGGTGAATTCGTTGAGGTGACGTACCGCAACCAATTCGTCGATCAGGTGACCGGTGTCGTTCATCGTGGCCGAAGCCTGAGCGATAACGTGATCCGCCTCTTCGATAGCCGAGAGGAACACGATTTCGGTAGTCACCAGTGCGTCTTTAACCACACGGTACGGGCTTTCGAGGAAGCCGTACTGGTTGGTACGCGCATAGGCAGCCAAGGAGTTGATCAGACCAATGTTCGGACCTTCCGGCGTTTCAATCGGGCATACACGACCATAGTGAGTCGGGTGTACGTCACGAACTTCGAAGCCGGCACGTTCACGAGTCAAACCACCAGGGCCGAGTGCAGAGACACGACGCTTGTGGGTGATCTCGGACAGCGGGTTGTTCTGGTCCATGAACTGCGAAAGCTGGCTGGAACCGAAGAACTCTTTGACCGCGGCTGCGACTGGCTTGGCGTTGATCAGGTCTTGAGGCATCAGACCTTCGCTTTCCGCCATCGACAGACGCTCTTTGACCGCACGCTCTACACGTACCAGGCCAACGCGGAACTGGTTTTCGGCCATTTCGCCAACACAACGAACACGACGGTTACCCAAGTGGTCGATGTCATCGACGATGCCTTTGCCGTTACGGATATCAACCAGCGTCTTCAGGACGGCGACGATATCTTCTTTGCACAACACACCCGAACCTTCGATCTCGGTACGACCGATACGACGGTTGAACTTCATCCGACCGACTGCAGACAGGTCATAGCGCTCAGGGCTGAAGAACAGGTTGTTGAACAGCGTTTCGGCTGCATCTTTGGTCGGTGGCTCACCAGGACGCATCATGCGATAGATCTCGACCAGCGCTTCCAATTGGTTGCTGGTGGAGTCGATCTTCAGCGTGTCAGAGACAAACGGACCGCAATCGATATCGTTGGTGTACAACGTTTCGACACGGACAACCTGAGCCTTGGCGATTTTTGCCAGAATCTCGGTGTTCAGCTCCGTGTTGCATTCGGCAATGATTTCGCCGGTCGCTGGATGCACGATGATCTTGGCGGTAGTGCGACCCAGGACATAGTCCATAGGCACTTCCAGCTCTTTGATCCCGGCTTTTTCCATCTGGTTTACATGGCGAGCGGTGATCCGACGACCTTGTTCGACAATGACTTTGCCTTTGTCGTCCAAGATGTCAATAGCCGCAATTTCACCACGAAGACGCTGAGGAATCAGCTCCAGATTCAGGTTTTCACCCTGCACATGGAAAATGTTGGTGGTATAGAACGCATCGAGCACTTGCTCAGTCGTATAGCCCAGCGCGCGCAACAATACGGACGCAGGCAGCTTACGACGACGGTCGATACGAACGAACACGCAGTCTTTCGGGTCGAACTCGAAGTCCAGCCACGAGCCGCGGTATGGAATGATACGCGCGGAATAAAGCAGCTTACCGGAGCTGTGCGTCTTACCGCGGTCGTGGTCGAAGAACACGCCCGGGGAACGGTGCAACTGGGAAACGATTACGCGCTCGGTACCGTTGATTACGAAGGTACCGTTCTCAGTCATCAGGGGAATTTCACCCATGTAGACTTCTTGCTCTTTGATGTCCTTGATCGCTTTATTCGACGATTCTTTGTCGAAAATGATCAAACGGACCTTGACCCGCAAAGGCACAGCGTAAGTCACACCGCGCAGCACGCACTCTTTGACATCAAATGCCGGTTCGCCCAAGCGATAACCCACATACTCCAGCGCAGCATTGCCGGAGTAGCTGATGATCGGGAAAACGGATTTGAAGGCTGCATGCAGACCGACGTCGCGGAACTGATCTTTGGTAGCTCCCGCTTGCAGGAATTCGCGATACGAATCCAGCTGGATGGCCAGGAGATAAGGCACATCCATTACGTCCGGCAACTTGCTAAAGTCCTTGCGGATACGTTTTTTCTCAGTATATGAGTAAGCCATCAGCGTTCCCCAGCTTGGTCACCTGCTTGTTTGGCTTCTCCCGACGGGAGCAGCCAGAAAATCGTGCAAACCCCTTGGTTTGCACCACCCGCATCGGGTGGCTCTTACACGTTACAGATGCTGACCAGGCCAGCCATCTATAACGGAAAAAGGCCGGTGGCAAGAGCCACCAGCCATCAGCCTTTCGCTTAACGCTTGGGCTGGATACGCAAAGTCGATGCTTATTTCAGCTCGACTTTAGCGCCTGCTTCTTCCAGAACAGCTTTGGCTTTGTCAGCAGCATCTTTCGATACAGCTTCCAGAACGATGCCAGGAGCGCCGTCAACTACAGCTTTGGCTTCTTTCAAGCCCAGGCCAGTCAGTTCACGTACAGCCTTGATCACGTTAACTTTCTTCTCGCCAGTTTCGGTCAACATAACGTTGAATTCAGTCTGCTCTTCAACAACAGCGGCAGCAGCAGCTGGGCCGGCGGAAGCAGCGGCAGCAGAAACGCCGAATTTTTCTTCGAAAGCTTTGATCAGCTCAACAACCTGCAGAACGGACATTTCAGCTACGGCGTTGAGGATATCGTCTTGAGAGATAGACATGACTCTAATTCCTGATTTGGGGACGGCCTACGCGGCCATCGAAATAAACAAAAATACGCGAGAAGAAGTGCTCAGCCTTAAGCTGCGGCCGCTTCTTTTTGTTCGCGAACAGCCGCCAGAGTACGAGCCAACTTGCTGGTAGCGCCTTGAATCACGCTCATCAGCTGAGAAATAGCTTCGTTACGGGTCGGCAGAGTTGCCAGTACGTCGATCTGATTAGCTGCGAGGAACTTGCCCTCGAACGCAGCTGCCTTGATCTCGAACTTATCCTGACCTTTGGCGAATTCCTTGAACAAACGGGCAGCAGCGCCAGGGTGTTCGTTGGAGAACGCAACCAAGGTCGGGCCTGTGAACACGTCGTTGAGCACGTCATATTGAGTGCCTGCAACGGCGCGTCGCAGCAAGGTGTTACGTACAACGCGTACGTAAACGCCTGCTTCACGGGCCTCTTTACGGAGTCCGGTCATAGCGCTTACTGTCACACCGCGGGCATCAGCCACGACAGCGGACAGAGCTACTTTGGCAGCCTCGTTGACTTCAGCGACGATGGCCTTCTTGTCTTCGAGTTTAATTGCCACGGGTTAACTCCTGCTTGTTACCGTTTCATCCAACCGAGGTCGGATGTCGTTTTGGTGTCTGATTCGGTAAGGAACCGGGAGCACCATCTGCGTAGGCTTGAGGTTTAAGACTTGCGCCGCCTACGGTCTTGGATAGCCCCCGCCAGGCAGGGACCCCAATTTTTTCAATTGACGCGATCGCTCACGCCAACGTGTGTCTTATACGTCCAGCGAACCTTGGTCGATGACCAGACCTGGGCCCATAGTGGTGCTCAGGGTAACGCGCTTGACATAAATACCTTTCGAAGAAGCTGGCTTGATACGCTTCAAATCAGCGATCAGCGCTTCAACGTTTTCCTTCAACTTGACAGCGTCGAAACCGACTTTGCCAACGGAAGTGTGGATGATGCCGTTTTTGTCGGTGCGATAACGAACCTGACCAGCCTTGGCGTTTTTAACCGCCGTGGCTACGTCTGGCGTCACAGTGCCGACTTTAGGGTTAGGCATCAGGCCACGTGGGCCGAGGATCTGACCCAACTGACCAACAACACGCATCGCGTCCGGGGAGGCGATAACAACGTCGAAGTTCAGGTTGCCGGCTTTCATTTCGGCGGCCAGGTCGTCCATACCAACACGATCAGCGCCAGCAGCCAGAGCAGCTTCAGCAGCAGGGCCCTGGGTGAACACAGCAACGCGAACAGTTTTGCCAGTGCCGTGCGGAAGCACGGTTGCACTGCGAACAACCTGATCGGATTTACGCGGGTCAACACCAAGGTTAACCGCAACGTCAACAGATTCGCTGAACTTGACCGTCGACAGCTCGGTCAACAGAGCAGCTGCGTCTGCGAAGTTATAAGCTTTGCCCGGCTCAATTTTAGCCGCGATAGCTTTTTGGCGCTTAGTCAACTTAGCCATTACACACCCTCCACGTTAAGGCCCATGCTACGAGCAGAGCCAGCGATGGTACGCACAGCGGCGTCCATATCACTTGCTGTCAGATCCGCGTTTTTGGTTTTCGCGATTTCTTCCAGCTGAGCACGGGTCACGGTGCCAACCTTAACGGTGTTCGGACGAGCGGAACCGCTAGTCAGACCAGCAGCCTTCTTCAGCAGAACCGAAGCAGGTGTGGATTTGGTTTCGAAAGTGAAGCTACGGTCGCTGTAGACAGTGATGATCACTGGAGTCGGCAGACCTGCTTCAAGACCCTGAGTACGGGCGTTGAAAGCCTTGCAGAATTCCATGATGTTCACGCCATGCTGACCCAGAGCAGGACCAACAGGTGGGCTTGGGTTAGCCTGAGCGGCCTTCACTTGCAGCTTGATGTAAGCGGTAATTTTCTTGGCCATGAGGCACTCCAATTACGGGTTCAGACGCCTAAAAAGGCTCCCCGGTTACTTGCGCGTTTATCCCAGTGACGACAAAACCCCACAGCCTAGGGCTGCGGGGTTGGGATTTTCGTTCAGCTATGCCTTTTCGACCTGGCTGAACTCTAACTCTACCGGAGTAGAGCGACCGAAAATAAGCACAGCCACTTGGATCCGGCTTTTTTCGTAGTTAACTTCTTCAACCGTGCCGTTAAAATCAGCGAATGGACCGTCGGTGACACGAACAACTTCACCTGGCTCGAACAGTGTTTTTGGCTTCGGTTTGTCGCTACCATCAGCGACGCGACGCAGAATCGCTTCTGCCTCTTTATCAGTGATCGGTGCTGGCTTATCAGCAGTACCGCCGATGAAACCCATCACACGAGGAGTGTCCTTGACCAAGTGCCAAGTACCCTCATTCATATCCATCTGTACCAGCACATAGCCTGGAAAGAATTTGCGCTCGCTTTTGCGTTTCTGGCCATTACGCATTTCAACCACTTCTTCAGTGGGAACCAGAATTTCGCCGAAGCCTTCTTCCATGCCAGCCAGCTTCACACGCTCAAGCAGAGAGCGCATGACATGCTTCTCATAACCGGAGTAAGCATGCACTACGTACCAACGCTTAGCCACGGGACACCCTTAGCCGACAATCAAAGAAACAAGCCAACCGAGCAGGGAATCTAAACCCCACAACAGCAGCGCCATAACCAACACAACAGCCACAACAATCAATGTGGTCTGCGTAGTTTCTTGGCGAGTAGGCCAAACGACTTTACGAATCTCGGTACGAGCCTCCTTTGCCAACACGAAGAAAGCTTTACCTTTTCCTGTCTGCAAACCAACAAAGGCAGCAGCAGCAGCAATAGCAAGCAATACAAGCACGCGGTACAGGATCGGTTCCGCTGAGTAGTACTGATTGCCGACAACACCTACGACCACCAAAACGGCTACCAGGAGCCATTTAAGCAGGTCAAAGCGAGAGTCTTGGGCTTCAGCCTTGGGAGTCATCTACGAGGATCCTGTGAAAAGAAAGCCAGATTAACACCGAGTGAATCTGGCAGGTCAGGAGGGAATCGAACCCCCAACCTACGGTTTTGGAGACCGTCGCTCTGCCAATTGAGCTACTGACCTAAAAGCAAAATTAGGCCGACCATTATGCCGGCCCAACAAGAGTTTTTCAACAACTTACTCGATGATTTTAGCTACGACACCCGCGCCGACGGTACGACCGCCCTCACGAATAGCGAAACGAAGACCATCCTCCATCGCAATCGGCTGAATCAGGGTGACAACCATTTTCACGTTGTCACCAGGCATTACCATCTCAATGCCCTCTGGCAATTCACAGTTACCGGTCACATCCGTTGTACGGAAGTAAAACTGTGGACGGTAACCTTTGAAGAATGGCGTATGACGACCACCCTCTTCCTTGCTCAGAATATACACTTCACCTTCGAACCTGGTATGCGGCCTGACAGAGCCCGGCTTGGCCAAAACCTGACCTCGCTGAACATCATCACGTTTGGTGCCGCGCAACAGTACTCCGACATTCTCGCCCGCACGACCTTCATCGAGCAGCTTCCGAAACATTTCAACACCCGTACACGTCGTCTTTATGGTGGGAACGATACCGATAATCTCGATCTCTTCCTGCACCCTGACGATGCCACGCTCAACGCGACCCGTTACAACCGTACCGCGACCCGAGATCGAGAACACATCTTCGATCGGCATCAGGAACGGCTTGTCGACTGCACGCTCAGGCTCTGGAATATAACTGTCCAGAGTATCAACCAATTTACGGACGGCTGTCGTGCCCATTCCGCCTTCATCCTGACCATTCAACGCCATCAAAGCGGAACCAATCACGATCGGGGTTTCATCACCCGGAAAACCGTACGCACTTAGCAGATCCCGGACTTCCATTTCGACCAATTCAAGCAACTCTTGATCGTCAACCATGTCAGCCTTATTCAGGAAGACAACAATATATGGAACCCCAACCTGACGAGACAACAAAATGTGTTCACGAGTCTGCGGCATTGGACCATCAGCCGCAGAGCACACTAGGATCGCGCCATCCATCTGAGCAGCTCCGGTAATCATGTTTTTCACATAATCAGCGTGGCCAGGACAGTCAACATGAGCGTAGTGACGGATCGCAGAATCATATTCAACGTGCGACGTGTTGATTGTAATGCCGCGCGCCTTTTCTTCAGGAGCATTATCGATTTGAGAGAAGTCACGAGCAGAACCACCGAATGCTTCAGCGCATACTTTGGTCAGAGCTGCAGTCAAGGTCGTCTTTCCATGGTCAACGTGACCTATGGTACCAACGTTCAAGTGCGGCTTCTTGCGTTCGAACTTTTCTTTAGCCATCGACACCATCTCCAATAGAAGAATGAATCTTGACCGCTTAAAACAAAGGCAGATATTTTCATATCTGCCTTGGTAATGGAGCTCTTGAGCAGATTCGAACTGCTGACCTCACCCTTACCAAGGGTGTGCTCTACCAACTGAGCTACAAGAGCGAAACACATTGCACCAACAGCAAACTTGGAGCGGGTAGCGGGAATCGAACCCGCATCATCAGCTTGGAAGGCTGAGGTTCTACCACTAAACTATACCCGCGGAGCTTGCAGCTCACGCTAAAAATGGTGGAGGGGGAAGGATTCGAACCTTCGAAGTCGTAGACGTCAGATTTACAGTCTGATCCCTTTGGCCGCTCGGGAACCCCTCCTGAACGAGGCAGCATTTTCAACTCATGCTACCCTTCTGTCAACTATTTTCTCATTAAAAACCTGAGGTTACATTCGCTGACAACAACTCTACAGGTGACGCTGTTAACGCCACGCTGCGAAGCGGGCGCCATTCTATGCAAACTAATCCGTAGTTGCAATGCCCTCACAAGACATTATTTTGTTTTTTAGCTGTGAGAAGTCCTGAGTGAGTTCCTGAATCAGGCCCTCATCCACAAGCCGTCGACTCGACGGAGCAACCCTCAACCAATAACCAGCCGTAGAACCTGCCGCGGGAGACTGAAACTGCGACTGTATATCGAGGCTCGTTAACCGCTGCTCAACCAGGCGTGCATCCTCCTGACGAACAAAACCACCCAGATACAGGCACTTTTCCTCAGCCTCATGGGGAGCAGAAGGGTTTTCGCGCGCAGCATCAGACTCACTCAGCAGATGAATATCTTGCTGAGAACCTCGATACAACGACAAGGAAATAACCTCCTTGGCCCGCAGAGGTGCTTCCTGCTGATGCCATATGTAATAGAAGGCATTGAGCATCAATAGCAAAAGAAATAGCCAGCGCATAGCAACCTCAAGGCAATGGACAAGCCAGGGCCAGCCCCACGAAAACCAGATCAGGCATCATTCGCGCGTCCGGCAAAATCCCCCCAATCAAATCCGCATCGCCGCCCGTAACAAAAACGGTGAAATCGTCCTTCCAATGATCGCGAGCCATGCTCAATTGAGTCAGTACAAAACCTCGCGCCATCAACGAACACCCACGCTCCACCGCCTCAGCTGTCGAGCGTCCTGGGGCGAAGTTGATCAGTGCGCGCTCCGCAGCAGCATCGTCGTAGCGAATCCGTCGTGTATGTGTACGCAGCTGATTGCGCATCAAGGGCATACCCGGACAGATAAAACCTCCCAGGTGCTGCCCATCGGGTGCAACAAAATCGGACGTGATAGCAGTCCCCAGATCCAGCACCAAGCACGCGCCACCTGCCAGATGATACGCACCCACTATGGCAAGCCACCGATCCAGGCCTAGCAGCTCATATTCGTCATAACCATTTGTTACGCCGGCCATAAGCCTCGCAGGAGCGGCATACATGACGTCTATCGAAAAGGCCTTGACCAGAACAGCGACCAACTGGGCCGTTTCCTCGTTGCTGCGCACGCTTACCAATCTACAGCGAGCCAAGCGCAGACCCGGCACCTGATGAAGAGCCCGTAGCAGCGCCTCATCACAATCGACAATACCTCCCACGACTGCCGATGGAGCATCCTCGTGAATTACCCGCCATTTGATGAAGCTGTTACCGCAATCAAGTTCAAGAATCATCACGCAGCCTCAAACTGAGCTCACCACCACTAAAAGTTTTCTCCTGCGAACCCACCCTCAACCGCAGAGCACCTTGCGCATCAACCCCTAAAACCACACCCTCAACGCTACTGGCTCCCGCGAGCAGCGTAACGGCTCGCCCCTGCCATAAGTGCCCCTGCTCCCACTCAGCCTGAAAAGCGGGGAATCCATTTTGCCGATGAATACTTAAATAGCGCTCAAGCGTGCGATTCAGTCGCGCGATCAAGTCATTACGATCTGACAAGACGCCGGTTTCAAGTCGGACAGAAGTCCAAAGCTGATCGACTTCGGACGCCGCTTGCATATTTACGTTGATGCCTATGCCTATTACAACGTGACAGACATCAGCGGGATCTCCCACCAACTCTAATAGAACGCCTGCAATCTTGCGCTGCCCGACAAGAATGTCATTCGGCCATTTCAGGCCGGCATTCTCGACCCCCACTCCACGGAGGGTCTGCATCACCGCCAGCCCCACAAGCAGGCTCAAGCCCTCAAGCTGGCGCATACCGCCCTCAACTCTCAAGACCAGGCTGTAGTAGATATTCTCCGCAAATGGACTTACCCATTTACGCCCGCGTCGCCCTCTGCCGGCAGTTTGCCGCTCAGCGAGTACAAGCACTGGCATATCATGGCCGCGCTCAATTGCGCGTAGCGCCTCTGCATTGGTGGAGTCGATTGAATCGAAGGTCAGGATTGGCCACGCAGGAGAAGAACCCGCGATGGAGATTTCATCCCGATCCAGTAGCGATATCGGATCGGCCAAGCGGTAGCCTCGACCTCTTACTTTATGGATCTCAAGACTCAACTCCGCTTCGAGCTGCTGCAGCTGCTTCCATACAGCACTGCGACTGACTCCAAGAGCATGGCCCAGGGCTTGCCCCGAATGAAAATTGCCATCCTTAAGAAGCTTCAATAACGTCAGCATGCGGATATCGCCTAACAATGAGGCACGCATAATAGCCACCCGGCCCGCTAATGCATAGAAACGAAAATGTGTTTATCAACCGCACAAACAAAACCCCTGTTTGCGTAAGCAAACAGGGGTTTCGGAATTTAATCTTG
>ERZ1463038.744-NODE-744-length-11536-cov-14.453358_pt1 | contig 11536 bp, 17 predicted proteins | sample MGYA00564479_ERZ1463038 | MGnify/ENA primary metagenome ERZ1463038 (study PRJEB39244, sample SAMEA3635134) | Helicobacter pylori | study: EMG produced TPA metagenomics assembly of PRJEB11511 data set (Assembly of a 5300-year-old Helicobacter pylori... | reverse complement strand
GTGTGGTTAGAACGAGAGAGGGGCGAGCGCCGACTGCGTTCAAGTTGAGCCGAGCGCGCGCACGCACGTGACGCGAAAGCAACTCGGAGGGACGCGACGACGCGTCGCACTTTTCCACCGTGCGCTCTCCCAACCCAGGTTCCCTTTCAAGTGCATGGTATGACACAGAATGCAGGCTATCCGGTTATGTGCAGGCGTCTGCCGCCCCGAGCAACGACGCGCCACAGCGACGAGCTCGAGTGTTTAGAAGACCTCGAAAAACAGAGGAAAGCAGAGGGGCTGTTCTGAAGAATGGGCAGCTTGCGGCTACACCACCTGACACTTTACGAGCCTTTCAAGTTGCGATGGGGCGGGACATGTTGCGCGCGGAGATCTCGGACAGCGCGCCGAGCCTCTCAAGAGCTGCGTTGCGTCGTCTGCACACGTTTCATTTAAAAGCTCGATGCTCATTCAAAAGTTCAGAGCGAGGCAAGAATGGCGTCGATCTCGCTCGGGATGCTGTCGAGCAACGAAAGGTTCTTGGTCGGCTTCCAGCCCAGCTCGCGAAGGACTTCCGCTGAGCTGCGCGAGTTGGAGCCCATGTCTGTGATGTCTCGATATCAGAGAGACTCTCCGAGATCAATGTTAATCCGCTCACAGTTCGGCGTCGGGTCATACTTGAGCTCGGGGCCAACGAGACCCTTCGCAAGGAGCACCTCGTGGATCTTCTTGGCAACGTCGATCCAGTGGTGGTAGCCAGTCTCCGCAAAGTAGTACAGGGGGTGGGGTGCCGGGCGAGTGAGGAGAGAGTCGAGGAGGGTCTCGTAGGCGAGCACGAGGTCCGCGACCTGTCGACGTGCTGGCGGTCAGCCGTGCACACGACTGGGGGAGGACGCGAACATACGTGAATGTGGTTCCAGATCGACTTGCCTTGACCCGTTACTGACACCTCCTTTGCCTTGATAGACTCCTTGACCCAACCCTGCAGCCGGCGGGGGTCAGAGTGCGTGGCGCCCAGGACGGAGCTGCGAAGCTCACGGGAATCTGGATCGTGATACGGTTGAGGGGTCTGCAGGAGCAGGAGCGAAGTAAGTAAGGTAGCAATCTCTCTCAAAAAAATAAAGGGGAGCTCACCCGGTGCCGACTCCGTAGATGAGGGGAGGAAGAATGATTGCGACTCTCGCACTCCCGACCTTGCCGCCGTAGACCGCGTTCTTGATGAGCAGGTCGACGTCGCGGTGGTAGGCCGTGTCCGGAAGGGCGTCAATTTCCTCTGGCTTCTTGTCGCTGAAGATGTGGTCGGTGGCGTGAAGGCCCTCTCCGGTGTCGGCGATGAGGCCAGCTGCAGCGCACGCAATGATCAGCGACGCCACTCTCCCACCTCCAACACAACTTAAAAGACTCACTTCCAGACGTGTGGATGTAGACCGCTGGTGGGCTCGATGCGGGCCGCTGGGCGAGTCCCTTCAAGATGGACTTGACCGATGGCTGGTCGTCGGCCGTCGCGGTGTGGATGATGATCTTCGAACAGGCAATATCAGCTCTTTCCCTCTTTCCACCGAGCAGCTCAGCTCACATCGTTCTCGAGCGTGGCCTTGACGATGAGCTCGTCGCTGTCCAAGCTGCCAATGATCGCCTTGACGCCCAGCGCCCTCAGCTTCTCGGCCTTGTCCTCTCCACGCGTGAGCGCGGTGATCGTGTACTTGTTCGTCTCGAGCAGCGACTGCAGGAGCGAGCCGCCGATGCTGCAGGCATGCTCCGACGTCAGCTTCGATGTGGGGGAGCGGAACTCGATGGCGGCTCACAACCCGACTCCGAGCATGAAGACGGAGGTCTTGGTGGTAGTCATTGCTTGCTGAAGAGTCTCGACGATTGATGAGGTGGGTGGGGTCGAAGGAGGAGAAGGGAAACCTTCGTGCTCCGAAGGCGGCGCTGATGCATCATTCCGCAGTGTCAGGGGGGCGCCGACTACCTCTCTCTTCGCAAGCCCGTAATTTATGTAGCCATGCAAGCCGTGCAAGCCATGCTAAACGTATTGCCTTGTTAAACAATGTACGTTGTAGTCCAGCGCCCGCACCACTCAACGCAGCTCGCTCTCCTCGAGAAAAGCGACGGAAGCTGTGAACTTTGAATAACGTCAGTCTAGAGCACCAAAACGGAGCTCTTCACAGGACCCACTTCATACGAACGCCGCAAAGGCTCTGGCCACAACTTCGCCGCCCCACGGCTCCCCCTCGATTGATCCGATTATCGACGCCAGCTCCTCCCAATCGTAAAGATCCTTCAGGTCGTCTTGGGTCTCGACGATAAAGTCAATGATTTTGTCCAAAATCTTCTCGTACGTCCCAGTAATCTCCGGGAACAGCTCTTGGGCAAAGGTGGCTGCCGAGAGCTGCCGCGCGAAAGACGCGAGCGCGAGTTCCTCGAGCTCGGGCATCTCGAGCAGATGCGCGAGTCGATAGACCGATTTCGGAGAGGCCGGAGTGGGTAGCTTGGGGCTTGCGAGGGTCCGGGTCTCGAGGGTGAGGGTGCGTTCGGCGCGACGCTCCTCAGGCGCCTCGGCGTCGAAAGTCGAGTGAAGGGGTGCGAAGCTGATGTGGCGCGTGAGGATCCAGCAAAGGACCGCCCGATACGTGGTGTACGAGGCCTCGTATATCTCGACTCGACGGTGAGGGTAGTCGCTATAGCGGCTGGGCGGAGGAGTTGGTGGCGTGCGCGCGAGGGCCTCGTCGTCGTCCGAGTCATCGAATGGGAGTGGTTGGCGGGCCCTGCGAGGCTTCTGGGTCTTGACCTTTTTGAGTTCTCCCTCTTCGAATCCGGGTTGAAGAAGGATGCGGAAGTAGGGCGATGCCGCGGCGAGGATGTCGCCGTCGCACCATAGCTCGCGGTCGCCGTCGCGTGGAAAAACGAATTGGACACTGTTGAGGTGCGGCGGCGAGAGCAGCGCGGCTGAAAGGGAAGCATAAGTGTAGCTCCTGTGACCTGGAAATGGCGACCTACCACTGTTCTGCTCTGCCATCGCCCGCAGCAAGCTTCGAGGCGCCGTCGCGTTCATCGACCACGCGATCCTCGCAATTGCCTTCGGCTTGCCAGTGCCCTTCAGCTTACTCTATACTAGGTGAACATCCCGAACCATCACTGGTGTAGGCTAACTGGAGCTCTTCGCTCCACCGCGATGCTCTGTAGCGTGTGGCGCCTTGCCACTGACCTCCGGCGTCTGACCCGACTTGCAGGGAAAGCGATCCTAGCATCGACATGACTTCGGGATCCACTTCTGACCATTCAAGGTTTACGAGGATGGACTTGGATGGGCCGATGCGGCAGTGGATGCGCCATTGGCCCGAGCTGAACGGCGGAACGTTGTCCGCGTCGACGGGGTACACAAGCAAGCTTCCAGCCGGGTACCGTGGACCCACGTGCGGAAGCGGGACGTCGATCGTAGGGTTTGGCGACATCGGAAGGTGGTGAAGGAACAGACGTGTAGACGTGTCGTGCGTTGGGGAACCTGACCGCACGCGACGGAGGCCGCGGAGTCGTGTGCGGGACTGAAACGTTGCGACTGCACATGCCGCGTGGGAGGTACCTACGCCAGGAGTATGTGCGCACCACCAGTACAGCACTGTCCACAAGTGTGGAAGAGCTGCTCGTCGCGGAATTCACGCGCTGCAGTTGCAGCGTTGGGTGCCGTGAGGGCAAAGCCGCGAGACGCTGCCGATGGTTGATGATGATGATGATTGGTATGCATTTGAAGGCATCCTAGTACTGCCTCCCTTGCCTCGCTGCCCCTTCGGTCGAAGCCCTGTACGCGCGCTTTGCGTCCTCCTCGGCCTGCCTGCGAAACGCGGGGGTCAGCGTCGGCCTTGGGCTAGAACGTGAGGAAAGACGCACCGAGCGAGTTTGCGTTCCAGTCCGTCCCTGCCTGCCATGCCGAGGACACCAGCGATGAGCTCGATCGCTCGCGGGCTGTCGTCGTTGGCCGGGATCGAGTACGTGACACAGCGCGGGTCGACGTCCGTGTCGCAGATGCCGATCGTCGGGACCTCGTTCATGGTCGCCTCGCGAACGGCGTGCTGGTTCAAGGTCGGACTGAGGAGCACGACGAGGCTCGGCTTGAAGCTGAGCGCGCTCGCCTTCTTCCACTCGCCCTCGACCTCGGGGATCTCGCACCAGCCAAAGACCTCCTTGGCGTTCGAGATCGTGCCGGGGAGCCACTTTGTGACGCCGTAGCCGTTCTCGCCGAGCCGCTTCGCGTTCTCCCACACGGCCCGCTCGGCGCCCTTGAGCGAGCCGACGAAGACGACGATGCCGTCGCGCTCGACGACGCCGCGGACGATCTGCGCCGCGCGCCGGAGTGCGGGCAGCGTCTGGCGGAGGTCGATGTAGGAGAGGGAAGAACGGGTGCCGTAGATGAGCGGGATCGCGGCGCGGTGGGTGAGCGAGGGCGAGTGTCCGAGGTGCGCGCCGGCGGCGACGAGGTGCGACTGCGTGAGCGAGACGGGCGTCGGCGGGCGGTGCAACGTGTGGTGCGGCTGCCACGTCGTGTTGCGGTTCTGCGTCGAGCCGAGTTCGGCGAAGTGCGCGTCTGCACACGGACTCGGGTGAGCCCGACCGCTCGGAGAAGCACGCGCGCGAGCTGGAAAGGCGCACCTGCGAGCCGGCGGGCGCGCCGCGAGTCGACCTTGGTCATCATCTCGTCCCAGGCCTTCTTCTTTTCCCGCTGCTTCAGCCCTAATGGCGGCTCCTTCGCGCCCACCCCGCCCGCTGGCCGTGCGTCGTCGAAAGTTTGAGCCGCGAGGTCGTCTGCCGCCCTCGGCGAGCTCGAGAACCGCCGGGCGGCCGGCTGGGGCGCCGAGCACCGGCACACTGCCCGCGCTGTCCGCACTGCTTGTCGCTGTAGGTTTGCCATCGTTGCGGAGAATGGATGTCTGCGAGAATCGGAGGCCAGCCGCGGGGGATGCCTTGCGGTCGAAAGAGGTGTGAATCGGCGACCGCGCGCGAAAGTGTGGCTCCCATTTTTCAAAGGCGGCCGGCAGCCACCCTTCTTCCGCACCTCCTCCGCTACCGTCCCCACCTCCCGTGAGCTCCTGCGACCAGGCCAGAACACGGTCGGGCATCGACTGACTTTGCGCGTCCCGTTCGCAGCCTCCCAACCCAACCCTCCTTCAATATGTCCGACTCTGATGAGGTGAGCTCACGCGCACCCGACTCGCCGCGACGCCGCCTCTGATGCAGGAATTGCGTGCGCAGGTTCCCCCCCTTGTTGACGGCAACGACGACGCCTTCGAGGGTGCCATCGGTACGCACTCAGCCGACCGCGCGCGGGTCCCGAAGCGCGCCCACAGCAGCTGACGCTCCCCGATTTTTTCTCTCCCGTCCCGCCGCGCCGCCCCACGCCCCCGTACGACCCTCTCCTGCCACCGAAAAAATGCGCCGACTCCGCCATGTCCCGCTGCTCCCCCGCTCGCGCTTACTGAATCGCAGGAATCGACCTCGGAACGTGAGAGCTCTTTCCAAAAGCGCTCTGGTGGGGCAGGCAGCTGACTTTGACTCTCGCCTTTCTCCTTCTCTGCACTCGTACTCGCTTATCTCCGTCGATGCTCGTCCATGGCTGTGTTTGCGCTCGTTCAGCACCTACTCCTGTGTCGGTGTCTGGCAGAACGACCGCGTTGAGATCATCGCGAACGTTCGTCCTCGTTCGCCCGTACGCCCGCAAAGTCGTCAGGACTGACCGTGAACGATGCTGCAGGACCAGGGCAACAGGACCACCCCCTCCTACGTCGCCTTCACCGAGACCGAGCGTCTCATCGGAGACAGCGCCAAGTGCGTCCTTCGCGCTCACGGGGCGTGGCGCCGCGCTGCTGGGGAGAATGCAGCGGTGCGGCAGAGTGTGAGGCGGTCGCTGACAATGGCGTTTTTTCCTGCGTCTTTAGGAACCAGGCTGCGATGAACCCCCGCCAGACCGTCTTCGACGCCAAGCGCCTCATCGGACGCCGATTCGATGACGCTGACGTCAAGAAGGACATGGTCCACTGGCCCTTCAAGGTCATCGACCGTGAGGGCTCGCCCGTCATCGAGGTGCGTGGCGGCAGACTTTTTTTCGGAGCGCGCGGCGCGGGCGCTGACGGCGCGCTGCCCACCGCCCCCAGGTCGAGTACCTCGGCGAGACCAAGCAGTTCACCCCTGCCGAGATCTCCGCCATGGTCCTTTCCAAGCTCCGCGAGACCGCCGAGACCAAGCTCGGCAAGACCGTCAAGAAGGCCGTCGTCACCGTCCCGGCCTACTTCAACGACTCGCAGCGTCTCTCCACCAAGGTGAGTTCCGCATTCTGCGCGTTGCTAATGCTGTCGGACGCTCACACTGTTTCGCACTCGCGCAGGACGCCGGAACGATCGCTGGACTCGACGTCCTTCGCATCATCAACGAGCCCACGGCCGCGGCGATCGCGTACGGACTCGGCGAGGCGACCGAGAAGAGCAAGAAGGAGAAGCTCGTGCTCATCTTCGACCTCGGAGGAGGAACGTTCGATGTCTCGCTGCTCGCCATCACCGGTGGCGTGTTCGCCGTCAAGGCGACCGCCGGAGACACGCACCTCGGAGGAGAGGACTTTGACAACGCGCTCCTGGACCACTTCAAGAAGGAGTTCGAGAAGAAGACCAAGCTCGACATCTCGGACGACGCCCGCGCCCTTCGCCGTCTCCGTTCCGCCTGCGAGCGTGCCAAGCGCACCCTCTCGAGTGTCACCCAGACCACCGTCGAGGTCGACTCGCTCTTCCAGGTGCGCTGGTGGTCCCGTTCCCGATTCTTGACGACGTGCTGATGCAGGGCGACTCGCTCAGGGAACCGACTTCTCCGCGTCCATCTCGCGTGCCCGCTTCGAGGAGATCAACGCCACCACCTTCCGCTCGACCCTCGACCCCGTCGAGAAGGTTCTCAAGGACGCCAAGATGGACCGCGCCAAGGTTGACGACATCGTCCTTGTCGGTGGATCGACCCGTATCCCGAAGATCCAGTCGCTCGTCTCCGAGTTCTTCGGTGGCCGCGCGCTCAACAAGTCGATCAACCCCGACGAGGCCGTCGCTTACGGAGCCGCCGTTCAGGCCGCCGTCCTGACCGGACAGACCTCCGAGAAGACCGCCGACCTCCTCCTCCTCGACGTCGGTTAGTCTGTTTCGATCCTGGTCCATGTCAAGAGTGCGCCGGCTGACGAGCGACTTTTTCCGCCAGCGCCGCTTTCCCTCGGAGTCGCCATGCAGGGCGACGTCTTCGGTGTCGTCGTTCCCCGCAACACCCCCATCCCCACAAACAAGTCGCGTACCTTCACCACCGTCGAGGACAACCAGACCACCGTCACCTTCCCCGTCTACGAGGGAGAGCGTGTCACCTGCAAGGAGAACCGTCTTCTCGGCGAGTTCGAGGTGCGCCCCCCTTTCTCAGTGCTGAGCTTGAACGTATGAACTGACGCCTCGGCTCTTCCAGCTTTCCGGCATCACCCCCCAGCCCCGTGGCCAGGCCGAGCTCGTCTGCACGTTCGAGGTTGACGCCAACGGTCTCCTCAAGGTCTCCGCCCAGGACAAGACGTCGGGTCGCAAGGCCAACATCACCATCACCAACTCCGTCGGCCGCCTCTCGTCGACCGAGATCGACCAGATGATCAAGGACGCCGAGACGTTCAAGCAGGCCGACAAAGACTTCACCGCCAAGCACGAGGCGAAGCAGGAGCTCGAGTCGTACATCTCCCAGGTCGAGTCGACCAGTGCGCCTTTTCCTTGTTTGTGTGTCACCTGTGCGACCGCCGCTGACGCTCGCTCCGCCCGCCCACCAGTCACCTCCCCGGAAGTTGGCGCCAAGATCAAGAGGCAGAACAAGGCCAACGTCGAGTCTGAGCTCGCCAAGGCGCTCGAGCGCCTCGAGATTGAGGAGTCGACCGCGGACGAGCTCAAGAAGAGCCACCTTACTCTCCGTCGGGCGATGCAGAAGGTGAGCCTTCGCGTCTCGCGGACTTGCGCGCCATCGCCGCGCGCTGTCTGAACATTGACTGACGCCTTCCGTTCCTCTTGCAGGCGATTGCCAACCTCGGCGGAAGGTGATTCCAGTCTGCGTAGTCACACCTGTGCTTGTTAGGATTCTATGAAAAAGCGATGGGCGGGAGCCCCGTATTCTAAAATCTACCTCGCCCGCTGCCCGCACCGCAGGGGGGGAGAGAGGTTCAGGCCTGAGCCTACAAGCAGGTCTGAGCAAGCTCGCCGCCGTGTCACTGGGCCCCGCCGCAGAGAGCCCTGCTCACGTGTGGGCAGGACGTCGTCGTGACTCCGCGGACGCGGGCCACAGAGTCGCCCCAACGCCGCGATGGGCAACCACCTCGTCGGATATCAGCGTATTAGAGCTTCTTATAGCCTCAGATGTGTATACGGGACGATGTTGAGCCCGCTGACCTACGCGCTCGTGCGGACGCAGGAGGTTTCCCCTGCTTGAACGAACGTCTCGGCGTCCTCTCGCCGAACAAGCACATAAGACAGCAGATTGACGTCGGAAGGCGTAGACGAGTGACTTTGAGAAACACGTTTCCGCTCGAAACTTGACACGACGACTGCCATGCAAAACACAGGACCCTGCGAAGCCGGGAGTCGGAGGTCGGGCCCTAGGGCGACGCGGTGGCGAATCCCACGACTGTACTTAAACGTGATCCGAATGGATGGGCGCGGGCCTAATATAGGTATGTGTGTCAGTCAAGTTACACGAGCAGCAAGCACCCTTCACCTACTCGTGGTGTCCGTCTTTGAGCCCACCCGCGCGCAAGCTCATGCTTCCGCCACCGACTCAATATTCTTTCGCCGAAGTCCCAGGGCCGCATACATCAAACTCGTCAATCCTCGTCCTCAGGACCTCGGAACATTGAGCAACGCGACGTCATCTCTCTATTCCTCCTTGACGACAACGACGACCTTGCCCCTCGCGCGCCCCTCGTTCAGCTTCTCGTACGCCTTCGCCGCATCTTCGAACGCGAACGTCGAGTCGATCGGGATCTGCATCCCGTCCGCCCTGAGCTTGACCGCCTCCTCCAGCAAGCCGGCCTCGCCGCGCAAGTCGATCGCAGCGTATCTCGGCGCGGAACCCCACCACCCCCAGAACCTGCGGAGGAGCATGCGCGGGTGGAAGTAGTAGAGGATCGCGCCGCCCATCGTGGAGCGATCGGTCTTGTCACCGACGATGGTCACGTAGATGCCGCCGTTGCGGTACGCCGACGAGCGGGGCGTTACGAGGGCCGAGAAGACGGTCGAGTCGGAGATGAGGTCCGTCCCGCCAACACAGTCGACTATGGAGACTGCAGGGATGTGACAGTGAGCTTGGGCAATCGAGAGCGGTGTTGAAGGCGCACTGTAGCCGTCTGCGGGCCGCAGGGAGAGAAGCCGGTCGCGCACGTTTTCGGACGTGTAGTCGATCGTGACTTCGGCGCCGAGGCTCTTGACAAATTCCGAGTTGCGAGAGGAGCACGTCGCGATCACTCGCGCACCGAGCTTGCGAACGGCGTATTGAACCGCGAAGATGCCGACGGCGCTGGAGCCTCCGAGGACGACGATTGTCGGCTTCGTGGGCCGAAAGGATGCGGCAGAAGTAGGGTTAAATATTGTTGGAAGCGGGAGGTAGGTGCAGGGCGGGGAGAGAGTCGTCGCGGCGGTCAGGAAGACGAGCGGGAGCCCTGCAGCCTCGACCCAGGTCATCGACGCGGGCTTCGGGAGGATCGCGGCCTTGGTCGTGTCGGCGAGGAGAACCTGCGAGAGACACGTTTCCATCGGCTTCCCAAGCTGTTTGGGGACTCTCGCTTCAGCTTGGGAGTGCGTGTAGCTAGAGGACTTGGCCACTCACAGCCGCGAACGACAACCCGAACACCTCCTGGCCGACTTTGAACGCGACGTCTGCACCCTTGGCAATCACCTTTCCTGAAAAGTCTGCTCCAAGTCCTGATCAAAGCTGTGTCAGTCGTTGGGGTGCAGTCGAGTCCGCTGCGAAGTGGCGCACCCTTCGCGTAGGCAAGCTGTGTGGAGCAGGATCAGCGATCGCGCCCGGGGGTCTCAGCGGATGCGCTCCTACCTGCGGAAGACGGAAGATGGACGCATTCGCGAGCTGCACGTCGACTGGGTTGAGCCCGGCCGCCGCCACTTGGATGAGCACCTGCGTCGGGCCGAGCTCCGTTGGTGGCGAGACCGGTACGAGCTTGAGCGTCGATGGGAAGGGAGGCGAGGTATAGCTCCACGCGTTGAAAGCCATCGCGACAGCCGAGGTGGTCGTTGCCGGGAGAGAGCATTGTCAGTCTGACGCCGCAGCTTGCCGTCGCTTCACCTTGCTCCGCTCCCTCGCCAACACCCACACACCTCAAACTTTGATTTACACGCGCCACGGCACCTCCTCGTCCCACCCGCGCCCCGCTCAACCTCGCCCTGAACGCTTCGGCCGCCGACGCCGCGACGCCAACTCCCCTGGCGCGTCGAGCGTGCCCAGGATGATCCACGCCTGCTTGATCTTCAACTCGAGCGGGAAGGCCAGGCTCACAAAGTTCTACAGCGTGCGTGGCTCGCCGCTCCCGCGCTCCCGTTCCCCGAGCTAACGCCGACCGCTCCGCACGACAGGCCTCGTCGCCCCAGTCCCGCGCGGACGTGCTGCAAACCATCTTCACGCTCGTAAACGCTCGCGACGACACGCTCTGCAACTTTGCGGACCTCCCGCCGGGCCAGACGTGCTTCGGCGAGCCGGGCGAGCAGGTCGAGGACCTCCGCGTCATCTACCGCCGGTTCGCGACCCTGTGCTTCTGCCTCGTCGTGGACGAGAGCGAGAGCGAGCTCGCGATCCTTGATCTGATTCAGGTGGGTGCAACCCGGAGAGGGTGAGGTCGGGGACGGGGCGCTGATGTCAGAACTCGGCTGCGACGCAGGTCTTCGTCGAGTCGCTCGACCGGTGCTTTGAGAACGTGTGCGAGCTGGACTTGATCTTCCACTTTGACGAGGTGCGTTTGGAGTGCAGCTATGGAGCAGCGCGGTGAGGCCCCGTGCGCGAATCGCTGAGCGGCGTTCGTCTCGCAGGTCCACACGCTGCTGAACTGCCTCATTACGGGCGGACTCGTCCTTGACACCTCAATAGACTCGATACAGCAGAGGTTAGCCGTTCGAATCTTGAGCCCAATGCTGTTGTTGCTGAGCCTCCGACTCCCGCAGCTTCGCCGCCCAGATGAAAGCACGGAAAGCGTCCTCGACCCCGGCCCTCAGCTTGAGCTCAATACCAGCAGCCGAGCAAGCGTGGGATCGGTTTGGGCTGAGTGCGTTCACGGGTCGGCGATGACGGGTTGTGCCGGTTTCGAGGGGAGTCGTGCAGAGCATGGACGAGCCGGCAGGCCCGGTTTCAATGAAGGGACGTCCATAATTCACAAGTAAACAAGAGCACTAACGTGACCACGAACCGAGAGACCCTAAGAGACCCACACAACCCCACACCATACGCATCCTGTCCACACCCGGCTCACGCCATGAGCTTGACCATCTTGCCCTTGTTCGGCACCGAAACGAAC
>ERZ1463038.743-NODE-743-length-11546-cov-11.575407_pt1 | contig 11546 bp, 16 predicted proteins | sample MGYA00564479_ERZ1463038 | MGnify/ENA primary metagenome ERZ1463038 (study PRJEB39244, sample SAMEA3635134) | Helicobacter pylori | study: EMG produced TPA metagenomics assembly of PRJEB11511 data set (Assembly of a 5300-year-old Helicobacter pylori... | reverse complement strand
GCCCGTTCTATAGCACTGCCGAGACGCAGGGCATCAAGGACCGCCTCGGCGAGCGCCTTTGGGGAACGTGATTGCGCGCCTCTCTCGCCCCAAGCGCAGCGTGCTGATGCATTCTTCTGCAGCGTGTGGAAGCAATGGGCGTTTTTCGGACCAGCTCAGGTCATAAACATGACGATGATTCCGGTATACGCCCGCCCACCGTTCCTCAACATGTTTGCGATCGCCTGGTCCACCTTCCTCGCGAGCGCCAACAAGAATGGCGGGCTCGCACCCAAGCAGCTTGAGGCCGACATCATCGCCATCGAGATCATGGAGTGACCACTATATACCATACACGACCACTAGACTTATACAAATAGATCGGACGCTAGAGGCGGCCGCCACCCAGTTGTTGCGGTATCATGTTGACATTATATACACGGATTGACATCATCCAGCGACTGGACTCGACCTCTCTCACTAGAGTACTCGGCATACTACGTGCTGGAACAGCCTGACTTTGTTCTTCACTGAAGCTTGAATGACCTGGACTGCCTGGAAATTCCCAGGCCGCCTTTGCGGGACCGACAGGCAACGGAGGACGTGGAGTTCCGTACCGCTCCGTACATGCCACATTTTGAGCTCGGTCGAACCACCAACAACGCGTGGACGAGGATCACCGGAGGGAGGATCGTCGTCGGTCGCCCACCGCGAAGCGGTTGAGAGCCGCAGATCAGTGTCTGATTGGTCTGAGCACTGTCCTCCGAGGCTCTGACTTCCGGATCCCCTCGCGAGCTCGTCAGACGTCCACGGCAACGGCTTCTACAGCTTCGGTCAGCGAGCTGGGCGCGGATGCATCCGCGCCTGCTCGAGGCAATGTTTCTCTAGATGTGGGGGTGATCAAGAAAGTGCACTCGAATGGTATGTGGCCAAGTCGCCAGAAGTTGTTGTGGTGGGTAGATGTAGACCTTGCAAAGCCAGTCTTTGCTTGACCTTCGCCAGCCTGGATCTTCTGTATTTTCGGTAAGGAAGCGCTCGTGACAGCGGGCCTGCGAGTGTCTAAGCGAGTACTTGCCAGTGCCTGTCGATCAGCTAGCCGAAGCATTGATCTCCCTCGATGGATGGGAGAGCAACTGTGGTTGACTCCTCGACTGTTTGCACCATTGGACCAGCTTCGGACGACCGGCGTGAACGCGTAAGCGACCAAGGTGGCTCCTCCCCGCTCTGTAGGCTCGCCCGAGTTCTTCACCTGCCAGACACGGTCCGCTGAAGGGAATGGGCAAATCCACAGCTCTTCGGGGGGCCACTGCTCCGACCCACCAGCGAAGCTCTCGATCCGACCTCGTTAAATGATACCGTTCTGCACGACGGAGGGACTGCAAGCAGCGGCTGAAGTCGCTCTACGCCACACCAAAGAGACGGGACCCGAGGAAACGTTTCTTCTGGTATGCCTCGTCATGTCTTGCTTGTGCGTAGCTGTCAAGAAGGGGGTTTCGGACAAACCCTTGACACCTTGATGCCGGCCGAACAGCCTGCTGTCGCTAACGCTGGTGGCCATCGGGGTCAGATTCATGTGTGATCATAAGCTGTGAGTCCAAGACGTTTCGCAGTAATCTTTACGGTACCCGTCACTGACTCCACATCGCCACCGAATCATAGGCTCACGAGGATCGAGCTCAACAACGTTCCAAACACCCCATTGCTCGGATCAGGGATGCTTCTTGTCTGTGAGTAAAACATCGGGAATTTTACTCGCTGATCAGATGTCTCACGCTTCGTTAGATTCTGTGCTGGCCATCGTGAGCTGCATCCTCGCGCAGGATAACGTTCGCGGCGGCGGCGCCTCTCTGAAAACTGTCTTGCGAATCGCCGTGCTCTTGCCGTGAGTTTGGCGAAGTCATTACGCAACATCGTCTTACTCCTCTGTGTCCAGGGCACCATTATTCCTCTGGGCGTGGCTGTCTACGATTGGCGTCGCCTTCTCCTTCCACACCACGCGGCAACATGGGATCGCGAACGCGGAACCCAAGAAAGCTCTGTTCCAACTTGATCCACGTGCTATCAATATTTGCGTTGTTGCCTTTCCAGTGGTTGTCCTTGCTGCCACGGTGGTGCTTTCCGAGAAGCTCACCGTGGCCAGTGATGCGTTCGCCAACTTGGCTCTGCGTGCAGGTTCGTCGTTTCTCTCTCACTGGGGGTATCACTAGCTGATATTCTTTCTCAGCCATACAGCAGCTGCAAGGAAAGCCAAACGCTTGGCCTCCCGCGGTGGCAGCCTGTCGCAATGCGGAGAGATTCTGTGAGTCTTCCCTGCCAGTGCTTATGGAAACTACACCAGGACTCACTAGCCACATAGATCGATCCCTATGGCTCTCATGGTCCAGTGTGTTCCTCATCACCATCGCGGTCCGTTCTGTTCCTCTATGATCTCGAGCAGGATCGCTGACCCGTACCAGATACACACCCTTTACGCGACCCTGCTGCATCGACATCGAGTCGAGCAAATCCAATTTCTCGACTCAGAAAGGAGCCTGACTTCAACCAAATCGAACCTCGAAACTGTCGACAAACGGCAGAGGGTCGGCAGGGCCCTTCGCGACATCAAACGGATCGTCGCCCTGGCCCGGCTTGAGATGGCTTTCCTGTTGCTGTACTGTGTACCGTGGTCGTAAGATTTCAATTGCATCCGCCATAAACAGACTGACCATCTGAACATAGCGTTATCGGCGTGGTTAAGGCGTCGTGGGGAGTTCGCCTCGTCGCGTCCTCTCGGGAGTGGGGCACCTTTCTTTGCGTGGAGCTTCTTCTGGCAGCGATGTGAGCCTCCCTCTAAAACCGATCCATGTTACCTACCCTGATTTCCCTTGCCTCCAAGCTGCGCTTCAGTGACCCTCGTCGCAGTGATCCAGCGAGGCGTGGCCGTCCTCGAGGTCAGGCGAAGGGTTCTACGTCGAGAAACCCGCGCTCTCACCGCCGAGGCGACAGTACAGATCACTGTGCACGTCGAGTGCTTGGTGGAAACGCTTGAGCCGCTGGACGAGAAGGAAGGCGACTACTCCCACGACCGCCTCGACCTGCCCGATCTCCGCGGCCGCGTAGCTCCCAGTATTCCTCCCATCCGTGTCCACGGTTGCGACAAAGACTCGCAGGGGAACGGACAGGACGTAACGGTCGATGAAGGCGCAGTGATTGATCCGCACGTGCTTCTGCCTGTGTGCGAACACGACGCCGGGTGGAACGCACCGGACGACTGGGGCACCGCAACGGTTCCACTAGATACGACATCCACCATACTGAGATTTGAAACATGAGGCTGTTGTATAACCACCAGAAACGTCGCCGAGTAAGCTCAGGCACTCGCAGAATTGCTCCGCGGACGTCCCAGCATCGACGCACGTAATCCGCCCCACTGCTGGCACCTCGAGATTTGAAGCAACAAGTGTACACATTTGCAACATGCAAAAGTTGAGTAGTCGTATCGTGTCTCGCCACCGGGGCCGTGGGCAGGGGCAACGTCCTGCCTGGCCCTCCCTCTTGATCGACGACGCTATATCATCAAAATCGGGACCTACTGGTTGTCTATGATTTGAGAACAGGTCAGTGTTGTGGGTATGGTGAGCTCGCAAGAATGCAACGCACGCCAGACGAGGTTCCGCAGGCTGGACCACACCTCCGAGTCGACGTACAGGTACTGTGAAGCGGGCGACATGAGCTCTCTTTGACTTCGAAAGAGCATACACGGGGAAAGGATCACCTGCATGCTGTTGACCATGCCGCCCTGCAGAGTATCCCTGCGCTCCTTGAAGAGGTACATGACCGCACCCCAGGTGACGGCAGCGTAGAGGCCGAAGACGCGTGAGTCTGGCGGTCTTGGGCGAGCGTACGGCGCACCAGGTGGCGGGGGGAGAGTCGAGCGCGAGCCTGCGCCGGAGGGAGGCGGCAGCGCGCTCGGCGGCGACGGGGGGCCGGCCCGAGGGAGGAAGCTCGTGACAACGCGCGACACGACGTACAGGACGATCTGCGCGGGCGGAAGCAAGTACAGGTGAGCATTTTGGGTGCTTGATTGAAGAAATGAGTGCAACGGGACGGACCTGCTCGTTGACGGCGTTGCGCTCGCCGAAGACGTACCACCCGCTTAAGAGACCCGCGAAGAAGGTATCGGACGAGCGCTCCTTGCCGCCGCTCATGACCTTCTGCGCGAGAAGTGCCGTCTTGTACAGGGCGACGAAGCGGGCGAGGTTGAGCGCGTGCTGCTTGGTTGCCTTGTAGATAAAGTTGGCCTTCGACTGCCATCTGCGTGCACCGAGCTGTCAGCGCTAGCCTGCGCACCTCAAGCACTGGGAACGCTCACGTCCCACTCTTGAAGAGGATGGCCATGACGAGAGCATGTGGTGCGCGCACCCGGACGCCGTAGACGAGCCCATTCCGAGCGCCTGTCCGAGCCGGTCGGTGAGCTCAGGAGACGTCAAGCAGGCGCGAGACTGGGCACGTACCCTTGAGGATCCCGAGGACCGGCTGGTACTTGGGGTCGAGGATGATCTCGGTCGCGGCCTTGACGAAGCGGTCCGTCGACATGATGGTCGAGGGCAGAGGAGCGCTTCGGGCTCCGGCTCCAGCACGACCCGGCGACTTCAGCCGCAGTCGAAACTCCACTCCACTCTGACGCTTGACACTGACTCGCCAAGACCATGGAAACATTCACGCTGTTCGGCACGGCAGTCTCGATCGCACTCTTCTCCGGCCTCGCGAACGCGCCGCAGATCAAGGCCAGGCTCGTTGCAGCTTCGACCCTCCCGGACGACGAGGCGGGCGACTCCGAGCGCACCGCCGTCGAGTTCGCCTTCGTCGACGCCGCCACCATCTCTTCGCGCCTGCATCTCCTCACCGCCATCTCCCAGGCGCTCCTCGCCCAGTCGGACGTCTCGCTGCGCACCAAGACGGTGCAGAGTGAAGTCCTGTGGGCGCTCTCGCCTGGAGCGAATGTAGGTGCAACCCGGCAATGCGTGGTAGCAGCTCAACTCATATCTGTACCTACCAGATCAGCGAGTCGCTGAAGTACTTTGGAATCTCGGCGGCAACGACGTCACTCGTGCTCATCCACTTCTCGCCGCTCGACTCGGACGCGCAGGATGGAGGTGCCGTGAACGAGGAGACCGTGTACGGCCGGATGAAGGCTGTCGTTGAAGGGGAGCTCGCCTCTCTTGAGCTGCTCGGGACGCCCGCGGCGGGGGTCAACCTGAAGGCTCTGCGAAAGGTCCGATTGCAGGCCCGGCAGCGCGGGAGGGAGGTTGACTGACAGGTCGATTGCAGCTCTACAAGCTAAACCTGGACGCGGCGCTCGCGAACGTGAAAGTCGGATCAGAGGCCGAGCGTCGGACGGTCGACGACCTCTGCGTCGGAGCTGTCGCGCTCAAGGTGGTCAACTAGAGAGGCAACGCCGGCGCGTTCGTCTGGAATCGTGACGGACTTCCTTGATGGTGTAAGCTTCAACCCATGCCTGGCCTGGGGGGCCCGTGGCGACTGCTGATCTTCCTCAAGGAGCAGGGCATCTCGACACCCGGCACCCCGCCTACGGTACAACCCGGAACCGTGATTTCGAGGCCGCAACACTCGCTGCTCTGCATCCTTGTACCGACTCGATATCAGCCGAATGGTCCACTTTTCACAAACGTCAGTCCATGTCTGCCGCGAGAAGTTCCGCGGGCGCGGGCGGCGGGCGGACAGTTGGACAACGCGCATGGAGGTGCTGGCAAGGTGCAAGGAACCTACCACTCAGGAAGTTCAACTACGTGGACGGGCTTAAGCGGTGATGGGAGAGCGGGAGACAAGCCGCCGACCTCCGCTGCTCCGCTCCCACCTCCACCGCCCGTTCCGGCTGACGCCCTTGAGCTCGCTTCCACAAGCATCAATACCGCGACCACGTTTCGCTCCAAATACAATCCTCTATGCCTCCCACGACACGATCAAGCTCGAGCGCCTTCGTTCCTCGAGCTCGCCCCCCACTCGCCCTCGTCGTCGAAAACTCGCTCGGCGCCGAGACGCTCCTTCAGCGGCGACCGAAGGCCAATTGGGTCCACTTGCGATCCTTGCTTCACAAGAACGCACTAGACGGCGTACTCGCTTTGACGACGGAAGACTCCGCGCTTGTCTGGCCAACGATCAGCTTCGAGCCGCGCGCGCAGCTCGACCTTTCCGTCCTCTTTCATCTCAACCCAGCGCGTGAGGGCCTCGTGTTTGCATTGATATGTTTGGACTCTGGAAGCTTACTCTTGTACTTGACCAGATCTCACAAAACTCGACTTGCACGGCATCGCAAACTCGACGCTGTCCGCGTCACACCCGAACTTCTTCCCCAACCTCCGGAAACTCCGGCTCAGTTTCGGTTCGACGGCGGTCAACGTCGGTACCTACTCGTTCGCCCTCTCCCTTTAGAACATCACACATCTAGACGCTACGCTCGAGCTTCACCACCGCGGCTTCGCACACGAGACGGCCGGCGCGATCCTGGCCGTATTTCGGCGGCTCGGACCTGGCCTCAAGCACCTGTCCTTGCACGACGAGTCGGACGTAAATTTTCATGGCAGCGGCGTCTCGAGGGGCCGAGTGCTCCCCGGAGTGACGTTTGATCCGTCCAAGGCGGATCGCCAGAACTTCGGTGCGCCGTTGTTTACGGGCATCGCGGCGACGCTCTCGGCGATCGAAGGACTCAACGTGCCAGGCGATCTGCTTCCATTTATGATGCCGACGTTTCAGCGCCTGCATACCCGCCTGGACTGCCTCATTCTTTCCGTCACCTCTCACTTCAGGTCCGTTTCCCCGCCGCCACCGCGGTCAACGTCGCTGACATGGGGTGGGCAGCGCAGACCACTTGACAAAGGAGTTGGAAGCGATTATCGCTCAGAGTGGTGCACCCAACCTCTACCACCACTTTTCCAACTGGGTCGTCCTGTCCGGTGTGCAAGAAATTATCGTCGAGTCGGAGACGGAGGCGGAATCACAGGAGAACGTCCAAAGCATTCTCCGCGATCTTGAAGAAGACGTCCAGAAGATCTTCGGCCCGCTCCCAGAGCTTCTCCAGGACGAGTTTATCGAGAACTGGAACAGTCGAATTGAGTCGAGCGACAGGTGCCTCACTCCCATCGACCGGGGACCCAACGCTTTGCTGACCTGATTCGGCTGGCAGTAGATATGTTCGGATCCCTAAGGCAACGTGAGGTACTGCGTTCCGCGGTTCTCGCTCGACTCCTGACACCTGTCTCTAACGCTCAGCGGTGGCGTCGAGGTGGTTTCAATCAAGATACTGAAGCACAATGAATTATCGGTGGATGTGCCTTCGCTTCCTCTAGCAGAATCTACAGTGTGACCGGACTGCATCAGTTTGATTACCACGTCGCCTGCAGCTAAGACTGCGAGTGATCTTCGACGACCTTCGTCTTTCAAAAGACACGGTCGAGGACAGCAACCCGATCTCTCGTACAATCAAGATACGAAATGGATGGTTTCTCCTGAGGACACGTGAAAACCTGGATGCGAAGGTGTTTGGTCGGGCGGAGGCAAGCGCGCGGATTTGGTGACTTGGGGACAAGATGCTATGCAGCTGAGGGAGAAAACATTGGAACACATCTGGTAACCTTGTCTTCTGATCTCATCTTCTACAATTTCTCGACAACGCATCACCACTGGAGTATCGTCTCAACCTGGCCATATCTTTTTGTCGGAGAGCAGTTCGCCGGCGTTGAACGAAAGCGTAAGCAGACCTGATTCAAGGAGAGTTGTTTAATCCAGCTGATACAGTGGATCAACACAGAAGGAGTGGACAAGACAGCGCCGGCCTCTGTCGCTCAGCCGGCAGGAGAAGTTCCGGGTTACTACGAAGCGGTCAAGGAGGCACAGGTGCTATCAGAAAACCGAGGGCTGTTCAAGTAAGGAGAATCACGCGCGCCGACTTTGGTATTTACTGACACCACTGCTGTAGGATCGACCAGCGGAGGCGGCTGCGCTGGGGCTGCGCTGGGGCGAAGCATGCTTACTTCATATGTACTGGCTTCAGTGCAGTGATACATGATGTCCATATCAAGCCAGTGAACGAGCTCAAAGACCGCTGTCGACATCTTGAACTCGCCGCCGATCCGTCGGACTCGTAGTTGAATCCGATTGCGCGCGATGAGGATTGCCGACGTATGTAGGTTCAAGAACTGGTTGCTAGGTGACTCCCTTATAATTCAAGTCACCATATTATAGCATAGGCAATTCTTTCACCGATGCGAGGGGAGCACTGCACTTGGGCACGCCACACACCCGTCTGCGACGCCACGCAACGCCACCAGCAACCATCCAGAGGGAGACCGGAATTACTGCAGCCCAGGGCCAAAGTAGCTCCCGTCGCTTCTGCGACATTAAACCTCAACTCTCTCTCTTCCTTTCCGTTCCTTCGCAACGTGTCGCACCGTGCAACGTATGGGAGCAGGAACGATGAGCCAGCCGACCAGCTCCGCCCACGCCCCCGGCTCCCACTTTCCCCTGACGAACGGCCGAACGCCCTTTTGGGTAGGAGTTGTCGCTCCCGCCATGATACTTCTGCTGGCAGGCCTGTTCGCGTGGTGGCTGGAAAGAAGGTGGCGGACAGCGAGGACCACTACAGGTGCGTCGACGCGTTCCAACAAGGGAAAACCAGCTGATGCTGTGGCCATAGTCCTCGACGAAGAGGCACTCCCTGCCTACGAGCTCCCACAGGTAAAACTACCATACTATGCGACGCAGGGGCCGGTGGCAGGAGGTCAGAACGATACTCTCGGCGATGTGTTGCCGGCGAGCGCCGGTGCCGAAGGGGCTGCAAGTTTCGGTGAGTGGGTCGACTGGACTTCCCACAAGTGGAAGAAGCACTGATTGCCTGCACGCATCTGCTTCAGCACCTTTGGGCCGGCGGCGGGATGGAATCGGCGGAGTCAGGGTGGCGCATGACGGTCGTCTAGCGGTGCAGACATCGGCGTAACTTGCCGTCCACCCCTGCGGCGCTCTGCCTAGATTATCCGAAGGTCTCATCGCGGACTGTAAGTGGGAGGTGGATTGAGGTCTGAGTAAAAAGTCGTGATGAAACAGGATCGAGTGGCACGCGACGCAGAGGCGGGCGGGAGGAATCATGCGTAGAGTACAGAACGAAGGATGTGTAAAATCTACATGAGATCGAAGTCGTCGAGCTCGTCCTGTTGAATGGAAAGTAAAGTCAAAGTCAGCTCCGCGCCGCGACCGGGTTCGCGGCTGGTGGTGGCGCACGTTGTACTTCTGGACGTGGCGCTTGAGCTTGGACGTATCGACCCAGGTGACAAAGTCCTCCATGTTCCGGGTGACGAGGAAGGCGGGGTCGGTGATCGTGTCGGGCCCGACGCGGACGTGACCTTGCTCGACGTACGTGACCGCCTGTATAGTCCCGGTCAGCGCCCTCCCAACCAACCCAATTCAAAGAAGTCGCACCATCTTGACTGTTTCCGCCATCTTCAACCTGACGAGCACGACAGCAAGCCTCCTGCGACACATGGCGCCCACGGTGACCTTGCCCTCGCGCTTGCCCTGCCCCTCGACGTCCTTCTCCTTGCCCTTGAAGCCCTTGACGACGGGAGCATCGCTGCCCTCAATGTCGCTCATCTTGGCGCCGCGGTCGAGGATGCCCATATCGTACAGCTTGGACAGGAGCAGGTCCTGGTACTTTGCGCGGAACGGGTCCGCGGGCGGCAAGCGCGAGAGCAGGTGCGACAGGCGCCGGACCTGGCCGCAGAGCTTGTTGTAGGCGTGATAGTCCTCGCGCTGCTGCACGTGGTACCGGCGCATGACCTTGATCTCGCGCATCCCCGCGTCCGCTTTCCATGACAGGAAGTCGACCTGAGTGGCCGGCCGGGGTCAGTGATGCCACGCTGGCCTAGGCGGGATGTGTGCGAAGCGTACCTTCTTGAGCAGCTTGCTCTCATGATGCTTTAGTTGACGCACTGCGACGGCCGGGTCAGCATGAGCGCTTCGGCGGCGGAGAGTCTCGAAGGGGGCGCACTGGCAGCTGTGGACGACTTGGGTGGGTTCGGATCAGATCAGTGCTTCTCCTCGGCGTTTAGCACTCACCTGCGCGTGCTCGGGGTCGGGTCGTGCTGCTACGAGTCGCCCGCCGCCGTTCGACTTTTCGAGACTGAGGAGGGCAGAAACCTCAAAGTGCGAAACCATGCTGCGTTCACCCCTCCGCCGTGGGCTGGGCGGGCTCTCTCCATCCCCACACGACCCCTACACGACAATGAGTGCCCCGAGTCCGTCCCTGTTCGTGCAGAACATCAACGACAAGGTCAAGAAGGAAGGTGAGCCGCCCCGCGTTCCGCCTGGGCTCCCCGCGCGGACGCGAGACTGACGCCGGTGACTGCGTGCTGCAGAGCTCCGGAGGTCGCTCTTTGGCCTGTTCTCACTCTACGGCAAGGTAGCCGATGTCGTGCACACGCGCGACCCGTCCGTGCGCGGCACCGCGTTCGTCGTCTTCCGCGACCTCGCGAGCAGCACGAGCGCGATGAGGGGCCTGGACGGCGAGTCGTTCTTTGGCAAGCAGCTGGTGAGTACACATTCAGGATGCGGCGGGGGCGGTGCTGCTCGGCGCGGCGTGGCGAGGGAATCCTCTGTCCGTTGGACGAGCGACGAGGCGGCCAGCCCGAGCTGCAAGCGGCCACCCACCTCTGCGGCCGATGCACTAGGCCATTCCACTCACGCTTGGTCATCCAGAAAATAACGTACGCCAAGACCAAGTCGCACGCGACGACGGGCCTCGAGGAGGGCCCCGAGGCCGTGTACGCGATCAAGGCCGGCCTGCGCACCGCTGCCGAGAAGGCTGCCGGTGGCTCGTCGCGGCTTACCGTCTCGGGCGCGCAGAAGAAGCTCATCGACGAGGCGAAGAAGGCGAAGCGCGGGCGCGAGTCTGAGGAGGAGGACGAGTCGGACGACGACGACGCCCCCGAGAAGAAGAAGGACAAGAAGGACGACGATTCCGGTGCGTCCATTCGTACTTTCGTACTGCAGTGCATGGTTACTGACCCGTTGTGCGCACAGATGCGATGGAGGAGGAGTCAGACGACGACGCACCAGGGCCAGCTCCCGGTCCCGCGGTGCAGGCGCAAGGCTTCGAGCCAAACCCGATCCTCTTCATCGAGGGTGTTCCGTCAGAGGCAACTGCAGACATGCTTTCGAACCTCTTCCAACAGTCAGTCGCTGGCGTGTGCATATTCTCGCCCCGTCACTGACGGACACCGTTCGTAGATACCCAGGACTCGCGAGCCTCAAGCTCCTGCCCACCCCCGCCGGCAGCCCGCCAAACTCGGGCTCCGGATTCGTGCAGTACGAGACGTCGGCGCAGGCGGGCCTTGCGAAAGAGGCGTTGGATCAGTTCCTCGTCACCCCGAGCGCGCCGTTGCGGGTCTCCTGGGCCAAGCGCGCATAGGTGTGCTCGTCTGGATCAAAAAGGCGAGGCCTGGAAGGCAGCTCGTATAAATGTAATCATGAGGATGTCTTGCATAGATCTTGAGCCAGATCGGAGAGCACACGTCTGA
>ERZ1463038.742-NODE-742-length-11550-cov-14.585994_pt1 | contig 11550 bp, 16 predicted proteins | sample MGYA00564479_ERZ1463038 | MGnify/ENA primary metagenome ERZ1463038 (study PRJEB39244, sample SAMEA3635134) | Helicobacter pylori | study: EMG produced TPA metagenomics assembly of PRJEB11511 data set (Assembly of a 5300-year-old Helicobacter pylori... | reverse complement strand
CTTCGAGGACGCGGAGGGTGTCTGGGAGAGACGCAGCGCACTGCGACACAGGTCGCTGGCGAACCCCATACCTTCAACCGATGTTTACGTGCGCTGGATAGATCGATCGGAGGTACCAGTCAGAAATTGTGTATCATCAAGCGGTACCACGAGCGTGGCCCAGAGGATGTCCACCAACTTAGCACGGCCGGCGCCCGACGTCCGCTGTGCCAGCTGTTCATGTACGTGCAGAAGACGTTCGCCCGGGCTCCTACTCTTCGAAGACGTTTCCAATACCATACTGGGTTTGGCTGTGGACTTTGGGGACGAGGCCACCCGCGGATCCAAGTGCACACCGAGGCCGCGAGCTCCATTCCGTTCGAACGCAATCCTGCGAGCCTTCTGAAGAGCTCACAAAGTATCTTCATCTCTTAAGTGAGAGTAGTATCCGAGGGCGCACCGTTTGACGTCTGTGAAGCAGAAGATCGGGACCCGTTACGCCCCGACGACTAGCGCCCAAAGTGCTCCTTCGCGACGAAGGCGAGCTTTGTGGACAGATTCATCCAGCTACTCAGGGTGGATCAGTCGTCAAAGCCCGTCCAGATAGTACCTAGTTAGCTGTACGAGCTTCCATGGACGTGTTTGCTCGTCTCCAGCCCGTGTGCCAGTGGGGAACCGCCGCCGACGAGCCGTCGCAGCCGCAACGAACCACCTACGTACCCGCCGTCTACTTGGCAGTCGTTCCATAAAAATGACGCTCTCCCGGAACCGACGTCGGCTCCCTGCTCGGTACCCGTCAGCCAACGATTGCGATCCCGCCCGCGTCCCAGGCAAGGTTCGGTGCGCGCACGCGCGAATCCAGCGGCCTCTCAAGACGTCTCCACGACAGGTTCGTTTCTGCTTCCCTTCCTCCTTTCCTAGAGCGAGTGATGGGAGCTTGACTTCTGCTGTGAGCCCGTCGCCCCGATCCCGTTTCTCGCACCTTACCGGAAGCGGGTCAATGTCGCAGCCACACGTTGCAAAAATGTTGTACTCTACGCTCGTCTTGCTCCCCTCCGCCCTCGCGTTCGCGCCCCACCCGATCCTCAACCTGCGCCCTTGGCACCCGCGCCTCGTCGCGCCAGGCTCGCTCGTTGCGCAGACTCTCGTCCCACGGCAATACTCGGGCGCGATGGCGACACTGCGGTGCGACACGCGGTACACGTTCTCACTCTGCGACCCGGGCGCAGCGTGCACGCCCATGGGAGCCGTCGCGGCTGGAACGGCGTGTGTGGCGGGAGCGATCGAGTACGACGTCCCGCCAGCCGACGCGGCACCAGCCGCTCCAGAACCACCTGTAGACGCCCCCACCAACCCTCCAGCAGATCCACCAGCAGATCCACCAGCAGATCCACCAGCGGATACACCAGCGGATACACCAGCGGATCCTCCAGCAGATCCACCAGCGGATACACCCGCAGAATGAGCCGTCTGCAATTAAAGGCGGGAGAGTGCGGGAACGGAGGCGTGGTGGAAGGGATGGAATTGACACCAGTACAGAAGGATCGAGTGTATCCGGAATGCGCGTCTAGGCGTACAGCTGAGGAATCGACGCGTTAGTTGCCCGAGGTCGGAGGGCGCGTAGAGATGGGCGAGCAGCACTCACGACGTCCATGTCTGCGCCAACGCTCTCATCAGCTCCCCCCTCTCCGAGCTCCACAGAAAAAAGGAACCACTCACACCGCGAAGCGAGCTCCTCGACCAACCCAGGTCCGACCGCACTCGAGCTGCCGAGTCCATCTGCGCAGCCCAGTCCATCAGCTCGGCCCCTCTCCTCTCGCCCAAACAAAAAAAAAAAAGAGAAAGAAGGACGGACAAAGCATGACCATACTCCCATCGCTCTTGCCCTCGCCGCTCTTCGTCTCATCGACCGCGATCCTCAGGTCGCGCACAAAGTCTTGCACGACGGGCACGGTCAGGAGCGTGCAGGCGAGGTGCAGACTCGGCGGGTTCTGCAGCGCGTTCACTGCCCGCTCCTTCATCAGCGTCTCCCTCTCAACCCCGCAACCAGAACGAAAAGGAAAAGGAAACGCACGATGCCACCCCAGCTTGCCCATCCGGTCCCCAACCTCGTACACGCCCACCTCGTCATCCGCGCTCCCGAACGCAATGACCGACACGAGCGGCTTGCCGAGCACGTACAGCTCGGGGAAACTCGCGCGGATGGCGGCTTCGATCGCGACGCGGGCGCCGACGATGGATTGGCACGAGGCCGTGTAGCCGCTTTGGCCGAGGTGGAGGAGCGAGGCGTACGCGCCTGCGATGAGCGCTCCGGGTCTGTGTGTGGGTTAGGTGAGAAGGGGCTGGGGAAGGGGGGGGGGGGGGGGGGGGGGGGGGGGGGGGGGGGGGGGGACGGACCGAGAACCGGCCATGGAGGGCGAGGCGTACACGCCGCCCGGCCAGGTGGTGATGACCGAGTATTGGTACTTGCGCAGACGCTTGCTGCGGTACATGATGACCGACGAGCCCTTTGGCGCGAACCCGTCTGTTGCCGATTCCGTTCCGTCGCCAGGTCAGCCGCTTCATTCCCCCCAGATCGAGAGCAACGCTCAAGGGAAGGCCTCACACTTGTGCGTGTCGCATGAGATCGACGAGACGCCCTCGACGCGAAAGTCGAACGGCTCGGAGGCGAACCCGGCGCGCTCGAGGAAGGGCACGAGGAACGAGCCGAGGCAGCAATCGACGTGCAGGCCCAGCGTGTACCGCTTCGCGAGCTTGCCCAGTCCGACGATATCTACCCCGGGCGCATCAGCGTCGCATCCGAAAAGGAAGTAGGCCAGGGGAGGCGACGGACCGTCGATGATGCCGTCGGGAAAGTTGGGCGCCGAGCCGACGAGCATGATCGTGTTGGGGTTGATGGCGCGCTTGACTGCCTTGAGGTTGACTTTGCGCGTCGCAGGGTCGACGGGCACGTGGTGGATCTTGATCTTGAAGTACGCGGCAGCCTTGTCGAACGCGGCGTGCGCCGAGATGGGGATGATCCTGGCCCCCACCTTTCCCCCGTCAGCTCTATTCCCGCCCCCAAGTCGAAACGGAGGAGACTCACATCTCCGGCTCGGTGATGCCCCGCTCGGCGGCGGCGCGGTCGCGGTACGCCTTGCACGCCATGAGGATGCTCTCCGTCCCTCCACTCGTCGTCGTCCCCGCTCCTCCGTCCTGATCGATCGCCGACGTCGGCAAGGGCGAGTTGAATAGCGAGAGGCACATGGACACGACCGACGAGTCCATCTGCCTTACACCTGAGTGATGCGCGCGTCAGCTAGGCTCGCGGGGACGAGCGAGAGCCAGGGAGCGACGGACCGGGGAAGACGTCCGCGTGGAGCGGGTTGCTGACGACGAACTGGCCAAAGGCGTCCTTCCAGACCTCGCCCAGCTCGGATCCACCGTGGTAGACCGCACCAGAGACTCGGCCGGACTCCCACTTGGTGTTGGGCAGCGTCGCGAGCGTCGACAGCGCGGCGGCGACGTCCGTGCGCGAGAGACCGGTCAGGGGGATCGAGGTGAGGGCCGGCGCGGTGGGGTGGTGCGGGGCCAGCTGGAGGGGGAGGGTAAGGATTTGGGGGTGGCGAGGGAGGCAAGATGGGTACCTTGGCTTCGAGCTCCGACGTCGCTTTGTCAATCTCGCCGTGCACTTTGCGCCGCGCGGAGGGGATGAGCAGGACGAGCTTGAAGACTCGCTGGGGGGAGAGGTACGGCAGGTTAGCTTTCTTTTCTGGGCTTGTCAAGGTGGAGAGCAACCGGGGCGATGTGGAGCAAGTCGAAGGCCTGTCATTGTTCAAGACATCGGCAACGGTCAGGGACAGATAAGTCCTGGGCCGTCGCCGAGCTAACTCGACGGAGCCCTCGAGAAAGTAGGGTGTGGCCAACAGCAGGGTTGGGAATAGGAGAAGTCCTCCGAGCGTACCACCGCCTCATCACCACTTGTCAGACACTGACTGTGACCCGGACAAAGAGCCTCGAGTGAATCCGACAAACGGTGCAGGTGTCGCCGCGCAGGCGTCGACGACAGTCCTCCCGCGATCGCGATCGTGTCTTCCTTGGTGATCATTGCAGGTTGACAATGGCTCCAATGAACAAAGGAATGGACCAGCAGTCTGAAAGAAAGACGATGGTCGAGGAGCACTCGAAGCGCTCTCAGACAGAGGGTACGCCGAAGTTTCCATAGTGGCTTCATCTCGCCACACGTCAATCCCCGGTAGGAAAGTGAAGGATTCTTGCACCACGAGATCTTGCGTCCACACGAAAGCCGCTCTTTCGAAGCGGACACACTTTGCAGGGCGTCATTCGGCGAGGAGCGAAATCGCTAGGGCTCCGGCTCTTGAGCCAATCGCTTTCAGCCAAGGGGTGGCTCGTATCTCAATAGCTGTCAGTATAGATTGCAGGCTGCAGCTGACGACCGGTCGGAAGGACTTGAAGTCGCCATGCACGAAGTGGTGGCGACTTCGCAGCCAAGACCTGCGGTCGCGCGTCGCAGCTGTTCCACACCCTTCGACTGACACAGTCCTAGCCCGCACATTGGGCTCGAAAACCGTGACAACCGTGACAACGCAATGGTAGACAGACGGCTCGCCGCGTCCGAAGCTGCGCGAGTCCCGACCAAAGCCCGTCGTGCCAATCTCCAAAGCTCCCGTCCTCGCCTCGTCCAGTCAACAGCCCAACCTTCCGCAGAGACCCGGCAGCTGCGTCTCCCCCCACCGCCGTCGCCGGGTCGGCACGGCCGATGGCCGAGCGCGACATGTAGACGCGAGCATTCGACCCTCCAGCTCGACCTGCGACACGCGATCATCCCCGTTCGCCCATGCAGCTGGACGCTCAAAGACGTCATCCTTCGTCCCCACGAGCGCGCCATGACCCGGCCTCTCGATCGAGCACAGACCTCACGCGGTAGCTGAGGATCGCGGGATGCCCCTCAGCTCCCGCACCCCGTGAGGAGCCGAGTCTCATGGGAAGCCTGGGCCACAACGCCAAACCCACGCTGGAGCTCGGCGCGCACGTCGAGGTCCAAGACGCGCGTTAGCTCAGCGCGAGTGCTCCCGTCCTTCGATCGATCCCACTTTCCCCACCAGGCTCCAGACCAGCCAAGACAGGACAGGGGACTGACCTTGACCAGCGCGAGGTACGCGTCGTGCACCGTGACGCTGATGCCCGTCGCCCGCACGTGCCGAAGGAACTTGATCGCGTAGTACTGCACCAGGTACCTGCAATGCACATGCACTCCATCAGCTCCTCCTTCCTCCCCCGCGAAGTGGCACCGACTGACCAGAAGACTACCTGCAGGCAGCATCCAGATCAGACCGAGCTCGAGCGGGACAGGGGGGGGGGACTGCCAACGCACCGTCTTTGCGTTGTCGATCGTCAGCGCGGACGTCCGGATCGAGCGGAGCAGCGTGACCTGCTGCTTCTGCTTGGTCGAGGGCGGCATCCGGGGCGAGTGTGGGAGAGGACCAACGAGACCGAGCCCGAGTGGCGCTTGGGACGGGCACGCGCCGGGAAAGGCAAGCGCCCGCAGTCTGGTCGTGCGGAATTGGTTTTCGCTGATCTTGGTTACTGTAGGAACGCTGACGCGCCGTAATGCGAACGAGCTCGACGCGGTCTCGGCTGTTGTCAGAACCTTCAACGGAGCAGCCCGTCAATATGAAGAGCGGCGTACGCTATAATTGAAAAGTAGGATTCCTGGCGTACGTCAGATGGAAGTCGTCACGGTAGCCGAAGCTCATCCTCCCCTCCCCGAAGGAGGAGGCAGCCGGAGGGCAGCGGCGCGACACGATCCAGCACCATCCACGGAAGCTGCGAATCCGGAAGCAAGCGACGGAGTGGGAAACAATATGCCTACTTGACACGCTTCCAATAAGGCTGCCCAGGTACCGGGCAGAGTGCGATCTTTACTCGTCAGGGCACAAGGCGGCCGGGCTTGTCCTTTGGAAGTGCGAGAAGTTACCTTTTGGTAGGATGCCGTGACGGATGGGATCGAGGGTCACAGTCTCCTGATGAGAGAAGTGCGGGCCTTCGCGAGCGCGATTCTCGCGCCTCCCATCCGCGAAGCTTCCCGCGACCCTACCTGGACGAGTGAGGAATGATGAGGCCGGTTGAACAGATAATTTCCCATGAAGAGCAAAGCAAAGCTGCGTGATCCCATCTGAGCTTTAAAATGAGCGACGCGAACTGCCTGAGGGTGCGTCCTGTCGCGTCACCGTCGTCGAGCTTGCCCCGCGTCCAGAAGACCGAGGCCGTTGTAAATACCGACGTATTCTGTTTGCTTTACAGTTGCTCTGCGATGGAACCTCGGCCGGCCACCACACGAGTGTCGGACGAGCGTTGCAGGGAGAGGCTGCTGGACACCGAGGCCAGCCAGGCCAGTTCAGGTACTTCTGCATTTATCTTTCTTTTCTTCAGAATGAAAAACTACAAGCGGTTTGGGTCAGCGGCGTAGCACGCTCGCCCGATACCGATTCGAGGATCGAGTGCGGCATGCATGAGACTCCCATCCCGCCCGCAGCGCTCAGCCAAAGTTGCCCGCCCCCTCAGTCATACGGGGCGGTTAAAAGTCTGAAGATGAAGGATCATAGCGTCGCGCCAAGCAGGCCGGTCAAGTCCTCGACCGAGGGTTTGACGAGCGACGCGGCGGGTGATCGCTGTCCCCCGACACCAATCTGGCCAGTGCAAGCATACGCTCATTCATTTGTTGAGAAGGAAAGACTTGGTAGGAAGAACAAGCTAATCGCGAAGCAAGCATGTTCGAGCCTTCGGCGGCCCTCGCACGAGCGTGCGGTCGATCCCCTGCGTCTCACCCAGCCACGACTTCTTGTCGCTCAAATCTGACTATTCTCAGAATCGAGTGTATGAACCTTACCAGACCAAGCTGAGCAATCTCGGCAGAAGCCCACGATGGCGTCCAACGAGATCTGCGTGCTGGTCGAATCTAGTCCTTCTTCAGGGCCCCAAGACCCGATATGGAGCCCCCATCAGCTCTCTATACCAACATACACGGGAACATACATTCCACTAGGCTGGATAGTAAACTATCTAGTGCTGAAGATTCACCTCGACCTTGATCAAGAAGCGGGACCTGCTTCCCTGCGTCCGACGGTGTCCGAGGACTTCCGCGCAACATGCTAGGTCTTCCTCATGCCAGTGAACCTCTACGCCGAGCTCTCATGCCCGCAAGACCGAGCTTACCCCTTCATCTCGATCGATCAGGGAGTCGCGCCGGTCGAGCTTGAGCTCACAGCGAGGAGCGAATTGTGGGAGAGGAACCACGCGTGTGATTACGATGATGGAGGTTGTGGCCTTTTCGCAATCAACAAAGTATACAACGAAGAGGTGCCGTCAGTGGCCAGACCGAGGAAGCTCATGCGCCGACGGCTGGACCCGGCCGCGTTGCCCTCCTCACCGCGCATTCCTCTCACCACGGACCCACTGTTTTAGCCTCCACGTCAGAGCGTATTCTCTGACCCAGTATGAAGCCGAAAAGGCTTACAAGAAGGAGGTCAACGACGCGGGCGCGGCGACGGGTGCGTCTCTCCTCCCGCGCTGCTTCCATGCCGTCGCTGACGTTGCTCCCTAACCTTCTCTCTTGCTTGACCTCCGAGATTCTGTACCCTCCCAGTACTCGGTATTGGTGCTGGCTGGTTCTGGGGCACGGACGTCCCGGGAGATCGGAACGAGGCGCAGATCTACATGGCGGGCATCCCGACCTACAAGGCGCGCACCGACCAGGAGGCCGATGCGGGATACCCCAACCTTGTCTTCACTTCCTGATCTGGTACTTCTCGCTGCTGGAATTCACTCTTGGTGGCTCTGTTGGAATTGAACGAGCGGTGTACGGCCGGTCAGCAGTCAAACGGGCCCTGTACATTCCGATTGCCAGACATGTTTGCCTTAAATCACTTTGATGCGCTTTCAGTGCTGCTCAGGTCCTAGCAAGCTCGCCCGAGTATCAAGCGTGCGATGTGGTCGAGGGTAGTGCGACATGCCCTGCCCGCAACGGATTTCTGAGCCGGTACTGAAGTCTCCAGAATCCATAGTCATTCATTGACAATCTGCATCCTGGAATCGGAAGCCACGGTTCCCACGCAGCAGGCTCGCTCGCCCCTCGACCGACGGTCCGACGAGTTTCGCAGCGAGTGACGCTTGTCCACAGCGACCGGTTTTATCAGTCCATGTGAATGCAAAGCCATTGTAGACAGAGAGGGACTCAACGAGAGAGCTCACTCGAGCCCTGGGTCGGACTCGCGCGAGCGCTGCAGCCGACCTCCTGCATCCCGCTGAGCCTGATCCTGCTGTTGCTCGCATGAGCAAGAGATTCTTGGAAAAAGCAATCCGAGCCTACTGGGCCCGCGAGGGTGTCCGGAGAGCGCTGAATCCTGGTCGAAGAGGTCGCTCTCGCCAACATCCCCGCACAGACACAAAACCTCCGCCAGCTTGAGCTCACTTCCCTGCCACAGAATTACGGCCTTTTCGCCTTTGAGCCAACCATACCAGTATCGGGGAGCCACCTCGGTCGTAAAGCGCTTTCGAAGGGTGAAAACGAGCGTCACGAAGGGCGTGTCCTGTCCTGCTCCCACCGACGGTCCGGTCATCTTAGTCGGCTACACAGTTACGTTTTTAATACTTCGAGTAAATTTGTGCCACCCAAGCAAGCTCACCTGACCTTCATACGGGTGTCTGATGAGCTTGCAGTGAGGGTCGTTCCTCACTGGATCTGTCAAAACAGGCCGACGGCCATAGTCCACTTATATATCATACGGGATATTACCGGTCTGTCTAGAATGCTCGATTGATACTCGTGGCAGGATCAAGTGCGCGATGCGACCAACCGATTGAGTCCCGCCATGCAGCGGCTCCCACTTGCGAACGGCGTGCCGCTTTCTCAGCCAGCCAATACAAAAGCAGTACAAACCCCATCTCCTACGGTACAGCAAGCTAGCCAGGACCTCGGCCCAGAGTGCGACGAGCCACGCGTCGGGTGTTCGCTGTCCGCCGATCCCATGCAGTCCAGCTCGATGCCCTCAAATCTGGCGCAGAAAGAAACGCAGTAGACTCGTGAGCGGGCCTCATCGAGCCCCGCCTGGGGCTCGTGCGAGTCTTGCGAGCCGTCGTCCGCGTCCCGCCGAGCCCAAATCTGTCGCCCTTTCGACCCTGAAAAGGGAAAGCATGGGTAATACATGGAATCGCCGATATCAACCTCGAAGGCGCCCACTGAGCTGGGCCTGCGTGTCGAAGCGCGACCTTCCGCCCACTTGCCCGCCGCGGCTCCAGAGCCGGACCTGCACCTGCTCAACATGCCTACTTCAGCACCCGGCATACTGATCATAAGCTCGGTCCGAGAACCTGTGAGGGCATTTGAGAGCGGCGAGGGGTTCGTCGAACGCGAGCAACAACGTTCTCGAGCACGGCGTGCAGGCCGTGTTCAAGACGCGTACCAGCTTGAGGCGAGAACGCTAGCCCCTCTCTACCACTCATAATCCCTTCGGCTTCTAAATCGCCAGCATAGAAATGCAGACTGAACCATCTTCACCAGATTGAGGTACCCGTCGCGAGCCGCGTCGCTCGCGCGTGCCGAAGGGCAGTGATCACGCAACACTGCAACAGTAGCCTTGAAAGATGAGTGCACTCATCACCTCTCGCGGTCACTTCCGGCGTCACGTACTGACTAGAAGGCCACCAGCGGCAGCATCAAGATCAGACCGAGCTCGAGCGGGACAGGAGGGACGCGAGTGCACAGTGCATGTAGATGCGATGTCCAGAATGCGGAAGCCAAGGTGTTCCCATTGAGAGGAGAAGAGTGAGTCGCCTCCCGTGACGGATAGGAGTATTGGCGAGGGCGAGTAGGTGCAGTTCAGGTGCCACAGGATCCAGGCGCGACCGACGAACTCGACGCAAGCCTGGTAATAGTATAGAGCACAAAGGCTCCACGCCGACCCGCGAGCTGCGGCGATGGTCCTTCGCCTAACAGTAGCCGATCGTCCCCCCTCCCACGTTTAGAACGATAGCGATGCTGAGTAGCGATCAATAAGATGCCCTCGAACAGGCATCAGGAGACTGCCCAGAGTGATCCCTGTCGGCGAGCGAGCCTGAGCTTGCGATGGCTGCGTGGGTAAATCGGCGAGCGTCCGCGAAGGCGCAGGACGACTCGGACCTCGCAAGGAGCTGTCATCGAACGGATGGGCGACGTGAAGCGAGTGTCAATGTTGTGAGCAGAACCAAGCGACGAGGTGGGACCGACCGCGCGCAGTCGAAAATTGACACCTCGGTCCGTTTCGTCCGCTGGGCACAATTTGGCCGAACTCGCCCCAACGCTCTCTTCCTTCGCTCACACGTTCACCCTAGCCTTTCTGCCAACCAGCATCGACAGCCGAGCCCAGCTCTCGCTCAGCGTGAGCCCACGCTGACGCTCATTCTCGCCTGCACGCGGCCGACCGGCTCGCCCGCTCAAGAACGTTTGGTCTGGCGGACGCGTTGAGGAAAAAGGGACAGCCAAAGTGGTGGCGCAGGATAAACCAAGATAAAATTAAGTTAGGCCTTCAGTTTCACGTGGTCAGCGGGCGGGACGATGGCGGGCGAGCTCGCCTAGCATCGGGAGAGCTTCTCCCCCTTCCTGGGAGACGCTCCTTCGTGCTAGAGTTCGGTCGATGTCGTATCGGACTGAACTTGAGACTCAGGTTGGCTTTGCATGAAGTTTGGGCAGCCGTGAGGATGCTGAGCTGGTCCTGCGTCCCCCCATCGTTGTCGCTCTTGGCGGCTCCTTACCACCCGGAGCGGTTTCGATCAGGAGGAAGACGTGGACGATCTCAGATCTCAGATATTGAGCTTGAGAGATTCAGGTTGGGTCGGCAACAGGTCGTGGCTCCCTCAAATGCCCTCGCAGAGGAAGTGGTCACGGTAGGTGAGGCTCAGTGCATCGGATGATCAGTAGGAGTCTCATGGGGCAGCCGTTAATTTCGTCGCCGTGAAGATTGTGCTGCGAAAAGGACGTTGGATGAGAGCTGAGTTTGTGGCAGCAGATGGAGCGGAGGGAGTGTGCTGTCTAGCTCCGGGTGAGCTGCTCCTTCTCTGGAAGAGTCGCTCACACAGGCTGAACCGTCCTCTTTATACAATCCTGTGCGGATCATATTGCCTTCTCGGTCGGGATCAAAGCAAACTGGGGGAAGCTGTGGGAACATCGGGCCTTCAGCCTCGCATCGTCGCCAGTCTCGGCGGCTCCTGTCCAGCCAGGACGGCTTCGTACTGAGCGGAGAACCCTGAGGACTGTAAGCACTTATCAACACATGAAGAGCGGCCATGGAGCGTGGCGATGAAAGGCAGCTCCTCGCTGCGACGCTGCGCCGACAGTGGGTCGGTGAGGCGTCTTGCGTATGAACGGCCCAAATTCACTTCAATACGACTGCTCCTACTGGTGCTTGAGAGCGATGAGCTTAGCGCAACGCCGAGCATGTTTAGGGTGTAGGTATGATTTATTGAACATAAGTTTGAGTGACTTTATTGTGTGGATCACTCTCGGGGAAGAGCGGCTGCCCCCGTCGCGACTGGGTC
>ERZ1463038.741-NODE-741-length-11558-cov-16.370425_pt1 | contig 11558 bp, 24 predicted proteins | sample MGYA00564479_ERZ1463038 | MGnify/ENA primary metagenome ERZ1463038 (study PRJEB39244, sample SAMEA3635134) | Helicobacter pylori | study: EMG produced TPA metagenomics assembly of PRJEB11511 data set (Assembly of a 5300-year-old Helicobacter pylori... | reverse complement strand
CCTGATTTTTACGACGGAGACGGGGAAGGGAGCGACGCCGGCTCCGCGTCGACGAACTAGTACTACTGCATGCATCCCTTTGTTTACGCTCCATGGGCATGGGGATGGAGCCGCCGCTTCTCTCAAACCTCTTCAAGGCTGCCCGAGCTCTGGAGCTCAGCCTCGATCATCGAGGAGCTGTCAAAAGTTCTCGCTGCCAGACATCTGACTCGGCGCGGCTCGAACTCTAGGTGGAACACGCCGGACCAAGCCGGACCCCGTTCCGATTACGGAACGAGACTCCAGCCTGTAAGAAGATCTCCCCAACTTTCACTCAAGAAGTTCAAGAGCATCTTTGAGAGAGAGCGTGAGTGTGCGCCTGTTGGCACGTCCTCCCGCGCGAACGTATCCTCGCCGAACATTGACATTGTCTTCTCGCACCGTTTCTAACCAGTTGCAGATTATAAACATGAGAGTGTGTGAAAGATGGCGGGGCACTCCAGGAGCTTTAAGCGTTGGACACGTCCGGGCTGCAGTTGATTCCAGCCCAGTTCACTGGTCTCCGCTTGCTCTTTTCAAAGACGATGAAAGGCTTCCGACATCGGGAGTGGCTTAAGCATAGCTGGAAGCGACTGTCTATCTGTGATGCAAAAACGAAGTGGGGAGGGGGAGAAACGAACGAAGAACTGATGCGGGTGGACGGGGGAGGTGAACAAGCGATGGCTGGAGGTGCTTTAGAAGGGGATTGCGAAGGGGTGCGGGTATCGTAAAGCGGGGTACTAGCAAACGGGCGGATACCTCTACTCGGAGACGCCGCGCCCGATGCGCTCGACCTTGAAGCCGATCTTGGTGAGGGCGACGACGTCGAGGATGCCGCGGCCATCAAAGACAAAGGCAGGCTTGGTCATCGAGTCGTAGATCTTGGCCCAGTCGAGCGTCTTGAACTCGTCCCACTGCGAGTCAATGCAGTCGGTGAGCTTTAAGGTGCCTGTTGGCTGCAAGGCAAGAACGGAACGCACCTCGGTGAGCACGACGATGCCCTCGGCACCCAAGCATGCCTCGATGGCGGACGACGCGATCGTGACCTGCTCCTTGACTGGTGGAGGTGGCGTGGCGCGTCAGCAAAGCCGTTGGAAATGCGGCCAGGGGAGCTGGGCCGCACCAGTGGTCGAATCGTCAACGACTCCGGGCTCGGTAAGGTCGAGCCAGATCTGAGCTTCTGGGACCTTGGGGTCGTAGATGGCGATCTTGGCGTTCTCGGCGCGGAAGTGCTTGGTGATGGTAATGGCAGGCGACTCGCGCGTGTCTCCGGTGTCCTGGTCGGCGAGAGGTGTTAGCTCCGAGCTTTAAAGACACACAGTGTTTGCGACAGGGAGAGCGGTGCGCACCTTCTTGAACGCGAAGCCGAGGACGGCGATCTTCTTGTGCGTGATCGTGTTGAATAGCGAGGTGACGACACGCTGGCTGAAGCGCCTCTTCTGGTACCTGTGCGCAAGGTGGTCAACATGCGCCTGTGCGGGGGACGAAGCGGACGGACTCGTTCATGATGGTAATCTGACGCCAGTAGTCGGCGACTTCAGGAAGGTGAAGCGACTCGGACAGGTAGACGAGGTTGAGGATGTCCTTCTGGAAGCAGGAGCCTGTCCATGAGCAAGACCCGTCAGTACGAGTGCAGATGTGATGGCAGCTGGGAAGGACGAACCTCCGAAGCCAACGGAGGCCTTGAGGAACTTTGAGCCGATGCGGGTGTCGGTACCACAGGCGTACGCGACCTCGTCAATGTCTGCGCCGGTCGCCTCACAGATGGCCGACAGGGCATTGACGGATGAGATACGCTGGGCGAGGAGCGCGTTGGCGGCCTGCGAAATGGGGACGGGGCATCAGCGAGTCGCCCGCAAAAAGTGTTCTTCGAGTAACACCCACAAGCTTGGAAAGCTCGGAGCTCCAGAGGCCAGTCGTGATGCAGCGCTCGATGGGGACCCAGTTGGCGTAGACGCCGACGAGGGCGGCCTGCGCGGCCTTGGCCTCTGGGGTGCCGAGACTGCCGATGAGCACGCGGTCCGGGTTCTCGAGGTCGGCGATCGCGGTGCCCTCGGCGAGGAACTCGGGGTTGGAGAGAATGTCGAACCGAAGCCCCGCGCGCGAGTTGGCCTCGAGGATGGTCCGCATCGACGACGCCGTGCGCGAGGGCACGGTCGACTTCTCGACGACGATCTTGGACGAGGTCGCGACCGAAGCGATGCGACGCGTGCAGGCTTCGATGTAGCTGCAGTTGGGGGTACATCAGCTCGCTGTCGCGCTCGAGGCGCAGACCGAAGACGCACAAGAGGTCGGCGGCGTATCCGGCTCCAACGCCCGACTTCTTCGTCGGCGTGTTGACACTGACAAAGATGAGGTCCGCCTCGATGATAGCCTTGTCAATGTCGGTCGAGAAGAAGAGGTTCTTGCCGCGCCTGGCCTTGACAATCTCCTCGAGTCCGGGCTCGTAGATGGGCAGGTGGTCCGAGTTCCACGCAGCGATGCGGGCAGCGTTGATGTCGACGATGGTGACCTTGATGTGCGGGCACTTGTGCGCAATCATCGAGCACGCTGGTGGACGGGCGGGCGGGCTAGGTCAGCTTTGTGCTCGTCCTGAGTGCCTGATGCTGCGCACGCGGCCGTCCCGCGCTTCAGACTGCCCAGTAACGCGCTCCCCGACGAGGGGACATCTTTCGCGACATCGTCAGAGCCGTCCGAGCTGTGTGCGACCGTCCATCACGTCGCCCGGCCTAGCTGAGCACGTGCCTCGCGCCCGTGACGGAAACGTGCGAGGCCGCCGTCACCTGTCCGCCGCGCGATCCAGCTTAGGACGACCGAAGGGGCGCCGAGCAACGAGGAGACGCACGCTCGACACTCCTATCTCGCGCGTTCGGCGGCCTTCGCATCTCATCTGGTCGCGCTCGCGCGCAGGCCCCCCGACAGCGCCGCAGGTCGCCCGACGAGCCATGGCGGCGCTCGTTCAGCTCCCCAGCAGCGTTCTTCCGACAGCACAAGAGACCGAAAGCTTCGCTACTCACTCGGCCCTCCGACATAACCTGCGTGCACGACGAGCTCATCAGCAACGCGGACAGCTGTAACCTGGGGCCGCCGCCGAACGAGACGCACCGGCACCGATGCAGGCGATGCTCTTGACGACGATCGGGGTCACTGGGGTGGTCATAGTTGAGGTGGACTGGAGAGTTGGAAAGCGCGATGCAGTACTAGTAGAAGGGAAAGAGCGCAGAGCACGGGCGCGTCTCGAAGGGCGCGAGCGCTGCGCTGCGTGCGCCGTTGCCTTTTCGAGCGCGTTTCATTTGGACGTCGCTGCACCTTGTGTCTTTCGTTGCCAGTCACTTTAGATGTATGCGTAACGGGCGTATTATGCAAAGACTCCGAGCCAAGTTTTACAGCCAGGTCGTCATACTAGTCCTATCGCGAAAGAAAGAAGCGCGGGCCTCTCCGCCGTTACAGCCGGCGTCAGCCGGGCTGGGTAGCGGGACTGTCCACTCTTCTGTCACCACCCCAATCAACGCAACCCATGGCATCTGTCTCTAACTGCTGCATCCTGGGCTCAGGACTCTCCGCGCTCGCCGCCGCCCGCACGCTCGTCGCCGCCGGGTACACGGTCGAAGTTGTCGAAGCTCGCGAGCGGGCCGGTGGTCGCGGTTCGTCCGCTGCTCTCTCTCCTGATGAACAGATCAACTGAATCTGACGAGTATTGGCCCACAGCGGTGACCCATCGAGATGGCCTGACGGTGGACCTTGGCTGCGCGCAGGTGCACGGCTGGAAGGAAGGGAACCCGATTCGCAAAGTCATGGAGGGCTTTGGCATCGTACGTCCTTTGAGCCTCGCCCTAGCCTCGTGGCTTCGCACGCTAACGGCTTCGCAGACCGCGCATGTCGTGGAGGGTGCGCAGCTCCTCGTCGTCGGCGATCAGGGTTCGCGAGCAGCACCATTCGCGCATTCGCCAGCTAATTGAATAAACCTGCAGGGATCCTTCCCGAAGCGGAAGCGGGAGCGCTGCTGTCGTCCTCGCGCGCACTCGCGTACGCTCCGCCGTCCCCACCGTCGCCGACGCTCTCGCTCGCGGCAGCCCATCTGCCGACTCTCACCTCCCCAGCCCTCGTCGCTCTCGCTCGCACGACCGAAATCGGTGCTGGAGTCCCGCTCGAGAGCATCTCCGCCAAGTGGTTCGGCTTCGGGCGGGGCATCGGCGGAACGGACGGCGCGCCGACGGATGGCTACGGCCAAATCGTCGACAAGCTTGTCCAGGAGCTCTCAGGAAAGGGTGTCAAGTTCCACTTCGGCGAGGAAGTCGTCAAGGTCGAAGACGAGAACAAGCAGGTCAAGGTCACCTCGCGCTCCGGCGCTTCCTGGACGGCGCGGCACTGCATCTCGACGATCCCACTCGGCGTGCTCAAGGTCTCTCCGCCTGACTTTAGCCCGCCCCTCTCGTCAGCCTTCACTTCTGCGCTCGAGCGCACCGAGAACGGCGTGCTCGAGAAGACTGTTCTCGTCTACACGCCGGCCGACGTCTGGTGGCCGTCGCCCGACAAAGTCGGCACGTTCCTCGTGCTGCCAACCACCACCGCGGCGCCCAAGTCCCTCGCGAACCTCTTTGCCTCGTCGATCCTCTCCGTCACCAACCTTGCCCGCACGGCGCCCTCTGCCCCGCCCGCGCTGCTCGTCTACCTCGGCTCCGCGGCGGGCGCGTTCATTGCCCCGTACTCGGAGGCTGACATCGGTGCAGCCCTTCACCAGCACCTCGCATCACGCATCACTCCCTCAGCTACCGCGGAGGTAAAGGGCCCGACCAAGACGATCGTGACGCGCTGGCTCGCCGACCCGTTCGCTCGCGGCGCGACCTCCGCCCCGACGACGCTCGCACAGTCAAAGGACGGCGAGCAGGCGACGCCGTTGGATTACGTACTGCTGTCGAGGGACGAGTGGAGTGGAAGGCTTGGCTGGGCTGGAGAGCACACCGAGATGAACACGAGGGGATCTGTCAGTCGTGCCTCCGACTGAAGTCTGAACCGAGCGCGCGCTAATCCTCTGCGTCTCCAGGCCGCCGGAGCGTGGATCAGCGGTGAGCGAGAGGGCGCTCGGGTCGCGGGACTCTTGGAGCGTGCCAGGATTTAAAATCTGGATGTGGTCCATGAATTGAACAGCAAGATCCGACGACATGTACTGTATAACTTCTCCTGCTCAGCAGCCCATTCCTCCACCGCCTCCCATCCCACCATCGAACCCACCACCACCGAATCCGCCTCCCATTGCGTTCCCAATGAGCATGCCTGCGCAAAATTCACATCAGCAACGTCTCGCACGCCGAGTCGAAGGCGAAGTGTACCGCCCAAGAGACCGCCACCCATGCCCATGGCTCCGTATCCGAGCCCTCCACCCATCCCATATCCTCTCCCGCCGTACATTCCTCCGTTCCCGTAGCCGTATCCGCCCGTGCGATACCCTCGCGATGAGCCTGGGTAGCCCACCATCGGGGGTGCGTAGCGTGGGTTTCGCTGCTGCTGCTCTATGAGCTGCTTGCGCTTCATGATGAACTGCTGGTATTGCTTGAGCTCCTATATTGATTCTGTCAGCAGGCCACCCTGATCAAAGGAAGACCAAGATGACTTCGCACAAGCTCCTGCTGGGCGCGACGTTCGCGCACACGCTGATCGTGTGTCGAGCCTGCAGCTCAAGAGTATCAGCATTAAGCCGAAGCTGACTCCTGTTTTAACCTCACCAGTCATTTTGTCCTTGAGTTTGCGTCCCAAAGACCGCTCGTCCTTGCTGTCGCTGGCGGCGCCACTCGCGCTCGTGCCCGTGGGGCCCATTCCACTGGATCGTGCAGGCGGCGGTTCCGAAGGAGGCTCATACTTCTTCTTCGAATCGGCAGTTGCGGATGACTCCTGTTCCTGCTCTTTTGCTTCACGGTATTGCTGGATGTAGTGTTGCCGTACCTCGCTCGATTCAGGGAGCGACTTGAGATAGTCGAGATCGTCATATGGGTGTGTCCATATCGAACGAGGAGGATTGGCCTTCGTATCCACATAAAATGCATGGTTCGAGCTGGGGGAAGTCAGTACGGCCTCGATCTGTCGACGACCTGCAGGTGGCGGTGCTCACTTGCTCGGGTCAAACATGCGCAACCACCCCTCGGGCAGTTCCCGTGAGTCCTCCATCATGCTGATCCGCTCGTCTCGCGGGATGATGTCTTCATCCTCGCCTTCAGTCGAGCCATCGGTCGTGTGGCCGTCACCGGGGACGCGAAGAGCCCCCGGCTGTGGGGCTTCTTGCGCACCTGGTAAGGTGGCAAAGTCGTATGAGGGCGGAGCGTCGTTCTTCTGTCTCGACATTGTGGGAGGCTGAGATGGTGTGCAGGAGGAGAAGAGAAGCAAGCGTCGCGCCACTTTGCGTCCGAACGATGACGCGTTGTCGTCGCTGAGTCCAGTAGTACAAGTCGAGACGTCAAAGCTTCAGTTTCACGGGTCAACCTTTCCTCCAGCTCAAAAAGTTCAGACGCATGGTAAATGCCATCTCAGAATACCAGATGAGCGCGTCGCAAGTAGTGACCGCATCAGAGCGTAGGTGAGTCCGAGTGTATGCATATATGTAATCATGTCACGCGGTGTACTTGAAACCACCAAAGTCAAAGCTGAGCTTTAAACATGAGAGGCCAGTAGCCGTAGTAAACAGCCGGCAGCTTCGATTGAGGCAGGCGCGGTCTTATGACTTGCGGGGCGCCTCAGTCACAGCCGGGCCCCACAATGCCGTGGGCCGACCAGGCGCGCGCGACTCGCTCGGCTTGCTTCCCTCTTCTCACCTCAACGATGGACTACACGTCGCTCTGCCAGCGGTACGCCGACGGGATCGACTGCCCGCTCGACTTCTCGTTCCCGGTCTCCATCATCGACTCGTTCGCGGCCAAAACGCCGGCGGACGTTGCGATCCACTGGGTCTCGCCTGACTTCAATGTGGAGCGCAAGGTCTCCTACAAGGATCTCTCGGACCTATCCCACCGAGCGGCGGTTGTCTTCGCCGACATGGGGTTGAAGAAGGGTGATCGCGTGATGGTTCAGTTGGGGAGGCGCGTCGAGTGGTGGGTGGTCCTCTTCGGCCTCATGAGAATCGGAGCGGTACCCATTCCGGGAACTTCACTACTCGTTGGCAAAGGTTAGCATGCAGAACCGCTATTCGGTCAGCGTTGGGAACTGACTGCTTGATCCCCTCGGTTACAGACCTCAAGACGCGCGCGATCGCATCCAAGGCGGTCGCATTCGTCGGAGACGAGTCCTCGTGCAAGACGTTCGCCTCGATCTCTGGTGCCGTCGGAGTTCCCGCGGCGCGCATCATCCAGGCCAGGTCCGACGATGGCGTCGTCTCCGCGCCGAACGTCGACCTCTTGGCGCGAGTGGCAAAAGTACCAGTCGGAACGAGGTGGACCAAGACCAAGCACAGCCGAGATGATATTGCTGTCCTCTGTATGCACTTTCGACACGAGGCTCGCTTTTGGGGTACTGATTACAGTGGTCCTTCGCAGACTTCACGAGCGGAACGACGGGCATGCCAAAGATGGTCCGGCTTTACAGGTTTTACTGTGATCCAAGAGAGGAAGTGCTGACTTGTACTTTACTCCATAGGTACTCCTTGACGCTCAGTACACGCTGGGTCACACAATCTCGGGCGCCTGGTACCGACTCACGTCCTCGTCTGGTCCGCTCCCTCCCAGCGTCCCCGGTCCACTTGCTAACCCCTTTTCACCTAGTCTTCCTCAATCTCGGTGATCTCGGCTGGGCGAAAGCGGCCTACTCGACATTCGGCTGCTTCCTCGCCGGTGCCACGCTCTTCGTACTCCCGCCACCGCCCGGCGCCTTCGCACCCGCGCAGCTCATCGACGCATTGCACCGGTTCCCGATCACGACGTTGTGTGCGCCTCCAACGGCATATAGGAGCCTGTGCACGACCGAGGCGAAGGAGCGGATCAAGCGCCATGCGCCGAGGAGCCTGGTGCACTGCGTCAGTGCCGGTGAGCTCAGTCCCGGAGCTTCAGACCTGCTGTGCAAGAGCTGAACGATTCTTCTGGTACCCAGGCGAGCCTATGAATGCTGCCGTCATTAGAACATGGAAGTCAATGACCGAGATCGACATCTGCGACGGGTGGGGCCAGGTGCGTTCAGTCAATGAGTCGGTTTCCAATTCATCCTAACACCCTCGCAGTCCGAGACAGTCATTGTGGTGGGAAACTTTCAAGGTCAGCCTATCCGCCACGGGAGCATGGGCCTGGTGGCCCCTGGATTTGAGGTCGGCGTCGTCGGCGTCGACAAAGTCCTCGGACCTGGCGAGGAGGGCGAGTTGTGCATCCGCACCGACGTCGGGGGCGGCAGCAAGTGGATTTTCAAGGGTGCGTTCATATTCCGAGTTTTAGTGGGCCCGAATCCTGACGGCCTCGTCCAGGATACCTGAAGGAGGGCAAGGTTGACAAGCGCCAAAAGGTTGTCGGCGGCAAGACCTGGTACACGACGGGCGATCGGGGCTTCCAAGACGCTGATGGATACTTCTGGTCAGCGTACCGAAGGAATTCCGCTCGAGGCCGTACGCTGACCCCAGTCTTCCTTCCAGGTTCGTCGGCCGCGACGACGATGTGCGTCCTTCCGACAGTCCCTGCTGCACCGAGAGCTGACCCCAGCTTTATCAAAAGGTAATCACGAGCGCTGGATACAGAATTGGCCCGTTTGAGGTCGAGTCCGCGCTGAAGGTTTGTCCCGTCCCTCGCTCACCAGTAAGCGCCACTTGACGCCACCTCCTTTGCAGGAGCACCCCGCCGTGCTCGAGTCGGCCGCCGTCGCATCCCCGGACCCGACTCGCGGGGAGATCGTAAAAGCGTTTATCGTACTCTCCGCCGAGTACAGCTCGACGTTTGGCGACGCGGCGGCGATGAAGGCGCTCACGGCGGAGTTGCAGAAGCACTGCCGCGAGGCCACCGCGCCGTTCAAGTACCCGCGAGAGATAGAGTTCATCAAGGAACTGCCGAAGACTGTGAGCGGAAAGCTCCAGCGGGTGGATCTTCGCAACCTCGAATACAACAGGAAGGCGGACGTCGTGAAGGCGTTGAAGAGCAAGCTCTGAAATGGGATACAAACTTTGCATAGAGACTGAAGCCACTTTTTACGGCTCTTTGAAGGCAAGTGGAAGGCTGAAGCGCCCCGCCTGAAAGCTTGAACCTGTGAGAGAGTCCACAACGCGCGAGTGATTCGGTCGGTTCACCGTCGCTGCAACTCTACTCTCCCCCGAGAGGACAGGCCATATTTCCCTTGCGTAAGCCTTACAAAACAGCGGCAGTCTACGTACCCCCAACCCACACAGTTCTAAGTCTCCTACCTAGACTCCTATACCCCAGCAAGGAGCGTGTCGCCCTCGTCCTCATCCGTCGCGGCCGACGCACCAGCCGACGAGGAGCGCCGCATGGGGTTCGGAACTACCTCGAACCCTTCGTCCGAGACGGCGGTGCTCTCGGCGCTCGCGCGCTTGCCCTTGGCGGCGTACTCGGCGTCGAGGTCGCGCACCTGAACCTCGTCCTCGCTTGCCCGTGCAGGTGGTGTCGGTGGTGCAGACGGCGGTGCCGAAGACGGTGCGATGGAAGCTGCGGGCGAGGCGGCGGGGGAAGGTTCGATGAACGAGCGGCGGAACCAGCTCGCGGGTGTGGCTGGGGCGGGAGTGTTGAGCACGGACGGGCTCGTCGCGAGTGACGAGGTTGAAAGTGGTCGAAAGAAGGCGGGGAAGGACGGGTCGGTCGGGGGCGTCGAGTTCGCGCGCGGGGGTGGGTAGCGCCCTTCGCTCGCAGGCGGCGCTTCGCGCGGCGGTGGGACGACGTACGGTTCTGGTGTCGGTGCGCGCATGAAGAGTGACCGGCGGGAGGAGGACAGGAACGAGCCGATGCCGGTCGCGAGCGTCGCCGCGCCCGTCTTTGCAAAGTCGGCGCCGGCGAGGACGGTCGTCGCGAGGACGGGCGGGGCGAGGTCCGGGTGGCGCTCGCGGTACTCAGCCTGCCGCTTGCCGAGATCTGTGCGCAGGAACGAGTACGTCTTCCAGAGCGAGTCGGAGCCAGAGGTGAGTCCGCGCGAGATGGCCTCCCGCGTCGGAGCGAGGTTCTCCTCGAGGTGCAGGTCGTGCAGCCCGTGCGCGAGGCGGATCCCGACATCCTCGATCGGGTTCGTCTTGCCTTCCATCGGATGTCTGGACAGGCAGGCAATCAGCTTCTGAGGAGCCGCAGGACTGGGAGGGAGACGCACTTGGGCTCGACGAGGTCAAAGATGACCGAGTCCGTCTTGGCGTCCCATAGCTCGAATGCTGGCGTTGCCTTGAACGCGTCCACGAAGCGGTCGTTGAAGGACGACATCGTGTTGCGGTCCACGTCTGTGTGCGCCGCGCATGAGCATCTCGCGCAGCTGTCCGCTCGGAGCACTACTGACCGCTGCCAGAGAGCAAGACGTGCCCTCGCTCGCCCTTGGCCAGAAAGTCGTCAAACTTGATGCACGCGAGCAGCGAGCAAATGTACTCCTGCGCCCGGCGTCAGCATTGCACCAACCAGAACAGGAGAGGCGACGCACCTCGAACTTTGCGCGAATAAAGTCATCGCTGCCGATGAAGTGCATGCCCGCCGGTCGGCTCGGATCAGCTGCGTTCCACGAGTTGTCGACCGTGGTGACAATCTCGTCCATCCACTTGCGGTCGGCCGCGGTGAGCGTGATGAAAGGGACGAGCTTGGGGTTGAGGATCTCGAGCGACGCGGTCTCGATCTGCGTGAACGTAGATTGAACAAGGAAGAGATAGTGTCAGAGACCAAATGGGCTGGTCAAGTGGGGGAAGGACGCACGTTGACGATGACGTCGATCTGGCAGTCGCGCTGCTGCTGGAAGATGCTGTTGCTCGTGCCGACGAGGAAGCTGCGCGTCTTGAGCATGTCGATCTGTTGTAGTGGAAGGTACGGCTGGAAGAAGGAGCCCTGCACCGACAGCATGCGTCAGTGACCCATCCGCGCCGCCCGGACCCCCACACAAAAGGCGCACCTCGCCGAAGATGTTGAGCGGCAGCCCGAGGTAGCGAATGAGGCTGTGTTTGTCCGAGGTTCGCAACGAGGTCGGTTTCACGACGTGGCGAGAACGTTCGTCCAGCGATGGCGATGCGGCGTCCTCGAGGTGCATCAGAAGGGCTGACAAGCAAGTCAGCGGTCTGTGCGGGCTCGCAGTAGGGCGTTACGGTGACTGACAGGGAATGAGTGCTACGAGTGAGTATTGAAAGGTGCAGAGTGACTCTATTGGGGTGTGCGCCGCGTAGAACATGGTCTGAGTGTGCGCGCGAGGGTCAGCTGGGTACGCCGTCGACGGAGCCGGGGAGCGTACCCGTCGCTGGAGCATGAGCAGTTTGAGGAGCATGAGCGTCTTGAAGCGAAACTTGTGCACGAGCTCCCTCAACGACGTTCCTGAACGACCGCCATCCGTCAGCGCGCAGATCGGGAGAGCACACGTCTGAACTCCAGTCACCCAGGTTATCTCGTATGCCG
>ERZ1463038.740-NODE-740-length-11567-cov-21.252606_pt1 | contig 11567 bp, 11 predicted proteins | sample MGYA00564479_ERZ1463038 | MGnify/ENA primary metagenome ERZ1463038 (study PRJEB39244, sample SAMEA3635134) | Helicobacter pylori | study: EMG produced TPA metagenomics assembly of PRJEB11511 data set (Assembly of a 5300-year-old Helicobacter pylori... | reverse complement strand
TACACGACGCTCTTCCGATCTGACCCACAGCGACCAAGGCTCTCCTGATATGCTCCGTTCGCCCATTTCGCGCATGTAGGTGATCAATGTTTCGACTGTTGTGTCATTCATCGGCGCCGGATCGGTGTCTGAGCACATGATGGACTGGGTCGGGTACAGATCAGCGTGGTCGCGAAGACAGCTGTCTGAAAAACTTACGTGGCACAAGAGCCCACTGCCCAGCCTGTCCATTGATCTTCCGAAAACGTTGTCGACCGGATCCTTCTCGGCGAGATCCCACCCGTTCAGCCGCGTGTAAAGCTTCTCGCCGTCGCCGGCCTCCGCGTCCGCGAGGGCTTTCGCGAGTCCGGGCCAGTTCGCGGGCGAGTACATTCCCCGGAAGACAGCGTGCTGGATTGCGGAAGCTGTGATGATCCCCGCGCCGGAAGGAAGGGCAACCGGGAGCGGGTCGGCGTGAAGGCGCTCGCGAAGCTTCGTGATGCGGGCTTGGAGCGACGAAAGTGTCGAGTTGGGAGTCGCAAGAGCACAACGGTCGGGTCCGGCATCGGCGCAGGATTGAAGGAAGCCGTCAAACGTCTGAGTGCTCACATCTTGAGCCAGTCTGCGGGGTGGGCAGGCAGAGTAACTCACCTTGTTCGTATCATTCACCGCGACTCGGCCCCACTCCCAGAAGTCTTGCGTGTACGAGACTGAGTCACTTACTCCGTCTACGAGCATTCTTCCGACGAGCTCTGGGAACATGGCCTGCCCGACACCGCGTCCCCGTTTCAGCGTGCCACCCACCCACAAAGCGCACGGCTCGACTCACCGCGAAGGTCGTCCCAAGGATAGATCCGTAGGAAAACCCCCAGTACCAGAGGCTCTTATCCCCTACCGCCTCCATGAGAGCCTTGAGGTCTCTCGCTGCTATTGCGGTCGAGCTGTGCTGAAGAATCTGCTTGTTTCCCTCCGCTCGGCATTGGCGGTCCAAGGCGACGTCAAAGCCGTCGAGTCGGAGCCCCCAGCGGAGCTCGGCTTTCGTGATAGATGCTCCGGTCGATTCAAGAGGTCTCGCCTCGTACAGGAGCCCCAGATGCTCCTGATCTCGCTGGAATAGCTGAGCGAGTGCCTCAGAGCGGAAGCACGCGAGTGGGGGGCTCGTCAGGTTCACACCGCGAGGGTCGAAGCTGACGATGTCCATGCGGCCTGAAGAGGTCTCAGTACGGAGAGCTGTGCAAAAGCCGAGTTCGCACCATCTACGAAGACTGAGAGGTCTCGGCCAAGTCGAGCGACCTGTTCCGTCCCAGATCCTCCGGGGCCGCCCTGGTGGGCGTTGATGAGCGCGGGTGGGGACAAAGGGTGACTTAAAGTACTGGATTCAGAAACAGTGTTCCAAGCCTGTCGTTGCTCGTTGCCGGGTATTTTCGAAGGGCCAGGCTGACCGAGGTCTTGTTGCTCGGTGCCAGATGATCCAAGGGCACGTCAAGGAAAGCACTGGTACATGCCAAGGGTGTTAAGGAGACGCACATACTTGGATATTCTGGGTAGTTACCACATGGAATCGGGAGAGTCGGGGCACTTGAACCACTGAACGCCGGAGCCTGAGGTTCGACCCTGCCAACGCCGACCGAATGGTGCCAGCGCGAGATCCTGCGGACGAAGTGATCAGAGGTCAAAGTCGGAGGTCTGGATTAGAACGGTGCTGACTAGAAAGCTGTGAGAGCATGGCGCCGCCGTGAAGAGTAGCGCCGCGAGGCAGAGGACGCCGAGCCGAGATGCACAGGTGACTTGGCGCGGTTGAGATGCAGTCGTACCGAGGTCTCTTGCCCTCGGAAGCAGCACCTGTTCTTGCGCCTTGGCGGCCGTGGAGGCCATGCTGCAAAGACGGACTCGCCCGTCAACGTCCTCCGCCTGGAAACGTCAAAGCATAGGTCTGCCTACGTGATGAGGGATCCACCGACACTGGTCAATCTGATCGCACACGAGGTGCAGCACGAAAGCGATCGGAAGGGGGGGGAAGATCGGCTCGCGGTGGGAGAACGCGGGCACCAGCGCGGTGTGCTCGCCACTCGATAGTTATTAATCGAGGACTAGGTGTCGGATTGTGCGAGGAGTGAAGGATTGCGAAGTAAGAGATGTAACGTCCGATTAGGCAAGTTCGAGTTGCGCGGGCTGGGCTAAAGCCGCACTTCCGCCGACCGTGCTTTGACCACCTCCTCAGCGGCAGCAGCAACATCGTTAATCGCCTTTCCAACATTTCTTGTCCAATCCGGCCGGATCAAGATCGCCGCGTGGTCGAGCCCCGGCAAGACATGCAGCGAGGACTCGCCAAAGCCGGCTCCTCGAAGGTACTTCAGGATCTTGGGGACTGGCAAGATGCAGTCGTTCTCACTGAAGAACAGGATTGAAGGCTGGTGGACGAGGATGGACGGGTCAGATGCCGTTCACACCGAAACTGAGCACCGCCAGGTCACGCACGAACGGTCCTGACGGCGACGAGGAGATGAATGGCGAGTAGTTTGGGATGTCCCTGGGTGGGTGACGAGGTTCACAAGCAACCTTAGGGATCAGGCTGATGGCACCGGCGGGGAGAGGGACCGGTCCTGTCGGACCCCCGAAGATGACTGAGTCGGTCCAGCGGAGGTGGCGTGCGAGGAAGTGGGTGATGCCGCGTTCGCGAGTGAAGTACTTCTACATAAATGTGTAAGCCATATAATAGCCTAGGTAGTGGTGCGGTGAGGGGATTTACGAAGAAGATCTCGCCAGCAGTCCTCGTCCTCGAGCGGAAGAAGTTGCGCGGGGCGTCGGCTGCAAAGAGCAAGACCGACATTGGATCGACGAGTACCGTGCCAGCAACAATTTCCGGCTGCGTTCAAAGTGTCAGCTGCATGTTTGAAGGCAATGCGAGCGCGGAATAGCCCACGGCGTCGCGCAGCAACCAGGCGACGGGTCCAGCCCCGAGCGAGTGCGCCAGGAGGACCGCTTTCGCCGTCCGCCACTCCTCGAAGTCTTCGTCGCTTCTGGACTCGTGATTCTTCGTGAGTCCAAAGCCGTGGCGGTACAGCATCCTGCGCACTGCGGCGACCATCTCGCGGCGGGTGAAGATTGTCGAGGGAGGATTGAGGCGCATCGTGACGTCTGAGGTAGGTTCAGCATCCGAGCCACACGTTTGACGGAACTCGTTTGACGGAACTCGTACAAGGAAATTCTGGTATGAAGAACGGACGTCCGGTGCATCGCTGGACCATGATGATGAAGGCAGCTGGGCCATATGTTCCCCTGCACCCCACCCGTGTGAGTCGTCGAGGTATATGTGTCACGGTAGGCCAAGCGTACGAGATTCCGTGGAAGAAGACGACAGGAGTCCGGGCGTCGCGTTGCGCCTCCTCACTTCCTGGGTGATACCAGTAGCCTACCTGAAAGTCCGGATGCTCAGCTCTGGATGAAGTTCCAGGTACCTGAGGCTTGCTTAAGTTTACCTTGTCCGCAAGTCGCGCATCTCCACCAAGTTGGGTCGCGAGCGGCGATAGTCGATCGAGCGCCTGCTTCGATCCTCGCATAAAGAACATCGGGAAGGGCCACTGCGATGCAGGTTGAGCAGGAGGCCTATCTTAGGGCAAGTGAGAAGCTCAGTCACGCACAGTTCGCACGCTCCCATAATATCGGAAGCCAGCCAGCCAGAGCGCCGTGTTGCCCATCCCGGACAACACAAAGACCATGAGGTAGAAAAGGAATGGATGGTGATCCGTGATGATCGGAGAGTTGTAGAGGAGGAACGGCTTGTGCTTGCTTCGCTTGAATCCGAACCTGAACGGCTTCTGCTCGACGTTCGCAGGCAATGCGTTCAGTACGAGCTCGAGGAGGGAGATCATTGCATGTAGTTCCGCTGAAAGCTTAGAAGTGTTAACACTGTTTAAAGTTGTGCTAGCTGTAAACACGCACCCTTGTCGAGGCTGTCCCGCTTGACGTCGCCGAGGGATCGGCCGAAGAGGTAGTGAGCGACGTACTGTGGCACCGGCAAGAGAGTCAGCATCCATCCAATTCTGGCTTTAACCCTAAAATGTACCTCCTCGACATTCGGTCTCCCCACCTCCTGCAGGCTGAACCCTCGCACAGCGGGATCTCGCATGCCTTCCGCGGCGCGCGGGGACCCCCCAGGCTTGGTGAACATCGCTAGCAGCCACTGGCTCGGATATTGATCTGATTCGAGCATCGCCTTCCAGATACGCCAGCGCTCCTCCGTCCCGATCTGCTCAACGCCGTCGTTTACGCGGAGGTCCCAGAAGCCCAACGCGATGAGCCTGCGCGCGACCCTGTGCACGACCCACCAGACGGTTTCGACGAGGGCGAAGAAGTGAATCAAAGCAAGGAGGGTTTCGTGTGCTTCGAGGGCGGGAACGTCGAGGAAGAGGACGAGGGGCGACGCCGGGGAGGTGACGAAGGAGAGCAGCGTGAACAATATGCTGGCGGGTGCGATCGAGTTGAGCAGCAGTATGAGCGTGCGCAGGACGACTCGGATGACGAGGAGGTCGGGTAGCTGTCCTTCCAGCCAAGTCAGCGGCGCTCTGCAGCCACAGCGGAGGACGCACCATGGTGGAGGGCTCGGAGGATGCGCTCGGAGAGCGGTAAGGACGGCACAGACGCGAACTAACTTCTATAGGGTTGCTGAGCCACAGTGGGCGGGTATCCGAGAGTGCGACAAGCCGGAGCCCCAGTCGTTGGGGGAAGTAGAGAACGGTCGAGAAGTGCCCGAACGCCCGCAGCCAGGTCAGAGCGCGTTCTCGCGGTACCTATGCTTTGCGCCACGAGATCTTTCCAAGTGAAGGTCATTTGTAGCTCAAGCGATTCTCGCATCGTCACCTCCACCGAGTTATCGAGCATAGCACACTTCCCCCCGCCAGCGCTCGAGGGGCCCTTCCCAATCAACGCACGCGCCGGGAGTTTTCTCAAGAGGGGTCTTGTAATGTCACACTACACTTAAATACTGCCCGCACACATGCACAGAGATCATAAGCGGGGAGGGGGTGAGAGAGAATCAATTGAACCCGGAGGTCCACTCGGACCACGGCGCGGCCGTCGTGGCCGGTCCAGTGCTGGTGTCCTTCCACGTGTCGTCGGCCGCAAAGTGCGGGGTAGACCCCACGGCTTCCGTAAAGGGCGCCGGCTCGAGGAGGTTCGGCTCCTGCTCGGCGTACGCGACGAACGCGGGCGCGGCGCTGGGCGGGTAGAACTCGAGCGGCGCGAGCGGCTGGACCGACGCGAGCTTGCGGCTCGCCTGCTCGTGCACAAGGTGCTGATACCCGAGGTGCTCGGCCGAATATGACTCGCGCATGCCGAGGATCCTGAGCCGGCTCGTGTCGACCTCGATCTCGAGCTGGGCGTCCGTGAGCTGGCTCGCATTGAGCAGGTGCGTTGCGGACGGCGCGGGGACGAGCATCATCGGCGTCGAGCTTTGCGGCCGGCTGTGGCTGTGGATCGTCGGCGGTGTCGAGGACGCGTAGTGCGACGGCTTGTACGAGTCGTGCGAGGCGGGTGCGGGCCGCGCGGTCGGCGTGGGGAAGGGGAACGCCGTCGGCGGGTGGACTAAGACAGTGCTGAACGGGCCCACCGACTGCGTAAGCCGGTTCGCGGGCGGGGACGGCCCTGCTCCGTGCGCCGACTGGGGGCCGACCTGGCAGCTCGTGGCGACGAGTGGCGACGAGTGCGCGAACGGCTGCGGTCGAGAGGCGACGTCGAGTTGGGCCATCGTAACCGTCGTGGGGACTGCCGACGAGGTTACCGGGGGTTGGGCGGTGGAGAAAGGTGGTGATGGCAGCGGGAGAACCGGGGTCTCGAAGGCCGTCGGCGGTGACTGCGTCGGCGTCGGGATGGTGTTTGTTCCGTCGGCCACCGACGGCGTTTTTGGTGGGTCGGACGAAGATGAGGTCGCAAACGGCGGTGATGGGGCGTTCGCGGCTAGTGCGACTTGGGGCGGAGACGGGGCCTGCACGGCGGGTGTGCTGTCGCTGGATGATGCGGCAGATTCGGCGGGCGACGGCAGGCACGAAGCCGTCTTGTCTGCCTCTGCCTTGTCGAGCGTCGGGAACAGGTCCGGGTCGATGAGGTCGTAGAGAATGATCTCCTCGCTGCGCGCGGGAACCGGGCTGTCAGCGACCTCGTACACCCACTCGGGCCAGGACGCGACATACTCTCCCGCATCGTCCATCGTCGTGTCCGCGACGCTCGCCGCACGCTCGTCCGCATCGTCCTTCTCGAGGACCGCCTCGCCATCGGTCTGCGCGCGGCGGTCGCGCCGGAGGGGGCCCTCGATCCAGACCTTGGGCTGCTTCACGTTGCTCACTAGCCGAGGTCCGGGCTTTGCGCTCGTCGACGGCCCAGCCTGGTGCTGCCAGTCGTCGTCTTCGCTCTCCTCGTCGTCCTCGGACATCTCATGGGTCGACGAGTCGGCGAGGTCCTGCTCGGCGGAGCGCACGTCGGGCGCTTCGCGGTGCACAGTGATGAGCTGACCGAGGAACCCGCCGGGCATGTCACCGTCTGCGCGCCGCTTGCCGCGCTTGACGGTCGACTCGCGCGCGAAGCCCTCGCCGTCGCTTGGCTCGTCGTCGTAGGTGAGCGTTGCGGGCGGTCGCCGGGGTCGGGTGCTCGTGCGGATGGGCCCGGCTGCTCGTTGACGCTGGTGCGTCGTGCACTCGCACGCGCCGCGGCAAACTGGGCACAGGAACTTGCCCTGCGCGACAAACGGCGGGTCCGTCGGGCCCGAGTAGCTGTGGAATTGAAGACAGGTCAGTCGGCCACTCCGACTAATTCGGTTTTGGGAAGAGACGCACAACTTGTTAATGCAGCGCTCGCACCACAGGAGCGTGCAGCTCGGCTCGGTGCAGCTCATCTTCTGCGTGTCCTTCCGACTCTGCTGCACGGCAGCGAGAATGTCAGTGACCGACCCTCCTTCGTCACTCCCAGATTCGAGAACCTACCTTGTCGTGGTGGCAGGTCGAGTTGAGCTTTGGGGTCAAGCCAGTGGCCGACTTCCTGCGCTTCACGTCGGGCTTCTCGTCGCGGTCGTCCTCGACGGGATCGTATCCGGCGGGGGAGGCCTGATCCGAGAAGACGCTCTCGCTGCGAGTGTGCCCTGTGCGAGCGATCGACTCGCGCCGGGCGGTGCGCTGGGGCTTGCGCGTTTGCGGCGGCGGGTGGCTGCGCGCCTCGAGCATCTCCTGCTGCTCGAGGATCGCTCGGCTGCTCTTGCGAATGCGTTTCCCGCGCGGCGACGCTGGGTCGTCGGCGGGCGTCGGCGGCATAACCGGCGGCGCGGACGACGACGCGGCGCGGTCGCCGAGCGAGAGCTTGACGATCAGCGGCTTGGATTCGTGCGCGGCGACCGCGTGCGGCTCGGGCGAGAGCTGGTGCGCAGGCGACGCGGACGTCGACGACGTGGAGCGTGTCGAAGTTGTCGTCGAGCTCGTTGACGGCGTCGGGAGTGCGGTCACCTGCGCGTCGGTCGCCGAGTCAGCGCGCGCGTCCCCGAGCTCGACTACTCCTGACCGCCCACGCAAAAGACGTACCTCTTTTCTGACCGACCTGGTCGATCTGGTCGTCGGGGAGATGGCGATTGGTGGCGGCAGTTGCGGCTCCTCTCGGGCGCGCGCGTGGGTGATGCGCCTAGTGCGGCCAGCGGGGGCGGGGTCACCGTCCGCCATGCGCACGTCGGCGTCGGGCATCGAGCTCTGGGCCTGGTGAATGTGTTGCAGGTTTGGTGGCTGGTCGGCTTGGGTTGGGTCCTGCGAGTCGAGCGCCGTGGGTGCGCGGCGGGGACAAGGTGAGGCAAATGATGAGCTCGGCGGCTCGACGGGCGGCGCTGGCGGAACGCGGCTCACGGTGTACGCTGGCTCATGCACGTTCGAGCGTCTGGCCCGGCCGTCAGTCGCAGGCGAGAGCGCGGTCGCCGGGAGCGCGGTCGCGAGTGGACCCGGGCGGCGGGTGCCCGTCGCCTGCGTCTGCGGCGGCTGGGTCGGTCTGCGCAAGATGCGCCGCACGGTTGCCTCCGTTCCGCGTGCTGGAGTGTCTCTTGACAGAGTAGCGCCGGCCTGGACGCCAGCAAACACGAGCCCGTCAGCGGCCGGCCCCAGATCCGAGTCAGCCGCGCGGGCCAACACGCGCAGAGGGCCAGGGGTGGCCATCGCATGCTTGTCCCGCCGATCGCACACCAAGGGACTCACCTCGGGCTCGTCGACCTGCACCTCGTACGCAGGACGGCTCCGACGAGGGTACGCGAGCTTGAGCGGGTTGTTCGGCGGCACTTGGACGCCTTCGAAGCGGATCAATCGGCGGGGTGGGGCGGGCGGCCTACAGCTCATCGGCTCGCGCGAGAGGTCCGGAACGAGGTAGGGTCGGCCACCTACGTAGCTCGAGGTGGCTGCTGCTCAGGTAGTCGAGGTCTCTCGCTCAGCGCGTGGGTGGCATGAGCGTGCGGAGCGAAGGGCGAAATGATTGCCGCCGGCCGCAAAGCGCCTCTGAATTCAAACCAAGAGATCGACGATTGGGTATCCACGCCGCTACAACAGCAACACGCCCGGCTCGAACACCTCAGGCCTCCTCCTTGACGCAAACTTCATCCCCGCCGCTCTCGTCTGCGAGCAAGATGAGCGTCCGACCGAGCAGCTCGCCCACGCGCCACACGTTCAGGCTCAGTAGACGCTCGCCGCAGACGCGGAGGAGCTTCTCCGGCGCGGCTGGATCCGTGAGCGAGCCGACGTCCTCGAGTGTCGCGTCGCCCTCGCCGGTCGCGATCCACTGCGCGACGCTCGCGTCCGCGCGGTCGACGAGCCGGTCCAGCGCGACCGTGGGATGCGGGGCGCCCGGGCCGTGGTGCGCGGTGCGGCAGTAGCACACGAGGGCCAGCGCGGCGTACGTGAGCGCAAACGGTTCTAGGGGCGTGTCCGTGTTGCGCACGAGTGAGACGAGCTGGCCGGCGGTCCAAGCCGTCCGTCGCGCCGTCTGCCCGTTGTCCTCGGCAGCCCAGCTGCGCACCCACGTGTGCACGTCGGCAGCAGGACTTGACGTCTTGGCGCGAGCGACCGTCTTTGAGAGTTTGAGGTCAGTATGTTCCACCTCGTTGAGGCGGTGGGGAAGCAGTGGCGCGCGCACCTGGAGGATCCGGAGCGGCAGGCGCTGGCACATGGACGTGAGGTGCAGCATGAGCGCCATGGAGGTGGTGCTCGCACTCGCATCGGGAAGCCCTTGAAGCTCGGGCGGGAGCACGACGCGTTGCTGCCGAGATGAAAGCTGGAGTCAGCTCAACTTCGCGGCGACTGGTCCGCGGAACGCACCTCAAAGAACTCGAGCCCGGCATCGAGCGCGGCCTGGACGGGCGAGAACGTTTTCTCGAAGTGGACCGCGGCGGGGAGGAAGAGCGATGTGCTGTGCGACTCGCGGAGCTTCGACGCGCCGAGTACGTGCAGGACGGTCAGCACGACGCCCATCGCGAAGCTGTCGCGCGACGCCGCGAGCAGGCCCTCCGAGTTGTGCAGCGACCGGTCCGAGACCTGGTTGATCGCTGTGAGTGTGTCGATTCCCTGCGCGGGCAGGACCGAGCCCCGGAAGAGCGCCTGCCAGGCGGGCGACGAGGACGCCTCCTGCAATAAAGTGGTCAGTAAGCGAGTTGTCCAGTGTTTCGTACGAAAGACGAACCCAGAGAGCGTCATGGCAGGGCAGACTCGTCCTGGCCGCGTCGACGTAGAGGAATGCGGCGTCAAAGTCCCACATCGCACACCCCATGCCTCCGAGCATCTACCGATAGTGAACAGGGTCAGCGCAAAACTGTGTACCGCCGGCAGACGAAGACGCACGATCGCCGCAAAGCCGAGCCGCTTGATCTCCTCGCGGTCGCGCCACCTGCGCCAGCGCTCCTCGAGCGCGAATGTCGACTCAAGCTCCTCGTCGACGGTGGATTCCTTTAGCCACCCCTGCCGGCGGCAGAACGTCGAGGGCATCTGGCTGAACGCCTGCGTGCGCTCAAGGTCGCGCTTGACGCCCGAGATGAGGCCGGCGTGGAGCAGGAGCAGGTGCGACTGCTGCCACGCGATCGTCGCCATCATCGTGTTGTCCGTGTCACCCTGTGCAACGGAAAGGTCTGAAAAGCGTACATGGGCTAAAAAGAAGCGGGACGAACGACGCTTTGGAGCAGGCGGCGCGCCGTCTCCGAGAGCGCGTGCGCGTACATGGACGCGCCCTTAACGATGTCCCACGCGTATCTGGCACCGATGGCCGCAACAGAAAGGATGAGGAACGAAGGCGAGGTGCTTGGGTCGTTCGAGTCGAAAGTGGGCCTGCGGGTGCAGCGTTGCGTCAGTTCCGCCTTGAAAATCGGTGACAGGCGACGCACGTGTGAATGATGGGCAGCAAGGTCTGGTAACGGGCAAAGAAGAGCTGGAGGAAGAGGTCGAGTAGCTCGAGCTGGGGAATGAACCGCTCCGAGTGGTCAAAGTGCGCGGTGGCAATCTCGCGAACGTGGGCAAGAATGCGCTCCCGCGTGTCCTCGGTCAGGCGCGGGACCGAGGCGGGGACGTCGTTGAACTCCTTCATCGGCGTCTGCGCGCGCGAGCGACCCGACGGCAGGATGACCTCGCGGCCAGGCGACGGGCGGTACGAAAGCGGCCACGGGTCGGATGGGCTGTGCGAGTGGTGCGACGAGCGGGGCTTGTCCTCGCTGTCACCTGCGAACGAGGGCGAGTATTCAGGCTCAGGCGACTCGCGCGGCGTGTGCGACGCGAGCCGGAGTAGCGATTCGGCGGCCGAGTCCTGCACGGTGAGCGCGTCCTCGACCTGCGACGGCGCCGCGTTCAACGCCGAGTAGAACGTCTGCGGTGAAGTCTCCTCCACGTGTAGCGCCGGTCCGGCCGCGGACAGGTCCGGTGGGTGCGAGAGGTCGTCGAGGTCAGCCGCGCGGGGCGAGTTGCCTTCGCGCGGGGTAAAGCCCGTGCCGCCTTCGCCGAGGCGGTGGTTGTAGCCCGAGTTGAGCAGGTCCCAGTCGAGGTCCATCTCGCCTGACGCCGATTTCGCGATCAGGTCGAGGAAGTCGTTGCCCGTCGTCGCGTCGGTCGTGCTGCTCGACGGCCGTCCACCGTCCCAGGGCGGCACGCTCGATGGCCGTGGCGGCTGGGGCCTTGGGCTAGAATTTCCCGACTGCGAGCCGAGCGCAGCTTGCGACTGCTGGAACGCGGGCAGTTGCGACGTCATGAACGGGATCGTGCTGCCATATGAGGCAACGAGGTGCGGTCGCGGGTGCTGGTAGCCGAGCGGGCTCGGATGGTGCTGAAAGTTGGATGGCGGGAACGAGGACTGCTGGTGGAGCTGGCTGTCGCGCAGCGGGATTGAGTATGGCGACATCGAGCCTCCGTTCACTGCCGGGAACGGTCGGTTCCACGGGTCCGTCGGTAGTGGCGTCGGTGGGCCGTAGCCGCGTGGGTACGGCTGGGCGACGAACGAAGGGCCGGGTCGGTTTTCCCACTGCTCCGGCTGCGTCTCTTCCTCGTCGTCGTCCTCGCCCGAGATCGGAAGAGCACACGTCTGAACTCCAGTCACCCGTTAGA
>ERZ1463038.739-NODE-739-length-11568-cov-11.646660_pt1 | contig 11568 bp, 17 predicted proteins | sample MGYA00564479_ERZ1463038 | MGnify/ENA primary metagenome ERZ1463038 (study PRJEB39244, sample SAMEA3635134) | Helicobacter pylori | study: EMG produced TPA metagenomics assembly of PRJEB11511 data set (Assembly of a 5300-year-old Helicobacter pylori... | reverse complement strand
AGGGGTAACAGCCCCCCCCCCCCCCCCCCCCGATTCAGACACGAATACGAACCTTCACGGAGACTAAACTGGTGCAGGATGGTGGGATACCGGCGTTCGAGCACCTCGGGGTCGGTGATGCCTGATTCGGTTCTGCGTGAGCGACAGACAAGGCGGAAAGCACAAAAGCAAGAGACGCTTACGAGTGTTGGTCATGTGTGTGTGCACTGCAATGAAGAATACGAGTGAGCCCGAAGACAACGTTCCGCGAAACGAGTGCAGACGTACCTCCCGACGTGCCCTCCCAAGATGGTCCTGCTCCGCTTCCGCCGGCGATAGTCTATGACCAGCTTCAGCTACCATCTGAGCCTAATATGGATACAATCGTACCTCGTAATATCCAAATCCGTTCACGTGCTCGCCCTGGGCGTTCTTGCCACCGTTTCCGAACGTCACTGAAAAAGTGATCGAGGTCAGTGGGCCGCCCCGTCGAGTGGAAGTGCAGTGACCGTACAGTTATTGCCTGCGTAAGTGGGTACATCAAAACGACACTCCTACCAGGTGCCAGGTGCTTTGAATCGAGCTTACAATCTCCTTGACTCGCCGCCGCCGCGTCAAACGCTTTCAGAATGACATCGGTGACCCTCTGGGAGGTACACTGAGAGAGAGCAGGACCTCAGAAACGGTGCATAAGGTCTATTAATGTACGCACGACATTTCCGCCGACCACAGCTGCGGTCTCGGACGGGTCAAGGCAGCAACCTGGCGGGAGCTTGACTTCGATTGGGACGAGGCATCCTTGGTTCAAAGGAATCTGGTGGTGCAGAAGATCAGGAGGGGAGTAGAAGCAAGAGTCATTCCATGACGTACATCTTGGTCCACCATGGCTCGCAGGCAGTAGATGATGGCCGAGTAGCTGTGCGGGGACGTCAGAGCGAGATCGGGCACGGTCCAACGCGCGACTCACGTCACAGAGACGGGCGCATTCAGGTTTCTGTCGAGTCATCTTTGTCAGAGCAGGCACATTGAGGAGGATAGGGACAAGCGACCCACCCAAAGATCTCGGCGCCGGTCCCCTCAAAGTCGAACACTGCGCTGCCCTTGTCCGCGTCGATCGAAACGTGCAGCGCGATCGGCGTGCCGTCGTCAAGGTAGTCGACCGAGTGAAGCTCCGTAGTCCCCTGCTTTAGCGCGACACCCTTGAGCAGGTTCCGGACCGCCAGCTCGGCGTTGTCGCGGATCTGTGAGAGCAGACTCAGCAGCGAGCGGGAGGGAGAGCAGAGTGGCGCGCACATGGAGCATGTAGTCCTGAACAGTCTGAAGGCTGTACTCGTCCACCATGGTGTAGATGAGCCCGACACCCTGGGAAGCAAGGGTCAGCGCGGCGCTCCACCGACGTCCGGATTGAAGTGGCACACCTTGTTGTTGGCGGCGATCTGCGCCCGTAGGTCGCTCTCGACGTCACCGAGGCACCGAGTACCGGAGCATCCTTCATACTTGGCCGGTTCGTCAACCAAGTACCGCACGAGCTCGTCGCGCTGGAAGACTCCTTCGCGGACGACCTTGAAGCTCTTGATTTGCGCTCCTTCCTCAAAGATGGTCTTTGAAGTAGGGGGCATGCTGTAGGGGAGCATTGTTGAGTGATGTAGACATGTGCAGAAAGTGACAAGGCTCACGATCCGGGAAGGATGCCCCCGACATCGGCGTGGTGTCCTCGAGACGCGGTGAAGAATACGATCTCGCCCTCCTGGAACACGGGGGTGATGCCTTCGGACGAGGGTCAGCTTTAAGATAAACAAAACAACTTAACGTAACGAACACGTAATGTCGGGAAGATGAGAGCCTCCCGCAACCGGGTGGTTCGTGAGGATCACGTCTCCCGCGTGGATGTCGTCCTTGAGGTAGTTGATCTGGTACCGAACAGCAAAGCTCATACTCCCCTGAGCACGCAAGTATTTTGGTCAACAGACGGTCAAAGTGGTTAGTGTCGGACCCTACCAGGTGAACAGGGAGATGCGGTGCCTGCGAGGACGACGTCAGCTGAGTCGGCCGCTCGCGCGCTCCAAAGGAGGCCACGTACGTTGGCGATGAGGTCTCCGTTCGGCGCGAAGATTGCACACGAGAAATCAAGGCGCTCTGTAGGGTGGGGTCTGTCAGGCGACCAGCGTACAGGCGACGTCGGCGGAACGACCGACCCTTGATGTTGGTGCTGACGGCGGTCTGCTGCAACGAACGTCCCATGGCCTGCGAAGAGAAGCAGCTCGATCAGCTTCCGATCTATAACATCTCTAGTCTGCGAGCTCCAGCCTCGCCGGGCAATGGTCCACACCGCTCCGCTGCGCCAGCTCAAGCTCCTCCAGTCGACAGCTTACCTCGGCGATGGACATGAATCCTGTGTGCGAGATGGTCAGTCAAGGCCTCAACTGCTGCAGATGTAGCTCACGGTTCGCGAACAGCGAGAGCAAGATGGGGTCGGAGCCGGACGAGGGCTTCGCCGTGAGCGGCGCAGTAGCGAGCGCTTCAGCTACCATGCTGAGGGATGTGAGGCTGGGAGATGTAGTGAAGGTGTGGATGGGAGAGACGATTCGCGTCGCAATTGCGGCCAGGGTAGAGTCGCGCTCCGCTCCAATCCCGGCTGCGGAACTGAGCGGCGGAGCCATGCCGCTGCGCGTGGATCACTTCCACGGCCGAGCGAATCCTCGGCAGACGGAAACTTGCACGCAGTGGAGCCCCGACTACGATACCGGTCCAACGACGTGAAAGGGCAGCGTCGCATTACGGCAGGGCGGGACATGGGCAGTGCCGACAAGACGGTGGAGACACGGGGTTCGTGAGGAGTGGGCATAACTAAAGTAAACATTGAGCGCGAGAAGGTGAACAACTAGTCAAGGGCTAGATAAAGGCAACCGAGGATCCGAGAGGTGTATGACTGCGATAGGGACTGGGAGGGACGCTGGAGTCGTCTAGCCGCTCAGCAGCACTTGCCGCCGTTCGCGGATCCACCGTCGGTCGGGCTCGGGGCGATATCGATACGAGCTCCTCCTCCGGGGCGGTTGGGCTCGGGGTCGGCTTCGAGCGCCTTGCTCGACACGATTCGGTAGATCTCTGCGCGGCGGCGACAGCAGGTCAGCTCCGGGCGAGCAACTCGCTCAACTAGAGTCAAACGTACCCGTAAGGATGTTCTGGAACGCGTTCTCGACGTTCGAGGCGTCCAAGGCCGAGGTCTCGATGCTGGATTGGGGACAGCAGGTTCAGCGGTTCGCTCCTTCATCGGTGATCCACCAGCCTGCGCTCGTGTCACGGTTGAACGTACAAGCTGAGTCCGTTCTCCTGACTGAAAGCCTTGGCCTCCTCGGTCGGGACGGCGCGCAGGTGCCTCAAGTCGCTCTTGTTGCCGACGAGCATGATGACAATGTTCGAGTCGGCATGGTCGCGGAGCTCCTTGAGCCAGCGGGTGACGTTGACGTAGGTGGCGTGCTTTGCGATGTCGTAGACGAGCAGAGCCCCGACGGCACCGCGGTAGTAGCTGTTGGGGAGCGGAGATGAGCACGTGAAGAGAGGCCGCGAGTGGCTCAACGCACGCCGAGGTGATGGCACGGTACCGCTCCTGTCCAGCTGTGAAGCACAGACGAAGCGAGTGAGCGAGCTGTTCGACCTGGCTGTGGAATGCTCCGTCGCGCCGCCACGCGTGCTGCGATGGTCCGACCGTCCGACGCATGCATCGAGCCAGCCACGCCGCCCGCAACTCGGTCCGAGGTGTCCCCAGTCCCCAGCACGTCGCCGTTCTCCAGAGGGCACCGACTAAATGTGCCGCCACACGCACGGGCGCGCCCCGACTAGCCCGCGCGGGCACCTTCCAACTGTCGCGATGGAAGGAACGCGTGCACGGAGGGCGACAACGTACCAGTGTCCCAGATCTGGGCCTTGACCGTCTTGGAGTCTACGCTGATGGACCGGGTGGCGAACTCGACACCGATGGTCGACTTGGACTCGAGGTTGAACTCGTTGCGGGTGAATCGAGAGAGCACTGCGGGCGAGGAACACGGGTAGGTGCGCGAGGGAACGCGTCAGCTGGTGGACCGCGAAGCGTCGAGACGAGCAAGGACACGCACGGTTACTGTAGAGAGAAGCCGGGGCGCGTTCAGGTCAGTTGCTCGCGGGCGCGAGGGCGGCAGCGGGCTGACCTCTTTCCGACTCCAGAGTCTCCGATGAGGACGACCTGCGGGACGCCTGTCAGCCATAGAACACGGCCAGCGATGGACAATCGCGCAAACCTTGAAAAGGTAGTCGTAGCTGCTGTCTCCCTGTGGACCACATCGACCCGATTAGGAGTGACCTTGTGACGAGACAGGGCGGCGCGCGAACCATGATCGCGGCGCTCGAGCGAGTGCGGCTGTGCTCCGGCGGTACGAGGGCTGTCCAGGCGTCGACGGGGTGCGCTAGGTCGGGGGCGAGCGACGAGGCGTGGCAGGGGAGCGACCGCCGCTCAGCCACTCGAAGGAGCCGGTGCGAAACCATCGTGCGTTTCATCGACGTGGTGAACCTCTGGACCCCCGCGTCGCGCCGGTCCACGTACCGTCGCAGTGCACGTTAAGCCTACCGACCTTTGGGCGAGCTTTCACGAGACAATTCTGCCCGACCGCGCAAACAGTGCTGCAGCGGCCCCCAACGCGTTAGCTGAGCCGCACGTCCTTACGGAGCGTTCTAAAACCGCAATCAAGCATGAAGTTTGAGGTTTGGCTCCTCGTGAGGCTACCAGGACGTGTGCATCATCGCCTGTTGATAAGGCGGTCGCACCCAACCGGATGCGGCATGCCCGAGGCCTCGCGGACCCTTTCAAGCTCCCGAATCGGCGAAATAGCGAGAGGTTACAACACATACACGTCCAAACACATTCACGTGCGCTAATCTACCTCAATAACCCGAGATGCCACCCCCGCCGGCTGAGGCCATCGTCTCGAGCGCGTCGCGGACCCGCTCTCGCACGTCCAGGCTCATGTCGCCGCCCATCCCGCGCAGCTTGTGCTCGACCCCAAGCGCACGCAGACGAGCAACGATCTCGTGTGGCTTTCGTCGCTCGTGGGGCCCGCGGTCCTGGAACGCGAGGTTGATCATCACCCAGACCGCGGCGACTCGGACCTCGGCGTTCGGGTGGTCCTGGGTAGAAAGCAGAGTCAGCTCGGGTTAGATTCATCATGTTAAAATAGCGTACAAAATGAGACATGAGCGCTTGCAAAAGCTTGATTCGGGCGACAATCGCGAGCTTCGCGGTCTCGTCCGCGGTCGCGACATTCACGAGAATGTAGACCACCTGCGATCGTCCTCGCATCAGCTTTCCTACACTTGAAGTCAGAACGATGTGGTGCGCACCTGCATGACCACTTTGGTCGACTTGGAAACGAGGCCGTTCTCCAGCAGCGAGAGCATGCGCTCCTCGCCCATCTCGCGCAGGCCGCAGATCGGGTCGTCGTTGACGGTGCAGGTTACGTTGCGGAGGATCGAGAGGCCCTCAACAGAGACCTCTTCGTCAACATCTGAGATGCACCTGCGCGCATGGGAGGTGTGAACATCGTTGCGAAGAACGCTGGGACTGGACGCACTGGGCAAGGAATGGCCAGCCGAGCTCGGCGACCGTCGCTCGTTTCCATTCGGCTCTGCTCTGGTAGGTAGCTGCACAGAAGTTGGTGTTAGTGTACATGTGGTGACTTCAAATAACAGGTGCCACCATTCTTGAGCGCGAAGAGTGCATTGATCTTGAGCGTACGATTGGGCGACCTCGCGAGCTCGCACAAGCGGCGGATGCAGCCATGCTCGATCAAGGTCTGCGCCAGTAAATCAGAAGAATACTCTGTTTCGAATGCAGGAAGAGCTTACATCCCGCATGGGCGAGAACTCGAGGACGAGGTTCGAGATGGCGGCAGCGGCAGTGATCTGCACGACCGGGTCCTCATCCTCGCGCAGGAGGTCCGAGATCGGTCCCGCCGCTCCAGAATCAACGAGGCTCGTACGAAGAACGTGCACGGAGCGCCCGAGCCCGCGAAGGACGTGGCACGCTGCCGCGCGGACTCCCGAGGACTCATGCGAGAGGAAGGCGACAGCGGATGGGACGAGGCCGGCGGCGAGGACGCGGTGACGGGTGGATTCTACCTTTGCCGTAAGTACGGCAAGAGCGAGCAGGGCGCCCTGTACAAAGGCGTGAGCCGTGGTGGGTGGAAGTGAGAGCGGGAAAGCACACCTCCTGGACGCGGGCGCTCTCTTCGAGGGACGCGGGCGTCGCGTATGGTTGCTCGACTCGCGGAGGCGCGTGCAAGGCTTCCTTGAGCATCGGGAGGCACTTGAGCTTGACCGCGATGTCCTGCAGACCTTCATTGTCCGCAACGAGGTAGGCTGGCCCGAGATGTGAGCGAAAGTGCACATGGCCCGAAATTGAAACGGGGGCTGACCGAAGATGAAAGTGGATTGAGCTCGCAATGTCGTATCCTTCTCCATGAGACCGAGAAGGATCGGTACGAGGGGTTCGGCCATGCCAACGAGGCTGTCCGCGGGCTCCTTGCCGTCGACGAGTGTCTTGTACAGGATGCATTGACTGACAAGAAAGGCAGACTGAGTAAGCGAGCTGGGCTTAAGGTACTTCGACTTGAAGTCATGAACGCACCAAGTCGTCGCTGCGAGGCGCAGAGACGGGATCGTCGAGAGCGTGAGCTCCGTGATCAAGTCGACCAACCGACCATTTTCGGCTGTGGGGGTGACTTGACGTTAGCTCTGAGCACCGCCGCGAATTATATCAGACTCACAGCCTGCCGTGTTAATAAGGATCGACATTTGTCGGTTGTCGCGAGCCAACGCCGAGAGCGCCTGCAGAGCAGCTTCTTGCACCTGGAGGATGCGGCGTTAGCAGCTGAGCGAAGGAAATGATTCCGAGCCATCGTACTTTGCCGTTACCGTGTTCGACGAGCCCGAGAAGTGCATCCGTGACGACGTCTGGATCCGCGAGGACTGCCGCGCGCTGGTAAGGGAGGCGCACGGTGCCGGAGATGAAAGTGCAGATCATGTCGGCGAGTCGCAGCCGGTTCGAATCCGACGCGAGAGGCGTGCCCGCTGCCCAGTCACCGCCCTTTTGCGAGCAATCTCGCAGGAGCAGCAGGAGGAACGCGAGGACGGGCGGCGGCGTAGCGATCGCCTCCCCCGACGGCCCGGCCGAGCGGAACGCGGCGCCGGGGAGCTCGCGGACGAAGTAGACGGCCCGCAAAGCTGCGTCTGCGAGAGGTCCCAGGTCGTGCCCGGTCGTCGCGGGCCCGGCGTGCTCGACGCCCCCCATCTCGCCCGACGCGCGCTGCTTGCCCTTGCCGGCGGGGTCCGACTCCCACTGCTGCCGCACGTCCTGGCGCTCTTCCAACTTGACACTCGCGCCGATTACGGAGCACCCCCAGGCCCGGGGCCCGACAACCTTGACGATGTCGACGTACAGCGTCTTGAGGCTCCGCAGCAGCGTCTCGAGGAGCTTGCACCGTAGCGCGAGCAGGGGTCCGACGTCGAAGCTTGCAGGACGAGACAGGTGGGCCAGTCCGGCGATGAGTGCGCCATGAGCGTCGGCGGAGATGAGGATCGCGATGGCCTCGGGCGTCGCTGCGTTGCCGGCCGGTCAGCTGACGGCGGCGCTCGCTCGCGGGGTGGACGCACGGAGAGAGAGGGCGCCGAGGATCGCTGCTGCCTGTATCGAGACGTTGCACGACTGCTCACTCGGTTCCGAGACCGGCTGCACGAGCTGGGCGATGCTGCTCGGACTCGTGGATCAGCCGTCGTGCCGCACAGGTCACGCCGCTCGGGGTCGGCCACGCACCTGGAGACCTGTCCACTGCGTAGGAGCTCCAGCTTGACCTCGCGTTTGCCAATCAGCTTGTTCTTGAGCTGCGAAAGGTCCTGCAGTGTCCGCAACGCTGGGAGAGGCACGAGGCCGGGCGAGAACGGCGCCGACATGACGCTCGGGTGGTCAAGTGGCGTCTTGGCTCTGTTAATTGCTGTCGGTGCTGGCTGAGGGGGGCGTCGTGTAAAGAAGGTGACGGCGGACGGCGAGTCGCGTGCTCACGAGTGGGTCGGCCCCGGCCGGCCAAGGTGGACCAAGCTCAGGCTGTCGCCGCTCATTCCTTTGACTTTGCGCCAAAGACTAATTCGAGACAACAGACCTTGCCAAACGAATTATCTCCCCAGGGCCCCACAGCTCAGCCCAGCGGGGTCGGACATGTACGGGCAAAGGAGCTCCGCGGACATGGCTCCTGCCAGCCGACGTCGCCCGCCAGCAGACTCTTCCACGGTCAGCAATGATCTCTCGCCATCTGTTACCCGCTGCACTGCTTGCATCATCATGCTACTCGCACATGGAGCTCAGGTATCCGTACGCGATCAAGTCGAAGGTCCGTGTAGGGGCTGCGCACCCTCAAGACGTGCAAAGCAGGGCTGACCGGCCCTTTCAGTACGACCCGCAGACACTCGAGGCGAACAAGGACTACAGGTGCGGTAACTTTTTTGTTTGGGCCTGACTTGGGCTGACTCGTTCGAAAGCATGACCTCTCCGTTGGAGGCCGATGGTGAGTCTAGCCGGATTCGGTGGGAGCTCCAGAGAGCCTGTAGGCTGAATGGAAGCAGTCGATAATATAGCTGACTGAATTTCCAGGGAGCAATTGGCCCTGTAAAGTAACTCTTTTCTGACGGCTGAGTGATTTATTTCACTGCGAAGCTCACGATTCCACGACCACAGAAATACGCGGTCTCCGCATCTGTCAGTGCACTGAAGCCTGTAGCAACTCTCGTCTCTGGATCAGAGTACACCTGGGGACTTGCGGGAACCGCTGTACATGGTAGGCGCCTGAAGGCCGCTCTCGCCAGGCAGCGAAGGAGCTGACTTGCTCTGGTGCAAGGTGGGGGAAGCTGTCAGGTCGGCGTTTCGTACGACCTGATGGAGACAAGTGCGATCATGGCTTCGTACATTGGTTCGTCAGATGACATCAGGCTCCACTGGAGCGGGAAGGTCGGACTGCTGAAGTGGCAACTGTTTCGCAGGCGGGTGTCCTCTCGCAGGGAACTACACATTTAAGGTTCCCGCACTACCTTCGAGCGATAAAGCGATATTCTCATGGCAGGTGCGAGGTCCTTTAGCTACATTGAGCGCAGCGCTGCCATCTGAAGCCGTGCTGCATGCGTTCCCCGCCGCAGTGGTGGAACAAGGAGGGCAATAGGGAGATGTGAGGTCTCCAGACCTGTTCTTCAGCCGACATCACTTGCTCTTACGCTGACCGAACATGCTTCACCTGATTTGTAGGTATCAGAATTGCGCCGTCGTTGCGATCACGGGCTCCGCGAAGACATTCGTCGGCCCACGTACGCCAACAGTACTTAACGTCTCTCTGCATAGCTGATGTTCAGTAAATATTTCAGAAGCTTTGTATGCTTCTGAGTTGCAGGACCGAGAATGCGTCGAGAGGAACTGACGTTCGTGCGCGCGCCTTAGCAGAGCAAACACCGGTTCCTGCGTGACCACAGAGGGAGACGAGATTGTATTTCCGAATCCAGGTGACCAGATAGCGTACTCGGGTGATGAAATTCCTATCGAGTTGTTCACCTAGAGGTTGACGAACCCGGACTTGACAGGAATGTACTCGGCGGCGAAGCCAACGGTTGCCACCTGCCGTCGCAAAATGCCCATCAGCTCTGACGGTGCTCCTATATAGGGAACCACAGTCATCACAGGTGCATGCACCTACGACAACAATGTTGAAGGTGCATCGAGATCGATATGCACCGCTCAACGTCGAGTCACTGATCACCTTTTGTCCCGAAAGTGACGGCGTCATCTGGCGGCGGCTCAACGGGAAAAAGATCGGGATCAGGAGTCGCAACAGGAGATGCAGCAACATGCACTGCATCTTCGGCCACAAGTGGCAGCGGTTCGGGGACCGGGACGAGCGTGGCGACGCCGACGGCGAGCGCGAGCGGAGCAGGTACGACCAGCGCAGCGGTACACGGGTCGCAGAATTCAGACAGCGGAGATGCAAAATCTTCGGTGGCTGGAGGCAATTCTGGCTCGGTAACAGTCACCAGTGCTGAGTCTGGATCCTCAGCCGCGAATGGGGCTGCGGAGGGGAGCTCCGAAAGCAGTGGGTCCCTCTAGAAAGCCACGAGGTGATACATCACGGCTGATTTCAAATTGATCCGCCAGACACGTCTAGCTCAGACGCTGGCAGCGGAACCACGGCGACCAGCGCCGCTTCGCAGTCGACATTGTCGGTGAGTCGTGCCCGACCCCGGCTCAGGATTGACCGCTGACGAGCAGGCGAATACAGAGCACTACGTCTGGAGTATCATCGACCGTGCTCCTGGCGATTGGAGGGGTCACACTCCTCGTGGTCTTGGGGGCTGTCGCAGCGGTCCTGGTCTTGCGACGAAAGCGAGGTGGGAGCGGGACGAGGGGAAGACATGCAGCAGTGTCAAGCTCCGAGGACGAATCCTCGGATGAGTCTGAGGATAGCGACTCGAGTGCCGGGATGGGAAGGCGCCGGCGTTGACCAGCTTGGTAATACCAAGGTCAGCTCCCCATAGGTGGTACCGAAGCAAGTGGCTCCCGCCAGCACGGTCGCAACACCAGTGCCTCAAAGAACTCGCAGGAAATTTTCTGTACCGTATTCCTTGTCTCGAAGTTATATTGCCTGGGCGAACTCGCGAGGCTGGTTTGGACAAGGTCTCAACCCCACCAACTCCCGCGTCACGTTTGACTCGCCGCTGTAACGAAGACTGCGTTCGAGTCGACGTCTCTGCGGAGCGACGACGACGGCGGTCGAGCGTCTGCGGCAGGCAGGACGCGCTTTCGCGTCGAGACTACTTGACACCAGAGGCACTCGGAGCGACGTGGAAAAAAGATGGAGAAAAAAAAGGGTGGATAGCTTTGGAGAGGGCAGGAGGGCTCCGGAAGAGCAGAGCGCACGTTCTATATCGATCGGTCCTGCGACCAGGTTCAAGTCGACCGCGAGCTCGTTGTCCGTGTCTCGTTTCCCTGTTTGCACGACCTCACCTGTGGCTTGGACTCTCACCTCATCGCCCCCGTGCCCTCGACCCCCACGACAGAAAGTCGCCACTGTGACCACGCTCGGTCCAAGCCGTCTTGAGCCGATCGCGCGTCGCCCCGCATCGTCGTGCGGCATCGGTCAGCGCTCTGGTCTTGACTCTTCCTCTGCCTTCGCCTCTCGCGCCTTTCGATCGACAGCCCAGCGAGAGCGAACCCGCTCCCTCTCCCCGGTCCCACCCTTCCCGTCTGGACCTTTCTCCCCCTGGGCCCGATCCCGCGTCGCCGAGCTCTCCGCTCGCGATCGACACCCCGCGCGCGCCCACCTCGCCGTTCTCTCGCGCGCCCGATGCCGACCTCCCCGCGTCCGCGTCCGAGTCCGACCGCCGAGCAGCCGCAGCCGCAGCACGTCGCCGTGATCGGCGCGGGTCTCGTCGGCGCGCTGTGCGCGGCGATGCTCGCGTCGCGCGGGTGGCAAGTGGACCTGTACGACGCGCGGGGCGACCCGCGTCTGGACAGCGCGGCGGTCCAGGCGC
>ERZ1463038.738-NODE-738-length-11582-cov-15.377462_pt1 | contig 11582 bp, 17 predicted proteins | sample MGYA00564479_ERZ1463038 | MGnify/ENA primary metagenome ERZ1463038 (study PRJEB39244, sample SAMEA3635134) | Helicobacter pylori | study: EMG produced TPA metagenomics assembly of PRJEB11511 data set (Assembly of a 5300-year-old Helicobacter pylori... | reverse complement strand
CTTTCCCTACACGACGCTCTTCCGATCTGCTCTCGAGCGCGCTCGAGGTTGAGCGCCTCGAGTGCCGAGGCGGATGCGCCGCCGGTGTTCAGGGTGCGCACGGAGAGCGCGGCGACGAGCTCGTCGTAGTCGTCTGGAGCCCCGGCGCTCGCAACGGCGGACGAGGTGAGCGAGGTGATGAAGCGCGCCTTGGGATCGTCGGGGAAGTTTGGGATGTGGTCCGTTAGCGGCGCAGGTGGGGCCGAGGCGAGGTGCAGCGGCGACGGCACCGTCGCGTACGGGTGGCCGTACGACCACGCCGGGGTCGCGTTCGACGAGTCGGGCGCGTACGGCAGCGAGTCGGCGTACGAGAGGCCCGGGATGAGGTAGAAGAGCTGTACTGGTGCCGGCGTCGGCGGAACGTTCTTCGCGGCGAGCGCGAGCGTGGCCTTCCACCACCGGATGAGCCCCTTGTCGTCGAGCACGCGCTTCTCCTTGTTCTCGACGCTGCCGGGAAAGAGGTACTGCCCTTGCGCGCGCGCAAAGACGTGCACGCGGACGCGCCGAGTCTCGTGCGGCGGGTGCAGCAGCGTGTGCTCGACGAACGCGGCCACGAGCGTGCGCGTCGGCGACGGAGAGGACGAACCGAGCCCGGAAGTGTCGACCTTGGACACGTACACGAGCGAGGTGCCCGTCGCGGGGATCGTGTACACGTTCGCCTCGAGCGCTGCGACCGGCACGCGCGCCAGGCGGGGCTCCTCGGCCCCGGGCGCCCGCTCCTTGAGCAAGACGAGGACCTCCTCCTGCCAGATCTTCGTCTTGAGGTTTGACGCGTGCGGGAAGAGCGCGTGCGACCGCCTTGGCTGCGACCGCACCACCTGCACGGCAAAGTCGTGCTGGCCCGGCAGCGTCGACAGCGCGAGCGAGAGGTAGTCAAGCAGGCTCGCTGGGGTGCTCATCGCTAGTGTGGTGGGAGCTGGTGCCGGCGTGGCGGAACCGCCTCGCAACCTGGTCAGTGTAGACCGGGCGCTGCGGAAACCCCTGGCCCTTCGTTTGACATCGTTTGCTCGTCAACCTTCTAGCCTTACGAAGGATGCCCGGTTGATTATTTCTCGCCAGCTTGCAAGACTGGATTCAGGTCCCAGGCTCGCCCAGCTGACCAAGACGGCGCGACGGTCACCATCGTTGAGCAGGCGCGAAGGGCATGTCGCAAGATTTCGGTACAGCTGTACAGTGATGGAAGAGCCTGTCGCATTGTTTCACATCCTGCTGACTCCAGCGAAGGCTGGGTTTCCGGCCCTGGGGACACACGGAGCGGGGTCAGCTTCCTGCAGAGGTTCGAGGGCAAGGAAACTCACACCGGGGCTCCGTAAACCACGTTGAGACAGAAGGCGAGAGTGATCCTCGTATCACGAGGGTCGATGACGCCGTCATCCAGCATGCGAGCGGAGGTGTACCAGACCGTCGCGGTCTCGTCGACGCTCGCCTTGAGCATGTTGAGCCGGCCCTCGTGGGCTTCCTCGTTGATCTTCTTGCCAGCCCTGAAGCTTGAAGTCAGCGGGAGGAAACGTTCACGATCAAATGGACGCACCGCCGGGCTCCATCCCTCGCGACCTCGTCCATCACACCCGCGAGCTGCTCCGTGCCCATGACGCTGCACTTCGAGTTAGGCCAGCTGAAGAGGAAGCGTGGGCGATACGCTCGACCGCTCATGGCATAATTTCCCGCCCCGAAGCTCGAGCCGCACATGATCGTCAGGTGCGGGACGGTCGAGTTCGACACTGCGTTGATAAACAGGGAGCCCGCCTTGATGATTCCCGCCTGTGAACGTCAGGATTCATATAAGCTGGTTCCATCATACATATAGACCTTTCGGATCTCGCACCTCTTCATACTTCTTGCCAACCATGAACCCAGTAACTGTGAACAAGTCGTCAGTGAGTGCCGCTCCCTGAGGAGTTGCCCACTTCAGGACGCACTGTTCTGCAAGAAGATGATGGGCGTGTCCCGGGTGTTGCAGAGCCTGATAAACTGCGTTGCTTTGTTTGCCTCGGGAGGGAAGAGTACCGCGTTGTTGGCGATGATGCCCACGGAGAAGCCATGGATGTAGGCCCAGCCAAGAATCCTGAGGCATTGTGATCGGCTCAGCTCAGTACTAACAGTATATATTCAACTTTCCTCACAGTCCCGGGCCATATAATGGCTTGAACTCGACGAAGCGCGAACCATCGACCAGTCTTGCGATGAGCTCGCGAATGTCCCAGGGCTGCCTGACGTCCGCCATCGCGACACTCAGAATCTCATCTTGAGGCAAGAGCTATGTAAGAACAAGTTCGTACATCAGGACCGCAGAGTCCCGTACCTGCCGGGTACAGCGGCTCAACGATCGGGAGTTTGACAGTTCGCGGCAGGCTGGGCGGTGCCCAGTTCAGGGAGGCAATCCACTCGCGAGCCTTGAGCGCTGCATCAAATTCGTCCTGTGAAAGCTGGTCCGACACTCCTGTCAAACTGTCACCATCAGCGGGAGGCTGCAAGCAAGGCGTGCGAGGGACGAACCTGAGACTCGGGAGTGCATGTCGGCTCCGCCGAGCTCTTCCGCAGTCGAAATTTCACTTGTTCTGCAGGGGGATTTCCGTGAGCTGGGGCAACTTAAGTGCGCGAGTGTGGAGGCTCACGCCATCTTGACAAGTGGTGGTCCGCCAAGGAAGACCTGCGCTTGATTCTGGAGCGCGGAGGGTCAGTCCCGTTCTACGCAAAACCGACAATCCACAATGATCTACCTTGACCATGATGACGCAGTCAGACATGCCCGGAGAATAAGCGCCACCGGCGGTCGACGAGCCGAACACCACGGCACAGGTCGGGATGCGTGCTTGCGACTTGACAGCAAGGTCTCGGAACGATGCACCACCACTTTGACCTCGGAGCTTCAGCTACAGTAAGGTACGCCGCCAGAGCATCGAGCGCAAGCTCACCGGTGAAAGACGCGGAATTGCTGCGGGAGGTTCGCTCCGGCCTGCGACGTCACGAAAGTCAGCTCAGCGCTTCATTGCCAGCATGAGCACGCTCACACTTTGGACCAGGGAGATGCTTGGTAGACGACACTCGAGTCCAATTTGACCCAGCCTCTCGCCCTTCAAAACGGTAGCCTCATTGGTCGACCCTCCGTCGAGAGTCGGAATATTGGCTGACAGAAGGGTCATGGTGCCGCTGGATAACAGTGTGAGGATGAGGTTCATCTACAAGGACAGCTTTTACGGACCAGACAAGTCCAATGCCCGCGACGGTGCTCGCACTGCAGGCTCCGTTAGCTGGACCAGCATGTGGAGCCCCGCAAGCCGACTCACGACGGTGTCGAGTCGCTCCAGCCAAAGCCGGCGAGCGCGCACAGCTCGAGGAACGGGCTTCCTTCGTCCAGGATCATAGCGATCCGATCTCTCGCTGCAGCCAACACGTCAAGTCAACGCGGCCCGGTCGCGGTTCGCCTGCTCTCGGACGCACCGAGCATCATTCCCCGGCTCAGGTGCTGCTTCTGATACTTTCCCTGGCCTTGTCCGGTAGCCCAGGTCAGGTTCTCTTCCAGCTCCTTGACGAGCTCGAGCATCGCATCGCGATTCGCGAGCGCTTTGGCGTCCGACACGAGCGTCCGGGTTGGCAGAAGGGGGTACTTGTAGAGGTGCGTGGGCAGGCTGTGCTTCCCTCCACTCGGAAGCTCTGTCGTCGTCGTCGGCATTGATGGAGGACGGATGAGGACGGGTCTTGGTCTGGGACAAGGCGCGCGTGGGGCCGCCGCCCGGCTAGGATGCGGCCCGGGACCCGAGCGCAGCTGCAAGTGCAAGTGTTCTGTCCCCGCCCCTTGAACCTTCCAGTCCTGAAACCATCACCTCGCACAACTCAACAGTACGTCGAAACGGCCTCTCAGCGGTCAAAGCTGACATTAGAGCTGCAGTGGCTGCCACCTTCCCCCGAGGCGCCGCCCGGGCTCTCCTGACCGTCACGCGGCCGTCCAAGGGCCTGTTCCTCCTGTCGATGCACAACGCGCCGGACAACCGTCTCACGCCAGTGCGTCTCTTTGCGCTCGAGTCGTACAGTACAGTCTGGCGCGTGCTGACGCCTTACCGCGCCGAAGGACTACATCAAGCACTCGGTACGCCCGATGCCGTTGCCGGCCCGAGCCTGGGGACTGACGGTCTTCGTCTCACTCTCTAGCTGCTCCCGGCGCTCGACCACATCGAGCTCGCATGGCGCACGGACTTTGAGAAGGGCGACAAGGAGGCCGCGCTCGTAATCACGGGCGAGCGGGAGAAGCACAAGTTCTTCTCGTGAGGGGCGCATAATCTACTCGATGTACTTTCAGCTGACCCGACGGGCGTACAGGAACGGCCTGGACCTTGCCGTCTCGAACGAGTATATGGGCTTCTTCAAGGTGCATCTCCCACGTCTTTCGCCGGTGGCAAGCCGATCGCTCATGCCGCTTCGCAGAACTACTACTATACGTTCCTCGCACGTGTAGTGACTTTCCCTATCCACACCGTCGCGGCGATCAATGGACACTGCTTTGCCGGAGGGTTCGCTCTCGCGCAGGCGTGCGACTGGAGGGTCGTCCGGGTGCGCTTCCTCACGAGCAGGCTCGACTTCCGCTGGTTCTGACAAAATAATGCTACAGGCTGAGAGGGCTTGGCTCTGTATGAACGTATGACCGACTGCACCAGAAAGGGGCGCGCCATCGCTCATGACCTTTCCTCCGTGCGTCGCAGGAGCTCGACTTTGGCGCCCCGCTGCCGCCCGGCATGGCGAGTCTTTTGTCTCACCGCCTCACGCCTCAGGTGATGCGCAAGACTATGCTCACCGCGCACCGCTGGACCGCCCCGGAATCGCTCGCTGCTGGAATCGTCGACGAGGTCGTCTCGGGCGACGGCGAGGCCGTCATCACGCGTGCGCTCGAGCTTGCCGACTCGATGAAGAAGCACAGTGCGAGTGGAGTGAGTGTATTCCTCCCACTCCTGCGAGCTCGGCGCTAACCGGGGCCATTTCCCCTTCGCAGTGCTTGCAGATGATGAAGCAGTTCATCCACGCCGACGTCTTGACGGCGCTCGACAAGGACGAGGACCTCCTCGTTCCCGCCGACGTAAACGAGAAACGCTACCGCGCCCTCCAGGCAGCGGAGCAGAGGGACCTGAAGAGCAGCAAGCTTTGAATGTGCAACGTGGGTCCGACGACGTATCGCCCGTCCGCACTGCTCGGGTGTTTGATTCTCTCCCAATGCGGCGCGCTACTCCTGCCGTACCATCGACAAACGGGCAGAGGTTTGTTATTAGCCTTCGGAGGGACCTTTCAAGGAAGGTCTCGCAACCACGAGTCCCGCACGCCTGACACTACAACACCTCCGAACGTTCAGACACTAGCAGCCATCGACACTGTTCACATGACTTGTATTTCTAACCCCACACTGACTTTTGTATATCCCGCCCTCATTGCCGCCGCGCAATCTGCGTCGGAGCGTCCGGAGTCACTGGTCAGACTCAGCGACAACGGTTGACCAGCGCGGACAAAATTTGTGAGGGCAAGCACTCACACACTGGATCTCCACATCCGTACCCCGGGGAAGAACTGCGACTCCGACGCATGCTCGTGCGGGCACCTATCACGTTCGGCAAATGGATGTCAGCACATCGCTCGACAAGCTGGAGACAGGGTGCGCACCGGCTGCCCAGTGCACTTGAACGCCTCGATGTACGCCTCGTTCATGTCCGAGAAATCCTTCTCGTACGACGAAAGATACACGGTAGCGGTCACCACTGTCACCGCAACCCGAGTCAGCACCTGTCCCCGTTCCGAGTCGCGACCGCGCTGCGACGTGCCATCGCGGAGAGTCATGTTCGACGCCGCGAGCACCTTCTTGACGTTCTCGATGGCCATCCAAGTCCTGTCCTTCACTGTTCCCGGGATCATTTTGCCGTCGACCATGCCGCACTGTCCCGCCAGGTAAAGTGTTTGACCGTAGGCGGGGGTGAGGACCGAGTGGGAAAAGTACGGCATCTGTGGCAGCTCGGGGGCGTTGACAACGACGGACATGGCTTTGGGGAAAGGACCGAAGTTGTGCGAGGAGGGGTGAAGAGAAAGGGAAGAAGGGCGCTTGCGCAAGTTGTACATGGCGGCTCCGGGTAACGGCCTCTCTCCGTTTCTCCCTCGCCGCGTCTTCGAGCGCAGCTACTGGCGGAACGGAAGAGTGGTTATGCAGTTACCAACAAATGAGTGAACGGAGGGGTCCTCGCACGATCACACTGATCCTTAGACGCGATCAGAACTTCCCGAACGAGACTAGTTCGCGCCGTCTCTGCAGTCGGTGCACCCAGTGCTCACCTCTTGGCCGCCAGATCTCGTCTTTATCGACACTTGAAATTCTTGAGAGAACCATCAGCGCAGGCCACGATATCGTGAAGCACCGGCTTGGCCTCGCGCCTCGCCTCCGACTGTCGCAGCTCCACCTTGCGCTGAAGAGAAGACTCTGGCGCACGGCTACTAATCGCTAGCCTGCGGGTGGCGCTCCAATCTGATTGATCAGCCCTGCACTAACTACTGCTCCTCGACAACCGTCCACCCCCCGAGCTTGCCCGAGCGGACGCGTCGCGACGTTGAGGGCGGGTTCGACGCCTCGCGCTGGTCCGACCTACAAGCCTGTTGGGATCGGGCCACTCATCAGCAGCAATTCGAAAAGTGTCTCATTTCCCGCGATGGTCGTGATTGTGCAGGGAACGCGAGAAGGCGTCACTCGCAGGGGACCAAGTGGCTTCAAGTTCGCAACGTCCATTCCATTGCGTATCGACGCAGGTGCGGAAACGTCTGAAAAATTGGTCTGCACGCTTGGACCTATACTGAATCGACATTCAAGAGATCCAGCATTCTCCATGCCGCTTTGAGGTCCGCGGCCCTTTTCTTCGGAGGGCGCGAAGTCAGCTGCCCTTCGTAGGCCCTAGGTGACACCCAGACCCAGCGGTGCAATCAGCTTCTTCATTAAAATACATTCAAGATATTGACCAGAATCGCAGGAATACTTTCGCACGACCCCGCTGTGAAACTCCACTTCCACCACTGGGCCACTGCCGCTCACGCCCTTCGCTCCTGGTGCACATCACGATCCCCGACGAGTTGGCACTTGTACCAGCAAACAAGTATGCAATAGTCTCCCTAGGACGGACCCCGAGCGCTCAACTACGCCTGAAAACGTTTCCTGGTTTCCCACCGAAGCCGCTCGTCGACTCCCTTCCTTACGCCACCCACTCTCCGAGCCCGCCAGCACTTCTCACCTTAAACCGCAGTGATTTCCCGGACTTTCGCTGTCTTCTCGCAGCTTACGAAAAGCACACCGTCTCGTCTCGTTGTTGCGGCTCGGGTCTCCTCGAGGGGCATGTCCGCGGGAGGCGCCGAGTCGAGACGACATCGACTCCTTGCAACGACGCCCAGAGCAGGAAGTGCAAAGCACCGTCTCGCGCACCCCGTCAAGCTGAAGGTTTTCATTTCGTTCGCAAGGCCCTATCTGCTCGGCCCAGCCGCAAACGCCTGCGCCTCGAACCTCGAGACCGAGTACCCGCTCCCCAGTCCACTCTTGTTCGTCTTGACCCTCGCCGCGATCGGCTCGTGGATGCCGCCGGACATGCCAATCTGCTCGCCCTCCTTCCATCTGCGCAATCCGCATCAGCCTCGCTCTACTCACCCCCACAAAAAAGAGGACCCACCCCATCTTCTGCAGCAGCGCGAACCCAATGTTCTCGCTCCCGATCCGCTCGGCGCCCACGCCGACGACGACGCCCTCGCGGTTCTTCGCACCGCCACCGCCCCTCTGAGCCGGGCCCTTACTCTTCTCGCCCCCGAGCGCAGCCCACAATCCGCCCATCTTGCCGTTCTGCCTGCCACCCCACTTCCCACTGCCCTCGCCAGCGGCCGTGCCGATGATAGCAGCGACCTTGCGCTCGTCGACACCGTAGACTGCGCTCCGCGTCGTGCGCTCGAGGACCGGATACCGGTTCTTGCCGGAGCCGAGTGACTTTGATTTGAGCGAGTAGACTTCCGCGAGGAGGTGGACTGCGACGCGGCTTTTCTTCGACATAGGAGGCAGGGAGAGCGTCGAGCGGCCCGCGTCGAGGATTAATTCGCGCATGGCGACGTTGAGCGAGGCGGCGTCGGACGCGGACGAGCTCGACGAGCCGTGCTTCCCGCCCGAGCGAGGGGCGTCGGCGGCTTCGGCGCGGGCGAGGGCGCGCGCGCGCTTGAAGGCGCCCTTTTTCGTGCGGTCCTTCTCCCATTGGGCTTGGAGCTCGGCAGCAAAGAAGTCTGGCTTGGGCTTCTTCGAGGAGGACTTCTTGGCCGCTGTTTTGGGGGCAGCGAGGGAGTCAGGGGCGAGGTGAGACGAGGAAGGGAGGCCGGGACGCACAGGACGAGGCGAAGTCGTCGTCGTCAAAGTCGACGCCGCGGAAGTCGCCGTCCTGAATCGCCTTGAAGAGCTTCTTACGGCTCTTGCGGTCGCGCGAGTCGAGCAGGTCCGCGTTGTCGTCCATGATGTCCTGCGCACACCGGAATCAGCTTACATGCTCAACTGCCAAAGCAGAGAAAGGGAGCGCACCTGCAGCCCGCTAATGTAATCCTCATCGTCATCTGCCCATGTCGTACCGCCGCCCCTGCCAGGGCCGTCGTCGTCGTCGCTGCTGCTATCGTCGTCGTCGCTCTCAAAGACTTGGGCGCGTCCCTTGCCCTTCTTTGCGCGCTTCCTGTCTCCCTTGTCGCGCCTGCCTCCGGGCCCAGCCTGGCCCATCGACGCAAGGCGAATCTTCTTACCAGACAGAAGCGCGGCCTCGATCGCGCGGTCCTCCTCGTCCGAGCTGTCCAGATCGTCGTCGGATTCCTCGCCATCGGAGCCCATGAGCGCGTCCTCGGCTGCCGCGATGGCGAGTTCGACCTGGGCGTCCGCTTCGCCGAGCGCGAGGTCCATCTCGAGCTCGTCGTCGCTGTCGACTTCGTCGTCGCTCCCTTCGCCGGACTCTGAGCCCGACGTCGTCTGCCAGCCCGCGCCGTCCTCGGAGCGGTCCGAGTCGGCGAGCTCGTCGATCGTCTTGTGCGTGCCGGTGATGAGCGACAGCAGGAACGAGAGGTCCTCGACACCTTGCGCGGGTTCGGCCGACGTGCTGTAGTTGCCCAAGAATTCAATCAGTGGTGTGTGAGAAGTACTGGAAGCGGGAAGCGCACCCAACGTTCGACGCGTAGTCGTCAGCAGCGAGATCGGCCCTGGTCTTGCGGACCGGCTCGAGCGCTTGCTCGACCTCGACTCTCGCACCGACGGCGAGACGCTCGACGTGCTCCATCTCCTGGCGATCCCTGCGCTCGAGCTTACGCTTCTCCTTGCGGTTCGGCCCACCGGCGTCCTTCGCCTGACGCTTCGGCGGCAGTGTATCGCCCCACTCGAGGTCCGAGTCGCCTTCGCGGGGCTTCTCACCGTCCGAGCCCAGGTCCATATCCTCGACGCCGACGCCAAGGATGCGATCCATCATCGCGTCGCCCTCCGCGCGGTCCGCGTCCGGCTGGCGGGACGAGCCGACAAGGTGCTGATTCCCCGACCGCGCGTGCTCCTTGCCGTTCTTGCGAGCCTTCTTGCTGGCTTTCGCGAGCGCCTTCTTGGCGTTCTTGGACAATTTCGGCGCGGGGGGTAGGAGAGGTGGGGGGAGACGGGTGAGCGCTTTGAGTGGCGGCGAAGGCGGCGCGGTTGCGATTGATGGGAGACTTGCGGCGGGGCTAGGAAGGGACGAGAGGAGCGTAGGAGCGAGCGAAGGACTCGGGGGTGAGGTCATGGGCGCTGAAGGCCGCCGGTGTTGCGGCTGGAAAACGATCTGGTCCGAGTCCGAGTCGGACGAGTCGGACGGCGGTGAGCGCGGCGTGAGACCGAGGACAAAGCCGGGCGGAAGTGTGAATGCCTGGGTGGGTGCGACGGGCGACGGGTGCACGTCCGAGACGAAGAGCGGGACCGCGATCGGGCGCAGTGGGGACATCATGATGTCGACGTCGCGCTCGACTGGCCCGAGTGGCTCAGCTGGCTCGGGCTCGGGGATAGGCTCGGGCAGGACGACGCCAGCATGGACGTGCGTCTCGAGCTCGCCCGCTTCCTGCTCTTCGTCGCCGCCGAGTCCCACGGGCAGGGCTTGCGCCTTGACGAACTTGACGGGAACGAGGAACGGGCGGGGCCCTCCGACGCCCGCACCTTGCGGGCTGCTGAAGCCGAGCCCACCACCGCGTCCGCCTCGGGGTGTGAAGGAGCCGCGACCAGCGAAGTCGCCGCGCCCACGTGCAGCGGCCGGGTTGAACGCGAGCCCGCGGCGAGGGGTGCTGTACCCCGAGGGGCCGGGCGAGTTGTGGTTCGGTGTAGGCGGGTACGAGCGCGGCGGGGTCGGCACGTACGCTGGCTGGGGCGGGCCGGGGGCGAAGCCTGTTTCGACGCGTCACGTTCTTCAGCCTCTGGCCCACATGCACGGAAGCCAAGCAGGAAGGACGTACCGAAGTCGGTAGAAGACACGCTCGCAAGCTGGTCGTAGTTGAACTCGACCGACGAGAGATCCGTCCGCGGTCCCCCGCCCCGCCCACCGCGCCCACCGCGCCCTCGTCCACCACCTCGGTCGCCACGGGAGGCTCCTCGGGGGCCGCCTCGGCCGCGTCCTCGCGGAGGCGTGTTCATCCGGCTCGGCGACGGGGTTGCAGGCGAACGCGCGTCGATCGGGACGCGGGCGCTGGGTCTGACGAGAGCGGGTGAGGCTCGGCTGTGGCTGGAGCCGATTTGCTGGCTGCTGGTGCCGGAACGAGTGCGAGCAGGATGCGCTCGCGTGCGGTCTCGATGCAAGCACGGTTGGCGCCGCGCAGCAGTGAAAGCTGACTCGCGGCCGCGGGGGAGTCACGGCCACTCGCACGCCACTCGCCCCGCAGCCCCGCGTACCGCCCCTCGCCCTACCTACCTACTCACCACCATGGTCCTATCCCAGCCCACGTCTCCTCCGCTCCCGCTAACGCCCCCCACTCGCGCGCACAGTCCGCCCTCGACAGCTCACCTGAGCGTGCCGACTCACCGCGGCGGAGCGGGAGCGACGCTTCAATCTACGAGTGCGCATTTTCAGAGCTTCTAGCTTCCGGGTAGCCAGTAAGTACTGCAGCCTCTCACGCTACTTGTCCCATGCAGCGGGGTAAGGTCGGGGCCCGCCTCGCGCTGTTCTGGCGGTCCCTCGCAAGACATGGTGCGGGGGTGAGCGGCCGTACATCGAACACGGCCTGGCCCGCAGAGCTGAAACGTCTCTACCAATTTGTGGCGGTGTCCGAGTTGCGATTCACCGGAGTCGGGCGAGCTGGTCTCGCGGCGGCTTCGTACATCGTCAGCGTCAGGTCCTTGAGGCAGGCAACATTTGCCACGATATGGAGAGATAGAAGTCCCGAATTGCCACAGTATGCTTCTCACTTGAGGTAGCCAACAAGTTCTTGCTTGTAGGTCGCTTCGCCGGAAGCGCACGCGACGCAGAGGCGGATGTCGTTGGCCGCCATCCAGTTCGATCATTGAAGCATGCATGATTTGAAAT
>ERZ1463038.737-NODE-737-length-11599-cov-11.401507_pt1 | contig 11599 bp, 17 predicted proteins | sample MGYA00564479_ERZ1463038 | MGnify/ENA primary metagenome ERZ1463038 (study PRJEB39244, sample SAMEA3635134) | Helicobacter pylori | study: EMG produced TPA metagenomics assembly of PRJEB11511 data set (Assembly of a 5300-year-old Helicobacter pylori... | reverse complement strand
CGGGGTTCAGCCAAAAGTACAAGCCATACCTTAAGAACTATCGATGCCATCCGGAAGCGGAAGATATCGAGCGTCGCGTCCGTAGTGACCGCCAACGGGGACGGCTTGTCGGAAATGGTGTGCGAGTCCAAGTCGCTGTCGTTAAAGTTCCCCACAGGAGAGCTCGTGACTGTGTGTTCCGGTCATCAATTGGCCACCCATTTGCTTAAGCAGCGTGCTGACTTTGAGCTGGTGGGATGAGGTAGGCGGAGGATCGAGTACTGGACCCGAGCCAGTCGAGCACGCACAAGTGCGAGAAAGTTCGCAGCGCTCCTTCACGCCGCAAGGTACAGGCTCCGGGCGAAAGGGAACGATCATCGTTGGGTGGCATACTGCGTCCATCAGAAGAGGAGTCGGTGGCTTGCGCTTGCGGGGGGACGGCGACCTCACATTTCGCACGAGGTTCCGAGGGCATGGAGACCCAAGACGCCAGAAAGCCCGACGGAGGCGCCCAGAAGCGAAGAGAAGTGTTTCAAATCGGCCTGAACCTGCAAGAAGGAACCCAGTCAGCCGTGCATGTGCGAGAATTCGCTCTGTCAGCAGATTTTACGCTGCTGAATAGTATGACCGTTCTGCAAGCACCGGCACTCAGCATTTCGTATTCTTCCAGGGACTCGGAGAGATGAGCTCACTGAATTGGACGTAACTGAGGTCGACCGAGCCAGTTTCCGAGATGCAGGGCTCGTTGAGCGGCCGCATGCCAAACGACAGGCATGCCCGCCAACGTTTCAGAGTCGGGATCCGCTGACCACCCCTTTTCGTGACCAAGGGATAGGACCTGTAGGAGATGCGTTGGCTCGAGTATGCGGGTCGATTAATGGATGGCAAACCATGAACAAAAGCGCCAGAAAGAACGGGCAGGTCTGTCCCCGCCGTCCGGAGGGCACCAGCCGCTCCCAGTAGAGCGCATGCTCTTCCATGAAGGAAGGGCGATGGAGAACGTGTTGAATCCAGTCCACCTGTGTGCATCATCATCAGGGTGTAGGTTACAAAGTCACGCGCGTGGCGGCAGCTGCGAACCTCTTCAAAGTACTGCACGTCCTTCATGAGCTCGCTGGGCATGTGATCGGCTGAGAGTGGCGCACCTTGTGAACTAGGCGGAGAGAAACACTTGGTGCCGGAAGCAAGTCGTGAAGCTTGCTCATCGTCTCCATCCACGCTGCCTCGAGGTCCTCAAACGGAGTGAGGAACGGCAGGCCGAGGTCCAGAATCCAGCTTGCACTCGAACGCGTCGCGGACAATGTGCTCCACGAGGGACCAAAAATATGCGTGCCAAAAGATGAGGTGTCGTCGGGTAATCTTGATGAGCTCAGAGACGACGTCGCACCATCCTCCGATGAGTCGATGGAGAAGAGCGCCGTCTCGAGCGCGTGGGATACACGCTCAGGCGCTGAGTAAGATTCTGGCTCGTGAGATTTTGGCCGAGGGGCTGTGCGAGTCGGAGTTGGGAGCTCAACAGCATGACGGTCCGCCTCGAGCAGTAGGCGCTGGGCCCTGCAAGATACACCACGCGTTGGTCTGGCGGGGTGACGGATCAACTTGGATTGAGGCTTGCAGAGCAGGATCTCTTATGTCAGGTGCGCATAGGTGGGGTACGTTCCGGCCTGAAGAACGCGGCGCGGTCAGCGGCGAGCTGACTGGCGGAGGCGTTGACAGCGCACGGGTACACGAGGCGCAAGGAGAAGGAGGCCCCGTCTTCGAGCAAGCTATCTTGCGCCTCTGCAATACGGTCGTGCTCAGCTTCCGCCCTTGCGCTCCAGCTGCTAGACGCACTCTACACTCGCCGCAGGCAAGAGCAAGGAGCTTCTGGCGTTTTGCGGACGGCTCTGACTCGGCGTCTTGGACCATCACGTCTTGTAGCCGAGGTGTGGCCGTTGCTGAGTTCATGGCAGCGACGGGCTGGGCGTCGAAGACTAAGCGAACGAAGGGCCGATGACCGAGCTCATCCGATTCCGACCCTCGCACAAGATTCGGAGTTCCGGAGGGAGCACTCGGACAATTCCCTAGCAAGACGCGTTCTGCGATGCAGAAGCGCAACTTTGTGCCCCGGGAGAAGTGCGCTGAGCTGATCCGATGCGATGCTCCAGGGTCCCAGTCCACGTTCAACCGTCCAGGCTGAACAAGCCCACAGGCTGACCTTCCGCGTCCAGCGTTCGGAGCTCGAGGCAGCTGGGAAGGGTGATACGAGCATTGGATTATGTGGGGACGCTACAGTGCAAATGGGGAAACGAGGGGCACAAGCGAGCGCACGATGGGGAAAGCGCTTCAGTCGACGACCATGCTCGACGGGTACTTGAGCTGCAAGCGAGAATCCAGTGTCAGTTCAGCCAAAGCAGACAGAAACGAAGGCAGCTCACACGCAGCTCGGGCGTGACAGTCCACTCCTTCTCGGACTTGTCGCCGACCTTGATCTTCTCAATGTTGAGCTCCTTGAGCAGGCCGAGGACGGACGCCTTGGTGATCTTGGCGTCCTTCATCTTGGCATGGCACTCGTCCGCGATGCCCTGGCGCGACATGGTCGAGCCGTGCACGAGGTCGAGCACGCGCGGGATGAGGTGCGGCGCGAGCGGCTTCGCGGGCTTGGCCGTCGTCGCGGCGGGCTTAATCTTGCTGCCGGTGATGCCGGGCACGAACGTCGGCTCGACGGCCCCCGACGCGGTGGACGCGGCCGCCTTAAAGGGGACGCTGACGGGCTTGGAGATGAAGGTGCGCGGGTCGAGGCCGAAGGGCGCGTCTGCGAAGGCCGCCGAGTCAGCATCTGGTCGCGAACATCAGGCCGAGGGGACGCACCGTTGAGAAACTGGATCTTGAGCGACTCGAACTGCGGGTAGACGGTCTCGCCAATCTTTTGCTCCCAGTACGGGCCCTTGACGAGCGGGAGGAGCGGGCCGGTGAGCTTGCGCTTGCGTGCGCCGTCTTTGGCCGACTTGCTCTTCTTCTCGCGGTCGGCGACCTTGCGCTTGGCGGCGTCGGTGGCGGACTCGACGATGAAGCAGTCGCCGTCGCCGTCGACGTCCATCGGCACGGGGTCGTCGTCGCCGTGGCCGGGCTCAAACTCGACCTCGTCGTCCTCGCAGAGCCAGTCGTCGCTCAGGCCGCCGTCCGAGTCGTCCTCGTCCGAGCGCTCACCGCTCGAGTTGACGTCCTCGGCGTCGTCCGCGCCGTCATCCTCCTCCCACTCGTCCTCCGAGTCGTAGTCGTACCGCAGCAGCGCCGTGTCTCGCCCGAACGGCGTGCGCGGCCCGACGACGCGGCTCGTCTTCGTCCAGGTGCCTGCCAGGACTCGAGGTATCAGAGCTGCCAAATAGTAAGCGCCCTCCGGAAGGACGGCGCACCGACGTAGCCCGGGCGGCTGTCCTCCTTGAACTTGAGGAACTTGATCGGGACCTTGGCGCGGCTCTCGAGCATCTGGTAGTACGCCGAGACGTCCGAGCCGGTCGCGCTGGCGTCGTTGATCTTGTGCACGGCGTCGCGCACGGAGAGGAACGGGGTGGGGTGCGGGTTGTACGGCGGGATGCGGCGCGCGGGCACGCCCTCGAGGAACGACGCGAGGGACTCTGGGGATTCTCGAGCCTGGTCAGCAGGCTCGACCAGAAGCTCTGAGAGTGACAAGAACGCACCCTTGAGGGTGATGGAGTCGAGACTGTTAATCTGCACGTCGACCGACTTGCCGGACGTCGCCTTGCGGAACCGGTTCACAGGGGCGAGCTCGACGTCCGTCTTGAGATGGAACGGCTTGAAGACGCGGTTGAAGTCGGTGTCCTTGCTCCCACCAGGAGTGCCTGAGGATTGCGGAGTGAGCGGGATGGTCCGCGGAGCTCGACGGTGACGGTGGCGCACCGGCAGCAGCAGCGAACGCGGCGGACGTTGGGGCGGGCGAGGCAGACTTCTTCTTGAAGAAGCCGTTCAAGAAGCCGGACTGCTTCGAGATCTCCTGGGGGCCGCGACTCGGGGTCAGTGCGTTCTCGCAACTGGCAGCGCTCGACCGGCCAAAACTCACGGCCTTTTTCTTGTCCTCCTTGGCCTTCTTCTCGTTCTCGGCCGCGAGCTTCTTGGCCTTCTTCTCCTCGCGCTCGGCAGTCTGCATCGTCAATCGCGAGGGGTCAGCTGGAGCCGCGCGGCGTCGGCGCGAGTACGAGTGCATACGGCCTGGTCCTTTGCCAGCTTCCTCGCCGCCTTCTCGGCGTCTTTTTCCGCCTTGAGCTTCGCCTGGGCCTGTGCAAGCAACTCGAACGCGTCAGTCTCGCGCTCGCTACACCTCTGGCGCAAAAGGTCACGCACGACGAGCTCGGCCGGGTCAACTTCGGGCTTGACGACCTTGAGCTTCTTGTCCTCCTTGACGGCCTTGCCCTTGCCCTTGGCGTCACCCGAGCCGGACGCGACGGGCGGCTTGACGTCGTCGGTGTCCTCCTTGTTGACAGAAGCCTTCTTCGTGGCGGGCACGGGCTTTGCGAAAAGCGCGGCAAAGTCGGCCGCGGGCAACTTGGTGACGAGGTCGACGGCCTGCGACTTGGCTGCGACGCGCTCCGCGCGGTGCCGGCCCAACTTCGTCTCGAGCTCGGACGGGAGCAGCTCGGGGTCGAGCAGCTCCCAGCGCCAGATTTGGAGGCCCTGTGAGCGAAGGTTAGTGTTGTGGGGGCTGCAAAGAGGGGGGGAATGAACACACGGTGGGCATGTCGGTCACGCCGTCCGGGAGGCCGTTCGGGAGGTCGGACGCGTCGACGCCGTAGTTGGTGCGCGTCGCGAGCGTCTCGATGAGCGCCTTGAGGGGCGCCGTGGGGAAGCGGTCTATTCAGAAAGATGACGAGTGAGTGTCGGGCCGGAATGAACACTCTCCAAAGACGGCAGGAGACGCACCAGCGAGGGACACCTTTGGCGCAGCGTCCTGCGAATCCTCTGCGTCGCCGAGCGCCGAGCTGGTCAGCTTGACGAGCTGGTCCTTGACGTTCTTAAGCAGCGCTTGCGGAGTCTTGTCGCTGTGGTGGGGTTGCAGAAGACGCGTCGAGTCAGCGCTCGAGGCCCGTCGCACACTTCCTGAGCGGCGTTGAACTCACGACTCGTGGATCATACGGGCCACGATCGGCCAGTGCTCCTTGGGCCAGTCGTCGAGCTTCGTGTCGTCATCCTCGGCAAGCGAGGCGATGAAGGTGGTGAACTGCATGATGGCTGTGGACGCGCGAGAGTCAGCCCGAGGTGACGCGCAGCCGGCGGGTCGAGTGGGGCGGCCGACTGACCCTTCATCGAGCTGATGGTCGAGAGGAGCTCGAATGCCTTTTGCTTCAAGACGAGTTTTCCCTTCTTGAGCTCGACGAGCGGCGCAGGCGCGTCGTCCTTGCCCTTGCCCTTGCCGGCCGTCGCGTTCGCGCTCGCGCTCGGAGCTTGTTTGGGCTTGGGCGCGGCGGCGAGCTTGGGCTTCTTCATCTCGGCCTTGGTCTCCGTGAGTGCCTCCGAGTCTGCAGAAGCAACATGTCATGAGCTCCCGGCCATTCGCTCTCGCTGCTCCAGCCCGAGTCGCGTCGTCGCCACCTGGGACGCGCTGCCAGCCTGCCCCACGCACGCCCGCGCCCTCGCACGCTACGGCTTCAGAATAACGTGCGGCTCACCCTGCGACTTGCGCTTGTTCTGCTGAGCTGGTTGGGGCACGGGCTGCGGCGAGCGGTTGCGCTCCTCGAGGATTTCCATGTCGGACGAGTCGGACGGGGCGACGAGCGGGGTCGTGTCGACGTCCATCGCGTGCTTGTCGCCGTCGGGCGAGCCGGACGAGGGCGGAGTCGAGACGGCGAACGCGACTTGGGGCGACGACGAGCTCGACGCGGCTGCGCGGCGGGTCACACTCAGAGGTTAGCGGCGCGGTTCGGGCGGCGAAAGAGCGCGGATCGGACGCACAGGTACTCGCCATTCGTCTGTCCAGAGCTGGACTGAACGTGAGAGTCGTGTCGAGGTGCGGGTGGGGGAGTGTTGACGAGGTGAGAGTGCAAGCGGTGCGCGGTCGACTTGACGCGATCCGAGTCGCGTCGGTTGCCTCTTGCTGTCCAACCTCACGCGTCTTTCTCTCCGCCTCGCCTCGTGTCGCCTACACACTCGGTCTCGGATCCAACGATGGCACCAAAGGATGGCGCACCGAACGCCTTCGCGATGATGATGGCCCCCAAGCCAAAAGCGGCCACCTCGGGAGGAGCAGCCGCGTCTGGCTCGGGCGCGAGCGCCAGTGGCAGCAAGGGCAAGGGCAAGGCAGCAGCAGCATCAGCAGTAAAGGGCTCCGCGGCGGCAGCACCCGAGGTCTTCTCTGCGTCGACCTTCAAGGGTTCCGGACTCGGTGCCGGCCCCAAGCACTCGGTCGACATCGACCAGCAGCCCTGGGTTGAAAAGTAGTACGTCTACTTCCTTCCTTGCCTTCATTTGGGAATCTGTGAGTGTCGTCTCGACCAGCGCTTGACCCTCCGCGTCACAGTCGGCCAAAGAACCTCGGCGAGGTCTCGGCGCAAGACCACACGGTCGCCGTCCTCAAGAAGACGCTAGGCAGTGCCAACGTATGCTCACATCTTCTTCTTTACGTATCAAGAAGACGCTGACTCGAGAGCCGGCGGCGCTGCAGCTCCCGCATATGCTCTTCTACGGCCCGCCGGGGACCGGCAAGACGTCGACGATTCTCGCGCTCTGCAAGCAGCTCTTCGGGCCCGAGCTGTACCGCTCCCGTGTGCTCGAACTCAACGCGTCCGACGAGCGCGGCATCTCGGTCGTGCGCGAGAAGATCAAGAACTTTGCGAAGCTGACTGTTACGACCAACCACGACCCGTGCGTGCCCCTCTGGAACGATGTTGCCGCGGTTTCCTTGATAATTACTTACTCCGATGCTCGTAGAAACTACCCCGCACCTCCGTATAAGATCATCATCCTTGATGAGGCCGACAGCATGACCCAGGACGCCCAGTCGGCCCTCCGGCGGATCATGGAGAACCACTCGCGCATCACGCGCTTCTGCCTCATATGCAACTACGTCACTCGGTACGTGCTCTGTTTGTGTATCGTGTACATGTCCAAGACCACAAACCTGACCAGCGCTCGCCCATCAGGATCATCGAGCCGATTACCTCGCGTTGCTCCAAGTTCCGCTTCAAGCCGCTGGACGTCAGCAGCACCTCTCTGCGGCTCAAGGATATCTGCGAAAAGGAGAATGTCGACTGCCCCGAAGAGGTGCGTCCACCATTCCTCGATGTCCCCACCTGCGCTCACACGCTGCGAGCGCACTTCGCAGGCGCTGAAGGCGCTCATCAAGACCTCCGACGGCGACCTTCGCCGCGCCATCACCTACCTCCAGTCCGCCTCGCGCCTCCACGCGGCAGACAACACGCCCCTCACCGCACTTTCGGTTCAGGAGATCGGCGGCGTCGTCCCGGACCACATCATGAACCGCCTCGCGGCCGCGCTCGGCGTCGAGATGCCCGACTCGGACGTCGAGATGGAAGTTGACATGAAGCCCGACACAGCAAAGAAGTCTGGCTTTGAGACCGTGCAGGCGGCGGTCGAGATGGTCTCGAGGGAGGGCTTCTCCGCGACGCAGATCCTGACCCAGGTGAGTGTTGCCTCCAAGGCGCTCGTGCTCCCTTCAACCAAAGCACGACTTCATTGCTCTCCATCCGTCTGCAAGACTCGCCACTGAGACCCAAGAACTGACAATTGTCCTCTGGCCCTGCAGCTGCACGACATCCTCATCCTCGACCCGCTCATCCCCGCGCGCGCAAAGGCGACAATCGCGCTCTGCCTCGGCGAGACGGACAAGTGCCTCACGGACGGCGCGGACGAGGAGATGCAGCTCCTGAGCGCGTGCGCGCGGATCCGCAAGGCCGTCGTTGCCAAATGACGAAGGGACGTCCTGCTGTGCTTGTGTGAATGTCGACTACAATCACTTTGATTTCCCTGAGCCAATGCTCATTGGTTGGTCAATCATCAAAGAGGCTGCACGACAGGCTGCCAACCCACCCCAACTGCGGACTGGCGTCAGCCGCCGACGCGTCGCCCCCACAGTCTGACCGCACCTCGCACGCGCTCTCGAGCGAACTAAAGGTGGGCAGCATAAGAATCCATATGCATGCTATTTGGTGCTCAACTCAGGCCGGAGAGAACGACGTTCCCATCTTCGATTGTTTGCCGCGCCGCGAGCTGGCTTCGCGGCCGCTGTGGCTCAAGCCTCGGGCCTCAGGATCTCCAGGAGTGCGCCTGCTATTCGCTTCGGAGATCCGCTTCTTACTTATTCTAGTCACACTCCAATAGGATCACGTTCAGCCGGGCAATTGCAGTTCTTGACAGAACCCTCTGTCTTCCGCGGCGGATCCACGCCGGCTCACGAGTGCGCGAGCGCGACTGCTGCCAAATGTTGCCCGTCTTCTGTGGGGTACACAAGATTTTCTCCACGCTCATTGATCTCGTACGACTCGCCCACGTTTCAATCGCGGCGCCTGTGGTGCGCGCCGAAAAACGCCGTGGCCCACGACGACTCGTGCGCGTGGGCACTGTAGACCGCGGCCTGAGAACAGTAGTTACCCACCGAGATGCAATTAGTGAATCTTACTCGCGGTCTTCGTGCGTTCGGAAGGTCGTTACGGAATGCGTCGCCAGGAGGCTGCCCCTTCGCACGCCGACGCCAGCCGTGATTCGGATCCACCGCCGCCCAAAGCGTCATGCCGCATAGGTGCGAGCTGCACGGTAGTGATCATCCCTTGAAAAATGAGCAAGTAAGCAAGTGCGAATGGGCAGGGGCTGAGCCGGGTTCTGAGACACATGGATGCGCGCTGCCGAAGGTTGTTGGCTCATTTCTCTGGCCCCGCGCTTCCACCGCGGTCCGCCGTTGTCCCCCAGCCGCCATCTCTCTCCAACCCGCACTCACGTTCGTTCAGTCTCCCGGCTCTGGCAGTTGGTCCCGTTCCCCCCACGACCACACGTCACCCCTCCCTTTCCCATGCGCGCAACGACGTTCGTTGCATGCCTCGCGCTAGCATCAACGGCCATCGCGGCACCCGACTCGCTCGACGGACCCCAGTCGTCCCCCAGGCCGGGGTGCTTCCTCACGAACAAAAAGCTGTCCCGCTGCCTCGACACCGCCGCGTACGTCTCATCCGCACCATCGCTCGACTGCGGCTGCAGTAAACAAAGGGGATGGACCCCGAGTGACCCGGACTACGAGCTGACCCTGCACCGTCTCAATCCAGCCGACGTACGCAGGACTGTGGCGAGACCAGCTCCTTCCGTAAGGGGAAGGCACTCTGTTTGTGCAAGGCGTACACCGACGCGGCCGCGTGCTGGACCCACGACGAATGTGCTGAGTGGCACCCGTCGATAGTCGCAGGTGCGTGGCACCCTGCTCTATTGGCCTGACGTGTCTACTTCGGAGCTGACCATCTCTGTCGCCACTGCGCAGCCGACAAGGTGTGTGCGCTCTCGAAGCGGAAGCCAGGCTCCGCGACGTCGAAGCTCTTCCGCACCGTGGTGAACGAGGCAGCCTCATGTACGCGTTTTTTCCTCCCAGAGCACCTTGCATACGGTGCTTGGCTGGCTCTAGGACGCGTGGAGCTGAGCTGACGCGTTCCCGCTCCCGTCAATCTAGTAACTGCCGCGATCGCGAACGGCGGAGGGGGCAGTGCACACCTGCCGCAGATCATCAACGCGCTCGACCACAAGGTGAGCCACACGTTCTCCGTCTGCTCGGACAGCTGCTCACTTTCATCCGATCCTAGTTCCGACCTCGCGTCGCCCACAAGGCAGCGCGCAAAAAGCGCCCCTTCGGAGTCGAGGCGCCCCTGGACGACATCGACGGCGCGCCGTTGGACGACATTGACGGGAGCGCGTTCCTCACGCTCCAGGGCGTCGAGTCCATCTTCGAATACCTGCCCGACTACGACGACGACGGAAGCGAGATCATGAGCGCCGGTCTCTTCCGCCGAAACCTCTGAGCTCGCTAGCCCTCGGCGGAGCACCCCCTTCGCCGACCCATCCACAGACACTTCACGGTGACAGGACCCGCACCCCTCACCTCGTTAGAGCGCACCCTCGGCTGCAGCTCACCCCCATATCCTTATCCTACACTTAACGAGCTGCCTGGCGCGGCGCGCTCAATACCGTCCATAACGCCTAGATTGTCGTGAGATTTCCCTCTACCCGTGTTTGACCTCATAGCCGTACCTTGTGCTTTGAACCTGGAAACTCTCGTTGAACGGAAACTCCCCAGTCCGTGCGCTTTCTATGCCGTGATTTGCGCTTAGAGCAACGACAGGTGTCTCGCGGTAGTACGAGTAGATTAAGGACCCTAGGTTGCCTTTCGCAAGGCCAACAGCAGGAAGTGGTCATCCGGGGGAAAGGAGACCAGGGGCTAAACGGATGAAACGCGCACCCAGAGTGGTGCGCACCAGAGCCGAGACGGTGAATGGGTGGGAACGCAAGCACCGACAGGACACCATGGGACGACTTGCTGAGCTCCAGAGGTACGCCCGATTCTAACCTACGCCCGCGCCCTGCTGACCCATCCGCCGTCGCACAGGAAGCTGCTCGAGCAGCTCGTCAGTCTTCTCCTCCCCCGGCCCGCGCGCGTTCGCTCGCTAACGCCCCGACCGACCTGCAGATGGGCGCCGAGGCGATGGGCATCATCCAGACCGACATCTCGATGTGGGACCCGAAAGTGTGCCGCCCGTTCATCTCGGGCATCTGCCCGCACGACCTGTTCACCAACACTGTGAGTCCCCCGCCATCCCCCGCCGGGCCCCGCTGGACCCGGCTGACTTGTCGCCCCGTGCAGAAAATGGATCTCGGCTCGTGCCCGCGCACGCATTCGGTCAAGGTCAAGAACGAGTACGAGGCCGCGCTTGCAAAGGCCACGGCGGACCAGGACGAGACCAAGATCGCCCAGCTCAACCAGCTCAAGATTGACTACGAGCAGGTCGTGCGTCTGCGACCCCTTACCGTCCCAGGGAGTGGCCTGATGCTCACCCCCCGCGCTTCCCCAGATCTTCGGCTTTGTGGACGAGTGTGACCGGCGGATTCGGGCCGCGCAGAGGCGCCTGGAGAAGACCCCGGAGGAGAACAACAGGACCACGGCCCTCGTACGTCCAGATTCACCGCACACCGGTCGATGAGGGCTAACCTGTGCCGCAGATGAGGGAGATTGGAGAGCTCGAGGGAGCTTACCAGGCCGCGATGGCCGACGTCGAGCAGCTAGGTGCGCCTTCAAGCACCTGCACCCCAACCTGTGAGCGCTTGCTGATGGCACTTTTGCTTTTGCAGGATCCGAGGGAAAGGTCGACGAGTCGATCGCTCAGCTCGCCAAGGCGGAGGCGCTCAAGAGCGAGAAGGTCGACAAGGAGCGCGAGCTGCAGAACCTCACCGACACATCGGGAGCGTCGGGCCACCAGAAGCTCCGTGTCTGCGACATCTGTGGGGCCGTGAGTGCTGTTGACTGCTGGCTGGAGCGCGCCCTTGGCTGACGTCCGCTCGCCACGCAGTACCTCAGTATTCTCGACTCTGATCGACGACTAGATCGGAAGAGCACACGTCTGAACTCCAGTCACCCGTT
>ERZ1463038.736-NODE-736-length-11601-cov-12.352849_pt1 | contig 11601 bp, 17 predicted proteins | sample MGYA00564479_ERZ1463038 | MGnify/ENA primary metagenome ERZ1463038 (study PRJEB39244, sample SAMEA3635134) | Helicobacter pylori | study: EMG produced TPA metagenomics assembly of PRJEB11511 data set (Assembly of a 5300-year-old Helicobacter pylori... | reverse complement strand
CGCCCAGGCTGCATCGCGCCCTCCGCTCACTCGTCGCGTGCTTGCCCACCCCAGGCCCGATCTCCCGGCGCCCCACATCGTGCGAGCGGTCGCGAATGGTGCGCCTGGCCCTCTCGTGCACGCCTCGGATCGTACTTGAAACGCTGTCGCTCACGCCCGCGCTCTTGCAGTCAAATTCAAGCGTGTCTTCACGTCGCACTCTGGTTGCCATGCCGTCCTCCTTGACAGTGCGTCCCATTCTCTCAGTCCTAGCCATAATTTCTAACACCTCTTTTCTGACCAGTCAACAACCGAGTCAGTGCACCCGCGCGGCGACGCCAGTGTATGCCTTCATCTCGTAGTTGACATGCTCCCTTCCACTGCGCAGGCATACCTCGTCGGGCGGAATGAGCAGTACCAGCTCTCGCACCCGCTCCCATCTGCGTTCACCGTCCCGCACGTCGGCACGGACGGGATCCCCTCCCCGACCCCGGCCGCGCCGTCGCCGTTCCCGCTCACCTCGCTCCCCGACGCGAACGTGCCCGCCGCGCTCAAGGCGCAGGGCATCGTCTCGGCCGGCGTCGGCAGGTCGCACACGATCCTTGTCACCGAGGCCGGAGAGGCGTGGTCCGCTGGACTCAACACGCTTGGTCAGGTGCGCGTTTCGCTGTTTGGTGGGGACGGCACGGCGCTGCGCAGAAAGCTAATCTTGGAATTTTGTTGTACAGTGCGGCCACCACAACATAGAGCACGTCGGAAGCTTCACACGGGTCGGAGGAGCGCTTTTGAACGAAAAGGTTGTAGCCGCGTCCGCCGGCATCACGTTCTCGCTCTTCCTCACCGAGACTGGCAAGGTCTACGCCGTCGGATCCGGAGAGAAGGGCCAGCTCGGCAACGGAAAGGTAGGTCTCTTAGTGCGTGTGTCCGAGCTACGAAGCTGAACTTGCCCGCGCCTGCCAGACAGGAGAGCACATTGCGGCGTCCAAGGTCTTCTTCACCGAGCAGCCCGACCCGGTCGTCATCCGTGGCGCGATCGAGAACAAGAAGATTGTGCAGATCTCGTGCGGGCAACAGCACAGCATCGCGCTCGACAGCGACGGCTACTGCTACGCCTGGGGCTTCGGAGGTGCGCGCTCCCTTCGCCGCGTTGTAAGCGGCGGGATCGCTGAAAATGTCTTCATTTGCAGGACTCGGTCGTCTTGGTCTTGGTGCGCAGTACGATGCGCTCGTGCCGACCGTCGTGCCCAACTTTGCGGGCCCGAACCTCGTCACGCGCTGCAAGAAGATCGCGACCGGCGGGACCAACTCGCTCTTCATCGACGCGCAGGGCATGGTTTCGCTCTGCGGCAAGTGGAAGACGACCGGCGATGGCAGTGCTGGACAGGTGGGCTCCCTTGCGCGAGTGTTCTAGGAGCTAGAGCACTAACTGACTCGCACCCTGCGCCCCAGCCGTGGATGAATCCCAAGCTCGTTCAGGATATCATGGGCTACAAGTTTGACCTCATCACCGCCGGTGGAGTCACCATTTTCGCGCACACGAACGAGCCCAAGGAGGGCGACTTCCTCGTAGGCTGGGGCCAGGGCGCCATCCACGGCGAGCTCGCGCTGGGCGCCGGCTCCGTGCGTATCCGAATCCCCTCTACCCTGAGTCCTCAGTGCTAATTCCTTCTGATATCGGAAGGTCAAGTCCGCGACAAAGCCGCAGCGGATCGAGTCGTTTGACCAGCTAGACGTGCTCGACATGGCCGCGGGCCAGAACACCACGTTCTGGATCATCCGCCCGCCGAAGACGGAGGCGACCAAGTCGCTCGTCGCGTCCGCCGTCGCCGCGGCGCCCATCGAGCCCGTTGCGGCACCCGTCGTCGCGCCCGCGGCACCCGCACCAGCACCAGCGGGCGGGATTGATCTCTCAGGCTGGGGGTTCAGCACCGGTGCGGCACCCGCCCCCGTCGTTGAGGTCGTCAAGGCGCTCACTGCGGAGGAGATCATCAACGGCGTCAGTCGCACAGACCAGGCGCAGTGGGAGGAGCTCGGTCGGTTCCCGCCCGTGCTCGACGCCGTCGACCACTGCCAGATCTGTGGCCAGGTCGAGGGAGCCGAGGACCCGCTCGAGTGCGAGATGGTGCGCTGCTTGAATCTGCTTTCGCCTCCTTTGCGAATACTGATGCGTTGTCGTCGGGATGCAGTGCGAGCAGGCTTTCCACGGCGCGTGCCTATCGCCTCCCATCGTCGGACTCCCGGACGGTGCGTCGCAATTCTTATCGACCTGCACGGGAAGCTCATGTTGAATCGCTTATAGGCGAGTGGTTCTGCCCCAAGTGCGACGCCGAGGACGTGCCCCCTCCCGCAGAAGAGTTCACCGGAGCGAGCAAGAAGCGCAAGGCGCCTACCGGTGCGCCCAATTCATCTGTGCACCCACCCCATTTTCGTCTGACACGCTCTACACAGGTGCTGCGGCGCTCAAGAAGAAGAAGGTGTAGCCCGACGGCGAACCAGGAGCAACAGCGGCGAGCAGGCGAGGGAGCGCGAAGGACACAAAACACAGTGTACGATCGACTTGGAAGCATTGTTGAACTGTTGCACAATGGACAAAGACCCAATCATAGGTGGTCCTCAGACCCCTGTCACCGCACAAACATCTTCTTGCCGGTGCTGCCGGCGCCTGCGGCCTCGTGCTCGACGAGGTAGAGCCGGTGAGCTTCGCGGAGGTCGGCAGGGGTGAGAGGGCCGGAGTGATTTGCGATTGATCGCGCTGGTAGAATGGCAGAAGCTCAGTGTGAAGGACAGTCGTCCACGCGATGCGAAGACGCACCTTTCTCGATGATCTCTCCCACAAACACCTTGGCAAATCCGCGCACGACGGTGAGGATGGTCGGCGAGACCGACTGTTGCAAGACTTGGTTCACGAGCTGGTCGATAAGGACGAGGTCAGCTGGAACTCCAAGAGAAGGGATGGCGCGGCGGACCTTGCGCACGGCGCTCTTGGTGAGACCGCTTCGCCTGAACGCCTCGTAGCGGTCCATTTGGACCGGATCAAAGTGCTCCATGAGGACGCGGAGGTCTTGCTTCTGCCGCGCGTTCTCCTTCTGGTTCATGCCAAACTGTGCGGGCGGCGTTGCTCGAGTCAGCGCCTCGCCAGGCTCTCGCCGAGCCCAACCTGCGTACCTCGTCATCCGAGTACTCGATCTCCTCATCCTCGCCATCGACGTCGGGGTCCACGTCCTGGTCGAGCCCCTGCGCGTCGGCCGGCGCCGCCTGCGCGCCATCGTCGTGCTCGCGCTCCTTGCCCTTGCCGCCCGACTGGCCGGGCACGACGCTCAGGCTGCGACTCCTGCTGCGTGGCCTCGACGGAGCCGGCGAGTCGGGCCCAACGTAGGGCGGGGACGACGCCGTGGCGAGCGGGGTGCCGCCACGAGCCGACGTCGTGCGCGCGAGCGACGACGAGCCGGCTGCTCGCGCCTTTTTCTTCGGACCACCAGATGGGGGTGGCGAGCCGGCGGCATGTGAGCGCTTCATGCTGAGCGCTGAGTAGGGCGACGAGGGGTGGAGCAACGACCGCAGCGGCAGCGGCAGCGGCACGACTTCGGCTGACCACTCGGCCGACGGCTCTTGCCTTCCGCCCGTCGCTCATGCTCCGTGCTTTCTCTCGTTCTTTCTCAACCACTCGCACATCACTCAGCATGGCTCTCCCGAAGACTCAACGCGCCTGCCAGATCCAGGCGAGTCGCAGCGGCGCGCCCCGCGCTGACTCCCCGCGAAGTCGTGCTGACCGATCCTCGCGACTTTGGCTCTTGCAGGAGCAAGGCGACTTGGACGTGATCCAGGTCCGTGAGATCCCTGTGCCGACGCCGGGCAAGGGGCAGGTCCTCTACAAGGTCGAGTATGCTGGGTGAGTCCGCTGTCCGTCGGCCCGACTCCGCCGCCAGCTTCGCACTGCCCGGGACCACACTGGGGAGCTGGCAGAATGGGATCCACATGGAAGCTGACGTCAATTGTCCTCCCCAGAGTCAATTTCATCGACACCTGTGAGCTCGAACCACCCTAAGCGTGCGCCAACCGCCGAGCTGAGCCCCACACTCTCGAACGTCCAGACCAGCGCGGCGGCGTCTACAAGCTGCCGATGCCCAGGGTGCTCGGAAACGAGAGCGCCGGAGAGGTTGTTGCTGTCGGCGAGGGTGTCGACGAGGCGACGTACGGCTTCAAGGTTGGAGACAAGGTCGCGGTGAGTCAGCGTTCGGTCAGCTTCACGGGGTCTGAGCTGACTTGCTTCGTCGTGTAGGGTTACACTGGTGGAGGATCATTCGCCGAGTACTGCCTCAACTCGGCGGACAAGACCGTCAAGCTGCCCGAGGGCGTCTCCACCAAGGACGCGGCGACAATGCTCGTTCAGGGCCTCACCGGTTCGTCGTTTGCACCAATGTCCCAGACATCTCCATTCTGGAGTACTAAGCACTTGTACAGCTCTCACTTTTGTGAAGGAGGCGCACCTTGTTCAAGAGGGGCAGTTCATTCTCGTGCAGGCTGCCGCTGGAGGCCTCGGGCTTCTGCTCGTTCAGCTGTCAGTTCCAATCCCCCCCAAGGATTCATTTGAGAACATCTTGCGGAATTACACATCTCCAGTGCGAAGCACTACGGTGCTCACGTCATCGGCACAACTTCGACCCCCGAAAAGGCCGCCCTCGCGAAGGCGGCCGGCGCGTCCGAGGTAATCATCTATGGAGGGGACGTCAACGTCGCCGAGGAGATCTACAAGATTACTGGGGGCGTCGGAATCGACCGTGGGGTCCACGCCGTCTTTGATGGAGTCGGAAAGGGTGAGTCGGTTCCGAGCTCCCGCAGCGTTGCACCGCTTGAACTCGATGCACCCAGACACCTTCGACGCGGACTTTGACATCCTGCGAAGGCATGCACTTCACACTTGGGTTTGAGCTCTCGACTGACTGTGTCATATCCACAGGAAGGGAACGCTCGTTACCCTCGGCAACGCGTCGGGCGCTGTGCCGCCCTTCGCGCCGCTCAAGCTCGGCCCCAAGAACCTGAAGGTCTGCCGCCCGGTGCTCAACCAATATGTCCACACGCATGAGGAGTTTCAGTTCTACACCACCGAGCTCTTCAAGATCCACAAGGCGGGCCACCTCAAGCTCAGCGTGCACGGCGAGTATGACCTCTCGACGGAGGGCATCAAGCAGTCGCAGGCCGACATCAGTAAGCTCTGCTTGAGGGATACACCGCCTCCGAGCTAACTTAATCTGCACCTGCAGCCTCGAGGAAGACCAGCGGAAAGCTGCTGATCCACGTGTGAAGCGCATCGCCCGGTGAAATCGAACCTCGCGTCTCTGACTCCGACGAGGTGCCGCCCATAGGAGAGCCACGTCGCGGCTTTAAACGACTTGGAATCCATGCTATTTCTATCCCGTGTACAACATTGATCACTTCTACTGCGCCTCAAAATGCGCTCCCGGGACCATACTTTTGACTGAACGAACGCTGTAACTCGTCGAGAGGAGACGTAAAGGAGACCGGTGTTGGGTAGTGGACCGGCTCGGCCGTATAGGATGCGGGAGTGTGGCGATATGGTCGCACTGGTGGCGGCTCACGAGCGAGTGCGTGGGTCAGGGCGGACGTCGCGGGGGCGTGGAAGGTGAAGGCAGGGGCCAGCTCGGGGGGTGGGCGCGGTGTGCTTTGCCTGCGAGTCTCATGCGAGCTGTAGCTGTTCGAGCCGCTTGTTCTGCGCGAGGCGTGCGCGCTCGTCCTGGTCGACTCGTGCGAGATGCTCGTGCGCCGCGGATCCCGCGAGCTCGTCCTCCTCCCGTCGCGGGCGTCGCTCATCCTGCGGGTCTCGCGCATGTTCCTGCGCGACTCGCGCGAGTACGGACCCTCGTACGGCGACGCTCTCCGCGCCGGCGCCGGGGTCTGGATCGTGCTTTCGCCCGTCGCGCCCACGAACCAGTCGTCCGGCTCTCCCGGGGCGGCGCCGATGCCGGAGAGGGCCGAGAAGTCGAGTGTGGACTTGTCGGTGGCGACAATTGCGCCGGGAGGAGGGCCGAGGGGGAGCGGAGGGATGATTTCGATACGGTGGTGGATCGAGTGCGGCGCGCCGGAGCTGAGCGATGTCGCACTTCGCGACGTCTTGAGTTTCGGCCCGGCATACCGGTTTCCGCTGTACGACCTTCGCGGTGGACCCGTGGGAGTAGAGCTGCGAGTTCGGTTGGGCGTCGTCCTGCCGCTGCCGCTGCTAGATCCAGAGTCCGGCGACGGCGAGCGGTCGAAGAGGGTGACCCCGACGGGGAACAAATTCCCGGTTCCCATCTCGGGGAACGCGTGCTCCTTCTCACTCAGGAGGCCAGAGCTCGAGAGGCCGGAGCTCATATTCGAGTACGGCGTTCCCGTGAGATCTTTCTCGCTCCAAGCGTAACCCATGCCCGGGCTGCTGGGCTTTGGTGGTCGGGTTTCGGGGTATGGGGTCCGCATTTCCTTTGCGACGCTTCGGCGGTAGAGGAATGTGTAAAGCTTGTAGGAAAAGAAGATGGCGATGATGCCGCCTAGGACCGCGCCAGCGATGGCGCCCGGGATGAAACTCGGAGCGCCGGCGGTCTTAAGTGTCGGAGCGACGACAGGAGATGGAACGATCTGTGTTGCGGCCGTAAAGGTGCCCGACAAAGTCGCGCTGCCTGCCGCGCGGGTCTGAAACCCGCTTGCGGCCGCTACCGTCGGGGCGGCGGCTGCGGGCTGATTTGCGTCGACAGCGGCAACGGTGGGTGATGGTACTGCAGCAGAGAGGAGGAAGTGTCAGAGCTGCAGCTTGGGGGTTTTTTTTTCGAACTCTGCACCACCCTGGACCCTGTCTTCGCATGACCATGCACCTCCCCTGGAGCGTACCTCTGCCCTCTGGAAGCGTGTTACAGCCACTATAGCAGGCCCGTAGACTGAAGCTGTCCTGAAGCGCATCCAGTATGCCCCTCGAGCATCTATCACACTTTCGAGGGTTACTGCGTGGAACCGCCAAGTTCCCGCCCGCCATCACCGCGCCGTCCCCTGTTCGCCCCCTGGGTGACAGATGACTCCCATGCGGACGAGTGCATTATTGCCAGGACGCAGCAACAAACCTCTCGGCGTGAGCGCAGAGAGGAATGTGACTTGTCCCGTCCGGTGCTCCGACGGCCTTGCGAACCTTGAACGCTCCTAAACATCAATAGACGCGCTGCACACCAGCATCGCCCTCGAAGAACTCCCTCAATTGGCACGTTCCCACGGATGCACGGTATTCGCAGTCGAACACCAGGCGCGACGATGCCGCTCGAGTGCACAGAATGGGGGATGGGGCTTACGGCTTGAGGACATGGCTGCACGGGCTCGCTCGCCGCGTGTTCGGGTCGATAGTGGGTGCAGATGTGTGTTGCAATTCTGAGGTGAGAGCGCGGTGCGGGTTGTGAGAGGCGGGGGCTGGACGAGTAGAGCGAGAGTTGAACGAGGGCCGCGAGCGATGGGCAGGCCGTGGGTTGTGCCGGCGCAGGCCTCAGGGGGTGGGCCCCGCTGCAGCGAAGACTGTAGAAGCGAGTGACGGGTTGTTGACAGAGAAAAACAAAAACGAAGGTCGGCGCTTCTAGCGCGGCGGCGTGGATCAGCGCACTTGTGGAGTCCGCGGGACCGAGCTCGAAGCGACCGGCTCGTTCGGCTCGCATCCGGACGCTCGGCGACAGTCGGAGAGCGCAACCGCGTCCTGCGTCCGATCCAGCACCAGCACTCGTCCGGACCGCCTGCTCACGATGCTCCGAACGCAAGCGACCGCCACCGCCCGGCGGATTCCTGCGTTGACGCGCTCGCTCGCGTCGTGCACCTGCCGCCCGACGCTGCAGCCGGCTCTCGCGACCCGCAGTGCGGCGCCTCTTTCTTTCTGGCGGATGACACCGGCAGCTAGGGCCTACGCAAGTGCTGCAACGGCCGCAGCTCCCGTCGCCGAAGCCGAGGCGCCCGTCGAGGACGGCGTCAAGCCTCCACCACCGCAACCGCTGGCGCCCCTCTTCACCTGCACTCCCGCCGACTCGGCTCGTCTGACCAGGCTTCGCAACGTAGGAATCTCGGCTCACATCGACGTCAGTCCAAGCCCGGAGCGCTCCGATTCGCACCCGCGTCGTGCCGCGCGCTGAACCGAACTTTTTTGCGCAGTCCGGCAAGACGACGTTGACGGAGCGCATCCTGTACTACACGGGCCGGATCGCGAGCATTCACGAGGTCCGCGGGAGGGATGCCGTCGGAGCCAAGATGGACAGCATGGAGCTCGAGCGCGAGAAGGGCATCACGATCCAGAGTGCCGCGACCTTCGCCGACTGGGAGGTCAAGGAGAGCCCGCTCGAGGGCATGGGCGGAAAGTACAGCATCAACATCATTGACACTCCTGGTTCGTATCGTGAATAGCTCGGCGGGGAACCCAGCTGACGACGGAGCGCAGGTCACGTCGACTTCACGATCGAGGTCGAGCGAGCATTGAGGGTGCTCGATGGCGCCGTTCTGGTCCTCTGTGCGGTCGCTGGAGTGCAGGTACGCCTTTCAGATTCTTTATGGAGTTACTGCGCTGACCATCACAACCCTCACAGTCGCAAACGATCACAGTGGATCGTCAAATGCGCCGCTACAACGTACCTCGGCTCTCTTTCATCAACAAGATGGACCGGTAAGTTGCACTGAGTACCGTAAAATGACTTTGGCTTATAGTTCTCTGCGAATAGCGCTGGAGCGAACCCGGAACGTGTCCTGAACCAGATCCGAAACAAGCTTCGCATCAAGGCGGCGATGGTCAACATCCCGATGGGAGAGGAGAGCAACTTCAACGGGTACGCCTCTGTGGGTTCATGATAAAAGTGGCAGTAGATACTGACTCGGTCGTTCTGCAGCGTCATCGACCTCGTCAAGTGGAAGGCTATCTACAACGAGGGCGAGAAGGGGTGAGTGGCGAGCAAGCATCCGAGCTCCGCGTCCTAATCACCTTCATCCAGAAACCTTGTTACGTCTGGTGACATTCCTGCCCAGTTCCTCGAGGCCGCTCAGGCCAAGCGTGCTGAGCTGATCGAGACGCTCGCGGACGTCGACGACGACCTCGCCGACGCGTGGCTCGAGGAGCGCGAGATCAGTGGAGTCGAGATTGCTGTGAGTCACGTCTCTTCGACCGATCTCGGTATCTCGACACTGACACTTTGCGTTCATAGGCTGCGATTCGCCGTGCCACCATCGCTCTCAAGTTCTCGCCTGTCTTCCTCGGCTCTGCCCTCGCCAACAAGTCGGTCCAATCAGTTCTCGACGGCGTGTGTCTCTACCTTCCGACCCCCGAGGAAGTCCCGTCTCTCGCCCTCTCGGTCACCTCGCCCTCGGACCCGCCGCAGACGCTCACCCCGACGACCGACGCCCCGCTCGTCTCGCTCGCGTTCAAGCTCGAGGAGGGCCGCTACGGCCAGCTCACCTACGTGCGCGTCTACCAAGGCACGCTCAGGAAGGGCAGTGTCATCACAAACGTCCGGACCGGCAAGAAGGTCAAGGTGCCGCGCCTCGTGCGCATGCATTCGGACGAGATGGAGGACGTCGACAGCATCGGCGCCGGCGAGATCTGCGCGACGTTCGGAGTCGAGTGCTCGAGTGGGGACACGTTCAGTGACGCTCCCGGTGGTGGCGGATACTCTATGGTACGATCCATCTCCACGGTGCTGAGCGATGGAGCTGAGCGGGCCCGTGCAGACCTCGATGTTTGTCCCCGAGCCGGTCATTTCGCTCGCCATCAGGCCGAAGGGCCAGGAAACGCCCAACTTCTCCCGCGCCCTCAACCGATTCCAGAAGGAGGACCCCACATTCCGAGTGCACGTTGACCAGGAGTCCCAGGAGGTCGGTCGCTTTTCGGACCTGTGCCGCATCAACCCAGTATTGACTTGCACTCCTCCCACCGCAGACGATCATCTCTGGTATGGGAGAACTCCACCTCGAGATCTACGTCGAGCGCATGAAGCGCGAGTACCAGGTCGAGTGTGTCACGGGCAAGCCGCGCGTCGCGTTCCGCGAGACGATCACCGAGGCCGTCTCGTTCGCGTACACGCACAAGAAGCAGAGCGGAGGTTCGGGACAGTATGGAAAGGTCGTCGGTCGCCTCGAGCCGATGGAGATGGACGAGATCACGGGCAAGGACACCGCGTTCGAGTCGAACGTCATCGGTGGCAACATCCCCGCTTCGTACATCCCCGCCGTGATGAAGGTGTGCTGATTTTCCTGGTCTTCTACACGACTTAAAAACTCATCTGGCCTGCTACAGGGATTCAACGATGCCCTCGAGCGTGGTATCCTCACCGGGCACCCGATCAGCGGCTGCAAGTTCGTTCTCGAGGACGGCGCGGCCCACCAGGTCGATTCGTCCGAGCTCGCCTTCCGCCTCGCCGCCCAGGGTGCTTTCAAGGAGGCTTTCCCCAAGGGTCGCCCGGTTGTCCTGGAGCCGGTCATGAAGGTCGACATCGTTGCGCCTCTCGAGTTCCAGGGTTCGTCCAGCTTCATCCTCCAGAGATCTTTCTCTGGCTGACAACTCTCACGCGAGCAGGAAGTGTCATCGGTGGTATCAACCAGCGCAAGGGCTCCATCATCGATACCGATATTCGCGACGAGGAGTTCACGCTCACCGCTGAAGTCAGCCTGAACGACATGTTTGGATGTGCGTCGCCCTTAAGCAACTACCTCAGCTGCTGTGCTGACGTGTCCCCATGCACAGACGCCTCGCAACTCCGTGGAATGACCCAGGGCAAGGGAGAGTTCACGATGGAATACCTTCGCCACCTGCCTGTCATGCCCGGCACCCAGAAGGAGATGATGGAGGCCTACCGCCAGTTCACCGTCAAGAAGTAGCTGGCCTCCTTCTGTTCTTCCATCAACACCTGTATTAGCCGTACCCACCACCCCGCTCCGCCCTCGCAATTAGACGCAACAGTTTCTAGGACCGTCTAAGGACACGCGAGCGCTCGATGAACATCTGTCCTTTCCAGCTCGCCATGCAACTCCTACCAAGCCGCCAATCCCACTTCGCTTCTCCCGACGGCCACTTGGATACCAAGCTCGCGGCAGGCCTCCTCGATCCGCGCCTCGTGCCGCTGGCGGTACTGCACCTCGTGACCTGGCTGGTCCTCGGCCCAGAACACCTCGAGTTCCTCCAGCACTGGGATCCCGGACGGCTCGTTGAGCATCGCGAGAAGTCGACTTGTCGAGAACGACACGACGTTTCTCGCCCTCAGGACTCTCAACGACGAGGGAAGGACCGACAGGACCTTGTTCGTTGCGATGGGCACCGGCTGGAACGCGCCGTCGGCCTGCTCGCTGAACTCGAGCACCTCGAGGTGCGCAAGGAGCGGGAGAATTTCGTCGAGTAGTCCCGCTGCGTCGGGGCTGGCCTTCGATGGCGCACGCAGTGCGAGGTGGGTGAGGCTGGACGCGACGAGGCGGAGAGCGCCGCTGATGGACGCGCGAGGCGTGTCGTCGTCAATCGTCTCGAATCCGAGGCGCAGGTTCTTGAGCGACGCGGTTCCAGATGTCCGGAAAAGAGCGGTGAGCGTCTCCTCGTGCAGCACCTGGCCGATCGTGATCGACGTCAGGTGCGGGGCG
>ERZ1463038.735-NODE-735-length-11627-cov-16.138265_pt1 | contig 11627 bp, 10 predicted proteins | sample MGYA00564479_ERZ1463038 | MGnify/ENA primary metagenome ERZ1463038 (study PRJEB39244, sample SAMEA3635134) | Helicobacter pylori | study: EMG produced TPA metagenomics assembly of PRJEB11511 data set (Assembly of a 5300-year-old Helicobacter pylori... | reverse complement strand
CAGACGTGTGCTCTTCCGATCTGGTCCCTGGCGACGATTGTCCCTTGAGTGCGTTCTTCTGCCTCGGCGCGGCTGGGGCTGGGAGCTGATCGCGAGACGGAGGCAGTCTGGGGCGAGTGCACGCATGTGTTTCATATGCACTGCTTGCTCAAGTGGCTCGGCACAGAGAGTTCCAAGCAGCAGGTACGTCTTTTGCGAGCCTGAGCGGAGGAAGGCGAAGCTGATTCGCTCGAGCAGTGCCCGATGGACCGCAGGGCGTGGGGTACGCGACTTGTTTCGTTGTCTACGCGTAGAATGGAAGACTGAACTATAGTGTGCAGTGACGGCTGGAGCGGCTCAGCCTCAAGCGCCAGAGTCGACGGCCTCGGACGACGAGGATGAGGTGGAGCCGGACGCGATGGAAGCCTGAGCGCAATGTGGAGCAGGCTCGCACAATGACTGCACCATTCACGGAGTACCCTACGGTTAGTCTTTTCGGTTTACCAGCGGCCCCACCGCGCTTGAGCTGACACCCCACAGCGCGTCCGCAGATTGTCGGACGCGACGCGACTCGCTCGGTTTCCGTCCACCTTCCTTCCTTCGCCTCCACGCCGCTACACAACGCTCGAACAACAAACTCGAGATTGCCACAGCTGCCCGAGCAAAGCCCGGCGAGCGTGCTGCTCGGGGTGGGCTGGCGGAGCATCAGTCGGGGCGGGGCGGGGCACGCCGAGGGAGCTGCTGAGCGGGTCTCGGTGGGCGAACTTTACGACCAGAGAAACTCTTGCAACGCAACGCATAGCAAAGCGGCTCGTGGCCCGGTCGTCGGCGTGTCATTATGAAACGCCGATCTCGTTCGCCGTCGATGATGCGTTTCCTCCTTGCCTTCGCCCTCACCTCGCGCCCCGGTCCACGCTCGCCACGCCGCATGGGCATCTACATCCCCGCGAACAAGCGCGCCCAGCTGCTCAAGTACAAGTACTCGAGCACGGACAAGTCGCTCACGAGCGTGCGGCCTCCCCGCGCCCCCCGCTGCTCCCGTCCCGCTGACCCGCCTGCCTCGCCGTCGACAGAAGTACATCCTGAACCCGTACTGGAACCGGCTCGTGACGCTCTTCCCGCTTTGGTTCGCGCCGAACCTGATCACGCTCTCCGTCCGTCGGCTCGTCCTTCTCAAACGGCCGAAGCTCCTCTGACCGCTCCCCTCGGTCCACAGGGGCTGCTCTGCGTCGTTTTAAACTTTCTGACGCTGCTGTACTTCAACCCGACCCTCTCGTGCGGCACGAAGCCGCTCCATGTCTCCAAGGGCGGCTCGTGGGACCCGCTCTTCCGCCCGCTCACGACCGCGCCGTCCGCCTCGACGTTCTGGAACCCTTCGACCTGGTTCTCGAACGGCACCGCCTCGGGTGCGTCTTCCTCAGCACGCTGCTCGAGGACGTGCGGGAGCGGTGAACGGGCCGCTGACGGCCCCCGTGTTTTTTTGTGTGCGCAGCGGCGATGGAGCAGTGCGCGCCGCGATGGCTGTACTTTACGTTCGCCGTCGGACTGTTCGTGTACCAGTCGCTCGACGCGATCGATGGGAAGCAGGCGAGGAGGACGGGCACGAGTGGCCCGCTCGGAGAGCTGTTTGACCACGGGTGCGACGCCCTCAACACCACCGTGCGTCCCCTTTCGCTGTCCTTCCTGTCCAAGCTGACCGAGGGACTTGGTGGGAACAGCTCGAAGTGATCCTCACAGCCTCGGCGCTGAACCTCGGGCTCAGCTGGTGGACCGGTTCGTCCCGGCCCCACTTGCGCATGAAACGGCTGCTGATGAGCGCCAGGGAGTAGTGATCTCGCTCGTGGCGACGAATGCGAACTTTTACCTGACGACGTGGGAGGAGTTCCACACGGGCACGCTCTTCCTGTCTGCGTTCTCGGGCCCGGTCGAGGGCATCCTGCTCATCATCGGCGTCTTCACCATTACCGGCTTCGTTGGTGCGTTTGCTCGTCTGAATCTCGTGGGGAACGTGCTGATTGGGACGAGCAGGCCCACAGTTCTGGGACACGGGTGTGTTGACCGTGACGGGGCTCAACGCGATCCCGCAGATCGCCTCGCTCGGAATCAAAGACCTCCCGCTGAACGGTACGTCCTGCGGTGCTCCACACCAGCATTCAAACTGATCATGAACCCACAGACCTATTCCTGTCGTTCTCGACGCTCGCACTGGGGCTCAACATCTACACCTCTGCGTCGAACGTGCTCGCGTCTTTGCCCAAGCCGCACTCGCCCACCTCGCTGCTGAAGCCGCTGACGCGGCTCACGCCCTGGATCCTGCACACGTCGCTGCAAGTGCTCTGGCTGCACTTCCTTCCGTCGTCGTTCCTCCTCTCGCGCCCGTCGCTCATCGCCTTCCTCGTCTTCTGGGGCACCGCCTTCGCACACCACGTCGGCCTCCTCATCCTCGCCCACCTCATAAAATCAGAATTCCCAGCAGCGTGGAAACACCCACTGCTCGCCATCACGGCCATTGGCGCACTGGACGCCTGGGGCGGGTGGGTCCAGCGCTCCGAGCGAGCGACGGAGCGCGTCGTGCTCGGAGCGGTCGTCATCGCGTTCGTCGTGTACGCCCACTTTGTGGTCGAAGTTGTCGGAGATATCTGCGAGTTCTACGATATCAAGTGCGCCCCCTTTTCTCGCCGTCAGCTCCGCTGGATACTGATGGCGGGGCTCGACAGCTGCCTGACGATCAAGCACAAGAAGGACGGCCCGCCCGCGAGTCCCGCCAAGAAGGCTGCCGTCCTCATGGAGCAGGGCAAGGACGTCGACGAGGCCAGCATCGAGTCGGGCGAAGGCAAGAGGAAGAAAGGCTGGGGGCTCAAGAAGAAGAAATGAGCCCCGGGCGGGCGAGTAGAGGCGAGGCATTGTTACCCCCACACGTCTGTAGGATACACTACCCCAATGGCATTAATCCATAACCCTTGCTGGCTCATTTCTGAAGCGGTTAAAGTTGCATCGGCGAAGTCCACGAAGTCGGCCCGGGCTCGCGGGCACGCAAGCCCGTCCACTACCACTGGAAGACGCCGCCATTCAAGAAATTCCGTCAGAGAATACAGCTGACGAAGTAACAATACAGGCCGCTGCGGGTGCGAAGAAGTAGAGGCCGCGGGCACACCGGGCGCAACCCCAGCCACCGAGCTCGCTTCCTGGCTTCTACCACACCGCGAGGCGAAAATGGACGACCAACTCAGGAAAGCTCTCATGGAGAGACTTGGAGCCTTCTTCGACAAGAATCCGCATCTTTTCCCGTCCGACTCCGACTCTGAGTGCGAGTCGTCGCAACCCGAATACGCCGCGGTCGACTCGCTCCCTCCCGAGATCTTAGCCGACATCTTCCTCGCAATCGCTCTCGACCCTCTCGGACTCAAGTACCACGACCTCCGGAACGCGTCCCTCGTCTGCCGCCGCTGGCGCGCCCCCCGCTCAGGCCGCGCTCGTCCACACGCTCGCCTGCGTCTACCCGGAGGACGCCGATCGCCTGATAGCGTGGCTCGAATCAGGAGAGTCAAAGAGAATGGCGCATCAGGTCCGATCGGTGCACGTCGCGTCCGAGGGCCAGGGCCAAAAACTGCTCCCGCTCGTCATGTCGCGGTGCCCGAACGTCACGCACCTCGAAGGCGGGCTCGACGAGCCCCGAGTCGGATGGCATGGATACAGAATCTTCTATCAGGCGTCCTTCCACAGTATGGGCTTCTTTCCTTCTTGACCGGAAGTGTACTGACGCACCTGCCGCTGTCAGACCTACGCCACCTCACGCTGTTCGAGCCCTGCTTCGACTGCCACCTCCCGGCCAAAGCGACCCTGCCCTTTCGACTCACAACCCTCGGCATCCACCTCGGAAACGGTCGCGCCGGAACGCACTTCCTGAAGGAACTCTTGATCGCGTCGCAGGACACCTTGGAGACGCTCGACATCGACACGCACATTCTCAAGTGGACGACCGATCCCTATCCCCAGCTAGTTTCGATTCTTCCCATCATCTCCCCTACTCTCCAGCACCTTCAACTCACCCCGTTCCTCTCGATCGAGGCCATAGCGCCACTCCTCCCGACCTTCACCTCGCTCCGCACGCTCACGCTCAAAGCGCCGCTCCTCTTCGACTTTGACATGTCCACATGTCCGGATGAGAACATGAGGAGACTTTCCATGGGGTGCTGGACCAAAGTCCCGAAAGCCATGGCGGCCCTCGCAGACCACACTCCCCCGCCCGACACGCGCCTGCGCGTCCGCGACACCTTTGGCGCCATCACATCCTTCGACACGGTCCCCGCCTCGAAAATCACCATCGACCAGCCCCGAGAGGCCGCGGATCATCTCGAGCTCACTGGAGAATCACTCGAGATCGTGATTCGCGAGATCGAGGCCAAGCATCGCGAGGTCGGGCTCGAGTTCCACGACGGAGAGCGTCCGGTCGGTTTGTACTATCTGCTCAAGGTCGTCGCCGCGGCGTCGTCCATTTACACTCGTGGATGTACGCTTCTACTCTGCCTTCGTTCCGGAAGCCCTCACTGATATCGGTCCGGTTCCACAGGGACGTGAGCGCGAGACTCGCAATCGGCGGTGGAAGGCGCTTGGACACGCAGCTCCGGAGGCGAATTTGATGCTTGGAATACACTTGGTAAATGAATTGATGGGATACCTCGCTTCTCCCAAGTGCTTAGTCGTTGCTGGGCCTGCGAGTGGAAGACGAGAGTAGCGTCACAAGCTTGTCGATCATCGATCAGTCGTGGGGTCAATCATTGAGCTGCTGTTGAAGCTGCCCCCATTTATTGTATTGATCTCACATTAACGGGTGCTCTCGACTTATCTGCTTGTGTCTGCGTACGCTTTCGTCCGGAAGGCCCGTGTGCAGGGGCGCGCCCGGGGTGCGAGCGTCTCATCGTTGGCTCCGACCATACCACACCGACGCGCGCGAATGGCAGATCCGCTTGAATACCCCCTCCAGAGACTCTCACTCGACCACACCGAGCTCGAAGCGGTAGCCCCATCCCCCCTCGTCGTCCCCAGCCTCGCGCAAGCCGTGACGATCAACTCGCTCCCGCCCGAGACGCTCACCCAAATTTTGTTGGAACTCTCACTCGATTTGACCAGCAACAAGTTCACGGATCTCTCAAACGCGTCCCTCGTCTGCCGCCGCTGGCGCGACCCCGCGCAGGACGCCATCGTCCACACCCTGAGCTGCACGAACGAGACAGAGATGGGACATCTGCGGCGCTGGCTGATGCAAGAGGAAGTCAGAGATCACTCTGTCCGATCCGCCCACTTCGCTAGGTTCGCGGGCGAGGCGCTGTACCCGCTCATGTTGCAGTGCCCAAACGTCTCGCATCTCGTAGCAGGAGTTGACGAGCCCCGCCAGCGCTGGTACGACGCGTACACGCTTTACGATTCGCTATTAGCAAGTGAGTGCGCTCGACTACACCTCCACAAGATTCTTACGACCCTCTCTCCCGACAGACATTCGCCACCTCACGCTGTACGAGCCCTCGATGACTGGATACCTACCTGAGGTGGACATCCCTTTCCGGCTCTCGACACTCACGATTCACCTAGGAGAACATATTTCCTGCCTGAGTGTGCTGTAAGACCTCCTGGTGGCCTCGAAGTACACCCTGCGCACGCTGGACCTCGACACCCAAGTCCTGGGCTGGAAATCAAACCCGTACCCTGCGCTCCAGTCGATCCTTCCTGTCGTCTCCTCGAGCCTTCAGATTCTTCACCTCACCTCGAATATGGCGCTGAAAGGAATCCTGGCCGTCCTGCCGTCCCTCACCTCGCTGCACACCCTCACGCTCAAGGCGCCCCTCCTCTCGGTCATCGACCTTCACATGACGACCTCAGCGCCCAACAAGGACATCCAAAGAATCTCAAACACCTTCTTGACGAATCTCTGCGCGGCTACGGAATCGCTGGAGCACTACGCGCCACCTCGAGTACGCGTCCGCGACCCGTTCGGCGCCATCACCTCGTTCGAGACGCTCCCGATCCCAAGGATCACTTTCGACAACCCAAAAGATTCCACGCAACATTTAGAGTACTATGGACCATATCTCGACACTCTGGTCGAGGAACTCGCGTCCCGCCAAGTCCGCGACGACGGCTTTCGCAGGCCGGCACGGTTCGGGATGTACGACCTCGTCCAGGTCGTCCGCTGGGCGTCTCTCTCGAAGGTTCGAGGCTGTGAGCTAATTCAAGTTCTCTTCATTGCGGAAAAGCTGACTCCCTGGTTTGTGCTTTGCAGGGACGTGAGGTTGAGAGGCGGAGAGTTGGTGCGCCGGGGGTGGACGTCGCTGGCGGCCCTTCTTGTTTCAAGACGTGTCAAGATCCACTGAGCTCTCGAATCCAACATCTCGTTCTGACCAACCGGCGGATCGTTTGAAAAGGGTCTACACCGCGCCGTGGCCGAGTGGGCTGGCTGGATCGCTCTCCGCCACTTCGAACGACCTACTCGCTATTTACGAATTCACCTACTACCACAGTATACACTGCACGATCGTGAGCCTGTCTCGTAGTCATAACCATCGAAATGGCCTTGTGGCGCTGAGCACGTGCCGCTGCCGCTGCATGACGCGGCACGCGAGCGGCGGATCGCCTCTTGACCTCCGACTACAACATGCTTCGAGGACCTCTTCGTCTCGCCCCTCTGGGAGTTTTCTACATCCGTCAGCACTTCTTCGAGACCTCCAGGAAGAGTGGAAACTGATCGAACTGTGAGCAGGATGTTCAGCAAGCCGCACGCTGTCGACCGCGCGGTCGCTCGACTCGCAGACATTCACCCTCGCCGACGGTCGCACGATGGGCTACGCTGACATCGGAAACGCATCGGCAAGGCCTGTATTCTTCCTCCACGGCACTCCAAGCAGTCGGCACGAAGGTCTCGGGCTCGCCAAACTCGCCGCGTCGAAGTCTGTCGATGTGCGGGTCATCACTCCAGACCGCCCCGGCATCGGCCTCTCTACCCCTAAACCTGGTCGAAAGCTCATTGAATACCCGTTTGACATTCTCGAGCTTGGAACTCACCTCGGGATCGACACTTTCTCCATCATCGGCGGCTCCGGCGGCGCCCCTAGCGCCCTCGCATGCGCTTTCGCACTTCCACCCCACCAAATCCGCGCCGTTGGGATCCTCGCAGGAATGGGTCAAGCAAGAAGGGGCGCAATGGCGCAGCTTCGGTGGCAGAACCGACTCGTTCTATTTCTCACCGCTCGAGCGCCGTGGCTCGTCGGCCCGCTCCTCGACCGAACACTCGTTCGCTACGCCAAGGACCCCGTCAAACTCGCCTCCTTCATGCTGAAGCTTGTCAGCTTTCTCCCTAAGGAGGACCAGGAAATCATCAGGCAGTACCCGGAAGGATTGAAGGCGCTCGAGGACATGTTCGTCGCACACTTGCACCAAGGGCCGCAGGGGTTTCTGGACGAGGCGGCGACGACGTACGAGGAGTGGGGGTTTGATTTGGGGCAGATTCAGTTCTCAGGAGTGAAGCTGTGGTATGGGGCGAACGATAAGGCTACGTCAGCCGAAATTGGGCGTCAGCTGGCTCGAGGGCTCCCAGGTGCGAAGCTCACAGTGTTCGAGGGGCAGTCACACCTTGGATTGATGATGGACCACGGCGAGGAGATTTTGAGAGATTTTCTGGATAGTTGAGACTCATCGTAGTTTGTAATGGACCTCTCGAATCCTGGTGGCGTGCGAGCTTACGATCTTCGCGAGTGCTGGCAGCAAGGCTCTTCTCGTCGAGCTGTAGTTGGGCGGAATGTGAACTCATTTGGCTCTTGAAAGCTGTAGATGTCATAAACTGAGTCGGTGGTGATGCGACGCCCGGCGAAGTGTTGTTGTCCTCGCCAGCCCCTGGCCGCGCTGGTCAAAGTACGCAGCGCATCAAACAGTTGGTCAAGATCTCTGTTCTGAAGGTTGGATGTGGCTGCACCGACTGCGCCAGCCTCGACGCGTTCCTCGCCAGCGCCGCCCCGACCTGGAGTCTCAAGGCGCTCCAGAAAGCCCGTGATCACGTCTCTCTCGTACGCACTCCTTTTTCTTTCGACTGCCTTAACGTTTTCTGACACCATTTTTCATTCCCCCTAGCGAGTGCGCAGCAAGGCGTCCGAACTCAACCTCACCTCCGTGACGCAACGGCACGGCTCGCCGCACACACTCCAGATCTCAAAGCCGGCAAACTGGCCGTGGCAGGGCGCAGCGGCTTGGAAGGCACAGCGCGACACGGCGTTGCTGTTCGTGAAAAGGCTCGCGGACTCGAAGCTCCTCGGTCCGCTCGGGCTGGCGGATGCTGTGAGGGCGCACTTGAAGATCGTTGACAAGTAGGAGGGGTTTGGTAGGTCTCTTACCATACCATAGCATACCATAGTTCCGATCTAATTTTACTCCTTCCACTCTACAGCGTCCGTACTTGTTGACCGTGTAAAGCTTTGAGGTCGTCTGGGAGTCTGCGGCGCGCGAGCGCTGCCTCAGGCTTTGCTGTCTTTGCGCGGAGTCTGATCAGAGAGCGCTTTCTGGCAGCTTTCTACAGCCTAAGTTACGATCTTGATCAGCCGGCCGCGGATTCATCTATCCAACTTACTGCGCTCGGCGCCCTCCGAAGACGTGGGCCGACCCAACGGGCGGGGGTGGCGTCGCAGAGACAACACCAAGTGAATGATTATGTGGGTATATAATGACGGCAACGGGGATCTACACCAACAACTTAAAACATCCAGCTCTGCACAGTGCTCCCTAGCCGGTACCCGAAGCTCTGTTCAACGAAGCGCTCCGCATCGGTGGCGTCGTCCTCGAGCTCGCCCTCCCCGGATGGACTTGGCACGAACGTGAGAGTCTGCGGAGCAGAGCAGAAGTAAGCTTTTGATCCGCATGTAACGAACCTGATTGGGAGCTCGAACGTACCAGCACTTCTGTGACCCGCACTTCCTGACCTCCGTTGGCGTCCGGACCCGTGATGATGTTGGGTATCGGCTTCTGGCTGTAGTAGCCCTTGGTCGGTTCCGCCATGTTGAAACCCTGATTGTGTACATGTTAGCTTTCTGAGGCCGGAATCCATTGACGTGGAAGAAACGCACGCCCTGGTATCCGATCCCAATCGGCTCCTCATCGTCTCCGTCGAAAGTGCTGGTGTAGAAAGACTGGAGTGGAATCCCAGATCCATCCGCGTCTATCCAGGTGGCCGAGAGAGTGTTGTCGGTGCAGTTCATTGTCCAAACGGACGACTGGCCGCCGGCGTATGCAGCTCCGCGATACGGTGCTCTGGAGAACGACGTCTTCTCGTCACCAGAAAGCGCGCCGGGTGAGCCTGAAGCACAAACGAGTTAGCTACCCGCATCCAAAATTAGCCTCCCAACAAACGCACCCTCGACCGTGCCCAGCAGAACGGCGTGATTGTTAGAGGTTGACTCTGTGTTTGGGTCGAGCACGCTGGCGCTTTGAGAAAGTGTGCTCAACCCAAGATATGGGTAGTCTGAAGCGCCGGGGGTGATCGCAAAAAACTCGAAGGGGGAGGGGAGTGCTCCGCAGGACGAGGCTGGGATGGTGATGACCTGGGCTTGGTGCGCTGCGGAGGTGGCGACCGTGAGGTAGCCCGTGTAGATGCTGGAGTAGGGGGATTAGGGAAGGTAGCCGCAATCGTGAGCGTGAAAGGACTCACTTTATGTCGTTGTACACATAGCCGAGGTCTCCGGAGAAGCTCCCCGCGAGCTTGATGATCCCCTGCAAGCTGGAGAAATCACAGACAGTCAGCCGGGCCCAGAAAACTGGCTCCCGCCGAGTCGAATGCGAGCCACTCACTTCATCGAAGAGGCGGTGGGCGGCGGCGAGCGCGGCGCCAGCGGTGCCGCCGCGCCAAAGCACGACAGCGCCCCGAGAGCAGCGAGCGCGGGCGAATGGCGCATCGTGCACGTCGGACCACAATCACCTGCAAGACTGGAGTGTAGGACAGGAAAAGGAGAGTGCCAGCGAGCCGAACGAAGCATCGCTTCCGGTCCCACGCTGTCGGCGATCCGGCGGCCGGGGCAGCAGCCCGCGGGTGCGTTGACGGTCGACTGAGTGAGGATCGCCAATCTGAGCGGTAAACCAACGCATTCGATACCTATTAAGGACGCGAAAACAGGTGTGCGTGCTAGGCGCGCTGACGAGGGAGGGAAGGACGAGATGGCAGGACAGCGCGGCCTTCGAACGTTCCGCACGCTGCCGTTTTGGACGTGCGAGTGGGCGACGAGTGCTGGTAAGTGCCGTTGGGACCCGGTGATGCTTGCTTCGAGAAGGATATTGGTGTACTGGCTCTGAGGCCCGTGCGTCTTGGCGAGGATCCCCGCTGTCGCTGGCGAGGGGAGACGACCTCAACGAGGGCGACGCCACCCCGGTGACCCGGCAGCCGAGCGCCTGCTGTTGATTGCTCGTGCCATGGCATCGTATCGATGTTGCGGCTGCAGTGCGTGAATTCGATCTCCGAACGCGTCCACAAACTGCTTTGTTGTGCGCGTCGTTGCTTGCGGCGTTCCCGCTCGGCCCACTCGGAAAGGAGCAACGCGTTGGCAGCAGCAGCCCGACGTCAATGGCCGTACTTTTTGGTACTCGAGCCGTTTCGCCGTGAGTTTAGAATTTGATCCAAGGGGCGGCAGGTCAGAGGAAGGGAATCAATGCTCGCGAAGAACCACAGAGCGGGGCGTGTCACTGAGCCAGACTCGCCTTATTATAATGGTTTACAGTCGCTTGCGTCGGTGCATCGAGCAGTAACTCGTTGATTGAACGGAGGAGGAGAGAGACCGTGGACAGATCAAGTGACGAGGACCACTGGTGCGACGCGAGATCGGAACACGAGACCAGGACATCAGACTGGGCCGAGCGGTGCGCGAGCAAGGGCCTAAGCCCAAGCTCAGGATCTCTCACGAGACCCGGTTTGCTTGCACCGGCACGAGCAGTCCCCCTTGGCATCGCAAGAGCCGCCCACAGGTCGCCCCATGAAGCTGGTCCTTTCTACTGACTCGCAGGAGCTCGGTCTCGCTGGGTGGAAGGAGTTTTTGGAGGTCTGAGACCTGGAGAAGAGACTGGCGGCGGATTAGAGTCGCGTCGGTGCAGACGCTTGCTTCGGCGGCCCCTGCGGTGCCAGGCCGAGTGCGCAAGCGTTTGCCCTCACGCAGCTCCACTCAGGACGGAACGGAACGCAGGGAGCCAGCAAGGCAAGCGTGCGTCCAGGGTCGGCGAGGTGGTCGGGGCCGTCTTTGGCTGAGCGCGGCGAGCGGTGATCGCGGCCGAGCGACAGCGACCAGCGGGGTTATACAGGCAAGCTCGAGGAGCTCCTGGGCAGGACGCTGAGGTTCTCTTGGTAGCGGTTGGGCTCTCAGGCGCCATGAACAGAAGTTGGCGGAAGGCGGGCGAAGTGAAGGAGGTCAACCTGGAGCACGCCGGTTTCCTTCCAACACTCAACCCGCGGCCGGTGGCTTCTACCACTGCTTCAGTAAACCTACAGCACCACTAAGGTGCTCCACGCACCTATCCCAACCGCCGACACGCCGTCGGAGCTCTTCCGCCGCCGGTGCTGCGCAGACCTCAAGACCGGCCCCAGCGGCGTAGATCGGAAGAGCGTCGTGTAGGGAAAGAGTGTCCTAGGG
>ERZ1463038.734-NODE-734-length-11654-cov-17.033882_pt1 | contig 11654 bp, 21 predicted proteins | sample MGYA00564479_ERZ1463038 | MGnify/ENA primary metagenome ERZ1463038 (study PRJEB39244, sample SAMEA3635134) | Helicobacter pylori | study: EMG produced TPA metagenomics assembly of PRJEB11511 data set (Assembly of a 5300-year-old Helicobacter pylori... | reverse complement strand
CGAGATCTAACGGGTGACTGGAGTTCAGACGTGTGCTCTTCCGATCTAAGATCAAGCTCTACCGCGTGGCGGCCGTCCTTGAGCAGAAGACCACCTACTTCGCCTCGGGTGCGCGCCTTTACACGCGTGCCATGCCCAGCTTGAAAAGTCCGCTGAGTTTGTTCCCCAGGCCGGAAACTCACGAGGCACGAGACGCCCAAGAAGTACCCGCTGATGCGGATTGAGCACACGGACCCCAAGGAGCCCCTCCTGCCCATCCTCACTGACGATGTCGACGCAATCAAGAACCACCCTCTGGCCGACTTCTTCATCAATCCGACCTCTTCAGATGGTGAGGGAGCTCCATTCGAGACCGTATTTGGGGACCAGTCGGCTGATGCGGCACTCCTGTCTCGCAGACACGACCCCGGCGTGCTTCGACCCTATCGGACCTTGGAACCTCGAGTCGACCATCAAGCTTCCGGACTGCTCCACCAAGATCAATTTTTCTACCATTCACGACAAGGCCAACATCAACGTCTCGCACATCCTCAAGATCATGCTCCGCGTCGAGCGCGGCGACGACGACTTTATGGACTCGAAGGGCAAGCGCAAGGTGAGCTCACTCCGTACTTCAACCGGCATTCGAGTTCTGATTTCGCTTCTTTCGCAGCTCTGGGATGTCATTATCGAGGTGCGTCCTGGTCCTGGTCCTCGCAAAGTGCTCCCGACCTAAACTTTCCCTCACTCGCAGACCCCGATCCACATCCTTTCCTGCCGCTGCACTCAAAACACCCTCCCAGCCTACTCGAGCGCTGAAGGCGGCCCCTCCATCTCCGGCTACTCGTCCTTCGGCGCCACCACCGGCTGCGGGCACAACCACGGCGCGCCCCTGGTTCCTAATGCACGCGGCAGCGCCCCGACAACAATCTCGACGATCGGGCGGAGCTCGTCCGCGAACCAACAGCCAGGCATCGCGACGATCGAGCAAAACCTGCTCTTCGCGCGCCTCGTCGCCGGCGAGGAGACGCCCGCGGGTGAAGTCCCGCCGACGTACGACGCCGTCATCTCGCACGACCCAGCTGCGGGGACGGATGTGTGGAGCGCGAGCGTGTCGTCAGACATGACAACGAGGGGTAGGAGGGATCGATCAGAATCAGCGTCGGCGTCGAGGGGCAGGTCGTCGTCGCTCGCAGCGGCTGGGCGGGCCAGGCAGGCGAGTGCGAGGGGCGAGCGGTCCGCAAGTAGGACCGGTACGGTCGCAGAGTGAAGTTGCAAGGTCAGTTCTGGCACACTGCGGTTTCCTGCAGCAAGCTTGGGTGACAAGTTGGAGTCCCGCGGCACGTCCTTGATATTGAAAACTCCTACGTACATGTAAGCGTGTATGGACATCAAAATTGCACGGGTGCTCAAACAACAGCAAGGGGGTACGCGGCTTGCACGGCGTGGTTGGGTATCAAAAAGGAGCTGATCACTAGCCCTGGTCATTCCTTCTGCAGATGTATGGTCCAGTTAGGTCATAGCTTCCCAGAATATTGAATGACATCCAGACTTGTTACACCGCTCAGCTTTACGGGCGTGGTTCCGAACGAGCCGCTCGTCGTCGTTGCAGGTTGAGGTGGAGAGGGAGTTTAACGATAGTGCCGTCTCTAGGGACTAAAGAGTCGATGAGTATGCTCTTTTGAACCGAGTAGCAAACGACGGAACAGACTTTGATGGTTGGCTCGAGAGAAGTGCGCACCCAAGCGGCCCGGCCGTCGTCCTCGGAGGGTGGCATCTGCAGCTCGCGAAAGGATCCGATTGCGTTCCTCAAAAGCCACTTCGCACGTGATGAATTAGAGCTGAACACTTTCCGCATGCGATGTCAGTCAGTCTCAAACATGCCGATTTGTCTTGCGAAACCGCAAACTCACGGCTCTCACACTGAGACCACCCGACCAACACCGCGACCTTCCTCAGCTCAACGTCAAGTTCGGGAAGATCCCAAAGTTTCATCTTTGGGACCTCGTTGTAGAACAAGCCGACATGGCCAGCCACGGCCCACGCCAGGCTCCACAATTGTCGACGTATAGCGTCACCGAGAGGGCCGATGTTCTCTGTGTACTCGATGGTTGGCAGCAGCCCAAAAGCCACCTTGGATTCATTTGAGTCAGAAGCTGGAGGTTTGGAGCGAGAGTTGGACAGACGAGGCATCGTGTGCCGAGCCCGCAAAGCAGGACCAGAGCGACCTGACATACAGCAGGGAGATGTGAGACACGCACAACTTTCAAGGTTTGTGAAAGCGGTACTCACCTGAGATGCTCCATCCATTTCTTCGAGCGAAGCGTTCGAAGCCAGGTCATAGGGTGCGATCACGGCGGCCAGGAGGGAGAGTGCCGGGAGATGAGCGAGGCTTGTGGACCGAAAGGCTGCGGTACATAGATGATGAGCAAGAAGACTTGTCTTTCATCTTTCAGGCGGGATGGTCACCTTCGAGCAGCTTGTTCACGAGACACCAACCTAGCTCCGAGCTCGTCCCATTTTCTTCCTATTCATCCTTGGAGACATGGGTACACCACTGACTCTTAACTGGGTGCCGTCGCTCCAGCCGCGCTCTCCATCGAGGTCCAGGATTTGAACCATACGGCCATCGACGTCTTCATATAACAAATTGAAGATTGAGGAAGCCAAGTCCGGCGTGGTCCGGAGGGCTAGGCGCGTCCATGTTTCGGGGACGTCGTCGCCAAAGTGCTTCACGTCGAGTTGCGCAACGGCGGCGGCTATCGACAAAATTACATCTGACCTCAACTTGCGCCCCTAGAGAAATCTTGAATTCACTCGGACCTAGTTGAAGCTCGAGCTCTGCGTAGCGTTCATCCGCATTGGGCGGCGCTTCGCAGTCCGCGCTACGAAATGAAGTTGATGATCAGCTTGTCAGCTTGAACGATCGACCCGCACACTGATACTGATAGCAACGACCCACAACTTGGTTTCTAGAGGATACACGCAGACTTCGTGCCGCTTGCTGTGCAAATCGATTAGCTGGGCGCTTCGCTGAACCCGTGCGGCGAGCCAGGTGAACGAACTAGCACCGCGAGCACGAGCCAGCCGAACGATCGCAGCGAAGCTTTCTGATCCTAGCAAAAGATGAAATCATTAGATCGAGCTTCCGACGTCAGGAGAGCAGCAAAAGCCTCTCGTACTTGCACCGGATGCACGAGCGGTCGCCCGTGAGGATCCCCTCGCGAGTGCTGCCTAGGCAGACAATCGACCCGGATCCAGAGCGTCTTGACGGTACAGGGAGATCAAAGCTGTACTCGATTGGAACCTCCTGTGCCTGTTGCGTGATTAGGCGGTGCCGACCACTTGGCAGCATGTCGGCTCTTGGGATTGACGCGGCCGGGTTTGCCTGTCGCCACAAGAGGTAGGCTGAAGTAAAGGAGCATATGAAGCTCTCAAGAAAGCTGTGAGCGTATTTGCGGGGAGTTTTGGGACCCAGAGCGCGGAGGAGACGGGGATGACCGCCTGGCAGGTCGTAAGAGTGCAGAGCGAGATGGATATCGCGAAGGCAGCACGGCACGCCAGCGCCGAAAGAGTGGAGGAATCCTCGCACACCTCCGAGATATTCGTTCGTTATCAGAAGACCGACGTGGGCGAGCCGTCGTGCTCGCCTCGCAAGACCTCGGCGGGATTGCCGAGGTTCTGAGTCTCAGGCTCTTGAGGTGTACCCGGGATCGTATCAGCATGTGTGTACGTACAAGGTGTTCGCCAAGCTGCCCCGGGGTTGAATCGCACCCAGTGGCGGACGCCGGTAGCGGACCAGACCCGCGCGCACCGCAACTCCTTCCCTCCATTTCGCACCCATCTTCCACCACACACTGCAGCAAAGTCACTATGAGCTCGTGTCATACATTTCTTGATGAAGACTATTTGCCTGTGCACAGGAAGGAAGATGCGGAACTTGGACCTCTTCGAAACCCCTCCATCCACCCTCCCTCCCGGTGGAAGTCAGGCCTAGACTCCGACACCCCTCCTGGTGTGGAAATAGCCAATGCTTGGCAGGGGGGGAGTCTGGCTTGCGTGCGGTGAAGCGGACAGGAGACCTGACCTGGAGCACCTGTCTAAGGACTGTTGGCAAAGCGGCCTGTGCGAGAGGAAGCGCTCTGGGAGGACGCGGGACGGGCTTACGTCTTCTTCTCGCCTCGACCACTCGGCGTAGCAATGGACTATGTATTCATCCCCCTCACTTCACTCGACATCGTCGACCTGCCTGGTGTCGCTACCGTCGGCATTGTCCACGGCTGGACAATCGCGGGAGCCGGCATCAATCCTGGGCACCTGGACGCTACTGTGGGACGCGTCGTAAGGAAATGGCGGCTACTAGCTGGATCATTCGAGGCTTCACCTGGATCCGTCAATGTGTGTTGACTTTTCAGTCTCGAGACTTCGCGCTGACCTGAAGCTTCGCAGACCCCGCTCGGCGCTCCTTGGGCTGTTCGTGTGCCAGTTGGTCCTCTTGGAGACGACTTCAAGACGCACACATTATCCATTGCAACCTTCCGGAAACGACACTCGACCTCCCCTCACAGCCACTAGGGGCGTCCGAGACGCGCATCCTCGCCCGCCCGCCGGTTCAGTACCTCAGTCCCCCCGGAGCGGCGTGCACTCCTGGCGGTCTCATCGAGCACCCGGCTCCCTTCTGCACCGTACAGCTCACAATTCTCGCCAACGCGACCTGTATCGGCATCACCCTTCCACATTTCGTGTTCGATAGCCATGGAGCCGCACTCGTCGTGGCGGCCGTGGATGCCGAGGTGAGCGGGCCGTATTTCCCTTTAAGAAGACTTGAAACTGATGTGATACTGCTCTTTCAGCTGAACGGTCGGGATTGGTCCCCCCCAGCCATGCTCACCGCGAACCCAATCATCGAGGCTTGCAAGCGGCATGTCCTAGTCGACGGCAGCGGCCCACTGAACGACGGCCTCAACACCCTGATGGACCGGGTATCAGCAAACTTTGGCGCGGGCACTAAGTAGACCACCACGAAACTCCTATCTGCAATGACCGTGAGTGGTACTTTTCGCAGGCAGTGCCAAGAACCAACCAATTTGCTTCCTGCCCCTCAGATGGAGACGGTTGTCCATGGTGCTACATAAAAGTCACTTTTTGTCGGTCCCCAAGTGGTGCAGGAAATATCTCGACGGTCGTCCAGCGCCGCTGGAGCCTCGACGCTCAAGCCGGACTGTGAGCACACCACAACGTACGACATCTTGATGGCCTGGTTTATCATGGTTCGTCCTGGACCCCTTTTATGTAATTACTTAGCTAAGGGTCACTCAAATCAAGTCGGCGTACCTCCACGAGTCTACGCGCAAGAAGACCCTCCAGGTGACGCTGAAGACATCCTCCCGCGCCGCCCTCGCCTCAAGCATGGTCGATGTCAACGGGGCAAGCAACATCCTACAGTATCCGCCCAACTCTTTTGTCGAGACGTGCCTCCCCTTCCAGCCCATCTCCTCCCTGAGCACGACCCCGGTGGCGGATCTCGCCCTCGTCTTCCACCGCGCCACTCCCCGCCTTCTTCGCCCTCGCCGAAAACATCCGCAAAGTTAACGGCGCATTTCCACTGAAGGCGAACACGACTCGGAGCATCGGCGCCGCCTCGGCTAGCACATCGTTGCGAGGGAGGAGTGAGCATGCAGTGTGTTAGTCACCCCACTCCCAGATGTTCAAGGTGTGTAGAGGCCTCCTGTTCAAGTCCAGAAGCACTCAAGCTGTCGCGTCTGCGTACTGCGTTGCTTTCCTGGTCGCTTCAGAAGAATCGAGACTGGACTTGCCGCTTTCTGGCGCCGACAGATCCCGGTGCTGACCTCGCTCAGAGCATGTAGCGAGCCGAGCTGCTGTGAGAGGGCTGTCTTACGTGCAGAAGCCATATGTCGGAGAAGGCACGCGTCACGTGCAAGCTGCGGCTTCAACCTCCCATACTCTCGTTTCCAGCTTCCATCACTCCGCATCTCCTACGACTGGCTCCCAAGAGTCCCCACCAGACCTATGGCATCATCCGCACCTCGCGGTCCCGTCGAATCGCTGGACAGCCTCCGAGCGCGAGGTGCGTCCAACCGTTTCTCGCCTGCAGCTCTGGCGCCCAGCTCCAAACCTCGCGCCCAGGGATCAGCTGACACCGGATTGTATCCTCACCTGCAGTGGAAGCACTCCGTGCGCAGGTCGCGATCCTCAAGGCGCACCACGGGCTCACAACACGCGACGAGCTACCCACAGGCCGCCCTGCGCGCCTCGCCGCGCTCGGCGCCGTTCTCCTCCCGCGCTCGAACTCGGGCGAGCGCCACCGACTCGACGAGCCTGTCGAGCACGAGGTTGCGCGGGCAAGGGAGCGGGCGCGCGCGTTCCGGATCACAGGCCGCTCTGCGTTCGAGGTCGATCTCGAGGTCGGGAAGCGCGCCCGGCGTGAGATGCGGGACAGGCTCGAGCTGGAAAAGGGCAAGGGCAAGGGCAAGGAAGTGCCCTCGAGCGAACCGAAGTGGGTCAAGAAGGGCGTCTGTGTCAGGCTCGAGACGTTCTTCGACGGTCAGTGCCAGCGCAGCATGCTGAAAAGACACGGGCTGACACTCGTGCATCTAGGGAGATTCTACGAGCCGCACTACGTCGTCTTTGGGCGAGCGGAGGCGCCCGCCGACGCCGACAGCGCGGATCGCCGCGATAGCACGCCGACACCGCTCGAAATTGTCCACCACACGCTCCCGGCGTGGATCCCGCTCCGCCAGCTCTCACGCCAGTATCTCGGGGTGAATGCTCGTGGAGATCAGAGGCTCGGCGAGAAGGGAGATGGCGCGCTGTCGTCCGAGTCGCCTGCCGATCTCGCACCGGACCTCGATGTATGTTCTCCGTCATCATTGCGCGTCCACGAATCCAGGCAGCTGTTCTGACTGTTGCATCTCGCTGAATGCAGCTCTTCTTGACCCGACTGTCCCAGTACCTCAACGCCAGCCTCTCGCGGCGGCAGCAGCTCGTCGCACTTCGCACGGCCTTTGCGACGCCAAAGCACGCCGCCCTCGACTTTCGCGTGTTCAACAACGCAAGCTCCGACCGAGTCATCGTGGAATGGGATCTCTCCCCGCGTGGTGCTGGCAATGATGACGCTGGGGACGACGACAGCGGGGACGGGGTCGGCCCCGAGCAACATCTCGTGGCTGTGCAAGCCGCGTTCTGCGATTTGCGTCAAGCCGATCTCGCAGCGGATGACCTCCTCGTGCGATTTGTGGAGAGGCGGGCAGGCGCAGGTGCGTGTGCGGGGAGACCCTTGAATTTGCGCGTTCCGTTCACCTTGTGCGTATGTGCTGATCTTCCTTCCGAAACGAACAGAACAGGCACCGGCGTCGACGACGATCGACGTCCACTTCGTGGCGGCTGGGGAGCGGGACGTCCGGCGAAGACGGTTGGGCGAAGTCGTCGAGACATTAGTCGCGCTCAGCGCTGGCGACGGGGGCGAGGTCGCAGGCTGGCGCGCTGGTGGAGCGGTAGTCTCGATCTGAGCTGGCTGAAGTTGATCAGCATCTGTAATGAGTTCCGGTGAAGCATTACTGTACTTGGCTCGTGGGAGCCAGACACGCGGGAACTTCGAGTGTCTCAGTACTGCGGACGGGCGTCGCCCTTCCCCGACGACACTCCTGCCTCTTGCTATTTGTCGACTCGCTACACCACCTCCAGGCATCAAGCGTCTCCCAAGGAGCAGTCGGCCACGCCTCCCTCCAGTCTCCCCGCCGCCACATTCGCCACTGTCCCCGCCCGCCTTTACCCGCGCATCATGTCGGCACGCTCACGACAGTCGTCGCACGACTACACTCAACCGCCAAAGCCAGACCAGTGCTCGCTCAACTTCAACAGTCGCTCGGCCAAGCAGCCGCTGTGTGAGTCCCTTTGCAGCCCCCAGTCGCACCCTCGCCGGCAGCACGCTGACGCCAAGTCGCCCATGCGCTTAGACCGACCCGCCGCGCTCCGCCGCAACAGTGAGCCCCGCCCAACGAGCGCTCGTCCACTTGTCAGACCGGGTTGCTGACGTATCCGCTGTCGCAGCTGGAGCGACTGTTGACCTGCTGCACACGCCGTCGCCGCCTTTGTCCCCGGCGCCCTCGGCGCAAGACCTCCGGTCATCCTGGCTCGCTGGCCTCGCCTCGGCCGCTCCGTGGTCTCCCGTGAGCGACCTGCGTGGTGATGCGGATAGTGCAGTGCGCGGTTCGATGCTGCCCAAAGTGCTGTGGAAGGTGCGTTGTTCAACGTCGCCGAGTGGCGGCAGCCGCCCGTCGCGCAGCCCGCTAACGCGAAGTCCCCCCCGCGCCAGCCTGACGAAGACGCGGTCGTGTGTGCCAACGGCGACTGCTCCGTACACTTTGGCCTCATCCATCGCAAGCATCACTGCCGGTGAGCCTCTCCCCACTTCGCTCCACACGTGCCCGCAGTCCATCGAGCGCCTCTACTCGAAGCGCTCGATCTGGACCAGCCGGTCCGGCGGCGCACAGCTCCATGTTGGGCCTCGAGCTGATTCCTAGTTCGCTTGTTGCTCCTGTCCAGACGGTGCGGCCATGTCTTCTGCGCGGCGCACTCGGCCCGGACCTCGCTCCTGTGGGCGACCGGCCTCGACGCCGACGGCACGACCTCGCCCCTTCCTACCCCTCGAACTACACCCCGCTCTTCGACGCTCGACATCCCGTCTCTGATGCCCTACTTTGCCTCGACGTCGTCGTCGGCGTTCTACTCGAGCAGCAGCGCGTCGACGACGCCGAGCTCGAGTCCGCCAAAGTCGCTCCCGCCGCCGGGCACCGCCGTTTCGGCGCGCGTGTGCGACGCCTGCTACTTCTCGTCCGCCCCCGCCTCGCTCACACCGCCGTCCTCGTCCCACGCCTCGTCGAAGCCGCTCTCGTTCCGCCATCCGCCCAACGCCGCGTACCCGTCGCTCTCGCCCGCCCGGTCTCCCCCAGACTACGCGACCATGGCATCTCGCGGCGCCGCGCGGAACAAGAGCCGGAGCCGGCAGAACTCGGGCACGTCGTCGTCGCTTGGCTCAGTTGTGTCGGGCGGGTCCAACACCTCGCCGAGCACGGCGGCGTCGAGCGTCGAGGGCGCGACGTCGTTCAGGCCGAGGGGCGTCTCGCCGTCGACCTCGATCCGCAAGGTCAGCGAGATCCTCGAGATTGGTCTCCTCGACGAGGAGGACGAGGGCGACGTGACCGAGGACGCCGAGGACCGCCAGCAACGGCCGTCGGACGACCCCGCGTTCGGGTCGGTGATCGGCTGGGGCCACTGGGCGACCTTCTGATGCTCGACCTCACCGCCGACTGCCACCTGTATTCTTGCACCACCACCTCCTTCCACCTCTGTCTTCGTGTTGCCGTCCACCCTGCACATTTCCGCACACGCCCTTTGTTTCGACAAACCACTTTTCCCCGGGACGACGTCCCGAGTACACCATATCAGTTCCATCTTTACCCCTAGAGTATTCAACCCATAGATTTACTTGGCCCATGATGGCAATCAGTACATTCCGTCTCCAGCCTGTTAACTGAAGGCGGCTGAAGGTGGGAGAAAATTGGGAGTACAGTGACGTCGCCTTCCGCCTGAGAACTTCCGCACAGATCAAAGGAAGCAAAGAGGTGAACAACCAGATTTTTTACAGCTCTCTAGCAGGGAGTCGGGTTAGGCAAGGTGGTATGTGCAAGTGGGTCGAAACGGGATGATGGTATGTGAGGGCGGAACACTGTTGGAATACTGCTGCGACGGAAGGATGGGTTGTGTGTAAGACGGAGAACGCGGGAATGTGAGAAGGACAGGGAGAAGTGGTGGTGGTACGGGACATCCATACGAAACGGACTGCGACAGACGAGACGCTCACATGCCGGGGAGACACGCCCGCCCGTTGCGATCGACCTCCATGAGGTTCGTCGTGGGGTGCTTGGTGATGCCCTTGCCGTCCATGGGCCCTCCCGGTCCCGGGCTCATGTTGGCCGGCGACCTCGAGAAGGCGACCGACAGTGGCGAGTCGGGTTTTGTGCTCCCTGGTGTGGATCCACCGTTGGAGCCGGTGAAGCGGGCGCCCCAGCCGTTCGTACCGGCCGAGTACGACGGCAGGGCGGCCTCGGCGCCGGTCGGGAGCTCGATCGGCGCGGCAAGGCCGACGGGCGTCTGCTGCTGCGACGAGGACGAGGTCGAGGACGAGTCGGACGGTCGGGAGCCACGGTGGTACATCCGGGGCGCGCCGTACGCCTGCTGCTGCACCTGCGCAGGCGAAGGGGTCGCGAGCGCCTCCTGCGCGCCCGCAGGGTCGGCCCTCGAGAACGCGAGCGACTGCGGGGAATGCCGCCGGCTGGTCGGCGCCTCGTAGTCGTAGTGCGACGCCGAGGACGGCGCAAAGTACGACGACTGGCTCGAGCGCGTGGACGCGGTCGAGAGGTTCGACTCCTGCCGGTGGAGCGTCGGCTTGCTGTCCTCGGCGTACTCCTGGTGGACCGCTTCCGACGGGCGGTACGCGTGGTAGTAGCCCTCCTGCGCGTAGACCGGGAGCCCTGATGCGACGTCGTGCGCAGGCTCGACGGCCTGCTGTTGGAAATGCGCCGACGATTGGCGTCGCAGGAGCGCCTGGTGGTCGGCCTCGGTCGGCGGGGCGTACGGCCGGCCCCACTGGTCCACTTCCGGGTAGTGGTTTGGGTGCACGAATGCCTGCGGGGGCTCGGCGTACGGGCTTGGGCTCGCACTGTGGGCCGAGTCGCCGTAGAAGCTGTCCTGCGACGCGACGTGGTGGAGCAGATGCGCCTGCGGCTGGGCGGCGTAAGGCGCCTGGAGCTGGGAGACGCCGCTGTGCTGCGAGTCAATCGAGTTGGCGTGCGAGTGCGAGTGCGTGTGCGCCGGGGCGTACTCGAGCGAGTTCGAGTGCGAGGGGAAGTACGACTGCGGCCCGGCCGACTGCGGCTCCTCCGAGTATTGCTGCCCGGCGTCGACGCCGTGAGGCTGGCTCATCGGCTGGAGTGTCTCGTAGCCCAGCTCGTCGCCGAACTCGTCGTCGCTGAGCCGCACGGGGTGCGCTCGCTCGCTCCAGGCGTGCGAGCTGTCGATGACCTGATCGAGGCTCAGCTGCGGCGCGTGCCCCGGGTGCGGCCCGGAGAGCGCCGGTGAGGGTGGCGAAGAGTAGGTCGCGAACGGGTAGGCGGGGGCGGCGGGCGACGAGTTGGCGTGCGGGCGGCGGTAGGCGGGCGCGCGGTCCGGCGTCGTCGGAGGCGTGTCGCGCACGGCGTACATGTACGCCGCGTTCCTCGACGGGTCTGCCATACGTTTTAGCGCTTTTAAATGGTGTCTTACTCAGTATTTTTTTTATGTTATTAGTGAGTGGTAATTATTTTTTATTTTTGATTGTTGGTGCATTACTGGTTTTCGGAGGAAGTGTGTTTGGAGAGAAAGGAGTCGTTATTAATCTCGCGGTGGTAGTCGTTTCGGTTGTTTTTCAAAAACCTATGCGTCCGTTGGATATGCTTTGCTTGTTTTTTTTATTAGTGATCATATCAGCTCTTACAGCAGTTTTATTCTTTGGGGGCGCATCAGTTAATAGTGGTGACGCATTTGTGGCTTTTCTCGGAAGGCTGGCGGCTTCATTCGATGGTACTATGATTATTCTCGAAACACATATGTATGAT
>ERZ1463038.733-NODE-733-length-11660-cov-13.530720_pt1 | contig 11660 bp, 17 predicted proteins | sample MGYA00564479_ERZ1463038 | MGnify/ENA primary metagenome ERZ1463038 (study PRJEB39244, sample SAMEA3635134) | Helicobacter pylori | study: EMG produced TPA metagenomics assembly of PRJEB11511 data set (Assembly of a 5300-year-old Helicobacter pylori... | reverse complement strand
CTAGGACACTCTTTCCCTACACGACGCTCTTCCGATCTGCTCGACTCTTGACTCATGTACTGACTCGCGTACTGCAGGCACGACGGATCCATCTCGCGCCAGGACCACCACATCGGGAACAACAAGGACTTCAACCAGGGTCTTTTCGAGGACTGGCTCAGGGTCGCGACGCCGAACCACGAGAAGACGATCACGCTCGAGGCCGCTGCGAGGGCCAGGTGGTACCGCGTCAAGACGTCGAACGCTACCAACCCGGAGTTCCACTACAACCAGAAGGTGGGCCAGCGCTCTTGAATGTCTGAGAGCTTTGCTTACCCGCTCATCTTCTTGGCGCAGGAGGCTTCCTTGTAAGTTTCATTGTCGACGTCACGCGGGGTGGTCGCTCATTTTTTCCTCCCAGGTCGTACGGCGAGAGCGGACTCTTCATCTCGACCATGGGACACCCCGTCTTCGGAAACCCGCCGACTCAGTTCGTCGAGATCCTTTTCCGCGAGGAGCGGCTTCCGTGGATCGAGGGTGAGCGAGCGCGCCGTCGTCGGGTAAAAGTTTCGCGTCCTGACGTTGCATCATCTCCAGGATGGCGCCCTCCCCACGCCGAGACGAACCTTCTCACGCTCCCGATCATGATCTTCCGCATCAAAGGCGCCAACCCGCCCGAGGCGACGGCGGCGGAGGCGGGCGGCATCGTCTCGACGCTGCTTGAGGTGCTCTTCAAGAAGGAGGTGCCCCCTCTTCTCCCGTGCTGGAAGGGAGGCTGCTAGTCCCGGATAGGGCGGCCCTCGGATCTTTTTTTACCTCGTGTGTCAATCCCAACGCGTTCTCGTTCACGGCGCCCACCTCTCTGGTCTGCAAGCTCCTCGTCCCCCGTCGTTTGCAGATGCCGGAGTCCAACGTGATTTTACTTGTCTCCGACCGAGTCGATCGCGCTGCGGTGGCGTGTCGCTGTTCGCAAGCTCCAGCTTCGACGACGCGAGTCGCACGTCGCCGCCGCCGCCCGCAAGAGCTCTCTTCACTCCGCAAGGGTGGAGGCGAGCTACCGCAGACTAGAGTGATGCTTAGAGCTCACGGATCTAAGGAATAATGTACCTCCAGCACAGAGTCGTCGCACTCGGCTGCTTGCCGCGCCAGAGTCCGCCGCGGACTCGGTGGCGCTCCGACTGGAGAAGGGTTGGCCGATGGAGAGAGCGCCCAAGCGGTCGTGAGAGTGACAAGGAAACCTCAAGAGACAAAGTTCACATGTGCCTCAGAACTCCCGTTCCGTGCAGCGGAGCTGGGTCCCGACGTCGCTGACCAGGCGGCGCGCGCGCCAACACGCGGGACTCGGCGAGTGGCCTCGGTGGCGCAGGGTGCGTGCAGGGCTGTGGCAGACTGGTATCTCGCTTCCTTATCTGCCTCTCCGTGCACAATCAACTCGGTGCAGGATGCCGGAGCGCGTTGCGATTTAGCCGCGACGAGTGCAGCCCCTTGTTGCGCGAAGGGCAGAGCGGCAGGGCCGTCGCTGAACCAGAAAGGATCTGGGATCGCCTCTATCGACCAAGAACGGACCTCCACCCTCCACCCCCGCAGAAAGGGCCACTTATCGAGCCGTCGGACTCGGGGAGGGCACTAATCGGCTTGCGCGGCTCGCGTGACTTCGATCCTTCCGCGTACTCGAAATGCCACGCCCCGCCGCCAGAGCGTCGAGGATTTCCACCCATTTTCATGTGCTCTTCAGTTGCACACCCAGGAGGCCATGAGACAAGAAGATGTTCCAAGGGAAAGAACCGCGCGGCGAGCCAAGGCCGTCGCCCGCTGTGGCCAATTTGATTTTCTGAAACAGCACTCGGCCCGTCACCGACCTGATTGCCTTGAGCGTCCGTTTTCAGACTCTCGCTCCTTTCTCACCTCCCCGCTTCTCTTCCACCTCTCTCCCCTCCGGCTCTGCGACGGAACGGGTGCGTGGTCTCTGTACGCAGGCGTGCCGGTTCGCGTGGCGGCCTCCGCTCGCCGCCGGGTGTCCGCGGGTCGGAGACTGGGACGAGGCTCTGACCTTATCGTTCTCAGTTTTCCGCCATACAGCCCGACACCATGTCTCTCTCATCAACGACCAGCAGCAAGGAGCCGAAGGAGGTCATGCAGGAGAAGAAGGTCGACACGGAGGCGACGGTCGGCAACTCCCCCGCCAGCATCGACTCCGACGAGGACGCACTCGCGCGGATGGGGTACAAGCAGGAGTACGTCAACCGAGCGCTGGGACAGGCTTGCCAGCTGATACGGCCCGCAGATTTGCCCGCGAGTTTACGAACCTCTCGACGATCTCGTTTGCGTTTTCCATCATGGGTGCGTTCAGGCGGTCCTGGCGTCGTGTTTGCGGGGGCGGCGAGCTGACACGCCCCATCTAAACTCAGGAGTCGCGTCCTCGGTCGCAACCACGCTCGACACTCCCCTCATCTACGGTGGAGGGCCCGCGTCGGTGATCTGGTGCTGGTTCATTGGTGGGTGCCGAAAGATCGCCGCCACGGCCACCTAGGTTGCTGACCATTCTATAGGATCATGCATGTGCTTTTGCCTGGGTGAGTCCTCCGCGTTGAAGCCTCGGAGAGGGGATGCCGCTGCACGCGCGCACGCGCACGCGAAGCGCGGCGGCGCCCAGGCTGCTGGGCGTCGCGGGCTTCGGGGCGCGACCGGGTTTTCGCTGACAGTGCCAATTCTCTCTCAGGTATGAGTATCGCTGAGATTGTGTCCGCGTACCCCACAAATGGCGGTCTCTACTCGGCATCGGCCTATCTGGTTCCCTCGCGTTACAAGGCGTTCGGTACGTCATCGGAACGACGCTGGAATATCCAAACATCAGCTGACCTTTTTAACTTTTCACCAGTCGGATGGTAAGCGCCTTTATTTCTTTGATCCCCTCCGCGAAGTCGAATTGCTCACCTTCGCGTGCGTTCCCAGGACCGTCGGATGGTTGAACCTGGTGCGTCGCCTCAACGCATCCGTCGACGATGGTACTAACGCCAGGGTGTCTTTCCAGTTGGGCCAGGTTGCTGGAGTTGCCAGCACGGACTTCGGTTTGGCAAAGTGAGGCACCGTCGCCCCCCTATTCGCCAAAAAATCGCCTCCTAATCGCTACTTTTACCCGTCAGGATGATCCTGGCTGCTGCTACGATCAGCACGGATGGGGAATACATCGCACAGAATGGACACATCGTCGGCACGTTCATCGCTATCCTCTGCATTCACGGTCTGCTCAACGTCCGTCCACTCGGCTTCCGCGTTCGGGCGTCTCGGCTGACGTCCCGCTTGTAGTCTTGCGGCACCAAAATTTTGGCGATGGTCACGCAGACCTTCATCTTTGTCAACTTGGGTTCCGTCGCGGCCATCATCATTGCCCTCCGTCAGTAGCATTTTTCGCCTTTGCCACCAGCGACACTTCTGACGCTCTACTACCACAGTGGTGACCACCAAGGACAAGCACACCGCAACCTATGTATTCACTGACACCTCCAACGCAACTGGCTGGACTTCAGACGGCCTTGCATTCCTGTTCGGACTCCTCTCGGTCCAGTGGACCATGACCGGTGCGTGCAGACCCGCACCTACCCCGGGAGAATAAACCTGACGCCTCCTGACCGTAGATTACGATGCGACTGCTCACATCGTTCGTTTAGTCCCTCAGACGTTCACACAGCACGACTGACCCTCCTCTGCAGTGTGAGGAAGTCAAGCGTGCGTCCATTGCCGCGCCGGTCGCGATCGCGGTTGCTGTCATCGGTGAGTTCCACACCGCACCGCCTCTTTCCTCTCATTACCGATTCTGAACAATATCGCCTCCAGGAACTGGTACGCATCTTCGCTCCACTTAAGCTCAGGTGTTCCGCCATGCTGACTCGGACACCCCACAGGTACAATCGGATGGTTCTACAACATGGTTTACGTCTACTGCTCCGGAGACCTTGCGGCTCTTCCTGGACCGTCCGGCTACTCGGCCGCGCAAATTCTGGCAAACAACCTCGGAAAGAAGGGCTTCTACGCGATCTGGTTCTTGTGAGTAACCCCCCAGTACATGCGCGAGAACACACATACTTAAACGGGGTTTCAAACTTCTAGCGTCTGCTTCACTGCCTTCGTGCGTTGTTCTGAACCTTTTGGGGCCCGTCCGAGTACCGTGCTGACCGTGCGTTCGCCTCCGCTCTCAGGCCGTTGGTGCCACTGCCCGTGCGTCTTTCGACTTCCATAGACAGTACCAACACTCACACCTCCTTGCCCCACTCAGTCCAAGCCAACGCCCGTACCTTCCACGCCTTCAGTCGTGACCACGGACTTCCGGACCGCGGACTTTTCGCCCGGCTCGCGCCGAACAAGGTTCCGGTCTTTAGCGTCTGGCTCGTCATCTTCATCTCCATCTGCATGGGATTGCTCCAGTTTGCCAGTACAACCGCCACGACTGCCATCTTCGCGCTTTGCGCCATTGTGAGCTCCTTCCACTCAGATCGCAGCTGGCCCTCGCTAAGCTAGTTTCCACAGGCCCTCGACACCTCTTACTGCATTCCGATTGCGTGCAAGCTTATCTGGAGGAACCATCCCGAGGTCATGTTCCGCCCAGGGCCGTTCACGCTCGGAACTGGGTTCATTGGACACGCGGTGCCTATCATCGCAGTTACCTGGTAAGTTCCTAGTTCCTTTGCTGGTCGAAGCTCGAGCCTAGCTTACCAAATACACGATAAAAGGACTTCGTTTGTTGTACGCTCTCACGCTCCGGATCAGCGTGCGCAACGGTGCTGACACCTATCACAGGTTGTGATCCTTGCGCTCCCAACGGTCATCCCGATCACCCAGTTGAACATGAACTGCGAGTTGCTCGCTTCTGATCACCTTTCCGTCGCTCATTCATTCCTCCTCCAGACGCGGCACCGATCACGGGCGCCGTCCTCATCCTCTCCTGGATCTGGTACTACGCAGGCGGCCGGAACCACTACCACGGCCCGAGGAACCTCATCGCAGAGGAGAAAGCCGCCGACGATTTGGCCGGGATGGGGTCCGAGTTGCAGTAGTCAAAAGGCCCACACGCCAGCGTCCCCGCGGGCCCGTCAACCGGGCGCCGCCAGAACGGACACAGACATGCGGGCAGTTCTCGTTCGTAGGTTCTCTCATTTAGTACCCCCACCCGGAGTCAGCGTTGTAGCGGGACAGGAACATATATGTAACTACACCTCTAAACCAGAGCCACTCGCCACCGCGCGCTTGAACCTCCCTTCACACCCCGAAGCCGCCTGACGAGCATCCTACCTCGAACGCATCGCCCTCGAACGCATCCAGGCCGATGTCCCCGCCGAGAAGCACCTGTTCTACCCCGTCAAGGGCGACGAGTACCGCCACAGCGTCCGCACGCTGCCTCTCACCTTCTCAAGAGACCCCCGGGTGGCGCACTGGAGGACCGGGTAGATGCCGCTTCGGGGCGAAGCGTAGCAGACGAGGCACTTCGCACATATCGCACTCGGGCAGCAGCAGCAAGCGACAGGCCAGCGGTGCCGCGTCAAGGTGCCCAGGGACCCCCCAGGGACGCCAGAAAGACTTCCGAACTTGCGATTGCGGTTCACTTGTAGCACTGGGACATTTTCCAGTGCTTCACGCCACGGCCATCGCGCGGCTCGAGCGGCCACTTTCCTGCCGCATGCGGAGCCGAGACACCTGCAGAGACAGCGGGGGAACGTCCCTCGCCTGGTCATGACCCAGTCGAGGATGCATCTCAGCCGGGCAATGATGCGACGATCATCAAAACTTCTGTTGCTCCTTCTTCCCCCACCACCCAAAGCCGATGTTCACCACGACCAAGACCTCCCTCAGGCTCGACGGCGAACGCAAACAGACCCGGCGCCTCTCCCTCACCGTCATGCCTGCACGACCTGATCTGACGTTTCTGAGCTAGTAAGCTGCTCTCGATGATCGCACCGGAGGTCGGATCGCGCTCATGATTGCGCTTTCTGCAGCGGCAGCTCCGAGACGGTGAAGCTTGCGACGGACAGAGCTGGTCTCGGTGCGTTCGTTATGGAGTTGCGAGCTGCGACCCAGCTGACCTCTATCATAGGTATCAATGTACAACCAGACCTACCGTCACTTCGTGTCGTCGACTTGGCGTCGCCTGAGTCGTTCCGTCGCGGCTCCGCAGACACCCGTCAGTCCTGACGCGCGTGGAATCTGGACTCAAGCTGATGGTGAAGCAATGTATCTAGAGGGAAGCGATGATTCGTCCATGGACCCGATGGAAAGCCACCGGTCGAGCCCTGTACCGAGCGAAGCGCCGGCGGCGTTGCGGACTTGGGAGCGCACGACGTTCACGGCGGACTCTCGGCGCAACTCAGCCACTCTCGCGGTACTTTCACCTGCGACCGCACCTTCCGCGCCCTTACCTCCACCTCCGGGCATTCGCAACCACCCTTCAGAGCCCCGACTCAGCCTCTCAAACTGGGCGCCGGTCGCCACTCGGCCGTCGGCGGCGTCGACGTTCACTCACCTCCCCCTCGCTCCAGAAAGCGGACCCTGGACTGGACAAACCTCTTTCCCCAACACGAGCGTCAAGCCCTCGGACCTCGAACACTCGCTCGTCCGCCTCCTCTCCCCCGCGCTCTTCGAAGCGTTCGTCACGGCCGAAAGTGGCCGCCGCAGCTTTCAAAAGTACCTCTCCACGACCGCTCGAGGCTCAGGATCGCTTGATCTGTGGTGGGATCTGAAGGTCTTGCAGCGCCTGAGCGACCAGATCCGTCTCGCGACGCTCGGGGTGCGAGACGTCTACCTGCTCCCAGACGGAGCGAAGAAAGTGGAGCTGCCACCGAAGCTCCTCGAGGATACTGCGATCGCTCTGGGGACTATGATGGGCACCGGTCGTCTCTCAGGTCCCACTACGACCCTCCTCGGCTCTCTCTACGCGAACGAGTTCCAGGTGAGCTCACTGATGGGGGGACTGTCACAGATAGCGCTGACTTCTTTCAAAATCAAAACTTCTCGAAGGCGTACATTAAGCATCGATTAGTGGAGCATGCTCAAGTGAGGCTGGGCCACCTTCAGCTCTCGTCGACCGCGAGCGCTGGTTTGTGCGTATTCCACTCTGCAGGAAGTGCCAAACACTGACCGGTGCATTGCAGGGGCGAGGCTTTCTGCCTCACCAACCCTCGGATGCAAGATTCTCCTATCGTACTGTGTTCACCAGCATTCTGTGCCATCACGGTCCGTCCGCACTTGCTGCGGGCAGCCACGCTCTTCCTGACTGGGACGTCGTCTGCAGGGCTATCGGGCAGAGCAGATCGTGGGCCGGAATTGCCGGTATGAAGCTATCAATGAACTGCGTCTAGATTTTGAGCTCACAGCTACGGTCTTCAGATTCCTGCAGGGGAACGCGACTGCCCCAGAGTCGGTGCGGTCTATTCGCGACGCCGTTCGCGGCGGAAATGGTGAGTGTTCTTCCTCCAGAAGACACGGAATGCAATCTGACCTGTTCAATGAATGTAGGCATTACTCAGCTTTTGCTCAATTATCGCCTGGACGGCACCCCATTTTGGAACCTTCTCTGCATCATCCCGCTGCGCGACGAGCGTGGAGAGATTACCTACTTTATTGTGCGTTTCAATATTTGTGATCTTAGGGGTCTTCTCATACCCATTTCGTCCAGGGTGGGCAAACAAATGTCAACGGAACCATTGACAGCGGCAGGGCATCGAGCCTGTCCTTTCTCCTTACGGACGACGCCACTTCTTCGTCCTCGAGCGGCAACGATTTCTCTCCCGAAGTTCAAAGTCACGCATCCCGCCACTCCGCGAAGGAGGTCGCCACCCCATTTCATCATGAAGACCGGCGCGCACCATTCGTTGCACCGCCCGCTTCGATCAACCTCTCCTTCGAGGCACCTCGCTCGGCCCGGTCCATCAGCGGAAAGTCCAAGAGTCGATTCGGTGGTATATTTGGACGCAAGACGCTTCCGCCCAAGGATGAGAAGCCGCCACAGTCGCAGCTGCTCGGCGGAGCGGAGCAGCACTTCGTGGAGCCGGCGCCATTGCAGGTGTGCCTTCACCCTCCAGTACCGACTCACGCTCAGCTCTGAACACCCTAAATATCAGGACAAGATTGCCGAGTTTGCGACGACTTACGAGCGAGTGCTGCTGTTCCGGCGCAGTGGTTCGTGCTCCACCCCAACCGAAGCCTGCCCGCGCTGACCCCGACTGGCGGTTAGGTCGTCAAATCTTGTTCGCAACGCCAGAATTTCTATACTGCTGCGGCCTGGCGCCCATGTCGCGGGCTCAGCTCGACGCGTCTCCCGTGCTGCACACGGACTTGCTCGACCTCGTAACAGGCAAATCGACTGGTGAGGGCCGGGCCGCTCGAGCGGCAGTCAAGGCCGCAGTCGATTCCGGAAAGCGGGTTTCTGTTGCGTGCAGACTTCGAATCAGGGAGGGGAGGAGTTTGTGAGTCTTGCGTGGTCGGTGGCGCTCGCGGACTCTGCTGACTTTCGCGACTCGACTCTCAGTGGACGGCGGAAGACCGAGGCGCCGAGCGTATTCGGCTACTTGCACATCACTCCCTTAATGGAAGGGACTGAAGAGTGCGTGGCCTATGTGGCAATGTGCGTTCTTTGCTGTGGACAAGGTGGACCGCCGCGCGCTGACTCTCAATACTTGCCCAGCTTTGGACCAGAGCCTCTTTGAATCCTGAATTTGAACTGCTTGTAACCGAGCTGCATTTTAATCTTATATCATCCCATCCGTATCAATTGCTCTCCGAGCTCGGGTGCCCTCACGTTATAGATTGGGCCCAATCCTCAGGCAACGAAGGCTGGAATGCCCTTCCCGCAAAGTCGAACCAACGGTCAAGGTGGAATAGTGGGATTGGCGTGCTTTTATTGTCCCGTGATGACCTCAGGTTCGCGTTCAGTCCTCGTTCAGTGCGCACACCTCGTGCGTCGTTTCGGGCGGCTCCATCTCATCGGTGATGCTACATTGTGCACAGTTTCGGCACACCTTTACTTGCCTTTACAACGATACAACTGAACGAAGATTCCATTGCATTGCGCCGAGTCCAAGGACTTAGCCCAACGGTCAACTCAGCTCGACGACGTCGCACTGGCACACGACATGGCGTGGTCCATTTCCCGTCTAGTCTCTCGGCAAATTCAACCCACGCTTGGACTATGCATTACGAACTCACAAATTGATCCGCCTTCGCCCTGCACTCGACTCGTTCAAGAAAAGGGGCGGCGGGCGACTTCAGCCGCGCGTTTCAAGCGCTGGTGGTCCCCTCCAGCTCCGCGCTTGCTTCTCGACTCCTCATCACCACGACCATGCCACCACGCGAACCAAAAGGAAACCCCAAGGCGGCTGGACAAGCTCGCAAGGCTGACAAGGCGGCCGAGGGGAAGAACAAGGAGGCGGCAAAGCTCGCCGCGGTCGAGGACGCCGAGTGGTCGAAGGGCGCCAAGGGCAAGGTGCGTCTTTTTCTCCGCTGGGAGCTCCATCTAGACGCAGCTGCTGACCAACTCTGATCACGTGCAGAGCGGCAAGGAGGACAAGGTTCGCTCGCTCCGCCTCTGGGTGATCGCACCGCCAGCTCACGAGCGCTCTCCGCACAGGCCGCTAAGGACGAAGCAGCTCGAGAGCGCAAAGCAGAAGCTGCCCGCCTTCTTGCAGCAGAGGAGGCCGCTCTGCCATCAAAGCCCAAGGCGCCGGTCAAGGGCGCCAAAGCCGCGCCTGCGAAAGTCGCTGCTGCCAAGAAGCCCATCGCGGCCTCGATCCCGAGCTTTGATTCTGGCGTCGAGGAGCCCGAGTCGTTCGCCGCGTCTGGAATCGTGCGTCGCGCCGTTCCGCGCGGTCGGGGAGCTGTACAGGAGCTGATCTCGGACGACTCGGCAGGATGACGCCCTCGACATGCTCACGCTCGTTGGGGAGAAGACGGACAAGGCCGCGATGGGCTCGAGGGCTGCCCAGACGGTCGAGCTGCACCCGGAGAGGCGCTACAAGGCCGCATTCGAGCAGTACCGCGAGGACAACCTCCCCGAGATGAAGAAAGACTACCCCGGCCTGCGTCTGCAGCAGTACCACGACCGTCTGGTACGATCCATTCTCTGCTGTAAGTGCCGGGGATCCGATAGCTCACAAACGTTGTGCTGCAGCACAAGGCGTTCGAGAAGAGCCCGCTCAACCCGTTCAACCAGGTCACGTTGGGATGTAGGTCTTGTAGATTTCCTGCTTCTGCGGCAACCATTCGGTAGAGTCTGAGATGATAGAGATTCGGAACGCTGACTCGAGATCGTCTCGCCCGCAGACGATGCGACGAAGGAGGACAAGGTCAACGCGCTCAAGGCCGCCCGCGAGCAGACCGCCAACAGGTGCGCAGTCATTCCAGGTCCTCGAACTTCGACTTACTAGTCGCCTTTCTTGAACCAGGCTCCGCGACAACTAAGGGCACCGCACCGCGCGGGCCGTCCCTCCCGTTTCCGCTGCACCCTACCCCCACCCTCCGCACCGCTCATGATGACCCTACTCGATACTTTTGACCGCCTCCTGTCGCCTCTACCGGCTGCTGTGCCTCGACTGTGCCCTCGGGAACAGCTCGAAGCCGCGCCGGATGGACAAGGGGAGCAACGACGGACGAGCATGATTAAAGACATTGAACAGAGATCTGAAGCGGCGTTTCGTGGATGCAAATGACATTCCTGATGTGCGATGTGAGATGCTTTCGGATTGATTGGACATGTGAGAGGAGAGGCGAGCGCCTGGAGAAGGCTGCGCTACTGCCAGGCCCTAGAGCATCACGACTCCCACCCCGCTCCCGCCGTCTGATGGGTCGATTCCACCGAGGATCGGCTTTGTGGCGTAGTTGTAGAGGTAGAAGTGCAAGAACCCGCTGCGAACGTGTGGTCAGTCGTCTGCTCGATCTCAGTTAGAGGACTCGGAGGGGCGTACTCTCCGCGTCCGAACTAGGTGTCGGGAAGTTGGATCAGCAATTGGGCATCGTACATAGCTCAGGTAGAGTGGCGCACCTTCAGGTCCTCGAGGAAGAGCCGGTTGTCCTGGAGCGTGAGCGCGTTGAAGACGTCGAAGCCGCTCTACAGCCCATCGAACAAATCAGCGCCCAGAGTCTCTCCAAGTATCGCAGAGAAGACCCACCTGCTGAGCAATCACCATAGCGTCGCCAATCAAGTCCTGCAGGCGCGTCTTGAGGACCTCGCGCTGGTCGGGCGTCTCGTCGCGCCAGTTGACGATCGGCGTCGCGACGCTCCCGTCGCCGAGGTCCGCGCAGGACGGGCACGCGGTCGTGGCGTAGTAGTACAGGTACGCGGCGTTGATGAGCGTGTGCGGCTTGATCTTGACCGCGGTCGACGGGAGCGTGTAGAACGAGAACATGTCGGTGATGCGGTGCGTATCCGGGTCCTGACCCGTTTGTGGTCAGTATCGGTGCAAGTCGGAACGGATGGGAGGGTCTTAAGACGCACCTCGACGACGTAGCACCAGGTGACCTGTCCGACGCGCTTTCCGTCGACGTCCTTGCCTCGGCCGGCGAACAGAGCGTGCTCGACCTCCTTGTTGCTCACGAGCGGAGCAAGGTCCATCCTGGCGAGGAACGCGCGCAGGAGCCTGCTAATCTGCTTGAGGTCGCGCTTCTCGGCCTCGCGCAGGAACGGCAGCTTCGGAGATCGG
>ERZ1463038.732-NODE-732-length-11661-cov-11.157849_pt1 | contig 11661 bp, 13 predicted proteins | sample MGYA00564479_ERZ1463038 | MGnify/ENA primary metagenome ERZ1463038 (study PRJEB39244, sample SAMEA3635134) | Helicobacter pylori | study: EMG produced TPA metagenomics assembly of PRJEB11511 data set (Assembly of a 5300-year-old Helicobacter pylori... | reverse complement strand
GATACAGCCTGAGGACGTTCGACTCGAAGGCGTTGAACTCGTTCGAGGTACCGTCTAGTTCCCAATGTGAAACTTCAGACAGCACTTCGACGGACCAGAGGCGAGGTGCGCACCGAGGAAGATGCAGAGCGACCGCTGTCCGTGGAGCTCTTCGGCAAGCGCTGCCGTCGCGTCCTCCAAGTCGTCGACGCGGGCTTCGGTCTTCATCTTTGCTGTCCCGGGAAGATAAAGGTGAAGGTGATGGTTGAAGGAAGAGGAGCGGCAAGAGGCAGTGGGTCTCTTGCGCAACGGAAGGGCACGGAGGGGCCGAGACCGCGGTCCTTGCTGCTGCGACCCGCGCACCTCAACCTTCTTGCCACTCTCTGGCGGAAAAGCGGATACCGCAGTGCGGAAGTACGCATGGGACAGAGTGAATAGCAGTCCACGAGACGAGCTCGCGTTCGCTCCGCCGGCTGTCCAGTGGAACAGATGGATGCGCCAAGATGCGCGGACGCGAGCGCCGGACCAAGTTGCTCGCGTTTGACCGACCAGTGTGTCTCGGCGTGCCTCGTGCTGTGTACTATGAACTTACTCGAAACCCAGGAAATTTGCATCTCCCAGGGGCGTTTCTCTCACGTTGAGGTCTTGCACCGTCCACGAAGCGGCGGCCTCTCGCCGACGAGCTCGGTGCTTGGCCCCCCGCCTGGACGTCGTGATGATCACTGATCGCCCTCGACGGGACCGCTGAGAGGTGATTCTTGTGTAGTACTTACTTCCTTTGCAGTATAACAGGCCACGGCTTTACACACAACAACGCAGTTCTCGACGGCTGCCGGACCTCCTCGTCTAGCACATCGACGGGCCGACCACCAGGCCGCTCATGCCAATTTTGCCTCGCCCGGCTTCCCGGCGTGACTCTGATGTACGGCAAAAATCGAGTGAGCCCCAATCCAGAGCAACATCGAGAGAGCGAAGGCCGCACGCTCAACGGCGAGGAACGTCGCGAGGAGCAGATCCGAGTCGTGTGCGCTTGCCTGTGGGTGGCAGGAGGTTCAGTTTGCAGACAATTCAAGATAGGAGGCGAGAAGTACGTCTTCGATCAGGAGCGCGCCGTCCATCGAGTACTCGGTGGGGCGCCACTCGGCCACCACTGTCCCAGTCTTCCGGTTGACGCACTGCAATCACGAGCATTAGCTTACCAGCGAGAATGATCTCCGTGGGAGAAAGCAGAAGGCTCACTCTCCAAATAGAAGACAGCAAAGTCACCGGCGCCGGCGTCCACACGAACGTCGACTGTCGGTCCGAGCCAATGAACTCGTACCCTCCATCCGTCATCCTCAGCGCTGCAACTGCCTCACCACTGTCCCGCCAAAAACAATGCTTGTCAGCGTCCTCCTCGCTCGTACGACCGTCGTCAACGCCACACCTCTCCGCCGCCACCTCGACATCGTGCTTGAACGCCGCCTTGCGAACCCTGAACGCGAGCGGACCGGCCCTTCCACCCAAATGGAGCGTGCTGTCCCACCCTCGTAGCAACTTGGTCGCGTGCGCAAAGTAGAACCTGTCGCGCATTCCGCCGGGGTCAGCTCGCTCTCCCGCGCGACCGGACCAGGCAGGACGCACAACGCATTCGACCTTGCGAGGTCCGAGACAGAGAAGTCCTTGAACTCTTGAGGGGTGGTGATGTAAAATCCGTGCTGTGAGGGCGGGAAAGCTGGGGTGCGAGGTCAGCGGACCGCGCGTGGCTGTGCTGGCCGCGCGATGAACGCACTGGGGGCGCGGATGCGGAATGAGCTGGCTGTTCGCGGTTGGACGTCTGCGCCGCCGGTATCGAGGTAGGAGGGCGAGTAGAGCGGGGGCTCGGCGGCCTGGTACGATGGTGGGGCGGAGGGGTCTGCGCCGGGTGGGGAGCGAATCAGCCCGGGCCAGAAGTGAGCAGCGGAGGGCGCCTACCGTCTTGCATGGTCAGCTTGGGGAAGAATTGTGACAGATGGGGTGTGGCCAAGGTGCTTGAGCCGAAGCGGAACTCGGCGCGCACCCGCCCCAAGACTACGCCCGCGAGGCTATTATGTCATCCAGACCTCTCCAGCTCGCGGTAGAAACATTCGAATGCGAGCACACAAGAGCAGGCCGCGCTCCATAGTGCTTCTGATCAGAGGTAAATTCCGTCCGCGTCCTCGCCGTCGTCCGGCATCGGCGCTTCCCCAGCTGCCCCCTCGCTCTCTGGCGCCGGCTCTCCACCAGCTGTCGCCCCAGGCGCCGCCGACTCGACGCGGTCCGTCTTCTGCACGCCATTCGGCCTTCCCACGACGTCGTAATGCACGTTCGTGGCGCCAACGCCAAGCTTGCGCTCCATGGCGAGCCTGATCATGACGAGCCGCTCCTCCTGCCTCGCTCTGCACCCAGACCGATCAGCTCATCGCCTCTGCCAGCACAACCCATAACCGACGCAACGCACATTGTCTCGTCGTTCTCCCGGACACTCAGCTCAAGCTCGGCGCGCGTCGCGTCGTCGAGCGCCTCCACCTCGTCCGCGCCCGGCGGTGGATCGCAGAACTCGAGCAGCTCGACGTTCGAGCGCTGGAGGTGCGCGATCGAGTTCTGCAGGCGCGAGATCTCTGGCGAGCGGGACGCGTCAGCGCGGGCGCTGGAGCTCGGAGGTGGGCGGCGGGGGCGGACCGGCCGTGAGCGTGTCGGGCTCGAGCTCGACGAGCGACGCGATCGAGACGGGCTGGGCGTGTTGCGGTGTGAAGGGTCGTGACATGGTCGATGGCGGTAAGAGGGAGAGCGACGTCGGGCCTTGTTGACGCTCTCGACACGGCCGGCCGAAGATTTCTGCGGCAAACAGTGTGGGTTGCACACGCCCTCCCCGCTTCCCACCTACACAGAAGCAGCCCTTCGAGGGAAGTGGTTGTCGTTGCTAAGCGAATCCGGGACAAGAGGAGGCCGCTTGGCAGCTCATCACGAGATTATAAAAGTTCGGTCGCCCGTGGGCGATTGCTCTCGGTCCTCCGCCATGCGCCCATGCCTGGATGATATCGGAGGTGGGCTTTGGTTTAGGAGGACGCTAGTTTCTGAGGAATCAAGAGCGGTACGCGAAAGTTGGCAACTTGACGTGCGAGCTTTAGGGCGGACGCGACGCGCGGTCGAGGTGTTGACCGGGTCGGCCGGGCGGGAGGGCAGAACACTTGGGACAGGTTGACAGACAGGTAGTGTACTCGAATGGTGGTGCAGGGGCTAGACTCCTCCGTACTCTTGACTGACGTGCATGTGCATGAGCCTTCGAACCCACGAGTCAGCTCTCGTACCCAAACGACGACGAAAGTCGAAAGACGGCAAAGACTCACCTCTCAAACTCGATCCAGCTGTCCCTCGCGCACTGGGCGATGTCGTCGTTGACGCCGTTGAACTGGACGGCGTTGGCGAACATGAGCGCGACGTCGCGCGTGACCTGGGTGCTCGTGAGCAGCTCGCCCGACTTGACGCCGCGGATGATGTCGACGAGGCACAAGGGCCTTTGGATCGCCTTGTCGTACGTGGGCGCGTCCCGCTTCAGGACGGCGGCGGTGAATGGCCAGGCGCGCTCAAAGCGGAAGAGCGAGTCGAGCAGCTGGGTGATGGCGCGGCGGAAGTGCGCGCGCTCGCTTGCCTCTGTGGACTGGGGGTTAGTGGCGAGTGGATCCATCAGGAAGCAGGGACGGACCAGTCTTGGAGGCGTTGTCGGGCGGGTCCTCGGTCTTGACGCGCTTGCGGTCGCGGGTGCTGCCCTCGCGCGGCGGGGTGGACGGCTCGGGCGCTTCGCTCTCCTTGCGCTTGCTGCTCTTGCGGTCTTCTGCGCGGGTGGGCGGTGGCGTGGTCAGCCCACGTTCCCGCGCACGCACTGGGACCGGCGCGCGGACTCACTCCTCGACGCGGCCGCGACCGCCGGCGCGTTCTTCCTGGCCCTGGCCGACTTCTTGCCCGCGACGGGGACGCTCATCTCGCGGTCAGTGTCGATGTCATCCTGCGCCTCGCTCGTCGGGTCGTCGTCGTCGCCGTCGTCGTCGCGTCCTCGCCTGCCCCGCGCGCGGCCCTTCCTCGCGGTCCCCTTGCGCGCCGAGTCGTCGTCTTCGTCCTTGACACCGACGCTCTCCTCGCGCTCGCTCGCGCTGTCCGGCACGCGCTCGACGCTCGCGGCCTTGCCCTTGCGCCGACTCGCGCGCGCGGAAGGCGGGTCCGAGTCTGGCGCAGGGGCGATCGGCCGCGGGGTGGTGATGACCTCGTGTCGCAGCTCGGTGGGCACGGTCGCGAGCACACGCGCGTCCCATTCGCCCGCGTTGATCTCGACGATCTCCTGCTGGACCGTGCTGGAAGCGAGGCGTCAGCTGCGGGGTGCGAGCGCGGGTGGTGAACGGCACGCACGAGGCTTCGGTTGAGCGGGCGGCGAGGGACGCAGCGATCTCGGCGAGGCGAAGGCCGTAGAGCTTGTGCGCGAGCTTGCGCGCTGGCCGGGCTGGGGTTGCGCGGGGGAAGGTCAGCATCCGCGCGCGCGCGGGGCAGGAGTCGGACGGGGAGAGCGGACATCTTGGTTGAGATGTCAGAGTGCTGTACGATCACATCGAGTCGGTAAACAGCTGGTGAGCAGGTCGAGGAGGATCACGTACAAGTCGAGCTTGTCGGCTAGGATCAACGCGGTGAAGGCATCCTCGCACACCTGCTCGCACGGCTCGTCAGGTTCAGCAGGTTTATACACTGGAGAGACGCACCTCTGCCGTGAGCGGGTCGCCCGTGGTCAGCACGGACGCGAGGAGGGTTGCGACACTGGTCCAGTCGCTCGACCCGAGCTTGACGACCGCCTGGCTCAGCAAGAGTTTCTGCCTGAGCGAGAGCGACTGTTGCGAGTCTGCAGGCTGCAGCGTCGACGTCGACGCGACTGCCGTCATGCTGACTGGTCCTGGACTCTGGGGCACGAGTGGGGCGAAGTCAACCGTGCGCAGTCGACCGCTCGCCTGTTGTCCTCTCGCGCTCACAGTCATCTCGCTCTTCGGCACACCGGCCCACGCAATCATGAGCCCGTGGCCCCCCGCTGTCCCTGCCGAGCAGTCATCGGCGCTGCTCGCGCTCGCCGCGGACTACGCGCTCGCCCACGGCCTCGTCCTGCGCCCGGTCACGCCTTCGGGGCAGTCGGCGATCCACGCGCCGTACGCGCTCTTCCCGTCCCCGTTCCCGCGCGAGCTCTTCTACGAGGCGCGGGACCTTCAGCCGCTCTACAACGCCCTCTACGCCCACGTCACCGTCGACGCGGCGTTCCTCTCGGACGTCGTCGGCGGCGCCGTCGCCAAGGTGGACGAGTTCCAGCGGAAGCTGTTTGAGCTGTGGCAGCAGGTCGAGCAGGAGGGCGTCAAGCAGGTCAGTCTGTCTGTCTGTCTCGGTCCCGGGCGCGACAGAGCGAGGCGATGGCGTGCTGACTGATGCCGCGCCCAGCCACTGCACCTGGGCCTCTTTCGGAGCGACTACCTGCTCCACAGCCCACCCGGTGCGGCCCCAGAGCAAGTCTCCATCAAGCAGGTCGAGTTCAACACCATCTCGAGCTCGTTCGGCCCGCTCGCGACCAAGGTCGGCGACCTCCACCGGTTCGCCGCTGCTCGACGCCGTCTCCGAGCTGACCGAGCGCTGACGGTTCGCGCCGACAAAGGTACCTGCAGAAGTCGGGCGCGTACCCCGCTGCACCCGAGCTTGTGCTCGAGGCTCTTCCGATCAACAAGGCGCTCCAGGGCCTCGCGGCCGGGCCCGCGGCGGGGCACCATGCTTACGCATCTCCGAGGTGCGTTCAGGAGCGTGCAAATGGGCTACTGTCTGCTGACGCTGATGACTTGCACAACGTTGACAGTGCGAAGGTCTTGATGGTCGTCCAGGATGGCGAGCGGAACGCGTTCGACCAGCGCGCGCTCGACTGGGAGCTGCAAGAGACGTGCGTAGGCCCAGTCCTTCACGCGTGGAGGGCGAGCTAATCCTATCACGATCCAGACACGACATTGGTCTCGTGCGGATCCCGTTCTCGGAGCTGCACCACTACGCCTCGCTCGACCCGACCACCTCGGCGCTGCTCATCTCGTCGCACCCGTCCCTCCCGTCGTCGTACCAGACCCCGATTGAGATCTCGGTCGTCTACCTCCGCGCGGGCTACACGCCGACGGACTACCCCACCGCGACCGCGTGGTCGACGCGGCTGCTGCTCGAGCGCTCGCTCGCGATCAAGTGCCCAACAATCGCACTGCAGCTTGCGGGCGCCAAGAAGGTGCAACAAGTGCTCGCCGCCCCCGGGCAGCTCTCTTCCTTCCTGAACCGGGGCACGTCCGTCTCGGGGCTGGACCCACCGCCCGTGTCGTCGCTCTCGCCCACGCACGCCGCGCAGCTTCTCACCTCCTTCACCGCGCTCTACCCGCTCGACTCGTCCCCCGCGGGCCTCTCCGCCTTGGCCCTCGCCCAGTCCCACCCCGAGCGATTCGTGCTCAAGCCCCAGCGCGAAGGCGGCGGGAACAACGTCTACCGCACCGACATCCCGCCGTACCTGTCCCAGCTCGCCGCGCAGGACCTCGGCAAGGCACCCGACGCGCCACTCGCGAGGGAAGGCTACATCCTCATGGACCTCATTGAGCCGCCCGGTGGCGTCGAGAGCATCATGGTCCGCGCGGGCGAGGAGCACGGCCAGCGCGCGGAGGTCGTCTCCGAGCTCGGGGTCTACGGCGTCGCGCTGTTCCGCAGGGCGGAAGGTGGCGGCGCGGAGATGCTCGTGAATGAGACGGTCGGGCATCTGCTGAGGACCAAGGGCAAGGATAGCGACGAGGGCGGCGTCGCGGTCGGGTTCAGTGTGATTGACTCGCCACTGCTGGTGTAATCTCTGGGCGGGGTTGTACGACTTTCGGGTCGGTGAGTACGGAGAGCATCGTTGGCATTTTGCTGCTGATCCAGCCCGGCAGGCTCTTCGGTGGGGCTCTGCGATCGACGAAACTCGGTGGCGACTTCGCACTCCATTCCCGCGCTCTCGCACTCTCGCACCCCTCCTCGCACCACACCCCACTCCCAAAACAGCTTCCAGCGCAACCGGCCAACCCTTCTCCGAGGCCTTCGCCGTCATCCCGGCGCTCGCCTCGCGTCGATCTCTCTAGCGCGTCCGAGCGGCGAGAGCGGACCCTGCGGGCCGGCCTCGCGGGGCAATTCTCGTTCGAAAAGATCCGGGTTTGCCGCGCTCCTCGTGACCTCCCCCCACGTCCTCGATATGGAGTCTGAGAAGCAGCCACCGCGCACGCCGACGGAGGGCAGCCTCGACTCTGAGACCGGACGCGACTTCGCAACGGACAACCCGGAGCTGCTGGCGCTCGACCGGAGCTGTGTGCGCACGCTTGACTTCACAGTACTACCCATCGCGGCTGCGTTCTACTTTCTTTCCTTCGTTGACCGGGCCAACATCGGTGAGTGAGAGCGCTTTGGGCAAGCGACGGCAGGAACGAAGGCTAACGAGTCGCGCGCGCAGGAAATGCATCGGTGAGTGCGCTTCGGCGGTTGAGGACCAAGGGATGGAGCTGCGGGGAGGAGCCGAGGAGGCGAGACTGACCTTGCGTGTGGGTGACAGATTGCGGGGCTCAAGACGGACTTGAAGCTGACCCCGCACCAGTACTTGGTCGCGATCACGTGCACCTACGTTCTCTACATCGCGGCTGAGCGTACGTATATTCTTCGGTCTAGAAATTACTCGAAAGCTGACCCGTCCGCACTTGTCAGTGCCCGTGCGTCCGCTCGACGGTGGCGCGCGATTCTGGTGAGGTCGGCTGACCGTCTTGCCTCCCGCAGGCAAACCTCCTGCTGAAGAAGATCGGGCCCCGAGTTATGCTGCCGTCGATGGTGTGCGGATGGGGCATCGTCTGCACACTCACGGGGCTCGTCCAAGACTATCACGGCTTGATCGCGCTGAGGCTCATGCTCGGACTCGTCGAGGGCGGACTTGTGAGCGCTTCTTTCTGCATCAGGGTGTGGGGACAGTTTCCTGACGCCTCTAAGCAGCTTCCGGGACTCGTTCTGTACCTTAGGTGCGTGAGAGCGTTGCACCTCGCCGCCACTCCGAGCGCTGACTGAACTGTACGCGATCGCAGCATGTTCTACCGTCGCAAGGAGCTTCAGTTGCGCATCGCGTTCTTTTTTAGCGCGACTTCGCTCTCAGGCGCCTTTTCTGGACTTCTCGCGGCCGCGATCATCAAGATGGACGGTGTCGGTGGACAGGCTGGGTGGCGGTCAGTCCTGGTGTACTCTCAATCAACGCCTCACTCAGACGGTACTTCTCCACCAGATGGATCTTCTATCTTGAGGGCATCTTCGTACCTACAGCTTCTCCAGCGCCCCTGGCGTCCCACTGACGCGCGCCTCGCAGACCGTCCTCTTCGGCGCCATCAGCTTCTTCTTCCTCCCCTCCACCCCTTCCTCCTCCCGCTTCCTCACATCAGAACAGAAAATTCACGTCGTCAAACGACTCGCTCTCGACGTGCCCGCGGGTGAAGTCGCGGATGCGGACGCTTTCAGCTGGCGCGAGGTCGCGAACGCGTTCAAGAGCCCCCAGGTCCTCCTTGGCGCTGTGGCGCTGTTCGGCAATGGTTGCACGCTTTTTTCGTTCAGCTACTTTACCCCGGCGATTGTGTCCACATTCAAGGAGAGCGTCGTGCGTGCTTCCCTCTCGCAGCCGATGATCTAGCTGACCGGGTGCTCGTTCCAGGTGAAAACACAGCTCTTGACCGTCCCACCATTTATTGTAGCTTTTATCGGTGAGCTCTTACGACTATGTTTGACTCAATAGCTGAGCTGAGCCCGACTGCAGTCACCATTCTCACTGCCTTGTGGAGCGATCGGAAGGGAAGACGAGCAGTCTCCGCCATTGCGACCTCCGGACTCGCCGTAATTGGATACATTGTCTTCCTGACCTGTAGAGGTAGGAAGGCCCGCTACGCGTCCCTGTTCCTGTCAATCACGGGAGTCTACGGCGTGAGTCCCCCCGTGCCGAAGACTCCGCTGGCTCCAGCTGACGCTTCGCGCAGACTGCCCCGGCGCTGTCGACATGGGTCCCCAACAATTCAGCTCCTCATTACCGCAAGGCAACAGCTGTAGCGATTGGGTTCCTGATGACTAACGTGAGGACGTCTTCTTCCCCGTCGGTGCAGGCGCTGACGCTTCTCTCCGCACAGTCGGCTGGAATCATGTCAACTTGGCTATTCCCCTCCACCGACGCTCCATTATACCGCCGTGGGACAATTGTGAACCTCTGCATGGCCCTCATGACGGGTACAGCAACTCCGGGCTTTGTCGTCTCCATGCGCACTCGAGCTGATGTCCCCGATCGTTCTCACAACAGGCCTTTTCGCATCCCTCAACCTTGCGTTCCTTATGTGGGCGAACAAGCAAAAGGAAATCCGAAGGCTGACGCTCAAGAGTGGGGAGGCGCAGGCCGAGGCGATCGGCATGAACGGGGCGGAGGGCGACCGCCACCCGGCCTTCATCTATACGTACTGAGCCTAGAAGTAACGCATAGTATCAAGTGACCCTCCCTGGACGAGTTTGCGATCTTGCGGTCAGACTTTGATCGTCATCAAGAACTCGCCACCGGAACCCATCATCTCGGTCTGGCCGGAAGACGCTGATTCAGAGCTGTTAAATATTTGAATACAAGTAGCGTGAAACCGTTCAGTAACTTCCTAATCTTTGTTACAGAAGCTCTCAGTGCATCCCACTTGGTGTCAATGCTGAACCACGAGCGTCTCAACGTTCTCTGGGAACGTGATGCCCGCCTGCTTGCGGATCTCATCAAGCATCTGCGTGCCAGCTTTTGTTAGCGCCAGTGTTTTAAGCTTTTAAGGGGGAGTCTGACCTCCATCTGGCGCAGGGTCTCTCGAAGCGGCCAGCGGTCGGACTCTTTGCGGCCGCTCTGGATGCAACGCGCGACCTCGTCCGCCTCCCAAGCAAGTCCCGAGATTCCACCTGGTCGCGGAGTATCAGTATTGTGAAGAAGAAGAAAAACTCCTCAGCTTTGCTCACCAGGTGGCGACGAGAAGTCGAACGTCTCCGTCTTTGCGGGCGCCTTTCCGCGCGTTGCGTAGTCCGCGTCCGAGTCCCAGGCGGAGTAGGAGAACGACGGGGGACACGACCCGTCACTTCAGGTTTGATGTTAGTATAAAGCTGATGTGGAAGCGAGAACGGCGTACTCGTAGACTTCGAGGATGCCCTTCGAACCCTGCGCCACGACGACTCGCCGCGGGGTCTGGGTGATGTTGGCGGTGAGAGTGCCAAGAATGACCTTTCCGCTCGGCTGCGGGAACTTTACGACCGCTGTACAGTATTCATCCACTCCGATCGGAGCAAAAGTGGCGGAGGCGACCAAACGGGGGACCTGGAGAGGAGTGGTTGAAGCCGACGGAGGCGGACATAGAAGGAGGGTGAGCCAGGTCCACGGGTAAGGGCTTCAACGAGACAGATGTAAGCATCAATACTTGTATCGTTCCCAATCGACTAACGCAATGTCAAGTAGGGCACCGCCCGCGAGGTCGGGGCGGACCATTCTGTGCGAAGGCGGCTGCGTCTCAGAGTGAAAGTCGACGCCGTGCTCGGCCTGGACCGAGCGGAGTTCACCCAATATGCCACTATTAACGATCTCCTGCACTTTGTACGAGCACGGTTGGAAGCGGGTCCATAGCTGCTCGACTGGACTCAGCCAATCGGATCTCGGTGCAACATCAAGGAGAAACGCACTCCCTCCATGAGGAATACGTTCTTCGACCTCGCCAGCTCGATCAGAGCCCTCGCTTGAGCAGCATTGCAGACGAACGGCTTCTCGAGGAGGACGTTCCTGCCCGCCGAAAGCGCGGCATGGGCGTGCGAGTAGTGAAGCGAGGCCGGGGAACCGATGAAGACCACGTCAATTTCCTGAGGAAACGCCTTTAGTTATCAAGAGATGGTGTGATTTCACAGACCTACCGGGTCCGCAAACAGCTGAGCGTAAGTCCCGTGCGTGCGTACGTGCTCCTTTGCGGACAGCCCGTCTACGAACGTGACTGCCTGCTCCTTCGAGCGAGATGCCACAGCAGATACGGTGTGCGTGATATCATTCACGCCGCGGCTTGTCGGGTTGACAAGAAGATCGCGTGCGAACGCTTGCGAGATTGAGCTGTGGACTAGGTACAGTAAGCTCTGGCGCGATCGGAAGACGACAAAAGCTTACCCTGTCGAGCAGATTCCCCAGCGAAGATTGAACGCCATGCTGAAGGCGAGTGTTTGGGTTCAAGTGTCGCACCAGGATAGCGTGGGTCCCACACCAAGCGCCTCGGCTAGCGGCGGTTGCGCAGCCAGAAGAGGTGGGCGAAAGGTCCGCAGGGTACTTTGACGCGAGGAGCGACGCTCTTGACAAAGTGGTCGCCGAAACCCACTTCGATCTCGCTTTCCACCGAGAAACCCACGTTGCCCCGTCGCGTTCGCCGGCTGGTGGGAAGAAGTAACGGGACGTCGGTCCGCGCTGGATCGACTGGATTTGGATTGAGGGGGATCATGACCGCTGAAGGAGCTAAAACCACAAGGTGAGATATTCGCTTTACATAGTTGCAGGGACTGAGAGTGTAGGCAGGCGGCTTCAACACTTTGTGAGCCCGGTGGCTTGGCCTTCAAGTTGCG
>ERZ1463038.730-NODE-730-length-11696-cov-11.019328_pt1 | contig 11696 bp, 11 predicted proteins | sample MGYA00564479_ERZ1463038 | MGnify/ENA primary metagenome ERZ1463038 (study PRJEB39244, sample SAMEA3635134) | Helicobacter pylori | study: EMG produced TPA metagenomics assembly of PRJEB11511 data set (Assembly of a 5300-year-old Helicobacter pylori... | reverse complement strand
CTTTCCCTACACGACGCTCTTCCGATCTAATCGTCAGGCGCAGGCCGAACAGGCCGCTCGCAACCAGGTCCTTCAAGCACAGGCGCGTGCCCACGGTACGTACCTCTTCCAGTTGTTCCCGTGCCCCACCGCACGTGCCGCCGCTCCCTCGCTCCTCTGCTCGTCGGTCCTGGTCCCTCCGGCCTCGTTTGCTGACGACGCGTCTTTTGCAGCGGAGAGTCAGGCCCGAGCGGCGCAGGCGAGTCAGGCTCAGGCGCAGGCGCAGGCGAACGCTCAGGCTCAGGCTCAAGCTCAAGCCGGTAAGTCGCGTGGTCTGTCGAAGCGGAATCTTGTGAGCTGACTTGACTTCGGAGCAGCGCACTACGAAGCGGCGAGGAGGAACGCGATGAGCCAGCAGCAATACGGAGGGTTCTCGCAGCCTCCTGCGCAACCTGCGCAGCAGTTTCACTACCAGAATGTGCGTTGACGGCACAAATGCGCTTCGGATCGAGAGCTGACGACCCAGTCCCCCCCAGCCCCAGATGCAGGGCGGCATGTCGCAGGTACGCTTCGTCGCTCGCCTCGGCCTGTTCTTCTTCTGACTTGTCTTATACCATAGGGTCAAGGGATGGCGCAAGGCGGCCACGCGGGCATGCAGCAAAAGCCAATGATGCCACAAGTCCGTCTTCCCAACTTGGCCGTGCGCGCAGCTTGACTGACCGTTCAACTTCGTTCACAGCAGTATCAACAACAATACCAGCAGCAGCATGCCCCTCCAATGGCTGCACCAAACTCGATGAGCATGTCGGGCCCGCCGCCGTCCGCGACGCCCGCGCCCGAGCCGAGCCCGTTCCGCGCCGGCGCGCCGCTCAACAACTCGGCGTTCGGCGGCCAGGAAACGCTCGCGGGGTACACGACCTCGTGGTCCGACACGCCGACGTACGGGACCCCGGTCGCGAGTGGCGGCGAGTGGGACGAGGCGCCCGCGCCGCAGAAGGATGTTGTGTGGGATGACTATCTCGTCTAGCTGGAGAGGGGAGGGATGATGCTTGTTCCGTTCAGATGGTTGTTTTTGAAGACGAGAGTGAATTGTACCGGTTGTTCCACCAGACATGCGGAGTGGGAGTGAGAGCTTCTCCCTCACATGTTGGGTGCTCGAGTGGGAGTGGTCGGTAGTACAGTGCAGCAGTGTAACTACGGATTGAACAGGACTACGGGTTGAACAGAGCTAGCAGAGCCTCGCGATAATGGCCCGAGGTGTCCTTCCGAACGTGCTCCTTGAGCGTGAGCTGGTACTTGGTGAGGTACGCCGCCTGCACTTGAGCAAAGCGTACCTTATCCCAGTGCGCTCGAAGGAGCCTGCAACCGTGACGGTCAGAAAGATTCTACTCCGCAAGACGGGACCGACGGACCGAACGATCAGAAGGAGGTCCTTCGTTCCCGCTCCCTCCATCGTCTTATGCAGCATCTTGGCGTCTCGCCCTGTCCAGGCCAAGCCAAAGGTGAGCACTAGCTCATGAAACTTTATGGGGAGTCAGGCTCACAGCATCCGTTCGTGTCCTTCTTTCCGCCTTCCAGCGCGTACAAGAGCGCAGCTCGCAAATGGCCCGACACGCCCTTCTTGACGTCGCGAGTCATGCTCGTCCGCCGAGTGAGCAGATAGACTTGTTGGAGCCGATTCAAATGAACCGGCGAGCGGCAGAATACAATTTTTGCACTGTTTAGTCCGACGGGTCAGCGCTGACGACACGGGCGTTCGCAGATGGAGGCGCACAGAGCCACCGGGTCAACGCTTGCGAGTGAGGTTCCCTTAGCCTTGATGGCGGTCTCCATGCTCCGCATATCGCTCTGAACGAGCTGCTCGTTCGCTATCGGGGGTGCGACGCCGTAGCCCATGCAGAACCCGGCCGATGTCTCTGGCCCGTTTCCCTGGTCCGGAAGATCGCTCCAGACACCCGTGAGGGCAATCTCGAAGCATGTGCGCGTCTTGAGCGAAAGATCGTCTAGGATGAAGGTGTTGAAGGGCTTGTTCTTGTGCTTCGTGAAGTATGCGCGCAGGAGGGAGAGCGACGCCGGCGGTCGGCCGATGACGAGGTCCGTAAGAAGCGCCTGGAGGAGGCGAGTCAGACTTGTAAGAAAATCAAGTCCTCAATTTTTCTCACATCGTTGGTACCCAACCCCGAGATCGCCTTGTCGATCCAATACGCGTCGGCGCCCAGCGGCCCTGCCGGAAGCGGAGGGTCAGCTTGATGAGGTCTGACTGAGTGGCAAGTCTAACAGCCTCACCTCTCACCCGACACATCAGGACTTGCTCAAGGTTCCCCGTGAGCTCCTTTTCGAGCAACGGAAGGAGGTCCTTCGAGTTGGTTTGACGATACGCGGCTGCGAGCGGTGGGAGCCTCAAGGGGGGAATGGAGACCAGGACGTTGATCAGAGCGGTTTGATCGGTTCCAAAGCCCTGCACCGTCAAAGAGGCACGAAAAAAGTCAGCTCTGGCGATTCCCTCTTCCTCTCCGGCCAGTCGCTTCGCAGCTTGGCGGACGCACCTTGGTGGCCTTGCGGATGACCTCAACCTCCCTCGCCATCAGTGATGAGTCGTACCCGTCCACAGCGATATGTGACCCCACAATTTCGTTCGGCGGCAGGAGCGGGTTATCGCTCGGGTGGACAGCAGTTCCGAGGTAGGTCCTCGGAACGAACGCGCCGAAGGAGGCTGCCGGGGGAGCGCCGTACCCGGTCGACGCTTGCGGCTGGCCGTAGCCATACTGCTGGGGCTGCGGTGCATAGTTCGCATTCGGTGCGGGGTAATAGGCGGATTGTGCTGGGTACTGAGCTGGGGCAGCGGCGGGGTACGCAGGACCGGGTGCCGGAGCGTATCCGCCCGCGTAGATGGGCTGTGGGCCGGATTGCGGAGGAAGTGGAGCGAACCCTTGCACTGGAGCGCCGTACGCCTGGCCGGGAGGGAAGGGACTCGGGGGATGCGGGGTCGGCGCGGCGAAGGACGCCTGGTGCGGAGGATGGGTTGGGTAGGGCCCGTATTGCGCGTGGTCTTGGTGCGCGGGAATCGGCGACGTGACCGCTCCGTAGGAAGCTTCTGATGCCAGTGAAGCGACGTCAGCTGACGAACTGTCAGTGGCCATCGGAAACGAGAGTGAACGTACGCTGGGTCCCAGGAGGGTAGACATACGGAGCAGGAGCTGGAGGCTGTCCGTATGCGGGCTGTTGCTGTTGAGGATCTGGAGGCGGATGATCATCAGCGCGGTGGCTCCCGTGCTCGTGCGCGCCGACGCGAGGTGCGGAACTCGGGGCGCCGCGGGGGTCAAGTGGCGTGCTGGGCTCACACTGCTGATTCTGCTGAGGGTAGTAACTCATTCTGAGAGAATCGCAAGCGAGGCGGACGTCTCGTGGGGGCAGAGACGGGAGCCAAGCTTTCGGTGGCGACGTTTGTACGGCCGCGCAGTCGCGACGCTGTACACACGGCGCCGACTCGACGATGTATCGTTCGCTCCTCCACCCTCTCGGCAACAGCCTTCGACAAACCTTCTCCACACGGCTGTACACCATCTGTATGTAGTCCGCGTGCACCTCACCTCTCTGTGTCTTGGTGACGTCACTCACAGCGCCACTCGCAGAGCTCCGAGTCGAAGCTCGCAGCCTGCCCCCAAAGTGCACTTGGCCTCTCGAGTGATGATAGGCAAGACGACGACGACGACAAGATTCCACCCACATCAACAACTCCGCCATTCTCAATGTATGAGGCCGACCTCAGAAACCATCCCGTGCAACAAACGCGGTTCATTCTCGGCCAGGACGCACCCACGCCGAAGGGAGCCTGCTGCTTGGAGCCAGAGGAGGGGCCCGGGAAACTCCTCGGTACCTATTTTCGAGAGGTGGCGCTCTTTGATCAGACGCGTACGGGCGAGCGGGTGCTGGGGCCGGACGCAGGGGAGCCGGCGGCGGGCGTCGCGAGCTCGCCGCGGCTTGGCGGCGCTCGTATCCTCGGTCCGGCTCGAGTATGTATCCCGGAACATACCCCGGCGGCGGAATTCGCTCGCGAGGAGCGGTATTTCGGTCCGTCGAGCGCCCAAAGATGTCTCCTGGGATCAAGCGGTGGTATCGCGGATGAGCGCCATCCGAGTTCCACGGGTAACGGGGGTCGTCGTTTTTGCGTGGCTGGCCGTGGGGCAGTCTTGTAGGTTGAGGAAGGGGAGGGGGGCGGGGCACTATCCCGTGCAGGTGCGGGTACCCTCGATAAGTTTCGTACTGACGCCACTGGACCTCCAGCGTCTGGCGGTGTGCCGCACACTTCTTGCAGACTCCGTCTATGGGAGACAAATATTGTACGAGGTTATAAAACGCCGAACTGCTCGTGAAGGCTCGTGAACGCACGATAGTCGACGATCGTGTTGCGGATCTCCTCGCGCTCCTCCAGATGGTGCTGCCGAATCATCGCCTTTTCGTAGGCGTTTGGGTTCGGGAGATCCGTGTACTTGAGATCAAGCGCCTCGCAAGGGGCAGATCTTTGCGCTGCCATCCAGATGTGTCCACATGGAGCAGGTCCTTTGACGTAGTAGATGTCACTGACACACATCTGAGTGATGATTCGTGATGGAGGGGTTACTGGCGCTCTGTTGTGAACAGGAGCGAGATGGTGACGATTAGTTTGAGAGGAAGACCGAAAGGAGAAGGATCAGCTCTTTCAAGCAGCGATGAACCCAACCCCATGCCGGCAGAAACCACGAGACCTCAGCCCATCGTTCCCGTCCCCAACGATGTACAGTTTGTAAAGATCTTCAACCGCGTTGGTACATGAACGTGACCCGAGTCCCACGTTCAGGCAGCCTCCGAGTCGACGCCACACCGGTGCTCCACCATCCCCAGGGCGTTCTCGTCTCGCACGCAAACTGGACAGCGTCGGGAATCTGTACGACTGTGTTTCTATCAGCGTTCATCCTTTATCGAAGGGAACCTGATGATCCCACCGGGCTCATCAACACGCTGCGCCTCAGACGCCAGTTCTCGGACGTGTGCCGCTTGTCGTGCGAACTCGGCCGGTGTCAAGTGGTGACTTGGTATTGTCAGGCTCTCTTGTTCGTACGCAGAGCAAGGCTTTGTGATTGATCGGACATGTGCTCTGTGGCCACAGGCGAACACGACGTGAACGGTGTTCAAGATGCACATCAGCTGCAGCTGAGGTTCAGCGGGTTCCCCTGCTGATAATCGAAGGATCTTACTACTAAGAACGTTCTCCTCTGGGTCTGGCGTGCTCCACGAGATGGTTCTCTCAGCACCTTTTGCGGGCGCGATACGGTGAGCGGAGCGTCGTCAGATCACCAAAGGCGCGGTGAGAAGGCAGTTGATTTGGTTCCTAAGGGTAATCTTATCTGTGGGATTTACCGCGGAAGGTTTGTCGGGGCGGGGCGTGAAGGCATCAACGTGCCGGACATCACTGGCAGCTTCACTTCCAGACAGAGGAGTCATCCATTTTCAATCCTTGACATAGGATCAGCGAGTTAAAGCTGTCACTTCTTCCACGAATCTTAGGATGCAGACTGGCGGGAGACACTTTTTTGGGGGAAGAACGTCACGAGGCCGCACCGAGTCAGCAAGCTTGCACCAGGGTCTGGACGTGCGGTGGACCCAACTCACGGAAGCGAAGGCGCAGCTTGTTGAATTTCCGGAGTTTTGTGGTGCGGAAATACCCCTAGTGCCCTCTTCTCCTCATCCTCCGCGATCCTCCGGCGATTACAGCTCTCACAAAGCTCGCCACCTCCGAGTCGGGCTCCGCGTCAGCTCCAAGCTTCCTTCTCGCGCGCAGAACACTGTTGAGAGCTTACCACCCCAGACCTCACGATCATTATCCATCTTCTCCGTTTCGTGTTGAGCGCGGAGGGTCGACTCCGTGCGTGTAAAGACGCCTTGTCGCTTCTCAAGCAGGCCGGTCCGATACGCTTCGCAAAAGTCGACGTTTCCGCCGCGGTCCTTCTCATGAAGGCACATTGAGTACTTTGTCATGTACTGAGTGCGTATGCACATTCTGAGGGTGGTGCAGTGGCGGCGGGTTTGAGGGGTAGCCCCTGGTGCGACGGAGTCGGCGAGAAGGGATGGCTGCGACCCCGCGCGGAGCTCACCCTCGTCCTCCGGTATACTCGAACGGTATGGTGAATGGGATGAAGTGAGCAGGAATCCACTTACCAACTACTCCCAAAGGCGTGGGGCCGCGGTCGCCCGTTCTGTATCTCGCCTGCGCGAGGACCGTTGGGCGCGCTCAGACCATCGCGCGACGGCAGATGGCCGCGAGAGGCATGTGACGGGGCACGTTTGAATCGTTGACGGTTGATGACCTCCAGCGTGTCCCCGCGCTTATCCGCGGGACTCTTCTTCCAGCGCCGCGTGCGTGCTCGGGCGCTTGCGTCCGCTCGCGGGCCGGCAAGTCCTGCGACGACCGGGCGTTTGCCTCACCTTGGCCACGAGCGTTTTTGAAACCTCTGGCTCAGTACAAAACGAGAATAGCGCTGTACAGGATCCTGAGCTCGGCCCGGGCCACGGGGCGCAAGCAGTCTCCGAGCGCTGACTCGACCGTTTGACGTGAGAACCCGGGCATGCATTTCCTGGCCTATACAGAGAGCAGAATTGGCTTACTTGGCAGCCTGCGCGATCCTGCTCTTCATCGACTCGATGATGTACGCCTCGTCGAAAGTAGCCTGGATGAATCGCGCATCGCGTGAGCCTCCGACTGCGAATTAAATCGGTGGCGAAGACAGCAAGAAGTACCGCAAAGGACGGACGAGCCATGAGCGCCTCAGCGTACGTCACGAACTCCTCGTACTTGTCATCCTTGACAAGCACCTCATAGATGCCGCCCGAGAGAAGACCTGAGCGGGACGTCAGCCGCTCGACCTCCGCGGACCACGACAGACGAGCTTACCAGCCTTCCCGAGCGCAAAGAGACGACCAATGAATGGCAGGACGCCCAAATCCGCAATAGAGATCTTGGTACCGAGAGCAAAAGGGCCACTGTACTTCTTAAGGAGCCCCTGGATCTCGAAGATTCCTTCGAGCACGGCTGGCCCGTTGTCCGACTTGCCCTGGAAGAGGATCGGGACGATGGGGGTCCATACGACTTGGTTGAAACGTTCTGAGTGTGTCCGTGTGATGTCAGAAAGAACCGAAATAGTGGGGATGGATACAGGCTGACTTACCGATGAAGTACCTGGCTTCGGCGCGACGGAGCGGCGTCTCGGGGAGTATGCTCTTCTCGGTGTCTGCGTCGGCGAGTGGTGAGCGAATGGCGTAAAATTCAATTTCCAAGCTGAACGCCCACCCTTGAACAAGTCAGCCACGAGCTCGAGGATGACATGACTCTCGGGGATGTTGACGCCATCCACCGACAAGACCGGAACTTTCGAAGCCGGGTTGACGGTCGAGGCGTACCACGAGGGCTTGTTCTTGAGATCAATCTCAACGTGCTTAACCGTCGCACCGACTTCTTCGACGGCCAGAGTGGCGCGCTGGGCCCACGGGCTGTCGGCCGAGTCAGCTCGCGACGCTGGGGTGACAACAGTCCAGCGCAGAACTCTCACCAGACTCTCGCGGAGTAGAGTAAGATGGTCGACATTGGTGGACAGTGGGCGAAGTGGATGAAGTGAGGAGGAGGAGGTGAAGACAAGAGCTTAACGTTCAACTCGAGGCGCGCGGTGTCAGCACTCCGAGCCAGTCCGGGTTCCACGGCGACCAATAAAACATTAAATTCTGAAAACTTGGTCGAGCGCCGGCTTTACCTGGAGCTTGGCTTCGAACCGCCGCACGCCGTTACCCACCCACTCCGATCCGAGTCACTGGGACGAGAGAGATCCTCGCACGAGCTCACGCGAACGAGCCCCGCGGTCCGGAGACGCCACAGTCGAAGAGGGAGCGGGCTCGCCTGACGCAGCGCTCGAGGCGAAAGCGAACCCCGCGGCGATGCAGACGTCACTACCGCCCCGGCCACTTGCGCCCGGTGGAGGCATTGCAGGCGCGAGCCACGTGTGGAGCGCACCGAGCCCTGGGGCCGCCCAGGCGAATGGCGCTGGTGCGGGCGGCGGGCTGCAGCTCCCGTCCAAGCTCGCGCAGCAGGGCACTCCTACACCGACCGGCTCGGCACCAGGTCAGTATTCTAGCTTTCGGAACGGCTGCGACCTGATCGTAGGGACTGGAGTCGGTACGGGCGAGGGGCGACGAGTGCTGACTCGGTCGCGCACCCCGCGCAGGCACACCAGCAGCAGGGGCGCCAGCCAAGTTCGCCAGCAAGCAGCCATCACCAACGTGAGTACCTTCACCGCGAGCGCACCCGCGCGGCCGCGCCGTGTGCGCCCGATCAGGTGTGCTGACTCGCTCGTGCCCCCTCGCCAGCGCGCCCGAAGCAGCCGAGGCCAGGCAGACGGACGTCGACTCGCTCATGGACCCCGTCGGAGCCTCGGGCGTTGACATTGGCGTACGTTGACTCGGATCGCGAGCGAAGATCCCGAGTCGTCGAGCTGAACACTCCCCGCCCGCGCCAGGCTGAAGAGGAGAGCATGAGGCAGGCCAACGTCGTCGCGCACCAGGCGATCCAGCCACTGCTCCCCGGCCAGGACAGGAGCCGGAAACAGGACTTCATCGACCCTGCCGTGCTCGCCGAATGTGTCAAGAAGATCGGTACGCTCGGGGCTGGGCGGGGCGGCGATGAGCGCGGGTGGACAGCTGACGCGCTTTTGATGGACGTGGTGCAGCTGCCGCGTTCCAATTGCGCACACTCGAACCCGATACGATCCCGCTGATCGCACTCGCGACGCGCCACCGCCTCATGTCGCTCGTCAACGAGGCCGTCGCCGCACGCGACCACCGCCTCTCCGCCTCGCACCTGCGCCCGCCGCCCTGGACGACGCGCAAGCGGAAACGAGGCACCGCGTCCGACGACGACGACGCTGAAGACGACGACGAGGAGGAGGATGACGACGAGGACGACTTTGACGAGTTCGACGGCGGCGAGGCGAAGCGGGCGCGACGGGCAGCGGCGAAGGGCAAGGCGCGCGAGCCCGAGCCGGCGTGGGACGTGCTCGTGTACGACGACGCAGAAAAGACGCTCGGCGTGCTCGAGCGGGTCGACCGCGAGGAAGAGCGCAAGCGGCGGCGGGAGCGCATGCTGCGCGACCAGAAGGAAGAAGAGGAGCGCGCGCTCGAAGACGCGATCAAGGCCTCCGAAGAAGCCCAGCGCGACCTCGACGGCCTCGCGAGCACCAGCAACCTCGACCACCTCGTCATGGGCGCGGGCGGCGCGACCCCCGGCGCGAGTGGTAGCGGCGCCGCGACGCCCAAGGGCGGCGACGAGACGCCCGGCGGCAAGGACAAGAAGCCTAAGAAGGAGCGCAAGAAGAAGAAGGACGCGCCCGCCGTCACCGCGCGCAACATGAGCGAGGACGTCAAGAAGCGCCTCACGGACCAGGTCGCCATGCGCCAGCTCGGCGGCCGCAGCTTCTCGTGGATGAACGCCGGCGGCGCGGCGGGCTCGTCCTCGGGCGGGTTCAACAGCCCCACGCCCGGCGCTCTACCCAAGCCCAAGTTTGCTCCCGCGTCGTCACTCCCGCCGCCCACATTTGGCAGCCCCGGCGGCGGCGACTTTGGCTCGGGCGGCGCGGGCCCGTCGGCAGCCAGCGGAGGCTCGCACCTTCCCAGCGCGCTCGGCCGCCTGTCGAACGTACCACCGCTGCACGACGCGAACCGCGCCAAGGCTGCGCAGGACGAGTGGGAGCGCGGCCAGCACCTCGTCGAGATTGGCGACGTCGTCTTTGCACTCGAGCGCGAGCGTGGCATGGGCGTGGGGAAGGGCAGCGGGCGAAATGTCCTGATGAGGGCGAGGGCGGGCCTCGGGCCGAAGTCCAACCCCTTGGGCGGTGTAGGCAAGTGAATGGTGGAGTCAGCACACTCGGCACCCGACTGGCGCACCACCCCCAATTGAACCTGTTGGTTGATCTACGCGCCCTCGCTCGCCAGGCGTTTGTCAAGACACGATTGCAGCGCAGCTGTGTGTTGTCAACGCGGGGGCCGGAGGTGCTTTGACCCCTGCTCAGCATCTATACCTCGGATGGGTGCTCGGCTCCTTTCGCTTCTCCGCCTTTCTCGCCCCACTCACCCCCCACTCATCATCATCACCCTAGGATTGAGCATGTCACTATCGGAATCGGAAACGTCTCAACTGAACGACGACGTCGATGTGTCCGGCGAAGGGCCGTCGCCACCAGGCGGATCCGGCGTCGAGCACACGGCTGACGTGACAGGTCGGAAGCGACCTCGAAAGACGGCTCGTCGTCAGGTACGTCCGCATATCGCCACCTTTTCCACAGTTAGAGCTCACTCTCCTGCTCCGACTCCTCCCAACGCCGAACAGCTCGTCGTGCGTGCTGCCTCCGCACCCGCTGCGGTACGACCTCACTCAAGCACGCTTCCTGACACGCTCGGTTTCTCGGCAGTCCTGCGATGCGTGTCGTTTGCGACGAGTCAAGTGCGACCGTGCGAACCAGAGCGTTCCTCAGTGCTCCGCATGCGTCCGCAAAGGCGTGCGGTGAGCAGCTGGCCATCTCTTCGGCGCCCTTCCGTCCTCCGCGGGGATCTGGCTGATCATGCTGCATGTGAAATCATCAGGTGCACAACTGAGTACATTAACACGAAGCCGAAAGCTGTCAGGAGTGGGAAGCTCATACAGCAGGCCAAGTGCGAACCCTGTCCAGCGCACTCGCGGATTTCGCTGACGGTCCGCACCAGGATCCTCTACGGCGATGTGGTTCCTTCCGCAGATTTTCAAACGAAGGAACCGGTGCTGGCTCGGGTAGACACTGAGCGTGAGCTGCCTCGAGTCGCCGAGCTGCACCCAAGCTGATGCAGGGTTCCAGCAGACTACTTCAACGCTTTCAGAGCGGTAGGCTGCATCTTTACGCTCCTCGGTATGAAAGTGACTTATAACATTAGAGCTAGATCGTCATGCCCCAGATCAGTATTCTCAGCTGGTCCGCGCTCGAGAGGGAGTTGGTCAAGTCGGGCCGACGCGTCGAGTCCGCGCCGCCGACGATAACTTGCGTGCAGGCCGTCGTGGAGGTGAGTCAATATATGTTCAAAGTTCATTTATTTTGGAGTGTTGACGTCTGGTCAAGGCTTGCGCTGCTTGTTTCATGGACCACCCGAGCATTTTGGGAGAAGGACCCGAGGGACCGAAGATTGATCAGATGCTCGCCCTTGCCGGTACAGACTTGTGTCACGTCGGAGACTCTCGCGAAGCCTTTGTCCGGCCGATGGTCGATCGGGCGCTCCAGCAGGTCGACGCGAGCGGGCTCTTCCATACTCCGACTAGGTTCAGCGTCGCCACACTTGTTCTGAGCGGAATTCTCGCAGCATGTAATCCACATTCATGTTCAAAAAGCGCGTCAGGTGCTGATTGTTTTTTTCTTTCTCAGGGGGAGGTGACCCGAAGGACCGTCGCCGCTACTACGTCGACGCCGCGTGCGGGCACCTCCGCGCGTTGCACGACGACGTACCAATCAGCGAAGACCCTCCCCGGTCGAGCAACGCGTTCTGGCTCACCTGGATGCGAGACGCACTCGGAGCAACTTCTACTGGCCGTGACTTCTTCCTCTCACCGGACGACGTCGAGAAGCTGTGTCCGGCTGCTGCCGCGCTGCGTGATGGCGAGCCTGTCAGTTCGCGAG
>ERZ1463038.729-NODE-729-length-11698-cov-17.747745_pt1 | contig 11698 bp, 19 predicted proteins | sample MGYA00564479_ERZ1463038 | MGnify/ENA primary metagenome ERZ1463038 (study PRJEB39244, sample SAMEA3635134) | Helicobacter pylori | study: EMG produced TPA metagenomics assembly of PRJEB11511 data set (Assembly of a 5300-year-old Helicobacter pylori... | reverse complement strand
CGAGATCTAACGGGTGACTGGAGTTCAGACGTGTGCTCTTCCGATCTCCCGAAGGCGCCAGAATCAGCTGGCCACGGTTGTCCGGCTGGTGAGACACTCGGACCTGCGTACGAAGACGCTGCGAGACAGGAGATGTTTAGTTTGGCTTGTATGAGCGGTAGCTAGGATGTCTGCGTGGCCCCGCTGCTCGCGACTTGGCCGGTAATCACCTCTCGCCGGCTGCCCAGCCTCGCCCCATCCCCTTGTCACCGAAATCGGCATGCTGATGTTGAGGTTCGGTAGTTGGCTGAAGAATTTAGTTTGCGTTTTCTTGCTGAAAACGGTTGGCCCCCTGAGAGAGCAAGAATGGAGCGGGATGCACTTGGCGACGGGCGACGTTGCGCGCTCTGGCGGCGACGCACGCTGGCTCGCCTCACTGTACAGCCCAAACTTCTCTCAATCAAACTATCACTATTTATACAGGCTATGATTAAGTACGCACAGCGCCAAGAGTGAACAAGCCTGGATGGACCTCGGTTGACCAGACACAGCGCATCAAGTCGCCCTCCGAGTCGCGCCCGGAATCCGTTTCCTCAGCTCCTAGTCCACGTACGTGTCCGAAAATCAATCTAGATCGGCTCCAAACTCTCTCTGGAGCTGCCTCCGCCAGTCCACCTTGGCGACGCCGGGTGCAACCGAGCTACTCAGGACGCGCGGGAGGTCCATCTTCTGGAGGGATGGGCAGATGCAGCAGTTGGTACCACGCTTTGGGTGAGATAGTTCCGGTGTGACCTTCATCGCTTCGTCTTCCGAGTGTGAAGTTGGGAGTGAAGCGTACTTCGAGCTCCGGCGTCGACGGATGACCAACAATCCGCTCCGTAGCGACGACGCGACCCGATCACGTGCCGCGCGCGCAGCACACTCGCCCGGGCAAAGCTCGTGCTCGGAAACGCCACGCCGCCGCGTCTCTCCTTCCTTCCCTCATCTCGGCATTCGTTTCTGCATCTCATCGGTTCAGTATTCGCATTCGCATCCCGTCGTCGTCGCCCGCCCACCGGCCGTTCGCCTTTCAGCCCTCGCCAGGATGTCGCCGCTCGGCTCGCGGGCGCTTTCCTCGCCAGACCTCTCGCCTCGGGCGCTCTCGCAGCACCGAGCGTTCCCGTCGCTCGAGTACCGCACGCCGCCTTCGTCCGAGCCGCGCTCCTCGCCAGCGGACCCGATCAGCGCGCTGCGGCGCACGAGCAACGCGTCGTTCTTCATGCCGCCCGGCTACGACGACTCGCCCGTGCCCCTGAGCGTCAACAGCGGCCTCGAGCGCATCTGGCAGGGCGCTGGCGGCACGAGCAGCGCGTGGTCGCCCGCGACTGCGTTCGAGGGCGACTCGTTCGGGTTTGGCAGCCCCGGCACCGAGTCGCGCAGGTACAGCAGCTACGACGTGAGTCTCAAGCTTCTCTACTAAAAGTTGTCTCTCTCGCGGCCGTGACTGGCTGTTTGGACGAGCTGGCGCGTGAGCTGAGCTGGAGTGGAGTGAGGGCCGAGTTCCAGAACCGCGCGCTGACCCGTTCCATGTTCTGCAAGCCACAGATGACGCCCGCCTCGACGTACTCGCTCAACCAGACGGTCTCGGCGCTGACGGACGCGCTCCGGCTGCTCACCTCGCGCGTCGCGACGCTCGAGCACTCGCACCGACTCCAGGACGACGAGCTCACGCGCCTCCGCCACGCCGTCCCGCGCCCATCGACGCCCGCTTCGTCGACCAAGCTGCAAGCTCTCGCCGCTCCGTACCTCTACACGCCGCCCGCGTCGACGCCAACGGGCTCACCCTCAGCCGCGTTCGCGTTCCCGCGCGCGCCGCCCTCGACCGGCCTCCTCCCGCCGCCGAGCGTGCTCCCGCAGACGCCCCCGCCAGTCCGTCGTGCGTCGTGGACGAACCAGTACGCGGTAGGCACGGCGCCGACGCACGACCTCGGCCGCGCGCCGTCCCTCCCGTCGCTCCCCGAGGTGCTCGTGCACGACTCGAACATGCACACGCCCGCCCAGTCGCCCGTCCAGAACCACGGCAGGCGCCGCTCGAGGGCCAACTCGGAGATCCAGCAGGTTGCCAGAATGCGTGGTGTCAGCTTCAGCTCGATCGCGCCCGTCATCGCCCAGGCCAAGTGGATGCAGGGGCACCAGGTTCGTCTGGCGGATTTCTGGTTTCCCTTCTCTCTCTCTTCCCTCCTTTTTACTGTCATTTCCATCGCCACTGGCTTTGCCACCGCCACCGCTACCCCCTCTCCGACTTGGTCGACCGCTGCGAAGCCGGACAGATGCTGAACGTCAGGCTTGCTTCCCTTCTCCTTCTCCCCACTGCGTCGGATCTGCTCTTCCCCGACCATTCAACTATACAGGGCACGATCAGCAACAGCAACAGCGAGCAGCACAACTTCCGCGCCCTCCTCGAGCAGGACGTCGACGTCGACCCCGAGGTACGCTCAGGGTCTCGCTCTTGAACGACTCCAAGCTGACCCCACTCCCGGCAGGTCTTCATCCGCCGCATCCACGAGACGAACGACCAGCAGTGCTCGCTGTACCTCCAGCAGCGCCTCAAGGCTGACGACCCCGAGCTCCGCGAGAAGATCTGCCGCGCCGTCTCGGACACGGTCGTCGAGCTCTCGCTCAACAAGTTCGGTGCGTCCCCCCGTTTCTTCACTTCCAGCGCGGACGCAAGCTTACGAGTCGCGCGTCAGGCAACTTCCTCGTCTCGCGCTGCCTCGAGTACGGTGGCAGGCCCGTGCTCGACGACTACGCGGCCAAGTTTCAGGGACACATCCTCCGCCTCGCGATGGACCAGTATGGGTGCCACCCCCTTCAGAAGCTTCAGGAGTGCGGTGACCAGGGAACCAAGGTGTGTCCTCCCTTCGTGACTTGCAGGTGATCGAGCTGACCGGATGGGAGCATTGAGGACATGATCATCGAGGAGTGAGTACTCTGAGGGGTTATTTAGATCCAGGGTGCTCATGTGTCTTCCCGAGCAGGCTCATCGACTACGTCGAGACGCTCACGACGAAGAGCGCGGGCCACGTCTGGAGCAAGGTCCGTTTCCTTCCTCTCTGTCCTCATCGCACCCGCTCACCCTTTCGTGAACCAGCTTCTCGCCTCGCCGAACCCGCCGACGTTCTACCGCCGCCTGAGCGAGACGGGCGCCGGGCACTGGACCGCGATCTCGCGCGACGAGACGGGCTCGCTCATCGTCCAGAGCGTGCTCGAGAACTGGGCCGAGGCGGACAAGAGCGCGATCGGCGTCGAATGCGGGAACAACCTTGCCGGCCTCGCGACCAGTCAGTGGGGGTCCTTGTGCGTCTCTCTTGCCGCGCGGACGGCGAGCATGGGCTGACTTGCACCCTGCACAGCGTCGTCCTGCAGTGCGTCCTGCCGCTCGGTGTCCTTCGACGAAGCAGCTGACGATTTTGCTGAACCAGTCTCGTCGAGCACCGCGCCGAGCACTTCCGCACCAAGATCCTCGCCGACGCCATCCGGCTCTCGACGGACCACTTTGGCGCCAAGAGCGTCGAGAAGGCCTTTCGCCGCGAGCGGCACCTCGACCCCGCGGCCCTCTCGCTCTACCTCGCCGCCATCTCGTCCGAACACGCCGGGTGAGCTTCTTCAACCCTCCCCACCCGTACCACGCTAACCCCAAAACACAGACGCCGGCCGATCTGCGTTGACATCGCGCTCCACGCGACCGGCGCGCAGCTCCTCTCGCTCTTCTTCCACGTGCCGTACGTCGCCAAGCAGGACCGCGAGCTTCTTTCTCGCGCGCTGTGGAAGCACGCCGTTCGTCCCCTCCACCGACTCCATGGCGTGCAAGTGCTGACGCTGGGCGTGCGCAGGCCGTGCTCGACCAGAACCAGTTCGGGCAGCGTGTCCTCGGCCTCGCTGACCGTCCTCTAAATGCCTGATCTCGTACGTCTCCCCGTTTCTCGACTTTCCTCGCGATTGCTGACTCGCTCAATCGCAGATCGCAGCATCGCATCGTCCGACCCGCATCCGCCGCGCCTTCATCAAAAACTACCCTCGCTTATACCATCACATATATCCTCACCAAAACCTCGCATTGCCGACCGTATTACCCAGCCAGCCCGCATGTAGCGCTCTATTCCCACCTCGCTTATTATTCCCACCTCGCTTGTTCGACTCCCCCCGCTTGTTGGTCTGCTTATCGTCTCCTACTCACCCTGCCCTCGCCTGTGAAGGGTTGCTTGATCGCTTTAGTTTATCGCAATTCTATCCTCTGAGCAGTTTTAGCTGATTTCCTTACCATTGCCCGCTGCGCTTTCGGGCGGAAATCAACGGTCAGCGCTCAGTGAGCAAGGTCCGCGAGGGCATTATCGGCGAGCGCTCCTGCGAGCACGGATCAAGCTGCTAGATCCCACTCCAGGTTAAAAGACCTTACTGGCGTGGACCTGGGGGAGACCCTCGCAAAGCGGGGAGCGTTCGCGCGGGCGGGCCCTGCTCGCTCCACTGCGTCCTCGCTGCTGGACACACATTGCAGCGTCTCCTGGAACGAATTGATCAGCACTGGCTTCGTGCTAGTTCATTACGTTGATAATGTGCGACGCTTTAGTTGCTCGAGGTCCTCCAGAACTGCCTGTAAGGCAAGTTTGGAACCGAGAGGCTCTCACCTCGCCGTGGCTTCAAACCGAGTAACCAAATTCATAAGTACTATCTATAGGATTCGGTGCAGCCCTTGATCTTCAGTCGAACGAGATTGATAGACGACACCTCCAAAGCATGCGACGACGAGGGCAACTTGATCTGCAGTCGGGGCTTTGCACCTTTGCACCTCGTCCAAAGAGCTAATCGCAGATTGTCTAGTGCAAGGGTCCCTTCCCATGTATTCGGCATTCTGCTTCCCACCTTGGCGCGTCTACTTTGCCGCATTCAGCTTGGCGATGCGCGCCGTCTTCGCGGTTCGCTCGGATGCTTCCCTGATTGCCCACGACCTGCGAACGAGTTAGGTGTAAGTTTGCGAATCTGTAAAAGAATCCGGGATGTGACGAACAGTGCATATGACTTCAACGAGTCATCGTAGCTGGAGAGAATCTCGACGTCGTCGTCGCACGCCAGCCCCGAGCTGTTAATCGGGTCCGCGGCGTCGATGAACGCTTGGATCTCACCAAAGTATGGGTCCTGTGACGCATCAGTCGGCCTGGGGAATCAGGTGGAGTCTGGGGAAAGACTCACGTCGCCTTCGAACGAGCAAATCTCTTCCTCGTCCGAGGAAGGAGATCTGTGAGAAACTCGTGTCAGGACCGGTGGAGGCCCACGCAGTCAGATTAGGCTCACCGAATTCGGAGCGTGGGAGCATTGTAGGGATCCGAGAGCCGCATGCTGTACCCGTCGGCGTACACCTCCATTTCTGTCGCGTACTTGAAGCCCTGAAGGTTTATGCTATGCGTCTGCAGATCGGGATCAGCGCATGTAGAGCTCATTCAAAGTTTGAGGCTCACCAAAGACCCGACCCCGCCGTTTGTGTAGTTCCAGATCGCGCTCGTGACTCGCGGGATCCGCTGGTCCTCGGAAATCGCGTCCTCGTTCACGATCTGGGCTGACAGCTTCCCAGCCGCATCACACCACTCGAGCGACGTCGCCTGCACGGTCGAGAGTTCGACGTCGCCGCCAAAGTACCGCGAGAGGTCCACGAAGTGCGTGCCTTGCTCGACGATCGGCCCTCCATACTTGGACTTGTTCCAATAAGAGGGGTTCGAGATCGCAGAGTATCTGTGAGAAACAGTATGTGAGAAGGACGGCACTCAAAAAAAGACGCCTGTGCGTAACACTCACGTCGCAACGTAGCGCGCCGACGTCGCCATGACCTGCAAGTGGTTATCCTCGAGCACGGAACGCATCTTCTGTACCACTATTTGCAATAGGTCAGAACTTTTATAATACTAAGCACGTTTCTTTGACCTACCCTTGAGGTACCGGAGGACGTAGCCGACGGAGACGATGGTCTTCGCGTCCACCAACGCTCGGCCGACCGACGTCGCCTGCTCGACGGTGTGCGTGCTGATCGGTTTCTCGACGAAGAGCTTGGGACAAATACTCAGCATTTATCCGCCTCTTGCTCCATCCGGTTAAAGATACGTACAGCTGGCGCTTTTCCCGGGAATGCCTTCAGAATCTGGACCTCGATATCGCGGCCCTCCTCCATGGACCCTCGGGAGCCAGGCGGGGATCCAATGACAAACGCATGCGGAGTCTCATCTCGCCTCATCGTGCGCATGTATTCCGCAAAGGAAGGGCAGATCCGAGTGTCGGAGTAGGCTCGGTTGACCAGAGACGCGCGCTTGCGCTCCAGAACGGAGAGCGCAGTCGCGGCCACGGGGTCCACGATCGCAAGTACTTTCAACCGTGCACCTAGCTGACAAGGCGGCATTCAGTGTCTGGCTGATATGGAACTGCCATTGACGGACTTTCTGCTCGAGGCGCAGCGAGTGGTCCCAAGGTCCCTCGATGCTGCCCTGTTGGTAGTCCGGGGATGTTGTTAAGCTCCCGATTCTCTTTATGGCTCCCGTCGAGACCTTTTGCAGGCTTGCGACACTCACGAAGCTGTGGAAGCGCGCCGAGAGTCAGCTTCCACTTGGCCGACCCGCCACCGCGAGCACTCACTTGATCCCTCCGGCGCCGATGAAGACGACGTTAAAGTCCTCTCCAGGCTTCGGTGCCGTCGACATGGTCATCTTCCCCATCTTGTCGATGCTCATCGAAGGGCGTCGGACGGACGAGCGTCGGCGAGGCATGCCGCGCTCGATAGGCGCGTGGGTCGACATGTCGGCCCGTGTCTGGGGTGGGGGCTCGATGGGTGTGATAGGTGTCAGAGTGAAGGGCTGCATCGTGGGCGGGTGGGGAAGTGTTGTGGGGAGCGGAGGGAGCGCCGCGCGACTGCTCAAAAAGTTGCTGTCGATGCGCTCCGCTCGGCGCGGGGCCCCGGCCGAGCCGGTCGAGCGCATTGAATGCCGCTCGCGTTTTAAGGACATGAAGGACGAGCAGCGATCTGCAGAAGCAAGTGCGCTGTCAAGGTGTCTGCTCACACAAAGTGCTGCTCGGGCGCAAAGAAATCGGAGCGAAAGGCAGCTGGCGGACGGAAGGGCGACGAGGTCCGACATGCCCAAGTGAGCTGATGATGACCTACAGGTTTATGAGGTAGCCACAATGAAATGTTTCTCGTCTACATGCGTAAGAGATCTACTCACATCTACGACGGCCGGACATAGTCGAGCCGCTCCGACCTCCGCCACACCTCCTTCACAAGCCGGTCCTGCTGCTCTCGCACCGTCTCGTCGGGTGTCGCAGAGCACGGCCTGATCGCCAGGTATAGCCGCGAGCCAAGATCGGCGTCGGGGATCTCGTCGCCATCTCGGAAGCCCTCGGGTGGCTGCGACGGCACGAACCGTCCTCCGGCTTCGAGCACAAGAACCGCTCCGGCGCATACGTCCTGCACGAAGTTGTCAGCCAGCCGATGAGCATAAAGCAGGACATCAACTCACCCATTCCCAGCACCCGGCCTCCCAGAAGATGTCTGAAGCGCCGGTCGCGACGTACGCCATGTCGAGCGCAGCGCTGCCCAGGCTCCTGATCCCGTGAACCATGCCTCCTTTGCCACCCCTGCCACCGATCTCCCCCGCGAAGTTCCAGATGGTGTTGACTTTCTTGGTCAAGTTGCTCCCCGGCGCATCCGAGCGCGCCTTGCCCCACTCGGCGGTGAACAGGCAACCTTTCGGCGCATCGACTAGGATCGGGGATGGCGGGAGGTATGGAAGAGGGACGGAGTGAAGAAACGGCTGGGATGGGAACAGTGAGGTCGCGGAGGTCGAGGGCGTCGGCGGGAGAAGGGTGGCGGCCGTTGCGGGGAACGAAATTGGCGTAGACCATGCGCCGTGGCCGATGGCGGCCGAGTACAAAGTACCAGTCGCGTTCGTCGGGTGCAGACCACCTAGTAGCGGTGCGAAGATGGCGCCCACGACGGGCTGCTTCCTGTCGACGGGGAGGTCGATCAGGTGGGGCCGAAGCAAAGCGAGTGAGCGGCCGCGTACTTGACGCAGAAGCCAATTGAAACGCAGCAGTTCGGGAATAGGTGAACAAAGTTCACAGTCTGTGATCCGGAAGCGTGGTCAGCTGTGGATAGAGATGCGCGAGGCGGCTCGGCCGAGAAGACGAACACCATCGAGAGGGTCGACGATCCAAGTCATTTCCTGCGCGATAGGCAAGCTGGGTGAGCACGGAGCTCATGCAGGGTGCGGTGAGTCTTCTAAGCCCGATCCGCCTTCCTCGACGCCCTCCGATCCCTGAGCGCGAGAGGTCGACTTACATCGTCCAGCAAGAAGCGCTTCTCCTGGCCCGCCGAGTAGCTTTCCTCTCCAATGATCCTGCAGGTAGCGACATGAGCTCCCGTTCCCCAACCTAAGGCATACTTGAAGCGTACTTGTGCGCAGGGTACCTCTCCATGATAGCGTTCATGATGAGCTCCTCGGCGTGCCGGTCGGCTTTCGTGACCAGGTCCTGCGGCGCCCGCACGGGTCAGGAAGGCGGCCAGAGCATTGAGTGATGGGCTCACGGCAGCATTCTCCTTGATGGTGAGCTCGAGGTCGTACGCAGCGGCGCCGCGCGCTCGGGACGCGCGGGCCAGCGCTTGGTCGCGCAAGTACGAGCCTGCCTCGATCGCCAGCTGGCAGGCGAAGGTGTGGATCTCGACCAGGTCGATCGACATGAGGTGATGTGGAGTTGTGTGGTTGCCGGTCAAGAGGCGCCACCTAGAAGTGCTGCGAAGTCCAGTGGGGGTGCAGGGCGCGGGGCGGAGGCGATGGGGCGGCCTCGTGCTCGAGAGTTAGATTCACGAGGTCAAACCGTGTGAGCTAGTACCCGAATAGAGAGGCTCGATGGAGTCACGCGATGGCGATCCCTCAGCGGGGTGGAGGTCGAAGTGCAACCTGCGCCTCGTCTGTTTCTGATCATCTCTCATCTCGCTACTCGACCGACTCGGCCTACCGCAAGCTCGTAGGCGCCTGAGCACGGTCATCCACTCGTGGTGTCTGGAGCGGATCCCACGTCCCGCCCCCTCGGCTTGTGGCCTCCAAGAGCGCAGCGGACTCGGTTCGAGTCAGCCCCACCCGAGGCGTCGCCGCTCGTACGTCCTTGAGCTCGTCTGCTCTAGAAGGTGGGTCTCTTGAGCTTTCGCGTACACTCGCCCGGGACGCTGACCCATGCGCGTCGACAGCACCGTCCTCGCTGCTGGCAGTGGCGTCGACGCAGCTCTGACTCGCTCAGCATGAGCCGTACGCTTCTCTCCTCGCTTAAAGTGACTAGTTCTGACTCGTTGAATACTCCAGAACCATTCACATTCGCGCAAGTGCAATCGCTCGACTCGCTCCCACCCGAGCTCAAGGCGCGCGTCGCCTTCTTCGCGTGCGTGCAGGACCGCGAGTACAAGGAGCGCTGGAGCAAAGGTCACTTTGGGTCGGCGGTCGTCAAGGAGCTTCAGAACGAGACGCACGGCAAGAGCGTGCACGCGCTCGCGCTCGTCAACCAGACGTTCCGCCAGCTGTGCGCCAAGCACATCTTCCAGACCATCGACGCCGCGCGGATGACTGGCAGCTTCTTCCGGACCAACATCCTCCCGCCCCATGGCGCCCGCGTGCAGGCGGTCGACCTCTCGGGCGCGCTCCCGGACGCGACGAACGCGCTCAACCTGCTCTCCTCTTTGCCAAACCTCAAGGAGCTACACATCAACGACCGTATCGCCCGACACCTGCTCGGCGACCTCCTCAAAATCCGACCGGGCCACCCCGCCGCCGGAGGGCAACACCCCGACGACGACCCCGAACGCCTGACGAGGCAGCGCGTGCGCTTCTACGCCATCGCAGCACAGCTCCCGCGCGTCCGCCTCAACTTCTTCTCACGAGAGACGCTCGTGCCGTTGCTCTGGTGCTTCCGCGCGCTCCGCGTCCTCCGCCTGCAGTCGCACGGCCCCGAGCCGACGCTGCCGGAGGACCTCGCGTGGATGCTCTCCGAGCTTCCGCTGCTCACCGAGCTCAACCTGCGAAGCTCGAGTCCATGGTCGATCAACCCAAAGTGGGCGAACGAGGACTGGCCGGCGCTGACGACGGTCACGCTGCGCAAGGTGCGGCTCGAGCCTGCGCTCTTCGCGTTCCTCGGCGCCATCGCCCCGGCGCTCGAGACGCTCCACATCACCTTCTCCACTCGGGAACCGACCGAACAGATCCACCGACCGCTCTTCACGACCGCCTTCCCTTCCCTCGCCCACCTTTCCCTAACCAACCTGCACTCGTCAGCGGCCCGCGAAGCGCTCGAGTCGCTCAAATCCTCGCGCTTACAATCCCTCGACCTCCGCCTGCGCAAGCACGCCCGAGTCGACAACCAGACCTTTATCTCGTCCATCCGGGCCTTCAGACCGACCCTCGTCCTGCTGACGGTCATGCTCCAATCCGGCCGGCGCATCTCGACCCTCGCCAAGCGCTTCGTCCTCATCCCCGGCATCATCTTCCGCGGCGGCGTCGAGCAGGACCCGTTCTTGACGAGGAAGGAGGACGAGATGGTCAACGACGAGGCGGGGAGGATGGCGGCCGTCGAGGAGCGCGCGAATGCGCTCGTCCGTACGCTCGTGTTTGGGATTGGCGAGGTCGAGCGGATGAGGGCCGAGGGGAATACGGGCGAGATGGAGAAGGCGTTCAGGGCGCTCGAGAAGCTCAAGGTGTGGCAGATGGTCGTCGAGGGCTGAGCGGTCAGTCGCCCAAATGAGGTCTGAGCCGCGAAAGCGAGGCTGACTTGTTCCTCGCCTTGTCTGCAGATCAAGTCTACCACGCCACTTTCTTTGTATGGACCTATTCCTTTGTTGTTGAACGGTCCCTCGTTATCTTCATTAGCGCGGCCAGCGCGTGGACGCCATGCCATGGTGCGGCCGCTCGTCGCGCCTGTCCTTCGCCAACTCCCTCGCTTACTTCTTGCTCCTTTGGGTGGGCTTTCTCTAGCTCGAATGCTCACGCGGCAGTTTGGTCCGAGCTGCAGGTGCTGCACTAACCAAGCGGAGCGAAACGAGAGCGTGGCCATCGCGCGTGACCCACCTCGAGCTGTGCCCCGATGCGAGTACGACTTCGACAGCATCAACGAAATGTTTCATCCCAGGATCCTCAGCAATATGGCTCACCTCACGCGGCACGGGGATGTGATGCACTGGGGGTCGGTCCCGCCACTGCTGGCTTCGTGCGAAGCCCGAGAGGGAAGTCGACTCGGTGGAAGGGAAGTCGGCAGTGAGAGTGAAAAGCAGTGAAAGGGCCGGCCCAAAAGTGTGCGCTCGCTGACGTTTGACCCGTATGAGTCCCAACCTTGTTTCACCTCCACCCACGCCCATCGCGCCCGGCTTGTGATGTTCAGCGATGAGACGCCAAAAACCGCTCTCGAGACTGTAGCGAGGTTATTGGCACGTCAGACGTGCCCCTCCCATCAGCGAGCGACCAACAAGTCGACTTGCGCCCTCCCAGTACTAGTGTCGACCGCAGAGCTGCTTCCCGGCGGTCCGCGCCTGCTGTCCAAGCGGGCCGTCGCATCGCACCGTGGATTTTGGATACGGCAGCGTTGCAACACTGTTAGTATCTCCAAGCTTGACTCGGGCCCCGCGACCTCCACCCCGGTCCCCCGGTTCCGCTCGAGGTGCTGGTGG
>ERZ1463038.728-NODE-728-length-11707-cov-17.772228_pt1 | contig 11707 bp, 8 predicted proteins | sample MGYA00564479_ERZ1463038 | MGnify/ENA primary metagenome ERZ1463038 (study PRJEB39244, sample SAMEA3635134) | Helicobacter pylori | study: EMG produced TPA metagenomics assembly of PRJEB11511 data set (Assembly of a 5300-year-old Helicobacter pylori... | reverse complement strand
GTGACTGGAGTTCAGACGTGTGCTCTTCCGATCTAGCGACGAAAAGAGGGACGAGTAGTCGATCGAGAACGTGCTCGTCTTCCTGGCCGAGCTCGCGGTCGGCGCAGGTGTGGACGACGAAGGGCGAGCGACGATCGATGATACCTCGGAAACGACCACGGCGACTTCGGACGCTCTGGAATGCCCGGGAAGAACGCGCCTGTCAGCCGCTGTGGCGCACGGGCGCACTCGCCGTGACGAGGTCGACTCACACCTCGCTGCTCGAGCTCGGGGCTGCAGGTCGAGAGAGGATGGTAGGAAGCGCGTCGACGACCGTCATGAGGGTCGTGACGGTGTTGTTTAGGCCCGTTCCGAGCACCGTCACCGCGAGCACAGGTGGCGTCTCGGTCGCAGCGGGCGCCGGGATGGTTGACCTACTGGCCGAAGTGACAGGCTGAGAGGTGACGGAGCTTGAGCTCGAGCCGCCGAGGAGGTTGGTGAGGAGCTTGAGGACGCCGGCAAGGCTGCCGACGCGGACGGAGCTCTGCGAGTCGGACGTGTTGAGAAGGTCGACGAGGCGGTCGATGGCTTCCTGATCGTACCTGCAACGAGGTCAGTTTGGTTGTTGACAAGTTCAGCGGGACGGTGGGCGCGTACGAGTCGAGCGCGGACAAGTCCCGAGGGACGAATGGGACGCCGTCGCGGCGAGCGAGCACGAAGCGCTCATGGGGTGCCTCGGCGGCGGCGGCGGAGGCTGGTTCCAGAGAAGAAAAAGAGTCAGCGAGACCCCAGAAAGCGCTGGGAGCGGGGACGCTTACCGAGGAGCACCGACGCGACGAGGGAGACGGTCCGGAGGGCGAGCATGGCGTGGGCGTGGGTGGCGACTGTGCGGTGTGGGCGAAGTGCAGAGCGGCGAGGGTGGACGGGACAGAGCAGAAAACCCAAGTCATGACTCGAGTCCAGGTGCAGGTGGGAGCAGAAGACGAAGTGGACGCAAAAACGAAGGAGAAGGTGCGGCAACGCGCATCTGGCAAGATGAGGAAGCTCCGGCGGGGGGATCGTAGGCGGGCGACTTGGCACGCGGGCCCGGGCCGACGCTCGATATAGAGTGGTTGAGCTCAATAGGCAGCGGAGGGGATGGGATCGTCCGCGACGGGCTGTGCGGACCGGAGCGAGCGGGGTGATCCTGCCATGGCGAGCGCGTCGACGAGACGAGCGCGGAAGGCCTGCGTCGCCACTCGTGCCGAAGACGCGCGCGTTTGGGACAGTCGGGACAACCTTCTTGCTGGGCTCTCGTCGCGGCAAGAGCCGCAGATGCGGGTGGGTCACGCGCACTGGTGGCTGGGTGACTCGGTTCCGACTCGATTCTGGATTCCTGCGACCTCGAGGTGGTCCGTCGCCTGGCTCGGGTTGCACATTCGCTGTCTTGCCCAGCTCGCCGCTCCTCGCCGCTCGCCGAGTCGAGCTCGCTTCCTTCCCGCACCGCGCCGAGCCGCCGCCCTTCGCGCGCGCCCGTCCGACCGGGTCAGCCAGCAACCCTCGCCCGCCTACCTGCGCCCGAGCGCCACCTCGTGAGTCTGCAGGACTGGCTCGACTGGCTCCCACATCTATGGACCACGCGAGGGGATCGCGGGCGTCAGCGAGCTGGCGTCGGTTCGACGGCGAGCGAAGGCGGCATCTTGCGCGCTCGGAAGAGCGCGAGTAAGCTCGGAGGGGACCGAGGACGATCAGCAAGGTGGCGTGGGCCGAACTGGAGCTACTGGGAACCCGGCAGGCAGTGCGCGGGCAGGCCCACGGACATAAGCAACCCGCGACGACGGGGACGCGGTACCAGCAGCTTCGCCCGCTCGCAGAGCAGTGCTAACCACTCTCTGCATGCGCTACAGGCCCACCGTAGTACACCTCACCACCTCCGGCCTCGCGCCCTCGTCCCGGCGCCCAAAAACCCGGCCATGTCGACCACCTTGCCGCCGACAAAGCGGCCACTCTCGCCCTCGGCGCCCTCTGCCCCAACCTCGGACCTCCCCACCGCGGACGCCTCGCTCGAGCCGACCCCGAAGCGCGTGCGCACCGCCCAGCCGTCCGGCATCCCCGGCATCGCGGACGTGCCCGTCGACGAGGCCCAGCGCGACGCCTTCTTCGACGTCACCCAGACCCTACTCGCCGCTGGCGGCGTCCCGCTCGAGAGTGCTTTGCGGGAGGTGCACCAGCGCGAGCAGGACGACGCGCGCGATGTCGTCATGGCCAACAGCGGCAAGGTCCCCGTCCAGGACGACGACGACGAGCGCGCCAAGAGTGAGAGCAAGGACGAAGTCGGAGCGGACGAGATGCATGTCGATGGCGTCCCCGCCGGAGATGCGCCCGCCGCGCCTGCCGTCGCAACCGAGCCCGTTGACGAGCGCGTCGCCAAGTGCGTCCCTTCTCGTCCCTGGCAGTGAGCGAGCAAGGAACTGACGGTTGGATGGGCCACAGTCCGTCGCGGTACCTGTGCACGTTCTGGCGCGAGAACGTGACCAAGTGGCACTCGCCCAAGTACGAGCTCGGGCAGGCGGCGTCGGGCGCGCAGCTCTACTCGTGCGACCTCCACCTGCATTTCCCGCCCGCCGCAACGCGCACGTTCACCGTCCCGGCCGACTTTGCAACCAAGCGGGAGTCCAAGGACGCCGTCTCGAAGCTCGCGATGAAGCACGGCGTGCTCGAGCAGGGCGCGGCCGCGCGCGCGCTCGCCGGCGACGAGCCGCTCGAGTTTGGGCTCGCGGCCGAGGACGGGCTCGAGACGCTCGACAATCCGATGGGGGTCCTGCACCAGGCGTACCAGAAGTTCATGCCGGTCGACATGTTCACGTTCGAGTACTCGAACGAGCAGCTCAACAACCGCCACGGCGCGACGCTCACCATCCCCGTCTCGACCGCGCTCACAAAGGTCTACGCCGTCGAACCGACGTTCCAGAGCCGCCGCGAGGCCAAGGAGCACGTCACGCGCCTCGCGCTGCGCGACGGCGTGCCCGCCCTGTTCGAGGCCGCGTTCAAGGAGCGCCTCCAGGTCGACACGGGCGGCTACATCAGCTTCAACGGCGGCGAGGGCGAGGTTGCGCTCGACCCGGTCGCCGTCCTCGGCAAGGACACGGCGTTGATCCTCGGCACCCAGAAGGCGCTCAACTACATCACCACCGCCAAGGACGCGGACGTGCCCGACGCCAAGACGAGCCACGGCTGCCGGCTCGACGTCGTCGTCTCAAAGGCGCTCACCCGCACCTTTGTCGTCGAGCCGACCTTCCGCTCCAAGCGCGACGCCAAGATTGCCGTCGCGAGCAAGGCGCTCAAGGAGGGCATCGTCCAGCTCATGCGCGACGCCAAGCGCAACGGCCAGGCCACCTTTGACGAGAAGCGGCTCGTCGGGCCATGCCCGCCCGTCGGGACCGTGCGCGAGGACGAGCTCGCGACGATGGACAACGCGATCGCGTACATCAACTCGTGCTTCCAGAAGTGGACCTCGGCCGCCTCGCCGCTCGTGTACGAGTTTGAGCAGGACCCCACGACGAACAAGCTCGCGGGCAAGCTCACCTGCGTCGTCGCGAACGGCGAGACAAAGTCATACCTCACCCCGTTCGAGCACGCGGGTAAGAAACAGGCCAAGGAGGCCGTCGTCCGCCTTGCGTTCGCAGAGGGCGTCCTCGACCTCATCAAGCCCAAGTTCCCGATGCAGGCCTTCGCCGGGCGCGGACGAGGTGCCGACCGCGGTCGCGGTGGCATGCGCGGCGCTCCGAGGGGCGGCTTTGGCGGCCCGATGGGTCGCGGAGGGTTCAACGGCCCGCCTCCAGGCCAGCAGGGCTTCGGCCAGCGCGGCGGGTTCGGCTTCGGCGCGTTCAACAACCGCCCACCGCCGCCGCCGATGAACCAGTTCAACCAGCACCCGCCCTCGTTCTACCCACCCCAGCCGCAGCAGTACGCAGGCCCGCCCGTCGTCCCCTACGGCGGGCCCCAGGCCCAGTTCGGCGGCCCGCCCGCGCCCTTCAGCGCAGATCCCGTGCAGCAGTTCGACGACTTCTGCGTCGACTGGATGGGGCCCGGTCACCTCCCCGCGTACGAGGTTCGCCAGCACCCGCAGAGTGCGCCGCTTCCTGCCCCTCCCTTCGAATCAGCCGCTGACCGCCCGCCCGCCTTGCAGCCGGTCTCTTCGCCGCGGTCGTGCGACTGAGCGTGACGCCGGTCAACACGAAAGCGTACTGGGTCGACCACGACTTCCCGACCCGCGGCGACGCGCAGGAGGCCGTCGCGCGCATCGCGATCCAGGACGGCGTGCTCGACGCCGTCCGCCGCGAGCTGCCCCGGTTCAACCAGCCACAGCCCCACTACCAGCAGCAGCAACAGCAGTACCCTCAGAACGGCTTCGGGGCCCGCGGACCGCCCCAGAACCCCGGCTTTGGCGTCCCGTACCAGCATGCACTCCAGCAGCGCGGTCCGCCACCGCAACCCTTCCGCGGCGGCGGTGGGCCCGGCCCACGCTTGAATGGACACGGCAACGGCCACATGAACGGCCACATGAACGGGAACGGGAACGGGAACGCAAACGGAAACGGGCTAGGGAACGGGTTAGGGTTAGGGAACGGGAACGGGAAGCCGAGCCAGCGCCCACCAGCGCCCCAGCCCGTCGCCGCCGTCGCGAAGCCCGCAACGCTCCCCGTCAAGGCCGCCGCGGTCGAGGTCAAGAAGGCCGCCACCCCGGGCGAGCCCAAGAGCTCAGGTATCATCCACCAGGCGGTCCAGGTCGCGTTCGGAACCGCGAGCGCCGAGAAGCGGCCCGTGTACGAGCACACGCACGACCCCGTCGGTGCGCCTTTCCTTCTCCCAAACTTGCGAACGGGGCGCTGATCAAGCTTCTCGGACGACCAGCAAACCGCTACGGCGCGACTCTGACGACGCCGACCGGGCCCGAGAGCACGGCGTCGTTTAGCACGCCGTCGATCCACACGAGCAAGACCAAGGCCAAGGACGCCGTCGCGGACCTCGCCCTCGCCGCCAACGTCGTGCAAGACCTTCAAGCGACGGTCCCGCCCCGTTCGACAAAGGAGCTCGCCCCAGTCGTCGACATCCCGCCACCACCACCTCCGCCCGCTCCGGTTGAGGCTCCCGTTGCTCCCACACCTCAAGACTCGCCCGCCGTCGCCGCCCCCGTCCAGATCGCGCCCGACGTCCTCACTCCTGCACCCCCAGCACCCCGAAGCCGCCCCTCGTCATCCAACTCGACCCACGTGTCCAGCAAGCCGCGCAAGACGGCCAGCGCGCTGCTTCAAGGTCCGTCCCGCTCCGCTCCCCTTCGTCCCCACTAACCCCCCCGCGCGCGACCTGCAGAGTACTGCAAGCAGAACGGGCTCAGCGCGCCCGAGTTCACGACCGAGACGAGCAAGTCGGACTCGGGCGAGACGGTCGTCCAGCGCCTGTGGGTCGTCGTCGACGAGCTCAAGTTTGAGCTGCCGCACCCGAGGGAGAAGGACGGCAAGGAACGCCTCGCGGCGAGGGTGCTCAAGCATTGCCAGAGGGAGAAGGACAAGGCCGCTGGAACTGCCTCGGCCGGCTCGTGACGGATGTCGCGAGCCGATGAGGTGGTAGACGGGGCCGAGATGCCCTCTCCGGTTTTTCGATCATCGCTTGTTGGATCTGGATACCTTTGCGCAATCGAACCTTTGGTTACCCTATCGTTCTCGGCCTTGAGAGCTATTATTCCTTGATTCGTTCCGTGAGTTCTTCCTTGAGATGCCTGAATGCTGACCGGACGCTCCTGCGGGGCCCGAACCGCCGTCCCTTTCCCACTCTCGTCCCTCCGCCTCGACCTCCTCGCGTCTCAGCCACCCTCCCCGGCTATCCTCCAGGTTTGCAGTTCGTCTGTCAGATCCGAGCAAGCACTCTGCGGGAGAATTGGGGCGTCCCCTACCACAACTTGGTGCCACACCCAATATACCATCACCGCCACTCTTCGATCCCTCACGCTCAACCTCGTCTATCCACCCACCATCATCACCCCCTCTTCGCAACGCTAGATTTTCTGGCAAGGCTCGAGCTGGATCGCGGCCGCCCCAAGCGAATCAACCTGAGCCGCGCCGCAGGCGGGACGGACTAGGTCGGGGCCCACCTCGCCGCGCTCGGCGACGTCTCCCCGCCACAGTCGAGCACGTTCGCTTCCAATGAACTTGATTTCTACAAGCTGATCAGATGGATACAACTGGAGTGATATGGCTTCAGGGTCCACTAGATCATTACCCAGGCAGCTGGAACGAGATCATCTCTGAATCCAGGTGATCAGCGCCAATGGAGGATGTTCATTCTGAGAGTGATCGTAATGCTCACCCTCTACTCTCTCGGCTACGACGCCTTTGATCAACCTGGTATTAGATGATGGTCAGCCGTATGCTCGCTTCCCCGCCTGTGCCGCGCGCCACCCACTTCATATGCTCGGGATGGGTGCGGTACAGCTGCAACTCTTCCAAGTCCTTCAGATCGCGGTAAAGCGCTGCAACGAATCCATTCAGCCATCAGTGCTGCCAGTCAACGCACGGAGCAACACACCATACTCGAATCCCTTCGTCATGGCGTCCGACAATGGCGATCCCATCACCTGCCGCGTCCCGAACGGAACCTTCGCGAGGCCCTCTTGACACAGTGGGAGGAACGTGTCTCGCTCCTCCCGCGTGAGCGTGGGCTTGAGCTTGAAGAAGACTGGTGTGGGGCCCGACACCGTACAAGGTCAGCGCACTACTACCCCGCTGTCGGACGCCACTCGGCGGGAGTCGGCGCACCCATGTGGTGGATTGTCATCGTACGTGTATTCGGGAAGGGTTATGACGAACGGGAGAAAGCGATCGGCCCTCGAGCCTTGAGCGGGAACGTCGGCTGCCGGGTGAACTGTCCGGCCGCCGGAGTACACCAGAGTATTTGCACTATTGCATTGTGTGTAGGTGTGGAGTTGCGCATATTTCGGTGACACGGACTAGATGACGACAGTTGCGACGCCCGCGACAACTGCCACCGCCGACGACGTCGCGGCGGTCTCGCCCAATCGTCTCTCCTTCTGGAGCACAAGCGCCTCTACCAGTACACCCCAAGCAATTTTCATCACCTTCCAAAGTTCTGGGTCGCCAATCTCAAGTGCAACCACGTTCTGCCAAAGTCCGTGGACGAGGCTGACTCGGTCAAGAATGGATCGCCGGTGTAGGCGCGAGATGGAGAGAGCGATATTGTTTGGCGCGTTGGATAGGATAGCTGAAGAAATTTGTGGTGCAAGGAGAGTGGGAAGAAGGGAGGCAAGGAGAGGTTGGGGTGCGGCGAGGTAGATCCACTTCTGGAGAGCGCGGATGGCTCGCGTGGAAGGCAGGTTGAGTACCAGGACGGGGATCGAGTTGAGCGAAGGCGGCCTCCTGTAATCGAGCTTTGGTGTTACCGTCTGATGGTGGGGAACGGACGAAATGAGCGCCAGCAAGGGCGAGGAGGCAGCCCAAAGTAGTCCGTGGACCGGCAGCAGTAGGGTGCTCGTCGAGTCTGTTGATCGAATGGCGAGAACGTGTGATGGTCTAAATAACTTGGTGTCGAGCTTTGAAGGGGGGTTGTCGAATGTGAGGTGCGGAGGGAGGCGTGTGCGGTCGGGGACGTGCAGTTCGAAAGTCGTGGCGCAACGCAAGAGGTCCGCACCTGATAGGATTCAGAATGAGATTCCAGCTCGTTGTCAGAATCTGATATTACGCACCTTTCCGCATCATAATTCTGATCATCAGATCCAGCGGCAGGTCCTCAAGCTCGGGATCTACGACGAGCTGGCTGAGGTCGACGGCCGATGCGGGTGTCGGCGAGTCAGGCAATTTCAATGGGAGCTGCACCCATGAGTGCCGTGGGGCTAATCTCAAGCAGTCCTCGGTTTCGATGGTGGAAACGGATAGACGCGATGACCAGGAGTCGTCCGAGAACGAGGACGCTCGCGAGGCGGTCGGTCGCAAGCTCATCCCGTCAAGGTCCAGCGAGCAGCGAAAGTTTGGTGGGGCTTGAGAGCTACAGAGAAGACACAGGACAGCTTTTTTAAGGTGAACCGAAGCTGACTGCCCCGCGCCCACTTGTTGCTGCTCGGTCATCCCAGCTAGGTTGAAGCCGCCTATGGTGAGGGTTTGGATGCGCAGTAGGAACACAAGAGGTCCAAGCGGACTATCTTGTAATCCGCTAGAGTGTTTGCTTCCGGTGATGAAAGTGCGCGTTTCGATCGTCTGGGAAGATCGGGGCGTGAGCGCAGCCAGGCACGCGAGGATCCGGTCCGAGATCCGAGTGATGGCTGAAGGCTGAGATTTACAGTGCCACGAGCATAGTTCACCCTATTCGAAACACTGAACTTCTGCCCGAAAACGGCGTGATGCGACCGCGAATGGGCTCCTGCGGTCCCATCCTGGCGTCAGCAAGTTGCCCCGATTGCGAAGGGACGGCAGTACGGACCTTCCAGTCACCGAGGTAGATGAGTTGATAGAAGCCTGGTCCCGTATTAGGCTCTATAGTCCAGGAAACAGTGGACACTGAGGAGCCCTCAGCCCAGTTGACTAAAAAGATGAGATTCATACCAGTGTACCAAAGTGTACAAGGATGTTGCCTCCAGCAGCGTACCCTCTTCGCAGTTCGTCACGCCTTCGCACCTTGCGCGCCGAGCACGACCTCTCTCCGTACCAGCCTCGCTCGGCCCTCACTCTCAAGCTTCTCCCTCAGCTTTTCCTCCTCGCCGTCTTCAAGTTTCCGGAACGTGATCCCGCCGCGCCCGCCACTCGCGCCGCGTGAGCCCGAGCCGAACAGCGACGCGTCCGTGATGGACAGCATAGCGGACTGCGCCGCGAGCTTCGTGAACAGCGGTGTTTGATCTCGATATCTGCGCATGAGTGACGTTGTCAGCTTTTGGTCCTTCAGGTGCGTGCAAGGGGCGCTCACAGTCGATACGCCTCCTTATTCGGACACGCCGCCTCGCGCAGCTCGTCCAGTGCCGCCCGTTTGAACGCGGCTTTGAGGTAGTGCAGGACGTGGAAGAGAAAGTCGACGCGTGGGCGCCAGGATGGGAACCGGCTCGCGAGTGCGAAGCGGCCGGACGCGGGATCGACGAGCGGGTGGAAGACGTCCGTCTGGAACGTGACAACAGGCGGGGCGGACGGGTACGAGCGGGGGATTGTGAGTGTGAAGGAGAGCACGGCTCCGGAGAAGTAACCTCTGTGGATGAAGATGACGCCAGCCCATTCTGAGTGGCGGAGGCCAAGGCTCAGCAGTGCGACGGGGACCGAAGGGGAAGGGAGGACTCACTGAAAGCGTCTGTCGGGTATGGAATCACGTACATGCCTAGAGGGCAGTGCGAAGGATTCCCAAGCGCAGACATCTCCAGCATCACCTCCTGACGAGCGGTGTGGACGCTCGTCGCCAGCGGCTGCACGAGGGTCAGGTCAGCTCACATCCTTCACACCACGGTGCTTCCCCAGCGGGGTTGAGGGTACGCACTCCATCGAGACGCTCGGCGCGTCGCGGCGAGTCGTTCATCACTGGCAGAGATGCTGCGTGGCGGGGCGCAAGCTTAAGCGTCAGTCCCGCTGACCGAGCTGGTGACAGCCCGTGTACTTTGACGACGATCTCCATCCACGTCTGTCCCTTCCGTCCATCAAAACCCCCCTCAAGGACCCCTCCCAATCGCTCAAGCTTGTCGCTTGTTGTTTCGCTCACAGCGCTCACCTGCTGCGGTGGTTTCGACTCGGCTGTTCGTGAGGCGGCGGCCGGAGAATCAAGTGGCCGAGTGATTGGCGTGGAGAAGCACAGCCGAGTGCTGAGTCGCGGATGCGCCGTCGCCCAGAAGTGCACGCGCCGAGCTCGGGCCTCTCTGACTCGGTGCTTCGACGTCGCAGCCACTGCAATTCCGAACCGAGCCGCGACGAGCTGGTCTTCGACGAACGGCGACCTCGGGCTGGACCAGTTTAATGCACGTGACTTGGCGCGCTGAGTGCTCGCGTTCTCTCCGGGGGGTCTGAGGCGCACCCACCAACACCGACGTCAAGCGACCAAAACCCAACTAGTCCTCGCAGCGCGCAATCAACCCCTGCGAATCAAGGCGCCCGCGAAGCGTCTACAAGCACCGGCACCGTGTCTGACTCCTGCGTCGTACGATTTCAGAGTGGCGTCAGGTAGTGCCTGGCAGGATGATGATCGCGCGTACATACCGCTCACCTGGAGGCCAGGCTCGCGTGCCGATTCCGCTCCCGGTCCCGAGACTCATTCAGCTGTCACCGCTTTCTTTCACGCTCCCACTCGCACTCTAGTACTCCAACCGCAGCATGAGCACGGTACTTCTTGGTCTCCTCGTGCTCCTCCCGACGCTCTACCTCGCACACCACTTCTCGTCCCCGTCGCGGTCCTCGAGTGCGCCACCCAACGCGCCTTCTCGGATCCCCTTCTTCGGCTCCCTCAAGTTCTTTACTCATCGTTGGGACTTTTGTCGGGAAAGCAAGGCCGCGAGCAAGTCGGGACACTACTCGTTTTCACTGGCAGGATTGCCAGTCGTCGGACTCAGCGGGGCCGCCGGCCGCGAGAGCTTGTGCGACTTGATCGTCTACCGTTGCAGGTCCAGCTCACTGATCGTTGGCTCAGTTTTGGATCAAAGCATTTCTCGTTTGATGCCGGCTACGCTGTGCTGTTCGGCATGGCCCCCAAGCCGAGCGAGATCGCGGAGGCGAAGCAGCCTGAAGGCGCCACGCAATCGCCCACCATGTTCACGAAGCGTGTGCTGCAGCTCATGAAGCGCGATCGTATGGTTTCGAGTGAGTAGAATATTTAGGGCGCGGAGGACGAAGGCTGAGCACCAGTTTGCAGGCCTGGATCTCATGCACAAGGATGTGAAGGCGATGGTGGACGGACTGGGGAAGGAGGGGATTACGAATCCGTTTGAGAGCGTCTATCTCCTTGTGTTTCGTAAGTCGGAATCATTATCGGGGTAGGGAGCTCCACTGACCAAGTCTCCTCAGAGCTCACCGTTCGCGTGGTTGGGTGCCGCGAGATTGCCTCGGACCCGATCCTCCTGAAGCGGGTCCTCAGACTCTTTGAAGACGTAGAGCACAGCACCACTGCTACCACGATTCTCTTCCCATGGCTCCCCTGTACGCACCCTCGTCTCTGAATGTTCTCGACGGCTGACATGTTGCACCTCCAGGCCCCGCGAAGGTCAAGAGGACCGTCAGCGCGACAAAGCTTTATCTCATCTTCCAGCAAGTTATCGATGGCGGAAAAAGGAGGGGAGAAGGGAAGATGTGGGTGTGACCTCCGGGCTTCTGCATGCGGAGCTGATGCTGCCCCTCAAAGGATCCGTTGCAGCATCTACTGGATGAGGGCGACAGCCCCCGCGAGATTCTGGAAGTGCGTTCCCATTTCTACTAGCTTGTCGTATGAAACGAGCAAGACTTAATCCTGTACACAGTTCGTGATCGCCGCCCTCTTCGCAGGTCCGCGCCCGCGTCCTTTCTTCGCACCCGCGCCTGACGTTCGCCCCACAGGTCAACTCAACTCGGGAATCAACGCATGCTGTCCGTATCTTTTCAATGTCCAGGCAGTTTCAACTCTGACCTCCACTCCAGACATTCTCTGCTACCTCGCCCGCTCACCCGAGTGGCTCTCAAAGGCGCGCACGGAGATCACCTCCGTCCTCGCTGCGCACAAGATCGGAAGAGCACACGTCTGAACT
>ERZ1463038.727-NODE-727-length-11722-cov-22.983886_pt1 | contig 11722 bp, 12 predicted proteins | sample MGYA00564479_ERZ1463038 | MGnify/ENA primary metagenome ERZ1463038 (study PRJEB39244, sample SAMEA3635134) | Helicobacter pylori | study: EMG produced TPA metagenomics assembly of PRJEB11511 data set (Assembly of a 5300-year-old Helicobacter pylori... | reverse complement strand
ATCATCATCCTGGATTTTTCAGTAATCTCAGAAGCAGTTGGAGCCCGGAAAAGAATCGGTCTGATCGAGCTTGACCAGCCCGGGTCCCTTAGCCTATCACGGGGCTCGGATCGTCGATGTTTCGCTTCCGATAGCAGCTGAGTCGGTGACATCATCCGCCTTAACTCGCATCCTCCAGAGCCACGCTCGTCGCTAACCTCGGATGCTGCGTGCCCTCCTGCGTGTGCCTCGCTTGACTAAACTCGCAGCCTCACCGGATGCTGACTGTATGCGAATCGATCGGATGTCAGTTATTGCCTTGTTCGAGGAGCTATCGAAAGGCTCCCGCTGAAGTTCCGCCGATCCTGCAGTCAGCACCCCACGCTGGCAGGAGGCGAACCGCAGTTGTTCAACCATCGAAACGACGTCACCTTACAGGACAGAGTTACGATGTGAATTAGCACGCCTACTTCTCATGTCGGAGGGTGTGCTGACTAGCCTGATAAGTTGACACCCACAGCGGTGTGAAGCAGTGCAGGAGAAGGGCAAGCTGGCCTAGAAGTCTGGATGTGCACTGGCTTAGTCGACCACGCTATGGGTCCGCGATGCTGGTCAAGTGGACGCTGACCTGACATCTTTCCCCAGATCACTCTTCTGCCTCAACCTTAACTTTGCGCGCGCTATTACGATTCGTACTCTGTCGTCGGTAAGTTCTGCCGCCGCTTGACCGCTGTCAACCCAGACCACGCGCTGACCCCGCCCTCCTCAGCTTCACATTGACTCGCCGGGACACCGCTCTCCAAGTTCTTGACACCGCTCTTCAAGTATTCAATACTGCTCTGCGAGCCATAAACGACAGTGCACCCCATTGGCTTCCCCCCCCCCCCCCCCCCCCCCCGCGTTCCCGTGACACAGCGAACGGCTGGGGCTGAACGTGGGAGCTGCTTGGTGCAGCTGCCGCGGATCGGGACACTGCGCACCCCACCTTGAGGTTGATCCGTTCACCCCGACTTCTCTTGCTCCTCATCTCTCCTTTGCGCCATCAACCCACCCACGGGCTCACTACACACGGCAAGCGCCCCGCCGTATCGTATCAGAGATGAACGCCGCCTTCTCGGTCTCAGCAAGATCTCCCCGGCCTGCATTCGTGAGGAAGCACGCTTCACGACCCTCAATGACCCTCCGCAACATCCTCGAGATGGCAAGCGATGAAGTGTGAGTGTGGTCGTCCGAGGGTGCAGCGGTATTGGTAGTGGTGCTGATCGGTTCTCTCAACCTACAGAGACATGAAGACCGAGGTGGGAAGCTGGAGAAATGCCGAAGACGCTATCTTAGAGAGGCCGGCGCTTCTCCAGCCCGCTGTCTTTAAGTCGGGCCCCGGCAGTTCACACTCGTCGTCGGGAGGTAGTTCCTCCCCGAGCCTCATCTGTCAGCCTCTCCTTTTTACATGCTCAGATAACTGCCTATTAAGCTTCGCACATCATAGCAGACACAATTGAACCTCTTACACCGCCGTTCTCCCCGCCCCTCAAGCCGTTCACAATCCTGGACAACGGCGTTCCTCACTATCCAGCCGAGTCAAGCCTGCCGTGGTACCTCCCCACTTCCAGGCAGGTCTCGAAAACTCCACTGGAAGACTCGTCAGCCTATACGATTCTAAGCGGCTCACCTCGGCACCAGCGCGACTCGATTCCACCATCCCCCGTCAACAAGGCACTCCCTAGCTCGGAGATGGCACAGCCGGCAGCCTTTTTGGCCAGCCAGCAAGCTTCTACGAATGAGTACCATCAGGACCCTATATCTTTCGATGAGTCTGGGGTAGCTGCATGGTCGGGTGCCCGTCAAGGGAGGCGGGCGACGACCTCGGAGGAAGACATCGCGCGGGCGGCGAAGATCTGTCGGCGAGAAGAGAGGCGCCGAGAAAAGCAAGGAGGTCGGCTATCAGATGAGGAGCTTTACATAGCATGGTTCAGGTCGTTGCAGGGCGGGTTTCGTTGATGCGGTCGACGCAGAATTGCACACTTTGTGGCACTATGCTATGCGCACATGGTGGTTAAATCGAGCCGCTAATTACGCACCCTGCTGAAAGTTTCACAGCCCGCCCGCCAGACGACGTGTAGGTGATACCGATGTCGCCGGTCTGCCCGCCCAGAAGGGATCGCAACGGCCCCCGAGGATGGGCACTCACGATGCGGCAGTTGTGCTCGCTCCCCGTCCGCGCCACGCACAGATGATGCCCGATGATGTTCTGAGAAAGCCTCATAGGATTTTCGAAAAACCAAAACAGTTTCGTTTGGCCGATGGATGATCTCGAAGGAGGCAGGCGCGATATGAGCACGATGCGGGCTGCATCATGATAACTGGTGACTTTATAAGGTACACAAAGGCCTTCACCTGGCTCTTGACAGTATGTAAGAAGATTGACAGTCTCTCAATACATCCAAGCAAGATCCCCCAGCCAAACGCTCGACAGTATACTCGCCTCTCGCCACCTCGCGCGGGCATGTCGACGCCCTGTTGAAGCCATCTTGTTCGTTTGTGATAAAGTTGCCCACATCTCCGGCATAGACTTCGCCAGTCTCTCGAATGTCTTTCGAGCATCTGTCAGCGGGCTCTACGTGACGGTCGAGTCCCTTGCAACGCTCTTCCGAGCTTCTGTCGCACGCCGCTTGCAGGCCTTTAGAGCGCCGCTTGCCAACACGTTTTCAGAATTATCTGTCGAATGGACTCAAGATACCCGCCCAATCCCATCAAAGTGCTGGGACCCGCCAGCGACCACGTGACCCACACGCTTCGCAACCTCGTCGAGAGCGTAGAGAAGGTTGAGACAATCATTGTTGCAGACCACTACTGGACGTTTATGCATGGCCAGTACTCCCACAGGACCCCCGCAGCGTCCAGAGGTGGCCCGCAGGCGCAGAGCTGAGCTGGAGGCCTCCACGTGTCCCAGGGGTTTTAAGGTGGGTGAGCACGAGGGCGCGCCCAGCGAGAAGCGCTATATATTACCGCGGCTTAATGGGCACAGTCCGGATCCTGCGGGGGAGGCGAGGGTCAGCATGTGAACGATGGTCCAGCTGAGTGGAGGTGAATGCACTTGACAAGGACGAAGAGCATCGAGACGCACCATGCAAGAGGGACTTTGAAGACGTCGAAGGTGTAGAGAAACCCAAGTAGCATCTCCTAGCCACAACCGTCGTAGAGGTCGTCTGCTAGATGTAGGGTAAGGTCGCCTCATGGGTCTCGGGGAGGAAGATATGACAACAGAAATCTACTCGCGTATTACTTGACCTAAGCCTGGAGTTGGGTAAATTTACCAGACAGCCGGTGCTGTTGCCGCGACGAAATCAAAACAGATATGGCATCGTGTGATACGTAAGATGGAACATAAAGAAGACCCTACCGAGACAACCCTATCGACAGATTTGCGCAGCGCCGGCGTGAATATCGACCGACTATAGCACGACAGAGCATTTCATCGCGGATCGGGCTGACCACTCGAAGTCCTCTAACACAAGGATTCTGATCTGTGCAGTCCTTCCTTCCTTGCAACGCAAACCGGCTCCAAGACATATTTTAAGGTCTCTTGGTGAACTGGCCGCAAGACATCCTGTCTCCAGGATTTCAACCTACTTTGAATCGCAGCCTGGAGTCCGCCGGCAATTTGCGCACGTAACAACGCCGTGGATGGAGTTGGACAGCTGCTGGCGCGAACTCGTGATGACCTCGGATAAGCAGCAAGTGGGTACGCAGCCTTGAACTTTCTGCCATATGACAGGCGGGGAGTGGGAGCCGAAGCCTTGGCCAGCATCGAGTGGCGTCCGGATTCTTTTGCTGGTGACAAGTCACCACGTAATCGTCGCTCAGTCGATTGCTGTCACAGTCTCTGGAAGTTTATTCTTTCAAGGTCAGCACGTCATTCATTGACCTTCACCATTTGCAGATGCTCTGCACCATCTCAGACCGAAACCGCATGAATCTTCTCCGGTGTTTCGATCTGGAGATTGACACTGAGTTACAAAAGTGTGATGAGCAAACAGGTTATATATTATTAAGTAGTGAAGACCTTCCACTATAAGTGCTGGTGCCTGGTCTTAATACTGATCACTTAGCATACACTATAAGCACTCCGCCTGTTACGCACAGTCACACAGTCACACAACAAGACACTAAAGGAGTAGGTGGTCCCAGAAGCCGCAAATAAGAATGATGCTTGAACGTGATGACCTGGGCATGATCTTACCGACATTGTGTCTCCAGTTCAAAAGTCTGTTGATCGCCACGGACAACGGACGCCGGGCCTTAACATTGAAGTAAGCGCTGGGAAGTACTAATTATTGTTCGGGAGTGAATCGTGAGTTTTCGCTCACCACGGCTCAGATCAAGGAGATTGAGGGTTAAAAACCTCCTGATTGAAGACTAGCCTCAAAAACTACTTGAAACATATACTCAACGTTTCTAATTCAGACGTTGAATATTCGACCTCGCGTTCCTTGCGACGTCGTCGGCATAGATCCTCGAGTCTTCGGCGCGCCAAACAGTTTTGTGTTGCCCACCGTCATTGATCCGTCATTGAAGTGTAGCTTCTATAAGCTCTGACAATGAAATTACGGATCTGGAGGTTGACACACCAATGACTACGCTCGTGCACCGGAGGGAATGGCCGCGAGGGCCGTAGCGCCTAGTCCACCTTCGAGTCTCCGCTGTCCTTTGCGCACCATTCAGTAAGTCAAGGATGTCTTCGGAGTCGCCCCTGTTCATGCGAGTGGGATGCACTTTGACGCGCCCGTTCTCCTGTGGCGCCACCATTGTCCTCGGACTCGCCTGACTCAGCGCGTTCGCGGGCCTCGTCGTGTGGAACTTCCTCACGCAGGCGTAAGAGCTCCAGTTTGACTACTACTTGGGAGGCTTGTTGGTTGGTGGGCAATGTGATGGAGTACCTCTCTAATTCCTCTTAAGAGAGCTTTCATACCGACAGAGGCTGACTTTTAGGACACAAGCGGCCGAAGAAGCGGGCGGACGGCAGGCCTCTTGCAGGACGGCACCCCTTTCTACGTCCGCGGCAACATACCGTGCTGCGACCCAAGTCATCGGACTACCCGCTCTCTAAATGCCTTCTCTTCTCAGATCACTGTGATTATCTTCCGTCCAGCAACCTATCATGAGCGATATCCTCGAGTGAGGCCCCTGACCAGCAGTAAGACTCAGAGGGTAGCTTGGGTTCCAGGGGACCTCGTACTATAAACAGCTTTCAGGACGGCACCACCCCGATCACCGCAGTAGAACAGCTCCTCTATTGATTCATAGTATCTATGCTTCCGCAAGCTGATAGTAGTATACACGTAATCTCTGTATCTCGCTTTTAATCTGTCCTGGACGGGAAGTCTAGAAGAGAGGGCAAGTCCTGCAGAATAACTCCCGGAAGCGCCGGCCGCCGCGCGAGGTTCCCGATCCGCATTCGCATACCTTCCCGTAGTTACCACTGAGTATGTTTAAACTGGCTGGGTTGAATGGTGTGCCGCGTGGTCCGCTCTACCGAGGAGGGAATGTTCGGACCGCCAACTTGAAGATCTAAAGAAAGGTCATCAAGACCAAACGGGAGAGGGAGGACGAGGGCACGAGTCTTCAAAATTATGAGCAATTGCTCGCTAAGCTAGTGGCTCATCTGTAGTAAGGAACGGTAACAGCTACAGCTCATAAGGGGGTCCCTACTAAATTAAAGTCTCATCTTCACTGAAACCATCTTCACTGAATCATTCCAACTAAGACCCAGCTATCTCATCGGCGATCAGCTTTCAAGCGGAGAGATTGACGCGAGCGCGGACATTTGGTGGTACAATTTATGCGCACACTGGACAGCTGGCTAACTGGTGGGCTCGGAAAACTGGCACCGTGGACGCTCCTGCACATTGTGCGCATACAAATTGTGCGCATCGACGGGCGCCGCTGGGTGATCGAGGGCTTCCGGGACAAGGACTATCGATCCGGCGAACGTTCGAAGCTTGCTTGCCGATACTTGGGGCTCATTCGTCCGCTTTTCCGCCCGCGCAAATCGGCAACTTTTCCACCTCACCTCGCTCGCACCCGACCACGGCATCACGAGGCACTACGACTGTGAGGACAACCAGGATCCCGTCGAGGTCCCTTGCCTCCACTGCCAGCTCCTCGTCTACGCGAGGGAACATTTCCAGCGCGAGCCTGTGCTCAGCCCGGATGGTCCGTGCTTCGCCAGCGCTCCTCTTGTCTCCGATCGCTGACTTGCGGTCCTCACGCAGATAAGCCGAACGGATCCTCGCGATCGAGAACATCTTCGGCTACCAAGCCTGGCTCACCATCCGGAAGGCGGCCGACAACGCACCCGACGACGCCAAGCGGCTCTTCGTGCGCTGGGTGCGGGATGGACCGGTGGGAGTGCAACAGAGCGATTTTACAAGCAAGGGATTCAGCTCAGCGCTAGCTGCGTGCACCGCGGACGAGCACGAGGATACCTCAAGACGGTTATCTCGGGCGGCGAGGACCTGGCGAACGCGCCAATGGACGCCGACGCTGCGGACGAGCTCGCCGAGATGGGTGCGGGGTCTCGCTTTGCTGTTCACTACAGCCTGACGAACCTGGACGGGGTAGCTGCCCAACGTTCTTGGGCGAGCGTCCTCTTAGACGCATTGCTCGACCATGTCATGTACGTAGTCCCATATGTTCGTTTCCGAGACGGCGAGTTATGCGGCGGATGCTACAACCCGAATGTGTCCCCCCCCCCTGAATTGGACCAAGATGAGTTAGGTCTTCGTACCGCAGCGTAGTGGTAGAGGCGGCCATAAGCTTAAGACTCGAGACAGGAGGGACAGCGAACGAATGGGCCCGACAAAAGAATGACCGCAACCCATCAAAGGCCCGTCAGGAGCTGGAGGACGGCTCGACCCACACCTCGCCCGTGGGTCCCGCTGTTCATCCTGGTGCACCATCCTTCAGCTCTCGGGCGAGCTTTCCTCTCCCATTCCCGACTAGCTTGATTAGAAACAAAGGTAATGTGGCATCTTTGGCTCAAGGGAAGCGACACCAACTACCCGCTTTCACTGTCGTGCTTCTTCGTCACCTACGTTGTCCTGTCCATCCCGGAAACTCTCCTTGCGAAGGCCGAGCAGTCCTCAACCTCGATCGACGCTGGAGCGTTGAACAGGTCGATTGCTGCAACATGCCAGGCTGCCGCTCTAAACTCGGCCGGGCTTTACGTATCGAGGCTCTTCGTTGGAGTTGTGGAAGGTGAGTGATTCGAGCGACACCTTCATAGACACAAGCCTGAATCGGTACCCATTGCGCGCTTACTTCACCTACTGGTACCTGCCCACTGAGGTGGCAAAGCGAGTGGGTCTTGACATCTCGGCCGGATCCCTCAGCGGCGCGTAAGTAACCTTGACTGTTGGCCGTAGGCCGGACCACAGTTGTTCGCAGACTCTGATACTTCTAGTCGACCAGTTTCGGTGGCTTGATCTCGTAAGGGGTGTCTAGTATCAAGAAATCTGCTATCACCCAATGGATAATCCTGTTCCTCATTTTCCTCATTGCGGGAGGTAAAAGAGCTAATTCTACAAAGCAAAGCACCTGAAGCTGACGTCATCCCTTCGCATCCGCTGGCTTCAGTCCCCAGCTTCTTCCTTGCCCTCGTGGTTGTCTTCAAGCCGATCCACTGTTCCAAAGTTCATAGTTTGCTGTGGAGAGGGACATACCGGAATTGACTGGAAGGCTGTCAAGAGAGTTGTATGATGTTTGACTGTTGTGTGTGATTGACAATCTTCGTGTTGACTCAGTCGGAGGCTTCGTCCCCACCAGTGTGTACAAAGAAGCCGCTCTTCACAGAGGAATCAGGAGTAACAACCAATAAGGACTTGCAAGCTCTTACGAAGCTTGAGATCTCTGAGGTCTGGTTCTGCACCGTAGCGCGAGATGACTGGCTCACTCTAATTTTTAAGATGTTGCTGCCCTGCTTTTCATGCGTCTAACCATGTCGTACCCGGATCGCTACCAAATTCGAGGTCTCCCCGTCGCCTCCGTCTTTTGCATTGTAATCGTGGGTTGGATGATTCTCTTCGGCGTCGGCCCCGTCAACGCGTCCGCGATGGCGTTGCGCACCCGCTACTTTGGCGGTATTACCGTTGGGGTTAGCCCATTTAGAAAATATTGCTTGCGGGCGTCCTGGCTGACTACTCTCCTACAAACGGCTGGTTGCTGATTATCTTGGCAAACGGACTCATCGCAAAAGCAATCAGCAACCCGAGACTAGAAAATGCAAGTATGATCATTTTGCTGTCAGTCTTCTCTCCCTCGACATCCAGCACATGGTAGCTGAATAGGCTGATAGAGATGAGCACAGCGGAGCTGGTGGCAATCGATGACCGGCGTAGACTCGCTTTCGTTTCGACCAGATTTGCGTGCTAATCCCGAAGGGTACCATAAAGAGATCAATGAGATGCTTCGCACATCAATATGTGTAACTAATGTTGTGGCTGAGACTTTAAACTAGATACGCACGCGGTGGTACATTATTATCTTTATCTTGCGCTGTCTGCGCACTCGGGTATGTCCCTCGGAGACACGCCATATCCCCGGTACACCGAAACAATAGAGGACAGATATTGGTTCTCCCTCGGCTACTGAGGATGACCGCTCAACATTGATGCCTCTTTACGCGACCAGGCCCTTATGACGCTTTCGCAGCTCAGAGTCATACTTCTGGGCTTAACGCGAGCACTTCTAGTTCTGTACACAAAGGTGCTCTGCAAGACGGTCAACGTCCCTTTGTATTATCCATAGGTATTTGGCTGGGACATGGCTGGGACATGTCGAATGCCGTTCGTACTTTTAGCTGCATTGCGACTGCTCAGGACAAGGCGTGCCTGGGGCTTGGGAAACCCGATGTCCGTGAGATATCGTCTGGGCGGCCGGCGCCGGCGCCGGTCCCGCGCGCTCTTGCCGCATCGATCCACAGTTGGCAGCTTGCCGTGTCTACTCAAAAGGTCCTTGCGCCCTGCAGACTTAAAGATATTCGCTGCTCACGACCACGCCCATCGCCCGCTCCCACGCTCACGCGTGTGTCCTGGCCTACTGCGGGTCGCTGAACGCTGGTCTGCGTGCCTCGCTCGCACGCCTCGTCGCCCTCGTCCCCCACCTGATCCGACTCTCGCTCTGCCCTTGCTCACCGCTTACTCTCTTTGTGTGTCATTCCTTGTCGTGTATCCTCCATAGGCCCACAGACCTCCCGGCTCGCAATGTTGATCCCGAACCGTCACGTCGCACACCGTCCATACCCGAACATGTACCCGCAGCGAAGTTTTGCGCCATGCGCGCTGTGGCTGGCCTACCCAACATACAAACGACCCAATCTCGCCGCTCCCGCCCCACTCCGCTCTTACGCTCGCGTGTCGTCTCAGATGACATCGGCGCCGGCAGGACGGTTGCATGCCTCGCAGTTAATGGCGAGCCGCCCTCGTCCCGACGAAGCAGCATCTTCTTCAGGTAAGATACTGTGACTATCCCATACTTGCTCGCTGCGGCTGATTGGTAGTGTTGTTTGCGACACGGCTCAAACCTCCGCTGCGGCACCGTTAGTTCCTCTCATGAAATCGGAGGTCGTTAGTCACTGGCTTGTTGACACCTTATTTAATCCAGAGCATGTGCAGTCCGACGATACACTTATTCGAGGACGTCAACGCAAATCCGAGTGCCGTAGGAGCTGCGAGGTCGGTCATTCGTTCGGTCGCTGTACTGCCGCTGTCCGGAGCACCAGCGCTCAGATTGATTGTCCGACCTGCAAATGTGTCGCAGACGCGAAGTGAGCTATCGGGCCCGGCGTTGGAAGCACCGGACATGCGTACCTCTTTCGGATCGACATCCGTAGTACCTTTGACGCGGTCCGAGACCAATTTTGGCTGTCTCTTCAAGTTGGAGGTGTTGGCCGTGTCCACTCCCTGAGCCACTCGGTGACCGCAACCCGGACTAGAGGCTTGACTAGCTTGCGTCTTTGTGGTCTCAAGGAATGGAATCAAGCGTGTGCTTGCGTATTGACAGCGCACATGAGGGAACATACCGCACCGTACCTTAGCGTACCACCTTCAGAAACCGTATTCATCTCCTCTGTGATCAAATCTTAGCTGTGGCGTATCGCCATTCAGGGGACTCTCCCTCGGCACCTTACAGAACGCACAACCTCTGTAAAAAGACTTGAATCAGAGCTAAGGGCGGAATGGTATGTCGGGCCGACGCGAGGGCTGTTACTCGTTGGGTGACATAGGAAGATAAACCACTTGACTAATAAAGGCCGTGTCCCAATCCTTTAATATGACGTCTTAAACGCACTACTTCGTAATACTGCTGTACAGATCAAAAACAGAGGGGACCGGATTCTTCATCTAAAGACGGAACAACCGCACACTAAGGTGCAGCTATCCTCGCTGCAGACTCGACGAGCGCAACAGGTTTATTTGGACTTGATGGCGAAGAAGCTACCCCTTTCCTGACAGAGGATTGTTAAAATTGCTTGCGCTCTTGCCAGGACCCCTGTGCAGGTTGCGCCGGGCACCGGTGTGAGGAAAACAACCTAAGCACCTCTCTCCCGATCTCGGGTACAGCATCAGTCGGTGTAGTCCAGCCGCAAGGAGCTGCCTAACCCGCTGCAAGCTTCCCTATAGTGCACTGGATCTAATTCATCGTGCAGCAGGCTATTGTCGCTAGATACTTTCAACAGAACCTGAAGCCATGACAGTCAATATTGCCTGCCTAGATACACATCAACATTACTGGCCACTCCGACTCACGTTCCTGTGACCTTCCAGTCAGTAATCTATGATACACATCGTTTTTTGTCGGCACATCACTCAGAGTATAGCTACGCTTCTCCGGCACCGAGGAGCTCGATCTACATTGTAAACCGAGCGAGGCCCCGCTGTGGGCTGAGTATTCCCGATCCGCTGTAACCGCCGCGGCCGCCGGTTAAATCGCACTCGACATGTCGATGTTCGCTGTGGCGGGTGTGAATGTCCCGACGGTCGGCACGACGGGGGAGGGGCGCACTTCTTTCGTGATTGGCGCTGTCTCAACCACTCTCATGACAATCGACATTGGGTTATGGTACTTTCAAATCCAGAGCTGCACTTTTACACCATTCTAACGGTGTGGAGGAGGTCCTCACGTGCCGTGACGCTTCCACGGTCATCAGGCACTCGTCGTCCCCAGTGCAGCGGCAGAAGACGTATTGTGTGCATTTTCCGGGTATGTGTGCATGCGAAAGTTTATGCTCTAAGCGGAGAAAGGTTACTAAAGCAGGACAAAACTTGTACCTTTTCCAATTCAAATGATGTACACCTCAAGGAGCGCTGTAGTGGCCTGGCTCTGAGGGGGTACTCCCCATCACGGAGCAGAACCCGCGCTCAACGCTCGCTGGACAATGCCGAACCGCGAAGCTCCCCACCGCGGAGCTCCTCGGCGTGCAAGGCTCGAGCTCGGCTTAAATCTGCGAGTAGGCCGAGCCAAAATCCCGTTCATTTTGATTAATCGGCACAGGGTACGTTCTATAAAGTCCGCGACCAGCTCTGCGCGGGCGACGTGGTCAATACGAACTGGACTGTCGCGACGAGGAAGCCGGCGTCGTCGCGAGGATCGGGGGCGTCGTGCGCAAGGCCGTCGGCGAGAACACGTCCGAGGGCGCCGCCCTGCGCGTTAAGCGTCGTCAGCAGCTGGTCGAAAGCGTGCGTAA
>ERZ1463038.725-NODE-725-length-11743-cov-14.177361_pt1 | contig 11743 bp, 20 predicted proteins | sample MGYA00564479_ERZ1463038 | MGnify/ENA primary metagenome ERZ1463038 (study PRJEB39244, sample SAMEA3635134) | Helicobacter pylori | study: EMG produced TPA metagenomics assembly of PRJEB11511 data set (Assembly of a 5300-year-old Helicobacter pylori... | reverse complement strand
CTCTCTGTTCCCCTTGTCGAACGACATACAAAAAGCTCACCTCGTGGTCCTGTGCTCGCGGCACCTGAGTGGCTCCTGCTGTGGAAACCGAGTCCCTCGCGAGGCGGCGGTCCCGTGGAGGTCGAGCAGCGTCCTGCTGGATGTGGGCGTGGATCAAGCACTCGTTCCGCTTGACCTTCCAAGCGTGCGTGCGTCGAGGAGAATCAAGCACGTCTAACACGCGTCCGCCGTGGCGCAATTTGAAATCGAGAGGCCTCCTATTCTTCTCCAGCTTCCTTTCACTCGGAGCAAAGTCTCTGGCCACTCTGATTCGTAAACCCCGAGAGATGAGCTCACACTACTACCGAACTCTCTTGGTAGGAATATAGGAGTGTTTAACTGGATCGTAGGCGAGGCGAGCCTCCGAAGACGCGCAAACTGCGAAAGAGCGCACGACCAAGCTCGCTTCCACCAGGCCCACCAGGGTCGTGAATTAAAAGATCACTTCCAGAGCTGATACTGACAAAAATCTCCAGCACCCTCAGTCCGAGTCCGAGTCCGTGATCTCGATCACCTCGACGGCGCGTCCCTTCCCCTTGCCGCTGCCGCTCGCCTCGCCCTTCGTCTTCGGCTTCTTCGCCGGAAGAACTGAGAGAAGGTCAGGCTCCTCCTGAATTTCGAGCTTGACGCGCTTGATGACCGGGCCGGACGTTTTAGCGAGCAGGCGAGCAAGCTTCGCACGCTTCGCGTCGCGCTCCTCGATCTTGTTGATGGCGCGGTCCAGGTCCTCCACCTCGCGCTCGAGCTCGTCTTGGTCGAATTCGACCCCCTGGACGCTTTCATGAGGGGAAAGATCGCGCTCGGGCAGGACTGGCTTGACGTCGACGGGCGAAGGTGGCACGGGCCCGGCGTCGGGCCCAGCGTCGTCGTCGTCCGTGAGCTGTGAGGGGGCGGCGACTTCAACGCTGATCGAAGTGAGTTCCGGTTCTGAATAGATTTTTTAGCCCGGTGAACTACAGCAGCGAATCTTCTGCCTGACCTGGAGCCTTCGCGGCGAGAGCGGTCGACTTTCGGCCGGGTGCGACGACGCGTGAGTCCGCTGCGCCTTTGACGGCAGGCTTTCTGGAGGGTAAAGAGTTAGACTGAAGCTTTGATCGGTAAATTCTCGCTCCTAGCACCCTGCAGCACTGCCGGACTTGGGTTCTTCGTCCGCACCAGAGTCCCTCGCTGCCTCGGCTGCTGTGAACGCGGTCTCTTAGCAGAGTGATCGAATCGCCAGAGTATTCAGCTTACCATCTTCCAGATCGTACTTCAGCACGTTGTGCCACCTTGATGAGCAAGAAAGAAGATTGCGCCCGACGCGGTCCGAAATCGCCTTCCAAGACAGGCCTTCGCCTCGCGCGGCAGTGAGCAGAGCATCCTGCTCAGGTGTCCACTGAGACCAGGGTTGACGGTCCGTCGTATCTTGAGGAGAAAAGCTAAGCTTGTCTTTATCACCCTCAAAAAAATTGTGCGCACCCCCCCACTGGTTTTGGCGATCTTCCCCCACTGGCTCTGGCAAGCGTGCGCTGAACGCCCAAGGTTCCTTCTAATGACTCCCCACTTGACAGGGACCTCAAGCGCGCGGTATGAGCGTACTTGGACTTCGAGAATGCTCAAATCGCGCTCGGTCCACTTGCGGCGAGAGCCAACGCCGATGTCACCGGCGTTGTCGGAGTCGTCAGAGCCAGACTCGTCCTCGTACGTCGAGTCGATCTCTGAGGCTCACGGAAGTTTCAATTAAGTATCGAGGTTGCATGATCTCCGGTGGGAATCTCAACGCACCGGAACTGGCTCCGCGAGGAGGGTGGTGCTGGATGGCAGGTGCAGACGGCGGCGCGGGCATGGTGCTGACCGAAGTTTTCTTCGGCGTGTACTGAAGAGAGAAGGAGAGAAACTGCACTCATTTTTTGAGTCACGTCCACTGCACTCCAGCGTTTCAGACACGTTTGCAGCCGCGAGGTGTCCGCCGTTTGTTCGCGGACTCGCGGTCCAAGCGGTGACCAGCCACCGACTCTCACGGACATCTGCCAGCATATAGTTTAATCAAGATTAAGGTGGCGTCTTTCTGGCGGCAAGTCTCGGTGTGAACCAAAACACTTCATTCAAGCGCATCAAGCGCATTCTTGCAAGCAGTTGAGCCAAACACAAAAGTCCGATCACACCCTCAGTCCGAGTCAAGCTCAAGGACTTCGATCCCACTAGTCGTTTCCGAACTGCCGACTCGAGCCTTCTTCGTCGGCCGGTGCTCCTCCATCCGATCCTGACGAGGGCTCGCCGAAGGGCCGGCGCGGAGCCTCGCGAGCTTCGCGCGCTTCGCCTCGATCTTGTCCTGCAGGCTCTCACGGATCGCCTGCTCTAGTTTTGGATCCTCAAGCTCGAGCTCCTCGATCGTGAAGAGATTGTGAGGACGAGATGTAGGTGGAGGGGCGGGGCGCGGGGAGTCGGTCGGGGTGCGACGCAGTGGATGCGCCTGGGATGAAGGCCCAGGAGAGCCTACGAGGTCAGTCGAACTCAGTTCCAACTTCAATAGTAAAAACACGATGATATCAAGACGCACCTTGTCCTTGGAAGAGAGCGTCACCGCCCAGCCGGTCCTGGTGCGGCTCGGTGGCGACACGGACGGCTTGCGCACGTCTACCGGTATCTTGGAGCTTGAACGGGCCGGTGACCCTGACACAACAATAATACTTAGCCTTGGATTAATGCGTATATCAAGACTCGTACAGGTGCTCCAGACCTTCGTCCTATGATCGTAAGCCATCGAGTCAGCTCTGGAACCGACGGGCCGTGGAGGATCTCGCTAGCCGTACTTCTTCAGTATCATGATCGGCGCTTTCAAAGTCTTCCGCGCCTGTAACTTCACATGAATCTGAGAGTCATCTCATTCAGCGAACCAGTAGCCGCGGGATCCGAGACGCAACGCACCTCCCCGTTGCTCGTGCGCCCGGCCTCGAATCTTTCTCCAGCGGCTCCGGCACGACATCAACGTTCGAGCAGGAAAGTTTTCATGGGCGACGGCGCGAGTCAACGTTGTCGATTCGCGCTTGATGCGGAGGAGCAGGGCGTCCTCGTCTGGAGTCCACTTGATGTACGCCCGGCCTGGACGTCCGAGAGTCAGCGTCACCGAAATGTCTGAGAGTAGAATCACTGACTCTCGACAGCCTGGCTGGGCGTTACGAGCAGCGCAGGCGCTGGTCCTCGCGCCTTCGCGCTCCGCGACGGTGGGCTTCCCGCCTGGCTTCTGCCGTGCCACCGCCTACGACACGCCTCTCCAGTGCGTTGGACCGTACCTGATTGTAATTGTTTCGCGATCGACTCCCAGGGCAGCGAGCGACCGTGCGGCTTGTCGTACGCGCTCACCGCCACCGCGAGCTCGCGGTCTTCTTGCGAGGTCCAAGGGTGGCTAGTGTCTGCACATGAAACAGTCGGATCACGACTCACGACTCACTGTGCTGGCCGTGACCCCTCTTCTTGACCTGTTCGTCCCCATCGGATGAGTCGCTGTCCTCGACGAAGTCGGGATCTTGCATGTGAGCCAGAGTCCGAGCTTCGTAGGACACACCAGCTGTTAGCGCCAGAGATTCTGTAACGACTGGAGCTGACGCACCAGGCTTGTAACCTCTTTCGTCGGCAACCGCACCTTCCGCCTCCGAGTCTGACTCGGACAAATCGGACAGCTCGGGCGAGGGCTCGTAGGCTGGGTGCTCTGACATCGACTTGGGCGAGAGAGTAGCGACGGATTGAATGAGGTGTGGAGCAAGAACAAAAAACATGGGAAGCGCCGAGACAGGTTGTCCGTCCGCGCGTTCGCGAGCCGACATTGCACAAGGAGGCGGGCGGGTCAACGCGTGCATGGTCTGAGCGGCTGATCATCTTGCTGCATATAATGTGATATACTCAGCTTGAGCTCGTATAGTAGTGAGTAGCTCACCTGCGCGTTCTGTGTAAGATCACTCGTGCGGAACTCCTGCGGTGCCCATCAAGCGCGCAAGGAGTCGGAACGCTCAAAGTCACGACAACCCAGATTACAGACTCGTACAAATCAAATCCCGTCTTCGATCGCTTGCATGTACCTGCAGCACAAGAGTCAGCTCCGATCAAAGTGTCTCGAGCCGTCTCGCGACGAGAACCGAATTGTAGCTGCGGTTCGCCCAGGGGCGCCAAAAGCCCAAATCCAGGAAAGAGAGCTCACTTATGCGGAAGGTGCGACGACAGCATCTGCGAGGTGAACAGCATCTGCTTGAACACGACCTCGACGCGGCCCTTGACCTGCTCGGCGTCGCGCACGTCAGCTTCGTCATGCTCAACTTGTGGGTCAAAGAGACGCACTCTGAACAACCGCGGTACGGTATTCGCTCCTGGAGCGTCATCGGGCAGTGCGAGATCGCCAGGCTGGACGAGCCACAAGACGTCTCCTGGCGGGAACAGGACCGCGTACTCCATGTTGGCCTCGAGCGTCGTGCGCAGGGCCGTAAACTGTAGAACCAGCCGCCAATCAGCGTTCGACCCAGAGCCAACAATAGAGGAATCAGACGAACCCACGCCTCCTCGGCGCTCTTCAGCTCCGCGTCGCCGTCCAGCCGCCCGTTCCGGTACGCGAGCAGGCGCGAAAGGATATTGTTGCAGCTCTCCTCGGGGTTGTCGTTGGCGTAGCAGAGCCACGCAGCCGCAGACCGGATGTCCTGGTTCCGCGCGGTTCAGTCAGCAGAGCGTTTCGAACGACGCGGTAGGGCACGCACGCGGATGTGGCCGAGGGAGAAGCGCGCAACAGCGTCCGAGGAGAAGACGAACGAGTGGACCAAGTTCTTGCTGTGACAATAGGAAACCTTTGCGTCAGCCCCTGCAGAGACTCCTGCGAGGAGGGCGACGCACCAGAGTTTCGAGAGGCGAAGGTCGGTCGTGCACGGCGGAGCGAAGCCGTACACCTTGACCTCTCTCCCCGCAGGAAGTCCACTCTTGCTGCTCGTCCGACATGAACCAGGGTTAGCCCACATGATGCCCAGGAGTGCCGCGACGCCCGCTCCGAGCGAGTGACCCGTCAAGCACAGCTCTGCGCTCCAGCCCATCAGCTCCATTCCAGCTACATCTCCAAACGGAAGGGCGCACCATAGTCCTCGTGCGCTTCGAGCGCCCGCGCGATCGCAGCCGTCACCGGCCCGTCCGCGCCGCCCATCGCGAGCGCGACCTCCATCATCCCGCCGTGCACCTCGTACGTGCCCGCCGCGCCCTCGTCGGCCTCGTCCCAGAAGTCTGAAGAGTGGAACGAGGAGGCTTCGCAGGCGAGGTCGGTTGCGACGTCGTCGATGCTCATCGTTCCGCGGAGGATGAGGAGTACTTGGCGGTTTGGGTGGTCGGTCTGCGTGAGGCGGGTTAGTAAGGAGGATAAAGTAGCTGGATGAGACTCACGACGACGAAGAACCGCGGTGGCCTGCGTCCTTTCTTCGTCGTCGGGGTCGGGATCGGGTCGACTGGTTGCGGGTCGACGATGGACGAGCCCGGGTCGAGGTCGCCGAGCGACTCGAGGACCGTCGTATCACTGCCCCAATCCTTCATCAGCACCAAACTCCTGGATGAGGACCAGAGAAGACGACTCGCTGCGACCCGCTGAGCAGCCCCCAAAGACTCGGCTTCGCAGCGACGTCGGGCACGACCTCCGCCCAGCCCGCCTCGAGCTGGCCCATCTCCGTCTCGAGGTCGGTTTCTGTTTCGGAATCGGCCGTGGTGCAAGTGGTGGAGCGGTGCCCGAAGGCGTGCGCGAGGGCCGACTCGTCGAGTGCTCGAGCTTGCGACGTCAGCGCCGCGGTGGTGAGCGGCGTGCTGGGGCTGGTGGTGCTGGTCGGCGGTGTCGTAGAGGGTAGTTTGACGCCTTGAAACGCACACGTTTCGTTAGCAAGACGAGTACAGGACAGGGGGCGTGACGAACCGAAGAAGATCATGCCCATTCCGCCTGCGAAACGAGCTCGGTCAGCTCCCAGTCGCGTAGAACCAAGCGTTCGGGAGCTCACCATAGCTTCCCAGACACAGCCTCGACAGTCTCCGCAGCGTGATCCGCGTGCGCTCTTCCTCCGTCTCGAGTTCGCGGCCAGCGACCTCGGCTCCCGAAACGGACGCCTCGATAACTTCCTCGCCGCCCTCGAGGATCTGCTCCTCGGTAACCTCGAACACGACATCCGCGTCCTCGGCCTCCGATCCAGCGCTCTTACGGCGGCCCCAGCTCTTGAGGTCCAGCTCCTCGAGCTCGGGTGCCAGTCGTGCGCCGTCGAGGAAGCCCGTCGCGCTCTGCAACGCGCCCCACGTCGCTGCAGCCTTGACAATCTGGTACAGTTGATCTGCAATCAGCGCCAAGTCGGGGGCCTTGAAACTCAAGCCGCGCGCACCTGGATCATGCTCCAGCGACTGAGCCCGCCCTCCGCAAACGGGTCCGTCGGCAAGCTCTCGCCATGTTCCCTCTCGACGAGCTTCAGGAACGTACTCAGCGCTCTGAGCGCCTCGTCGTTCCCGTAGTAGGTCTCGAGGTACGCGACCGTCGAGCTCGCCGTGCCCAAGCTCGCCTTGGTGATCTCGCTCCCGACCGCGATCCCAAACAGCGCGGCCATCTCGGCGCCATTCAGCGCGCCGTGGATCGAGGCCACGACTGGGCCGGTACCGAGCGTCGGGGAGAGGCCGAGCGAATGGTCGATGATCGACCCGAGTGGGGTGAGCACCGGCCCGAGGAAGGTGCGCGCGAGCGCGAACCCGAGCTGGGTCGACGTGCGCGCGATCGAGAAGCCGGCCGAAGTTACCGAGTGCGCCAGCAGGAGCGAGAGCCGCGTCGAGGAGAGCGCGGTTGATGTTGGGGATTGCGCCCATGCTGGCAGCGGCGGTGGGCGCAGCGAGGACAGAAAGGCGGGGCTGGCGATGGTCGAAGTGGTGCGTTCGAGTGGCGCGGATGTCATCGCGAGTCGTGTTGTCGGGCTGGGCGGAGCTTGGGGAGTTGGTGAAGTGCGCGCGGGTAAGTTGCAGTTGGGACGGCCGGTGGTGAAAGAGCGCCAGGCTCGGGAACTCAACGGGCGTGCAGATCCCTCAGGATAGAGCTCGCCACGTATTGAGAGGTGTCGAGATGGCCCCGACGACCGCGAAGGAGAGCAGGATGACTCGCGCGTGCGAACTGCTTCGCTGCTCGGGCCGGAACGCCGGCGACGACCCCTGGTGGCGCACCTTCTTTCTTTCTTCGTGGGCTCAGCCCTGATAGATCGTAAACTTCTACTGACTTCGTGCACAGAGATGATATGGTCGAATTCCATCACTCCAGAACTAAGAAGCGCGACGCAGTTCCGAGTCGCGGAGTGTGAGGGCAGCGCGCGAGACGCGCCCTCCCAAGTAGTGCACCTCGGAACAACTGAACGAGTTTCAGTTGTGCATGCTTTTTGTTGGCATAGCCGTAACGTGTTGAGTCCGAGGCAATACGCTTACATCGGAGCAGTCATTGCTCCAGTCAAGTGTGCACAAATTCTAGACTTGGTTCTCACCCACCCGCCTTCAACGGATCCCTGGCGCTCCAAAGCAAGATAACTCTCGCCGCATCAGCGGTGGAGAGGTCAGCTCAGAAAATCTGAGGTCACGACGGCTTCAGGACACCGACGGCGAAAGCGTGGGCGCCGGGTTCTGCCGCACTTGCCAAGCACAACGACGGCGTGTATCTGCGTGTATCACCAGTCTGTAACCCCATTATCGGCACGACTCGGCCGACAATCGTGCCGTTACTGGTCGACGACCCTGCCGCAATCCGCCGCGGCGCCGTCCTCTCCCGGCCGGCCGGCTTGGCCCCCCCTTGGCCATCTACTGATCCCAAGTTTTCCATCATCTCCCTTATCTGATCCACTACCATCTTCACCACCGCGATGAAGGAGGACACCCCCATCGCGACTCTGGACCACCGCGATGCGGTCAAGCGCGATGTCGAGTCGGATCTCGACCTCAAGGAGAAATCACCCTCGGGGTCCGTCGCAGAGGAGCTGGAGGCACTCGTGATCCCGTGGCACTTCAAGTGGTTCGCATTGCTGCTCACTTGCCTGCTTCCGCTCGGGCAAAATTGTGTGTGCTGCCCCATGCTGAAGGTCTGCAGCGCGGCGCGGGACTGACGCTCCACCTAAGGGACCGACGCTGCCATGGGTCCGCTGAAGAACACGTTGCGTACGGAGCTGGGTATGCCTTATGACTTATGACTGAGTTTCTGAAGTGGACTCCGCTGAGATCTAGATTTGGTCAGGGATCACCAAGTGAGGGCTTGCGTCAGAAGCAAGCCCGCTCTTCATCACTGACTAGTTCACTCGAAGCACGCAATATGGAGTGATAGACAGTGCGGTGAGAGCGACCCAAATGACCTCCGTCTATGCAACCAACTGACAGCTACCCTTCTAGGGAAGCATCACCAACTCCATCTGGCCGCTGGTTGGTGAGCGCTCGTTGCTTTTAGAAGGGCTGAAGCTCAAGGAATACTTACTGGTATCCCTCGTATTATGTAGGAGGCATCTGCCTTGACTGGTGAGGCGAGCGCCGTCACATGTCCCGCACTTTCCAACCTGGAGCCGTATTCGAATGACTAACGTTAACGCACAGATCTCCTCCCTTGCTGGAGTGATCAACGCGTTTCCGTTCCAGATAACAATGCCTCTACTCCTACGTGATCAGACGAAAGTGAGAGCAGCTCTCTTTCAGCTTTGATGCGCTCGCGACGCTGACACTCTGAGTGGCGCAGATCGGTACCGCGTGCGTTTCTGCCCATACCCCAGTGTCCAGCCTGCGATAGCTTGTACGTATTACTGATCATATTTCCTCCCCAGGTTCGGAGTCTGGCGTTGCTTGCAAGCATTTCCGTTCTAGTGTCATCGACACACAATCTGACCCCCGGCACCATCACACAGTAACAACAGCGGCTCGACCATCATGTCCATCGTAGTATGTCCTAGGCTCAACAACTCAAGAAGTGAATCTCACATACCATTCAACTTTAGTACGGCATCGTTCAAGACAAGACTGCCGACATGGCGTGTGAGTCCGCAGCGCAAGCTACTTACAAACCGGACTGAACATTGCTTGACCAGACACAAATGTTCTACTCATCGGTATCGCATTTAAAGTGCTTGCCTTCTTCCTTGGACTGGGCTACATCTTTGTTGACGTCCGCTACCTGGGCCGGGGCATGTCTATGGGAGAGAGGGAGCGTGTGGCGTTGGAAGCGGAGATTACCGAGCTGGACTGTAAGAGCCGCCTGATCTCACGGTACTTCATATCCTCTGACACTTTCAATCTTTGCAGCAAACCCCTTGACTCGGAGGACCGTCAAGAAGTCAGTGACTTGGACGCGGCTTGCGCTTCTTGCAGGCATGGTCATGTCTGCCTGGGTGAGACTCTTTAAGAAGATCGACTGAGGGTACCCAGGTCAAGTCTTACGCTCTCTGTGACAGGCGGTCTTCATCAAATATGTGCTGTAGCTCGTGAGATAGGGGTTAGCGCCACTTTTCGCGCATAAGGCAAAGCAAAGAAGAGGTGTTGTACAAGTTCAAGAGGCACATCTCCCTTTACATGCATTCGCGTACAACATCGGTACTTTATTTAGCTGCCTGCAGCCGTGAGTGTCGTGCCTGGCTTGAAGCGCGAGGGTTGGACTGGTTGATGGTTGAAGCCTTGAGGTCCGGAAGCCTCATCAACTTCTGCATCCAATATGGTTTCACTTCATGTCCATGTGCCCAGACATTCAGTACCTGCCACTGATGTGGCGCGATCTGAGCACCCTGCAAGTGCTTACGCGAGACGCCACCACACGGAGTGGTTCACCTCAGCAGCTAAACAAATGCACAGCTCCCTCCAGTGACTTGCGGCTGTAGTTGAGAGGCTTCAATCACACTTGGCTCGTACCGGAGGATCTCGCCGTCGCGAACTAGGCCGTGCAGGAGGATCAGTGTTAACCGGGCGAACAGCCCGCGGACGACCAGGGCCTCAAGGTAGATCGTCTCAAGATTTGGGTGGGTCGAGGGCGGGAGGATGGGGAGCGCCGCGATGAGGTTGTTGTTGGCCTGAGAGACACAGCAGGTGATGTCAGAATCAAGTCGCCAGTCAGTTGTCCGAGTGCGTACCCAGATCTCATCAAGCTTTGTCAAAGTCGCGAGCTCCTCGGCGGGCAGCGCCTCGATTTGATTGTTGGCGACGTCGAGCGTCGTCAGGTTGATCTGGGAGCCAGAGGATGAGGATGAGGACAAGAGCCGCACATTTCAGATTGAGTAGGTAGGCCTACATTATGAGTGAGCCCCTCCACCTTGGTGAGGCCGTTGTGCAACAAGTACAGCTCCTCGAGGTTGACCAGGGAGTCCAAGCCCTCAATCTTGGTGACGCGGTTGCCTAGTGGGATGAGATGAGCCACTGGTATTTGATCTATCAGTAAAAAGTGCGTACTCTGGATACTGAGCCTTTTCAAGTTGACGAGACCGTCCAGTCCCTGCGCGTAGCTTCTCAGCATTTTCGCTGGACAGAAGTCAGAGTCGCTTACCTCAATCTTGGTGATCTTGTTCTTCCCTAGGAACAAAGACCTTAAGTTTGGCGAGATAGGAAGGTTCTCGATTGTCTGCGGCGAGACACAACCGGTCAGCATCTTCGGTGGCGTCGACTCGCGGAGGACCGTACGCGGATCCTGTTCCCACCAAACTCGATGTAGACAAGACCAGTCCGGTGCCGCACACCTTCAATCTTGCTGAGCTTGTTCTGGATGAGGTAGAGGTGGTCGAGAAGCGGGTAGGCGTAGGGAGAGTCGGGCGAGTCGTTGTTGAACGGCGCGACGGAGCGAAGGAGGTTGAAGGAGAGGTCAAGCGAGCTTTACAGACTCGTAAGTATTCCTGTTCTACGTACACAACTCGAGCGACGAGACTCACGTGAGAGACGGCAGGTGCTCCAGCCCGTCAACGCGCTTGATGCGATTGTCGTACAGGTCCAGCAGCTCGAGCTTCGCCAGCCCCCGAAGAGGCCACACAACCTCCTGACCGTCTCCGTTTGCCATGTACTCGAACTCGTCCTCTTTCTTCTTCGCGTCCTCGTCGTCGTGAGAGTCCTCGTCCGCCGGATCGACCTCGGCGCCGTTGGCCGTCACCACGCCCACCGAATGGACTTCGTGCTCCTCTACGGGCGGATGAGGTTTGTAGGAGAGGGTCGACAGAAGGTTTTGACGCAGGGAGATGGTCTGCGGAGGCGTCCAAGAGTCAGCTCACCTTGCCGCGCTCTCTGCTAAGCACCAGCATGCACCTCCACGTTTCGAAATCGCTCGATACCAACCCCTCGAAGCGTCCTGATCCTCGCATGGGTCAACTCGAGGTCCATCGCGTCGTCCTCGAGCCCGGCGAGCAGCTGCGCGTTGTTCTGCATCTCCTGGTGCGGCGTGACCTCCTCGTTGAGCCCTGATCCACCGTCATCCGGTTCTCCGCCTAGCGGAGGACCCATGACCAGCTGTGCTCGCCGTGTTGGCGGCGCCTCGCCATTCGTGCTTGGTGCCTCGGCGTTGTCGGCGGCTGCCGGGGAAGCCGGCTCTGGGCTTGGGCTGAGCTCGGTGGGTAGGCTGAAGTCGGTAGGCTGTAGGTGTCCGCTCATCGTGCCGTGTGGTGCGCTGCAAGCCAACCACAACTCCTTCCACCAAACTGTAAACCCGCAGCACTGCAACTTAGCCGGAGTTTCGAGTTTCGGAAGAGAGGGCTCGTGA
>ERZ1463038.724-NODE-724-length-11756-cov-13.191009_pt1 | contig 11756 bp, 18 predicted proteins | sample MGYA00564479_ERZ1463038 | MGnify/ENA primary metagenome ERZ1463038 (study PRJEB39244, sample SAMEA3635134) | Helicobacter pylori | study: EMG produced TPA metagenomics assembly of PRJEB11511 data set (Assembly of a 5300-year-old Helicobacter pylori... | reverse complement strand
ACGAGATCTAACGGGTGACTGGAGTTCAGACGTGTGCTCTTCCGATCTCGATCCCATTCGGGTCCGGCTCGACCGGCTGGGAGCCGAGCGTAGATCATGCGCTGCGCGATGGACGCGCTGCTCACTCCATCACATCGCCCACCCCTGATCCACCGCACGACGAGCTGGGATGGCGAGACACTCGTTCTCTGGCCGCCCGACCTCGCCGTTGCTCAGCCGAGGCAGCGGGTCCGCGCACACCGGTTCGCCGTTGCTTCCTACGACAGCACGCGCGCTCTCCATCCGCGCCCCCGCCCACATCCCGCCAGCCCCAGGCTCACCGTACTCGACCTCACGGTTCCGGCCACGAGGTCGGCGCTCGCTCCTGATCGCCCTGTCGCTCGCCGTCGGCTTCTGGCTCTGGCGAAAGTCTGGCGCATGGGGCAAGCCCGACGGCCTGTCCGCGGAAGAGCAGGAGCGGTGCCGCCTGTTCCCGTGGATGGCCAAGTGCATCGGTGGCGAGTGGGGCAACCACGATCCGTTCGAGTTTCTGCACTTCGAGAAGGAGGGCGGGCACATGTTCTACCCCGCCCACTCCGCGTCCGAGGAGGAGACCGCCGTGCCGCCAAACCAGCCGCATCCAATCCATCTGTTGATATCGGACGCGAAACGCGACTGGTCGAAGAAGATTGCGCGCCAGAGCAAGACGCTGCGCGAGGCCGCCGACGAGTACGAGCGCCGACACTCGATGCGACCGCCAAAGGGCTTTGGCGCCTGGTTCAGTTTCGCACAAGCGAACAACTTTCTCCTTCCCGACGAGTGAGCCCTCCTGTGCTTCGTCAGGCGTTTCCCGCGCGGTCCTTGCTGACCGCGCCCGCGCAGGTTCGACTCGCTTCACCGCCGCATTCTGCCCTACCTCGCCCTCCCGCCCAAAGTCCTTCGCGAACGATCAGAAAAGCTCCAGCACGACACCGAGTTCTGGCTGAACGACAAGACGTTCACAATCCAGGTCCGGAAGGGGCGGACTGGGGTCCCGGCGATGAAGGCTGTCGGCCCAATGTCGTCCCCGGGAAACAATGGGCGGGCGAACCAGATGATGTATCTGCTCGAGGGGATCGCAGATCAGCTCCCCGAGATGAACATCACGTTTACGGTACGCGCTTTCTCGGGCGGCCTGGGGACACAGTGCGCGGACGGCGCCGCGGAGCTGATGCGACCTCTTCGTATACCCGCAGGGCCACGACAACCCGTGGATTGGGCTCTCGGGAGAAGCGAGGGCGATGATGATCAAGGCTGCCGAGTCAGGAGAATGTGGGTCTTTGTCTTCTGTCGAGGGACCAGCGACGTCGCAGGACCCTTCAGGTCGCAGGGCAACCGAAGCTGACGCACCATCGCGAGAACAGACATTGACGAAAAGTACCACGAGGACTACCAAGACAACTGGGATCTGGATGGATGGGCATCCATCTGCCCTCCCGGGTCCCCGCTTCGCCTCGCGAAGCACTTCGAGGAGCGCCAAGAAGCATGGGTCGCACCGCGCCCGAGCTTCATTTACGACCATATCGCGGCGATGGACTTCTGCCAGCACCCGAATCGACAGCCCCTGCATGGCTTCACGGCATGGTGCGTCCCGGTCTCGAGTTTTGCGGAGCGCCACACGCGCTCAAACCCCCTTTTCTGAACAGGCCTGGGCCGCGACCCGGTCTCCTCTTCCCAATCTTCTCCTTCACTGGTACCAGCGTCCACGCGGATTTCCTCGCTCCGCCAATAGACCAGTATGATTCTCCAGTCGGGAACGATCCGTGCGTTGCGTTGCGCCCAACGAGTCCGCCGTCCTCGCACCGCGCTGACCGCACCTTTCGCAGGGACTGGGAGGACAAGGAGTTTGAGAAGATCATGTGGCGCGGGTCTACCACTGGCGCAGACCTCAACATTCCGCACATGCGCCGATGGAGTCAGCGCCCGCGGCTCCTCTCTCGTGCGTGCCTCCCGTCGCGGCTTCCTCAGCGCCAAGCGCGTTTCTCGGAGCAGCTCGCTGACCATTCAGCGTCATCCCAGTCTCGAAACAACCGGGTACTGTCACGCTGCCCTACGCTCCAAACGACACCCCGGGCCTCCTCGGCCCCTCGGAGCTCTTCAGCGCACCAGCGCACGTCCTCGCGTACAACTACCTGGATTTCAAGGCAAGCTTACACGGCTCTCCCGACGATTGAAATCTGACTGTTTTAAGCCTGCAGTTTCTCGGCCAACCGGCCCAGTGCGGCGACCCAGTCGCGTGTAATGAGTTCCGGAAGCAGTTTTCTTGGGACGAGTGGAAGTCGCAGGACGAGCAAAACAAGTACAAGTGCGTCCACTCGCCCATCAAGCTTCTCGAGGATCAGCACTGATGCGCACCTCGTAGGTACCAAATCGACATCGACGGGAACGGCTGGAGCGGCCGGTTTCATCGGCTTTTGAGCAGCAAGACGATGACGATGAAGTCGACCATCTTCCCAGAATGGTACACGGACCACATCCAGCCCTGGCTCCAGTCCGTGACTTTCGTTCCTTCCGCGATAAAAGGGCACTGAAGCCCAACTCCCAGCTACGTTCCCGTGGCGACGGATTACACAGACTTATTTCCCATTATGGCGTTCTTCCGCGGAGGGCGGGACGGCGCAGGGGCGCACGACGACCTCGCCAAGGAGATCGGGCTCGCGGGCAAGCACTGGGCCGCGAACCACTGGCGCGAGGTGGACATGCAGGTGAGCAACTTCCCGTTCTCACTTGTTTCATGGGTTCTGACAATAGCGTTCACAGGTCTACTTCTACTACTTGCTCATCGAGGTACGTCGTGTCTCTCGGACCTCCGGCGGCTCGCGAGCAGAGGAGCCCAAGCTGACGTTGCGTCGCAGTACGACCGCATTATGAACCGCGACGACAACGATCCAAAAAGCATGGATATGTGAGGGTGGTCGTGGATCACGCCCGGGGATGGCCAAAGCACGTCGGAATTGGGCTCAATGCATCACCTGTTGTAGCATACGCTGAAGAAGTTTGGACGTGACGCTGGACGGACTCGGTGAAGGAACTTCTCGGAGGTGAAGCATTCGTCCGAAGCTGGAGATGCGCTGGGTCGCAAACGCGGCGCCTCGCAGCCTGAGCGACGCCGCGGAGGCCGCGCGAAGTCGCAGGGACAGCACTCTGATGCCTCCACTGACCCCACTCTGCCGACTAACACCACATGCACTCCCCAGCACGCAGAGCGCTCTTCACCGCGACTGACTCGCCCGCTCCCACATTCGCATAACTCTCTCCGGGCACCGGTCCGCAGGTTCTGAAGATCCACCGATTACAACCCCGTTTCACCGAGGCAGTAGCCTAGAGTCAATCTACTTGGCGTAGGTCCAGGTCTGCTTGAGGACTGCGAGTAGGGGGAACGAGGTCAGCTGCGAGGCCCTGTGGAACCGCACTGGTCCGAAGCGACGCACGACCATCGGCAGTTGCGAGCCTGCACAACCAGAAGCAAAGTCAGTACACGGCAGGGAGACCACCGGTAGAAGAGGCGCACCTGTTGAGCGAGTCGTCCGAGTCGCCGGTCTGGCGGACTCCACCGTGGAACGCGTAGGTGACGTTGGTGCCGGTGAGCTTGCCCTCCTCGTCAACCTCTCCGACGTTGATCTGGACCGAAGCGTGGTCCTTGGCCGTGATGAGGCGGTTGGTCGCCGAGCACTTGCGCGGGACGTAAAGGTCGACAACTTGGCCCTGCGAGGTCGCGGACAACACGTTAGCTTCGCCGTCCTCGTGCGTTCTCCAGTACTGTCGCATCTCCATCCACCAACGACTCTGGCACGGTTGGCTGAGGCCCTCGTGCCCAGCCCAGGCGCTTCATTCGCTCAGCCCCCGCGCGGCCGCTCCTCGTGTCGATGGAACGGCGCCTTACCTGGTCGTTCTGCATGTTGACGGATGAAGTCTGTAGGTGAAGGGGCATAGGTTCAGCGTTCCGCCTTCGTACACAGACTTGCCGTGCGCTGTCTCCTCGCACGCGTGCGCACTCTCCCGCGTGCTCTCCTGCCCACCCCCAGGCTCCAATTTTCCCGATTCCTTCGCCCTGCCCTCGAGCGATTCCATGGCTCGCCTCCACGCCCGCGGCCCTCGCGCGTGCGCCAGGCGGGTGGGCGTGCAAAATCTTTCGAAGGCGTGCGTGCTCGGCGCGCGTGGTCCGTTTCGCGCGAGAGTCGGCTTGTTGCGGAGGTGGTTCCGGGGCGAGCTCGTTCGGACGGCGGTACTCACGTTTGGAGGGAGGGATCGGTTGACTTGCGCGGGTAGGGCGGGCGGATCGTCGAGATGGTTGGACGGTGGTCCAGGAAAAAAGAGTGGTCAACAAGTTGCCGATCAGTTTCGCGCCAACGAGCTTCAACTTTCGCCCCGCTTGTGGAGCTGCTGATCCCGCCCCCCGTGCCCGTCAACGACAACCTCAGGCAGCTGCTTCGGACGCGTACGATGGATCTGGTCGTCGATCTGACGGGAGACCTCGAAAGCGACGACGACGAGCAGGCGATCGAGACGATCCAGATTGAGGACTCGCCGCAGGCCGGCTCGAGCGACCAGTCAGGCTCGGACAGCTCGGACGACGACGCGGACGACGACGACGACGACGATCGCTCGCGGAGACCACGCAACGGCGCGTCGGGTGGCGTGCCGCACGCGCGCAACGGCAGCGGCGCGCTCGCGAACGGCAGTGGCGGCGAGGGCACCCCAGGCGCGCGGGACCCGACACTCTCGAGGCTCAACTCGCCCTCGAGAGCCAACTCGCCCGCAGCGGCCCTCGGGGCGAGCTCGTCGGCTTACCTCGCCGCCGTCGCAGCTCGACGCGCGCTCTTCCTGCCGCCGGCGTTCACGACCCCGCCCCGCTCGTACTCGATCGAGCCAATCGCCACAATCCCGCATGCGACGCACATCCACGCCGTCGCTCTGCCACCCTGCTCGTCGAGCATCTACACCGGCGGCGCGGACGGCTTCATCCGCCGGTACGGCCTGCACTCAATGCTCAACGGCACAGGCATCGACAACCCGCGCTTTAACAACCTCACGATGAAATCTGGACTGCACGGCCCGCCAGCTGGCGTCGAGGGCGCGCGCTACCCGGTCCTGCTCGGGTACTGGGAGAACGACGAGCCAGGTCCGTGGATGGACGACCTCGGCGCGACGCACGCTGGCGAGCCAGAGGGCTCGAAGCTTAAGTGGGGTCCCAAAATGCCGACTCCGACTGGCCAATGTCCCGTGTACAGCCTAGCGGTGCAGCAGGAGGAGTTGTGGGGGCTCAGCGGATCAACAGTGCGCTTTCCGTCGCCTGAGGGGGGTTGTCGAAGCGCACGAGCTGAACGGTCTTCTGGGCAAATCAGCACGGCTCAATCAACCTCTGGACGATTCGTCACGACGAGGGGCAGGTGCGCCACGTCTTTCGGTCGGGCGTCGCGCCGACCATGGGCCACCGCCCGGCGACGCCCGTCTCCGTCCTCACACTCTGCAGCGACGAGGCGTCGTTCCTCAGCGGCGGCTGGGACAGCCAGATCTTCGTACGCTTCTATTCTTGCAAGCCTGCCTTTATCAGCTCAAACCAAACATTGGCTTTCGCAGCAATGGGACCTCAACACAGGGTCCGCCGTGCGCGACTTCGTCGGCCACGCCAGTCAACTCTCCTCGATCGCCTTCCGGCCCATCTCCGCTCCTGCCCCATCCGTCTTCCAAGCACCTCTCAATGTCAACGAGGACTCGGACATGGCCGAGCCGTCCGAAGGGCCCGTTCACGTCGATGAGCTCGCGGCCGAGCCGCCACTCGCGTCCGCGCCCGGCCCGCCGAACGGCAACGCGCCCGCTGCCGGCTCGCCCGCCTCGTCTGCTTCGTCCGGGACCGGCGTCGCAGCTTCTCTCGTCCATCTCCCAGCCGCGCTGACCGAGGACGCGCAGGGGAGCGAGCTCGACGCGGACGGCGATGTCGATGCGGATGGCGATGTCGACGACGACGACGCGACGAACCCGTTCGCGCTTCCCGCGAACCTCGCCACCCCGTTCCCACTCCCTCTAGTCACCCCTTCTCTGCCAAAGTCGATCAAGCCGCCTCTGCCACCGCCAATAGCCAAGGCGTCGCGAGACGCGCTCGTGAGGAAGATCCCGGTCGTCGGCGCCGGCAGCGAGGGCGGCGAGCTGTCGCGGGACGTCTTTCTCTCGACGAGCGTGGACGGTCAGGTCGTTCTCTGGGATCGGAGGGTCAAGAACGGCGAAGCAGGCGGTGTCCGCAGGCTCGACGACTCGTCCAAGAACGCCGGCTGGTGTACCTCCGTGCGGCCTGCCAACCCGCGAACGCCCCAGAACCAGGCTAACGCTCTGTGATTGTCCTCTCCGGTAATCGTAGGCCACCTGGTCGCCGTCTGGTCAACAGGTCTCCGTCGGCCGCCGCAACGCGTGCGTCGAGATATACGACATCCGCCACCGCCTCCCCGTCACGACGCTGCGCCTGCCAGCCTCGTCCGGACCTGTAACGGCTCTTACACAGCTTCAATCGAGCCGCCACCTCCTCACTGGCAGTCAAGACAACGTGCGCCTGTGGGACCTCGACAAGGTTGAGCGCGGCACGGGAGTCCCGTACAAAATCGTTGTGGGGCACCACGGCGGTTTCGTCTCAGGTCTTTGTGAGTCCTTTTCGAAGCAGCCCCCGCGCACCCCTCTCCTCCCCCTCCGCGCGTTCCCCGAGACCTGGCTTTCCCATCGTTTTTGGGGTCGACCACGCGCTCTCCTGCGCATACTACGCATCGTCATCGTCCAATTTGCGTACTCGTGGACCGTCGACGGGACTTGGCCGGATGCTCGACGGCCGGAGACCTTCGGCGTCTTCCTTTGTGGGGGGCACTCGCGTACTCGCGGCCGTCGGCATCGGCCGACGGCCTGTCGCGCTCTCCTCGACTATCATGGCTGGACACTTTCCCAGGTGAACGCGCTCGACGCTGACTCTGTTTCGTACCTCCCACGACTACAGATTTGGATCCGTCAGGTCGTTACCTTGTGTCCGCGTCTGGGAATCGGGGCTGGGAGGGCACGAGCACGGAGAACCTCGTTGTGCACGAAATGAAGGCGCTGTAAGGTCGTTGCATTTGCGCTGCACCGCAAAACCTTCCACAACAACTGCATGCTCTGCGTTCTTCTGCCCGCACTGATGCCTGATGCCTGGTGCCGCAGGACCGCGCGCAGCCTGCATGCCGGCGTGCGCTCGTCGAGCGCGCGCTTCGTGCAGCGCTGCCAAGCTCTGAAATTTGGAAACAGGAGCTCTAAGACATTATTGTCTCTGAAGAAGTCTCATATGACATTCTTCTCGACGCGATCTGCGACTGCGCCTTCCTGGGATGCCCCACCGGCTGCTATCGGGGCAGAAGTTCCTTGCTTTTGCCTCTGTTGTGGGCGGTTCCCAGCTAGTATACGTCGTATCGTCGTTATCGTGCAAATAATCCTCGCTGTGCCCTCGCAACTGGCTACACTCGAGGTGACGTGCGTATAAATTCAGGTCGCGCACTCTGCCGACGGTAGAGGGGTACTTACTTGACCGGCCTTTGTTGGCCCACCTCGCCGATTCTATTGGGAGGCATGGAGTGCACCTGCCTCGCTCTTTTTGACGTCCACCGGCCGCACCGCGGCCAAAGCGCCGAAGCGATGACTTTGTCACGCTCGCGCCACGCGGTTCTGCTCGCTCAAACGTCCGGTATGGTCGACCAGAGTTGATTCTCCGACCACTGGGTAACCGTATCCAGGCTGGCGAGAACAACTTTGCCGGATAGGAGGGGGGGGGCTCTGACAGGCGGCTGGCCGGACGTCATACAATTGCAATGCACCCATGGGATTGCATGGGACCGGTGTAGGCTAGCACGATGCAGATCTCCACCACGCGATACTGTTAGCACCGTATGGCGGCGAATTCACCGGATCCATGTCCACACGCAGCAGCTGGCGGTGTTCGAGAGAACGATGCCAGCGCAGAAGGAGTCCACCCCCGAAAACCCAGCGGGCGTCGGCTCCAGCGCGGTGCCTGATCACATGGCTGTCCTTTACATGGCGATCTACATCGTGTAATGAGTCCATAACACGGGTCTGCACGGGTGTCCTTTCGTTCCTCCTCGCCTGCGCGTCGCCTCCTCTGCCTCTGATCACCCCCACCTGCGTCGCACCTTTATTCTGACGGAACCCATCCCGCCGACCTCGTCGCTCGCCCGGCGCCGACCTCGAAGCGCAGACCGCGCCGCTCTCGCCCCGTCGCGCTGAGCCGACCATATTGCCGGACCTCGCAATGGCGTCGCAGTACCCCCACCCCGAGCACCAGCTCGCCAGTCTTCCGCGAGAGGTGCACATGGCGTCGGAGCAGTACTACGGGGCCGGGGGAGCTCCGTCACGAGCGTGGCCAGAGCAGCATTACGTCGTAGGAGCTCAGTCGGACGTGAGTCTCGGCGCGCCGAGGTGTTTGGAGACGTCTTGCTGACGGCTGTCGACCTCTTTTGCTCCACTCGCTACCACCACAGAGTGCCCAGTACGGCTCGTACGCCCCGCAGCCGTATTTCCAGCCGCCGTCCCCCATTCGCCGCGACACCGCGTCTCCGCACCGCCACGACTTTGGGCGCCCCCCACTACAAAACGCGTACCACCACGCTCCAGCAGGCCCATCGCAGCATCACTACCAAAATCCGATTTCTTACGAGCCGAGACTGTGGCCACCAGCGCCGCCCGCGCACGACGACCCGAGCTGGCGCAACTCGTCGTCCCTCTTCGGAGCTCCGCCGCCCGTCTTTAGCCAGCACTACGGCGCGACGTTCCGCGGCGAAGCGGTGGAATCGGATCCTTCTCTCGCCTACTTGGGCGGAGGCAGGTCGGGCCCCGGTCCCGCGTACGGGTCGGCTCGCGCGCCCGAGCAGTACGAGTACTCGCCGCCGTACGGGGGCCAGCGGACGGCCTCGTTGCCCGGACCATCGACGCCAGCACTGATGGAGAGCGTTAGCCATCCTCGACGATCGAGCCACCCGACGCTCTCGCCGCCGAACCCGTCGCCCTTCTCGCAACGGCCCGCGCACCAGCCGCTCCAGCTCCACTTCCCCCCGCCTCCGCCAAATTTCGTCGCCGGATCTCAGTACCCACCGTTCCCGCCGCACCTCGTCTCGCATCCGCACCCAGCCACACCGCCAGCGAACTCGCCCGGCCCATCCTCGCACCAGAGCCAAGGGTCGCTCCTCGCAACCGCCAACTCGTCATACTCGTTCGACTTCATGTCGCCCGACTCGCACCCAATGTCGTCCCATTCGTCAACTCCCAGCGCACTGTCCCTCACGTCGCCTCCCCCGTCCTTCTCGTTCGTCAAGCCCGAGGACCTCGAAGCGCCGGCGAACCACTCGCGGTCGCAGTCGCACGCTGGCTCGCTCTCGCCCTTGGACGTCTCGCCCGACCACGCCATCAACCTCGCCGCCGCACTCCGAGTACAGTACCACCGCTCCGCACTCCCGCTCGCATTCAACCCCGCCCGCACGCCAAACTCTGCGACGCTCGCCGCCTCGACCGACGGCAAGTCGGCGACGACCTACTCGCGACCGGGGCGAGGGAAGCCGATCCTCGAGCTCGAGACCGCATGCTGGACGTGCGGAGACGCGGGGCCGAAGCTCGTTGTGCGGGGCGAGAAGCTCGACTGGCCGGCGAAGGCGACCTTCACCTGCGTCGCCTGCGTCGCGGTCGAGGACGGCGAAGACGACGACGACGCGGCGCCCCCCGCGCTCGAGTCCAACGAGCCGACGTACAAGGATACGCTATCGTTTGCGGTCGATGCGTTCCAGGGACTCGAGGAGGAGGAGCCTCAGGGCCCGCCGCTCGTCGACCCGTCGCCGGCTTTGCCCGCGGACATCAAGAACCAGGCCCTTCACTGTGAGGTCTCCCGCGCCCGCTTCTCTCTCGAACCGTCTTTCTGATACTGTTGTCTTACAGGTGACGTCTGCTCTCGTCTCACGGGAACCGGGAAAGTCACGGCGCTCTCGTCCGGGAAGGCGCCTTCGTTCACGACTGAGGTCGTCTGCCTCCGGTGCCAGAAGCTCTACAAGCCCTGCAGGTTGGGTCGATCCCCCCGGTCCAGTAGAAGCGGCGATGCTGACTATCATTTTGCACCGCAGTGATTGCGGAGGAGGGTGCGCACCACTTCCAGGGATGACTAGCGCCGTTTGCTGTTGCTGACCTGCCGGCGCCGTTTCGCAGGGGCGGACGCCTGACTTCTGGCCGATGGCGGTGTCGCGAGCTGTTTCCAGATGGCCGCAGGACGTGCCGGCTATCCCATCACCGGATGCCTCCCCTCGCCGAGATCTCCTAGTGCGTCGCCTCGCCCGCACTCCGGCTGCCCAGGAGCTGACCCAGCGCCCGCACACAGCGAAGTTCATCGTATCGACGACATTGCGGGCTCCACCGCCGATGACCTCGAGAAGAAATGCCGTGAGGTCTACTTCAACTCGCGCTTTGGCGTCATTGCTCGCCCAGACTCGCTCGAGCGCGGCGACGGCCTCGCGAGGACGTTCAAGCAAGTCGAGCGGAGTACGATCGACCAGTGGCACTTACTCGCGCCCATGCTCCAGGAGGTGAGCTCCTGCGTCATCCTATATCCAGACTCCAGGAAACTGACTCGAAGCTTGAACTCGCAGCGCGACGTCGAGGCGACTTCCGGACGTCGTCGGTACCTCGCCATCCAGTCGGCGCCTCAGCAAGGGCGGCGGCCTCGCGGCAAGGTCGAAGTCGTCCCCACCATCGACTCCGGCGACTCTCCACCACCTTCGGACCGCTCGATGACCGGCTTCATGCTCGTCGAGCACGATCTCGTGCACGGGACTTTACTCTTCGCGGCGGCGCTGCCGTGGGTGCTCTCCGGTTCGCCTCTCCCGTTCACGCCTCCCAGGTTTGAGACTGACCCAATAATTCTCTCAGGCCCTTCATTCGATGCTTCCACGGAGCTCGGCGGCCTCGCCGTCCAGCGCGCGAAGGCGGATCTCTACCACACGAACCGCGAACGCGAAGCGCTCGGCCTGGCGCCGTTCCCGCCCATCAAGTACCTGTGGCTGCTGTCGCCGTTCCACTCGGACAGCAAGTGGGCGAAGAGCCTCGCTCTCCGCAACTACCGCCTTGCGTCCGAAGTCGCGCAGGAGGAGCCCAACTTTCCCTTCGAGGCGTTCCCGCCGCACCGCGAGGTCTTCGTCCCCGCGCAATGTGCGTCTCCCGTTCCTTCCCCGCGCGTTTGGGTTCTCGAGCTAACGAGATATCTTGACATCCAGTCTTGCGGGGATTCCAACTGTTCGTGCGCAAGCTCGAGAGCGACGACGACGTTGGAGGGCAGCTTGAGGCGCCGCGAAAGAAGCGAACGAAGCGGCGAGGAGAGGCCTGAGGCCCCCCAGAGTACACCCCGCGCAGTGCCAGTGTTGTTGTAGCATTGCTTTGGCTACCCAAGGAATTGGTCTTGCGTTAGAGGGCCCGGCCAGCGCATATCCGCTGCATTCCCCCGAGTGTCAATGGGGCGCGCGCAGCGCGCGAGTGCGCGCCTGAGCTCCGAAACAACAACTGAGCTCCAGGAGTCCCTGGGGGAGCCTGCTTTCGCCTGCAGAAGGTGCTCATTGCCCTTCGGAGTACTGTGCAAGTGTGCTGCTGCTGCCAGCAAAAAATGTGAGGGCGAGAGTGGCGTCGTCTTGGGGTCGAGACTCGCTGTGGGATCGCCAGATCGGAAGAGCGTCGTGTAGGGAAAG
>ERZ1463038.723-NODE-723-length-11761-cov-13.751666_pt1 | contig 11761 bp, 18 predicted proteins | sample MGYA00564479_ERZ1463038 | MGnify/ENA primary metagenome ERZ1463038 (study PRJEB39244, sample SAMEA3635134) | Helicobacter pylori | study: EMG produced TPA metagenomics assembly of PRJEB11511 data set (Assembly of a 5300-year-old Helicobacter pylori... | reverse complement strand
GGGGGGGAACGTGAGATCGAAAAGTGCAAAAACGCTGAAGAATCTCGGTCGAAGGTGTGGGGAAGGAGAGAGAGCGAAAGGTTGGCTGGGGCGGGTGATCGCACCGCCACAGGCTCCAGATCCGAAAATCGGTCGAAATTAAAGCGCCGTGCAAATGCCCGCATGCCCAGGGAGTCGCAACTCGACCCCATAGCGTCTGCCTACGATTTAGAGCTACTATGCTTGTCCAGAAGCACATCCGCCGACATGACAGCGCGATGCGAGGCGTCGCGCTTGCTCGTCCGCGGAGGCGCTCGGTCGACCTGCCCCAATTTAGGTCCCGCTTTCCTTCCCCTTCACTGCGAATTCTCGGATGCGATTCACAAATTGAGGGAGAGGGTCGATCGAAGCGCCCATCGCCGACTTCCGAAACTCAACCTTCTTCGATACTCCCTGAAGAGCTCTGTCGCTGGAGGTTCGAGAGCACTCGTGCCCTCCAAGGACGACGTTACCAGGGAGGGGAGGAGTCTCTTTACTCAAGTGTAAAATACGTATCATCGTGTTACAGGTGGTTTGAGACCATTGTAAGGCAACGGTTGGCTCGATCCAGTGCGGTCCTCTTACAGCGGATAGCGAAAGCTCTCGATCTCAAAGTCTGTCTTACTGAGGACGGACGTATTAGTGGTGGCAATCGAATAAGGAGTAAAGGCTTACTCCATGAACTCTATATTCTTCTCCTCCACGATCGGGCCATTCGCAAGCCTCGCGTCGAGGCGCTGGTTCCAGCGATAGTTGCACGCACCGATGGCGAGGTAGAAAATAGGCTGGGCGATAAGGCAGATCAAGATTGCTGTTTTAGCGGGAAAGTAATTCTGTGCGTCCTGATCCAATCGGAAAGCTGATCAGTACACGGCTGGACACGCGCACACAGGGTGGGCCGACCGACCTTCGCACGAAAGATCTGGGTCGATTTGCACATACATCAGCGGTGTGGGCTGAGGAATATGGAGTTACAAGCAAACCTGAGTTCCTGAGATGTTCCCGGCGGCATACATGACCTGGTACAACGCGCAGAATGTCGTACGCTTGGTGTGACCAGAGACCATCGCTTGAAGCATCGGTATCATGAGCATTTGACCAACCGGCCACCAGAAGACCTGTTTTGACGCATAGGGTTAGCTTCCCAATTTCAGAAACTACAAGCGTCCACGAACCATTACGTAGCCCGCAAACCGCGCATTGATGAGGTGCACCGGAAGTCCGACCATCATCGCCGCGCCGGCGATGGACACGCACATGCACAGAACTGCTGGGACCACGCGCATGCCGGTCCACCTTGAGAGCAGAATAGCGGTAATCATGGCCACCGTCTCGGAGCCACCCGTAGACATCTAAAGACCCGGTCTTTGTCAATTTTGGCTGTCCGTGAGGCGGGGTGTGGATGGAACAGATACTCACTCCGAGTAATGTCGTATTTTTAGTAGTGAAGCCAAATCCTTTGACGATTACCGAACCGAAGGAGCTGTGGATACCACCCTGTGAGCTCGTGCTGAAGGAAGGAGTGCAAAGCGCTCAGAACGAAACCCCACCTGATTCCACCATTTGGTACGCTGGCAGAGAAGACAACCAAGGAGCACAGATAAAATCGTGGGTCACGAAGCGCCTCAAAGTACTGATAGGTCTTGATGCCTTCCGCGGCGGTACCCGTTTTGTTGGATCGGATGCGTTCGAGGGCCATGACACGCTCCTCCTCTGACAGGAAGCTCGCCTCTGCAGGAGAGCTCGGGATCATGATGAGGATGTATAGGCCAAACAATACGGTAACCTGGGTAACAACTGTCAGTGATTGACTGACGGGACCGCTGTGCAACAACATCTCACTGGACCAAGCAGGACTAGCAGAAATGTCAGCTTCCTTCGAAGAAAGAATTTCGCAATAAAGCTCACTGAATATGAACTGCCACTTTTCGATCACCGTTGTCTTGAGCGAGAACATCCCAAATCTAGGCCGACAGGACGAAATGAGTGGCGTGTCTCAAGTTGGCTCCGTGAGAACTGACGCTATGAGTCCTCCGACAATCTGTGACATCCCGACCGATCCAAACCACATTCCTACCCGAGTAGCTTGCTCCTCTCGAGTATGCCTGTGGGAGAACAGAGTTAGTTTCCGCCTGGCGTTTGGAGAGGGACACACCGACCACATGCCCGTGACGCTGCCGAGGATAGGGACCATCCCAGACTCAGCACAGCCTGGATCCTAAGTTTAGTTTTTCCGGTAATTTAGAAAGGGAAATGTGACCTGCCAAGTAGAAAACGGCAAACGGCCAGGCCAGCGAACGACTTGCAACCGGCGGTGCAGCCGAGCAGGGTGCCCCAAATGATCACGATGCCGCCAAGGTGACACCTGATTGGTAGTCTTACAAGGAGATATGCCGCTACTGGCTGCCATGCCAGGTAGCCCAAGCTGAAAGAGGGGAGTTAGCTGCTTGCGGCACTGAACGATGAATCTGAATGCCTTCGCGTACTAAAACAGAGTACCGAGCCAAGCAAATTGCTGTCCGTGAAGACCAGTGGCTACTTGAAAGCCAAACTAGAAGATAAGATGAGCTGTGTTCGCGGTGATGGCGATGCCAAGTCAAAGTGAGGAGACCGGCGCACCAGATTTGCGTACGAGATCGCTGACTTGTCGAGGAACTGAGGATTGGGCGAGTCAATCTGTGATCTGAGCAGTATAGTTTTGTAAGGAGACGGAGCTGACCTGAAAGAATTCACACCTGAAGGTCCTTGTCAGCGAAAGCGAGCCGACCGTGCAGGAGAACCGCTTCACTCACAGCATCATCACAGGCATCAAGCGCCGGTCAATACGCCACAGAAGCTGACGCATCTTTACTGGATCTGCAGTGAATTCACTGGAGCCTTCGAGCAAGGCAAGTGCCTTGTCCACCGTGCCGTCATGGCTGTCGGCGGCCTGGACGCGGGTAGCGGGCCCTGACTTCTCTTCGTCAAACAAGGACATCGTGATAAAGTGGGTGCTTGTGGCCGCGATGAGGAAGGAGGAGAAGGTGGACGGGCACATCGCCCTCTGGCTGCTATCGCTCTCCGTTCCCCGTTGGCGAGAGCGTTCCCCGACGGCGGGATAACAATCGAGTGCAGTTTGAAATTCGGGGGCCGGGGCCCGCTCCCCGATTGCGCCAAACTCGGCCGAGTGGCATCTCGAGCTGACTCACGACTCACGACTCGCAACCTCTCGCTACGCAATCTTAACCAGGAGGAGTGGATTGTCAGAACGAGGAAATTCCTTGATCGTGAAGTCGAAATGGTGACGGTGAAAGATGTATTTCGCAGGATTCAAAGTTCATCCCTAAATCTGCCTCGCTGAACTATCTCCTTCACATCGAGCGGCAGGTATGCCAAGTTTGGACCTCCCCAAGAGTGTGCGGGAAAGTCCTTGCGATTCTCGTAAATATCGTGGAGTGGCCGCTCATGCGACAGCGAACGCGCCACCTCCTCGACCTCACTCATAACCCGCAAGATGTTGCCCCCCATGATCCCTTCAATCTCAGAGTCGTTCCAGCCCCTCGAAAGCAGCTCGGCAATCTAAGTAGGATTTTGTGAGCTTCAGTGCGAACCGGATTCATGAGACGCAGCAACTCACCATGTTTGGCCACTTCGATGCATCCTCAAGCCCAATCACCGAGGAGGACATTCCATCGAAATCAGAAGCCAATCCAACGTGAGCCCGTCCGCAGATGGAGGCAATGTGCTCAATGTGGTCGACTACGCGAGCCACCGTCGGATGCGAAGGGTCGAAGAAGACCGGGTACAGAACACTGAGCCTGACAGAAGACCGTGAGCATATATCGAGCCGTGAATGAGGTTCTATACTAACACAATAGCACGATTCTGTCCCGGCTGACCGCCAATATGAGCCAAGAGCTCGTCGGGGACGTTGCGCGGGTGCGAATAGACGCCGCGAGCTCCCGAATGGGACCAGATTACCGGCGCCCGCGAGATTCTGATAGCCTATAACAGGGGTGAGCGGATTCCTGTGTTTTCTAGAAGAAACAGAAGGCCTACCTCAGCGGCAGTGCTGTCCGTCGTGTGCGACAAGTCGACCATGACTTCAACCGTGACGCGGGATGTCAGCGAGCACGTGAGTAGGGCGAGACGTGCCTTACCTCCAAGCCTGTTCAACTCGGAGATGAGAGACTTTCCGAGGTCCGTCAATCCGTTTCCAGCGTGTACAGGGGGAAGTGTGGATCCGGAAGTGCCGGCACCACCGCCGTTTGAACTCGCGAAAGCTTTGCACAGGCGCATCAGCGAGGCTCAAGCCCAGGTCCCTGAAGTGTACGCACCGGAGTGGCACACATGAGTCAAAGTAACGTATCTGACCCCTAATCGAGCGAACAATCGCATGGTGCTCAATGAGTTCCTGAGCATGTGCGTTCTGCGACGCCGTCCAAGGTCAATGGCGTGCTGGCAGGCGAATCGCAGGTGGCGCACCCTTCCAGTCCAATGAGAACTGCGAGCTTCTTCTTGGAGAACGTGCTTCGTACTTGTGTAGCGGTAGTACAGAGCTCCAAGTCCTGTACGGGCGGTCAGCTATAAGAAGGCACCGGCGAGGGCGTTGGCGAACGCACGGATGGGAAGCGCTCCACCGTCTCCAATATGAGGTCGATAAGCTCTAGCGTATCCCTCAAACTCTGAAAACGAACGTGAGCAGCTCCTCGGGTGCCTTTGAGAGACTTAGAGAGGGGGTTTACATCGGTCGGAACTAGAAAATCGACGCCCGTCTGACCAGCGTCGAGACACGGCGCCCACGCCGTGAGAAAGACGCTGCGGAGAGATGTGTCAGCAATGATACCTCGAGGCCCTCGCTTATGGCAGCTCACCCTCCCACGCCGCCTTTCCTGAGCTTGGGCAGATCCACATGACCCGGATAACCCGACGCGAGCAGGTCGATCGCGTCCATAGGCCGGCGCTCGAGCACGCGCATGGTTTGAGGAAGGTCGACGTGTGTGTCAATAAGCGGGAGCCTGGAGTGTACGAGTGTCAGCCACATCTTTTCAGGTCAGCATGCGTGCTCACCTCTCTAGGAGCTGCTCAGCTCGAGCGACCAGGCCGGTTCTATTGGTGGAGACGACGCTGGCGACGGCGCCGCCGAGGACGACGATTGCTGATAACAGACGCATGAGCATACTGGTTCTGATGATGAAAAGGAAAGGTGCGTGGCAAGACCGCGGTTCCCCGCCGGCGCCCACCCGTGGCCCGGCCGACTCTTATCCCCCGACGGCGAAGTGGTGGCTTCCCCGTCGGCGCCGCAAGGGGGCCGTCGCGGAATGCACCAATTGGCCAACCTCAATCTCTTTTCCTCGTTGTTACACCTCAGCAACTCACTTACTCTTACCCCCGTCGTTCAGCATGCCGATCGCCATCACCGCCCCTGACTACCAGCAGTCGGACGAGTCCATCTGGAAGAAGGTCAACTCGAGCCTCATGAACGTGGGAGTTCCGATCACCCCCATCATGATCCGCCGTGCGCACGGCACCGTCCTCTACGTGAGTGCCGTTCCAACCGCTGGTTAGGAGCGAAGCTGAACTCGGTGACCTCCACAGGACGTCAACGATCGCGAAATCCTCGACTTCACCTCGGGCCAGATGAGCTCAATTCTTGGTCACTCTCACCCTGAGATCGTGAAGGTGGTTTGTGACCAAGTCGGCCAGCTCGAACACCTCCTCTCGTCGTTCATCTCCGAGCCCGTCGCCGACCTCGCGGAACTGCTCACGTCGCTCACGCCGGACCCGCTCGACAAGACGTTCTTCCTCAACACTGGTTCAGAGACCAACGAGGCTGCGATCAAGATCGCCAAGTGTGCTACTGGAAAATTTGAAGTCGTTGCCTTCGCAGCGTCGTACCGTGCGCCAGCTGCCGCCCCGCACTCCGGCTCCAGCTGACCAAGTCTTCTATATAGACGGACTCACTGGCGCAGCTGCTGCTGCTACTTTCTCTGCCGGTCGTCGCGGGTGCGGGCCCGTCATGCCCGGCCAGCTCGTCTTCCCGACGCCGAACGCGTTCCGCTCGCCGTTCCGCGACGCCAACGGCGGCTACGACTGGGAGGCTGAGATGACCTCCGGCTGGGATCTCATTGATCGTGAAATCTCACATGAGTTGCCTTATTTAGGCCCGCACTGACGTGCTTTGGACCTCCAGGTCAGACTGTCGGCCAACTCGCGTGCTTCATGGTCGAGCCCATCCTCAGCACGGGCGGCATCCTCGAGCTTCCGATCGGCTACCTCGGCCGTCTATCCCTCGAGTGCAAGAAGCGCAACATGCTGCTCGTCATTGACGAAGCTCAGACCGGTTGCGGTCGCACTGGAGGCGAGTACCGTCCTGACTCTGTGCTGGCGGTTCTTCCATTGACGCCCCGTCGCAGACCTGTGGGCCTTTCAGCGCGATGGGGTCGTACCTGATATTCTTACTCTCTCCAAGACTCTGGGGGCGGGACTCCCGCTTGGAGCCGTAGTCACCACCAGTGCCATCGCTGATGCCGCTCGCGCCGCCGGGTTCCTCTACCTTACAACGCACCTCAACGACCCTCTCACGGCAGCCATTGGTGTAAAGGTACGCTTGGTATCCTACGGTCCCTCTAAGGTCCGAGCTGAACTCGATTTGCGCAGGTTCTAGAGATAGTCATCCGCGACGACCTCGTCGGCCGCGCGAAGCACCTGGGCAAGGTCCTCCGCGCGGGCCTCGTGGCACTTCAAGCCAAGCACCCCGTCATCGGCGACATCCGAGGACGTGGTCTGCTCCAAGGGATCGAGATCATCTCGCCTGCGGGGTGCGCGCTCTCGGGCGACAAGCTCGGGGCTCGCGTCGCTGACCGAGCGATGGAGCTCGGGCTCTCGTGCAACGTCGTCAACCTGGAGGGGTTCGCGGGTGTGTTTCGGATCGCGCCGCCGTTGACGGTCAGTGACGAGGAGCTCGCGAAAGGGCTGCGGATCATGGACGAGGCGTTCGCGGACGTGCTGGCGCAGATCTAGCGTTCCTAGACTGCTAGTAGTTGGAACGAGAACGAGCTCAATCAGGTTTCAGGAGATTCTTGAGCGTCCATGTACGCCCGCCGCGAAGATTGAAACGAGACCGGCCATGCATCCGACGAGGAGGAACGGCGCGCCGACCCACTTGTCGAACAGCGACCCGCCGGCCTTGCCGATGATCAAGATGCCCAATCCTGCACCTCATGAATCAGCCCATCTCCATTTCCCAGCAAGGAATCGAACTCACCCCCACACGCCGAGTACACGCCACTGATCGCGCCGCCGACCTCCTTCCCACCACCTTCCGCCATGACCCTGCTCCTGCCCCTCGCAACCAGCGCCAGACTCACCACCATCCCCGCACTCTGACTCACGCCGAGCCCCACGACCCACAGCCACACGAGTCGACCGCGCGGATTGTCCGTGAACGCGAGCGAGACGAACGAGATGGCGCCGAGCAGCGAGGCGCCGGCGAGCGTGAGCGCGGGTGAGATGCGCGCGGCGACGGAGCCAAAGGCGGGTGAGAGGAGAAGCGAGATGAGCTGGATCGTGCCGGTCAGGATCGCGGTGAGGATCAGGGCGGGGCGGCAGGTGGGCGTGTCGGGCGATGAGTCGCAGAGGTTGGAGCGGGTGAAGAACTGGACTTTTGAGGATAAGCTCCAAGTTTATGGAAGAGAGTGGGGAGACGCGCCTCGTTGATGAACAAGGGAATGAACGCCGTGACGACAATCGCCTGCGCGCGAGTCTGCTCGCCCCAGATTAGCGCTCGAACGCTCCATAGGACGAAAGACTCACCACGAACCCCGACAGGCACGCAAGAGCAATCTCGCTTTCCCGGCTCGCAATCAGAAACCCCGAACTGAGCTCTTTCGCGATCCCTACCGCGCTCGCCTTCCATCCCACCGGCGCGCGCTCCTCGGCGACCTCGGACAGCTCCGTCACGCTCCCCCTGAGTCCCCAGATGAGAAACAGTCCTTCGGTGACTGCCAACGAGATGACGATGTAGAAAGTGACGAGGATCGCGCTCTTGAGCGAGTCGTCGAGGTGCGGCGCGAGGACTGGAGGGAGGCGAAGGTATCCGAAGACTGCGCAATGGGGGGTCAGTACCAGCGGCGATCGGGAGCTGAAAAGCAAACACCTGCGAGCAGGGCGCCCATACCGGCCGCGAAGCCGAGCAGGCCTGCGAAACGAGCCGAATGGGCTGGGTTCGCGGCGGGTGGCGACGCGGCGAGGAGCGTCGTCGATTCGCTGGGCGCATCGGCGTCCGCGCTCAAGTCTGTCAGTCCGTTCGGAATGACGGTCATCCCCGCCAGCGCCGCTCCCAGCGTCGTGACGAGCGCGCTCGATCCGACCTGCGCGCTTCGTCAGCTCGTCTCCCCGAGCGAGCCTTCCGCACTCACCGAGAACACGAGCCTGGACCCCAGGACATCCGGATACACCCTCCTCGACACGGTGTACGATCCCAACCCCGCCGCGACGAACAAATGGCCCAGCACGGCGACCCATCGGACGGTGACGCGGTCCGAGACGGCACCCCACACGAACACGAGCACGAGCGCGCAGAGCTCGTCGGCGAGGATCAGGTTGCCCGTGACGGTGCCGAGGATGTCGGACGGGACGCCGAGCACGGTCGAGAGGTAGAACGGCTGGATCGAGTTCAGGAAGACGAGGAACGAGATGGACAGCAGCGCCGACGACAGGAGCGCGACGACGTTCAGTGGGCGCACGGTCGGTCCGAGTCCGAGGTGGTGTGTGAGGCGAGAGCGGGTCATCGCGCCGTCGTCGAGGTTGTGGGCAGAGGCAACGAGCGGCAAGGGATCGTCCGTTCGGCCGGGCGGGCCGAGACGTCCCGCATGCATCGAGCCTCTCAGCCTCAGCCTCAATGATCGGCGGCCGCGCCGCGCCCTACACCCGAGTCTGAGCGTGTTTCCTGACTCTGGAGGCAGATTCACGGGCAGGGAACGGGGTCGAGCTTCGACCGGGAGCGCAGGTACGCACTGCTACCCGAGCCGCCTTGCCGCATCCTGTACGCTCGGTGGACCTGGCGCTACCTGACGCGTCGATGTTCTATTCGGTGAATACAGATTTGATGACGTTCGCTGTTGCGCGAGAGCCTTTCTGGACGTGTTCGGCGCTTAACTGGAGAAGACTGGTCCGCGTACATGTTTTGCATTGCGAGCAGCGTCGGGCTGGACGGCCACGCCGCATTTTCATGGTCCCCGGCCTGGGAGCTTGCAGAAAGCGTCTGTGCATATATGTAGATTAGGTGTTGTGGGGGCCGTGAGACCGATCAAAGGCTGGGCACGCCCGAAATGCGCGAGTACCCGCGCCTGCCAGTGGGGTCTTGCGAAGCTTCGCAAGGGGTCGCTGTCGAAGATGCGGACCTCACACGCGAGCATCTGATCCTTTAAATGATTTTGCATCCGAGATACAAGCCTGCAGTACCCATGCATCCGTGAACTGATCTGCTTCCCGCTGAAGTGGACTCTGCGGCGCACTCGATCGGACAGTCTCCTCTGGTTCTCGGCACCACTTCGATGCGCACGACAGAAGGATCGTCTAAATTGTTTTGTAAGAATCTACAGCTGCTCGCTCCACGCCTCCCTGCGCGCCAGGTGCGCGCATGCGCTCTGATGCTCGCGCTCCGGTCGCCGCCAGCCGATCCGCTGCCTCGCCTCCTGTTCCCAGATCCCCTTTTCCCTGGCCTCCCGCTCCTCGATCGGTTCTTTCGAGATCATGGACAAGCTCAGATGCGGCACCCCCGGCTCGCCCGCGCAATCCGGCACAAAGCAGACGCCACACCGCGCCTGGCGCACGCTCGCCAGCACCTCCAACGCCGCCTCGGGTCCCACAACGACCAATCCGCGCTCGTCGCAGAACCGTCGAAAGACGAGGTCGGGCTCGTCGTAGCCCCAATCCACCCAGTCGCTCCCCGCGGGCAGCGCATCTCGGAGCATGACCATCCTGCGCGTGCCGTCGTCGAGCTGTCCCGCGTTCTTCCAGCGCTCCCAGCGATGCACGGCATCCTCAATCTTGTCCGCCGTGCGAGCGATCGCGTCCGCGTAGCCCTCTTCGAACGCTTCGCGCCATTCGGCGTCCATCGCGGGTGCGAGGGGGAACAGGCCGAGGCCGACCGCCTTCATCTTCGGCGCCGGGGGAATGTGGAGGACCTCCTTGACGAGCGGGACGAGTTCCGATTTCCAGACGAGCGCGGGCGCGGTCCGCGGGGGCTCGACGACCGCAGGACGGGCTTTGGGCATGCTGCCGTACCCGCTTCGGCCAGCGCGCTTCTTCTTCTGCTCGGGTGCGGCAGGCTCGGGTGGACCCGGGGCGGGAACGCCGGTGGGGCGGTCTTTGATGAGCTTGCGCCAGGCGCGCACGACGTCCTCGGAGCGGCTGGCGCCGACGCCGCCGAAACACTTGCCGAGCCAGCGGAGCGTGGGGAGGTATTGCTCGGGCGTCTCGCGGGGCCCGATCAGGCCGGTCGTGCGGTCGAGCACGACGTGCGTGAGGGTTGGGTGCAGCCGAAGGAACAGGGGGAGCCGCGCGTCGGCGATGAGGTGCGTTGTAGAAAGGTCGAGTGAGTTAAGGGAGGCGAAGGGCGTGGGTAGAGGGTAGAGTGGGTAGGCGGTGAGCGCCGTGAGGAGGTTGCGACGGGGGAGGCGCAGGACGAGGTGCGTCAGGTGAGCGCCGACGGGCGAGAGTGCGAGTGCCGACAGGCAGAACAGCTTGAAGAAAACCTGCGTTGCGTCCACCAAGCATGCGTCAGTACTCTCTCTCACCAACGGGAACACACGGGCCAGCGCACGATCGGCTGCGCGAAATCCATCTTGCCCTCGGTGCGATTCATGCGCTTCGACGGCGGCGCGAGCAAGGCCATCTCGTCCACGAGGTCGCTCACGAGCCCGAACGCGGGCGTCTCCTTGACCGCAACGCCGTGGTTGGGCGGCAGGTCCTGCACGAACGCGAGTCGGCGTAGGCGAGGCGCCGAGGACGCGGGCCACGACGCGAGGCTGAGGGGCGTCGAGTCGAAGTAGGCGCCCTGGGGGTGAGTGGGAGAGGTCAGTGGTGGCATTCGAACCTTGGGAAGCTTGCATCGCGATGCAGGCCCGCTCGAGACTACGAAGTAGCACCTGCTTGGGCGATAAATTACTTCCGGTGCCGTGCGGCAGGTGTGGCAGCATTTTCGGTACCCGCACTGAGTAATGGAACAAGGCTTCCTCTCGAGTGGTCATCAGGAAAGCTCGGCACCTCGCGCTGATCGAGCTCCACCCGAACCCGTTCGTCGAGCGCCGGGCTGAAGCGAGAGGGTTCATGCAGTCCTGGAGTGAAGCGCAGATACATCTTGTAGCTTGATAAAAGCTTTCAGCTGCTTTTGCTACGCCAACTATCCCATCAGCTCGTCGTCACTAAGGCAGCCTTGTGCGCGTTCCGGCGCACAAGACTCTCGCAGATCTAGGGTGATGAGACTCTGTGGCAGGGTGGAAGATGGGAGAGCTTCGAGTGAGCAGTCCAAAGAGCCGCACGGTCAACCACGTTGTAGCTGCACCGAGTCTGGCGAGCAAGTCCTTGCCGAGCCGCGCGGCAGTTGTGGCAAGCGAGGGAGTCCGCGCTGCCTCGTATGGCGCTCGTTAAAACATAATCAAGAGCGTTGAGCCTGAGTTCGAGTACTTCCCGAAATGCTCAACAGGGGAGCTCAATAGATCGGAAGAGCACACGTCTGAACTCCAGTCACCCGTTAGAT
>ERZ1463038.722-NODE-722-length-11763-cov-17.505808_pt1 | contig 11763 bp, 18 predicted proteins | sample MGYA00564479_ERZ1463038 | MGnify/ENA primary metagenome ERZ1463038 (study PRJEB39244, sample SAMEA3635134) | Helicobacter pylori | study: EMG produced TPA metagenomics assembly of PRJEB11511 data set (Assembly of a 5300-year-old Helicobacter pylori... | reverse complement strand
GATGAAAAGGCTGTCCCTGGCTTGCGTGAGCGTACGGGTTATACCCTCCCGCTGGGCGAAAATTCTAGTATGAGTTCAACCGAACATGATCCCAGCGGAAACAAGATCCCACTCACGCGAGGGCGGCGGCGCGTCTACCTCGCGAGGATGTCAGCGAAGGTCCAGTCCGGCGCGAGTGGAGGAGCTCGACGTACGGCTCATCCCCGCACGCGGGTCGTAATACGAAGGACGCCGAGGGACATCATAGTAGGAGTCGCGGCCGGAAGAATGTGGTGCGCCGTAGCTGGGCGCCGCTGCGGAACCGAGCAAGATCAGCTTGCGAGCGCGCGGAAGGACGGCGGGTGCGTCTCGGTGGTCTGGCGTACTACCACCTGCAGGTGACACGAACTTCTCAGCGTTGAGCCAGCGAACAGCTAGAAGGATACGCACCTGTACTGTACTGCCCACTGGACGAGTACCGAGGCGAGTAGTAGCCGTGTCCCCGACGACCGCTTGCCGTGCGAGGACTGTTGTTGGCGTACTGCCCGTCCATCTTTCGATGCGACGAGTGGAAGTCAAGAGGGAAAGAGAGGAGAAGGCGCAGGACAGGCCGGAGGGCGACGCCTGACGGGGCGCGGCACTCCGAGCCCTATTAACTCCGCGAGCGCATCCCCGCTGCGCTGTCTTCGGCTCCCTGAGCCTACCGCCGTTTCAGCTCTGCTGAAGATAGATGGACACGATGAAGACGGCCGGCTAAAGCTGGCTACGGAACACCGGCGCGCGTCGAGGAAGTGCGGCGTCGAGGAAGTGCGCCGAGGCGGGAATCGACGGCCCGACGCTGCCCTGCGGGTACGGTGATAGCAGCGAGATGGTGCGCAAGCGAGGTGTTGCACGTGAAGATAGTCCCTTTCTACTGGGGGCATGGAACAGAAGCGGGGTGCAGGTGGGCGAGGCGCCTAGAGCAGGACCTGGTTCTTGGACGACCGGCTGAGGGTCTTGTGCGGGAGGACGATGCACGAGCGGACGTTGACCTCGGCGAGGACGTTGACGTCCTTGGCTGATAGTAGTTTTGAAGGTCAATGATGGCGTCAATGACGCGCAAGGGGCTGCAGACGCACCGATGATGCAGATGCTCTGGTTCGTGTCAGTTGAGGAGGCGAGCGGTGCGCCCTCGACGCGAGCCCAGGGACCGAGCTTGCAGTCCTCGGAGACGATGGCGTAAAGGACGGCCGAGTTTTTCTGTGAGGCCGAGAACGCAAGTCAGCGCTCGGTCGCAAGCGCCCTCCCGCCTGCACCTCGCGGCTCCGCTTGGCCCAACCAGCGCACGCGACCTCGAGCGAGCAGCCATCTTCCATAGGGCAATAGCTCACCTCGAGCACGGTGTTGTCAAGCACGATCGCGTCCTTGACGCGGACTCCAAAGCCAATCTTGACTCCAGCGCCGATGCTGACGTTCGGGCCAATCTTGGCCGACGGGTCGACTTGGGCCGTCTCGTCGATGAAGCACGGCTCGACAATCTCGGGGCCCGACTTGCGCGCGGCGGCGGCCTTGGCCGTGTAGTCTGCGCGCGAGTCGCCCATGATGGTCGGCGAGCGGCGGCGGAGCAGGAGCGGGTTCGTCGTCTTGTACGACGCGAGGATGAGGCTGTTGGCGGGAATGGCGGATCTGTTTCATTAAGAAGAGTCAGAATAGTGAGCGAGATGCAAGGTGCGCAACAACGTACGCGGCACTCTTGATCTGGACCCAGGGGGAGGTGGTCTGGTAGACGAAGAGCTTCTTCATGGCTGCGAGAGGGGAGATGACATCCTGCTCCAAGCGGAGCTGGTCGTCCAGCTGCACGGTGGGGTCGTCGCTGATCACAAACGAAGGCAAGGGTCAGCGTTCGCACTCGCACCTGCTCCGAGCCAGGACTCACGCCGTCTTGCGGAGCTTCTCGTCCATGGCGTAGCGGATCTCGTCGAAGATGGCTTTGTCGAAGAGGTAGATTCCGCCGTTGATCGTGTCGGATATGAACGACTCGGGCTTCTCGACGTAGTGGCGCGCCTGGAAGGTCTCGGGGTCGATGACGATCTGGCCGAACTTGGCGGCCGTCTCGGCGGGGACCTGTTCAGTGTGGGAAGGTCAGATGAACGACTGGGACGGGAGCCAGCCGACGGATGAGCGCACCTTGACTCCCATCACGGTTCCGACACCGCGGTGCTTGTCGTGGAACGCCTTGAGCTCCTCGAGGGGCTGTCACAAGGATCGCGGTATCGTCAGCTTCCAGCCTGATTCCAAGCGCACGACTCGAAACGCACGAAGGTGCACGCAATGTCGGCGTGGAGGACGAAGATCTGGTCCGGGTTGCCCTTGAGGATCGAGTCGCGGAAGTGGTAGAGTCCTCCTGCTGTTCCGAGACTCTGGTACTCGCGCATGTACCTGCAACACGGCGACACAGCGGATCAGCAATCTCTTCTCGCCGTCGATGGGGCGGCGCGTCACGACAATCCATCCGCAGTCTCCGACCCGCCCGCCTTCGTCGACTCGCTCTCCAAAGTCACGGAGCCAACGTGACCAGGAGCACCCCACAAAACGCAAGTCCTGCGAACCGTGCTCTCGCGTTCGTGCTGTCACGCCGCCGCGCTGTGTCCCGCCTGTCAACTGTCTCACGCTCGCCCGTCTGAAGTCTGCCGCCTGCGTCTCGCGTCTCAGCTCGCGGAGCTCACCTGATGGACAGGTTCGGGAAATCCTTGCTCGCCTCCTTGACGAAGTGCGAGAACACCGAGTCGTCGTCTGCGAGCGCGCAACGAGGGACCGTCGCGTCAGTCCCGAGCGAGCGGTTCCGACTCCCGGGCCGCCAACCCCTCCCAGGTCGACGAGCTTACAGAATCCGATCAGGATGACCTCGCGGAGACCCTGGACCCTGCAGACATGCGATACGGTGAGCTGGGTGCGGGAGAATGACGGCGTGAGATGACTGACTTTGAGAGCGCCTGGATGCCGTGCCAGATGATGGCGCGACCTGCGATCGAGCGGGGATGAGCACTCTGCAACGGGTCGGAACGGCCAGAACGAGTGCGCACCAGCGATGGGGAACAGCGGCTTGGGGATGTCGAGCGAGAGAGGGCGCATCCGCGTCCCCTTGGAGGGACCGCCGCTGCGACGGTCAAAGGCGTGGATCAGCGCCTGCGAGCACCCCAGCAGCACACTCGGGTCGTACATGAGCAGGACAGCCTTCGAGGTCGAGGGAGCGGGCATAACGAGTGACTGGCAGCAAGTCAACGCAGCGAGGGTCCCGCCGCAGCAACACGTTCACCTCGCGCTCGGTTTGGCAACGAGCGAAAGCCGGACTCGACGGCGCGAGGCGGCTGTCGTCGTCGACTCTGGGACCTGTTCATCTTGTCAAGTGTGAGATCAGCGGTCGGCATCCGGTCGACGCGACGCCATCGTCCGGTGCGTTCGAAGTTCCCCACGCTTGCTCGTGCTCGACAGGCCTTCACAGCTGACCCGCTCTTCCGCTTCCCTGACGCAGTCGCAATCCTCCGAACGCTGTAACTTGCGAAAGTACCGACCTCGAGCGCATGTTTGGAACCCTGGCGTCGTCGCTGTACTCGCACCCGGGTTGTCCGGGCCTCTCTTAGGCTGGCGGCCACACTCCGCTCGAGCTGAGAGTGCCCTCGTACTTGCAATCGAAGTGGGTAAATAGCGTTTGGGAGGGGTACGATCCCAACCACCCGCTGAGAATCCCCCTCCGACTCTACTCGTCCACATCGCAGCTCAGCGAGATCTCTTTAAACTGCTCGATCCGCTCCGAGTCTGCGACGCGCGCGGGGGCACCCCATCAGCCTCTCCCTCCACCCGCCCGCAAAATGGGGGTGGCGCTCACAAGTCTGGACCTTGGTCAGCATCGCCTTGTACGCGTCGCTGCCAATGACGACGCGAAGGGGCGGGTCGGCCATGATGGCGAGCTTGTACATGGCGGCGGCGCCCTTCGTCGGATCGCCGGTTTGATGGCCATGCCGGTTGCCCATCGTCTCCCGTGCGTTGAGGTGGTCGTACGGGTCCGGGGAGAGCTTGTCTCCAAAGATCATCCTGAAAGAGCGACAACCGTGAGCGGGTGGGGACGGGGCAGGCGGGAGCGCCGTACGAAGGTCCGGCCCAGTCGGTGCGGAATCCTGGAGCGAAGCGAGATGAGAGTCTGTGAGATTCGGTAAGGTGCCCTAGACGCACCTCCGGGCTCAATGCAGGTGAACTTGATGCCCCACTCGGGCTTCACCTCCTGCGCGACGGCCTCCGTGAAGCCCTCGACGGCCCACTTCGAGGCGCAGTCTTCCAGAAAAACAAACCGGTGAGTGATAAGAAGTGAAGCAGAGTCAAATGAAAAGGATGCTCACAAACACTGAAGAGTGGGACGCCTCGCTGGCCGCCGATCGAGGTGACCTGCTGGATGAGGCCGCCCTGCTTCTTGTTCTTCTCGCGCATGACCTGCATTGCCTTCCTCGTGACCTTCATCAGGCCGAAGAAGTTGACGTCCTGCTCCCAGAAATCAGCTCCCGGTTCGGCGTGTTCGCGAGTCGCAGACGGCTATCGGGCCGGCTGCACGTGGGTCACGGTGGGGCCAAAGGGACGCACCATCTGCTGCCGCATCTGCGCGTCGCTCAGGGACTCGAACTCGCCGCTGAGGCCAAAGCCGGCGTTGTTGACTGCGCCACAACCCTGGGTCAGCTCCTGGACGCACTCGCCGCCGCACCAGCAGCCGCACCAACGACGTCGATCTGGCCAAAGACGGCGAGGGCCTTCTCGAACGCGCCTTCAACGGACGCGTCCTGCGTCACGTCAAGGTCAACCTTGAGGAAATTCTTGGCCGTCGCGCCGTCCGCGCTGAAGTCGAGCGAGGCGGACTTGCGGCTCGTCGCAATGGCAATGTCGCCAGCGGCGAGGACGACGCGGACGAGCTCGGCTCCGAAGCCGGTAGAGCAGCCAGTGATGAGAAAGACGCGGGGCATATTGGTGGTGATGGTAGGGAAGAGAGAGAAAGCAAGGCGCGTGGAAGTAGCTCGGAGGTGGAGGCAGTCAAGTCCGCCCGGCAGTGATGACGGAGACGCCTCCCGAGCGTGTGGGGTCGTCTTCGTAGCCCGTGGAGGCTCTCTCATGTGTTTTCGGTATCGACATGCAGCGCAGACGTCAGGTGCGCTCCCGCCAGCACCGCAAGCTTGCAAGCCTCGCTCACGACGCGTTCCAGAGCCGCAGCGGCGCTGTCAGCTCTCCTTCGGCCCTGCACCTCCGCCACTTGTACAATTCAGCCTCGAGCAGTACCTCTTGTTCGTGAGCCCCGCGCGCGTGCTCAAGCAGGCATCAAGGGCGCCGGCCTAGAGTTGTTGATGCTGCTGCTCTGGCCGCCGCGAGCTCGCCACCGAGCGCCGTGGGCGAGGCTGGTCGGGTCTCGGTGCCATCTGAGCGTATAAGAGACAGCGGCAGGGATGTCGAGAGGTGTCGAGGTTCTGAGCTGCTGGGCGAGATCCACCGTTCGCGCTGAGAACAGCGGCGAGTCAGATTTCAGGGGAGATGAGACACTCCAAACAGGACTGACGTCGTCGCCTCGCACGAGCCGCCTCTCAGGTTTTCGCCGCTTACACTGTGCTCAAAGGCAGTCGTCCAGCCCAGATGCACCTCACGTCTCTGCCGACCAAAGGTGCGACCACAAGCTGTTCCATGCTTCCTCCGGCTGACCCCAGATGCTCCAGGCTCGACGGACCCAATCCTCCTCCTGCTCGCCGACTCGTCGACGCACCACTCCCACACGCTCTTGACATCGGCCGATTGGGACCTACTCGTGGCCAAGGGGGAGGCGGGGCCGCCGTCGTACCCGTTCGGTTCGCTGCCGACGCTGTCGTTTGGGCACGGCGCAAGGGGCGGGAACGACACCGTTATCGGGGAGGTGAGTGCCATACTTGCCTTCCTCGAGGCTAAGCTGTCCCCAGCTGGGAGCGTCACTGTAAGCTTCTCCCATCAGAGCTCAGTGCACAGGCTGACCCCCCCGCCCCACACAGCGGGCGCCCGACGCCATTGCCCGACTCGAGATGCTCCGCTCGGCGTCGACAAATCTCCTGAATTACATCCTGCACCTGTGCACCACCTCTCCTGAATGGCTCGCCCCGCCAAATCGAGCCCCGCTCGAAGCGCTGTGCACGACGTACCTCACCTCGCTCTCGCACCACCTCTCCTCGTCCTTCTTCCCGCCACTACTCAGCAACCCGCTTCCACGAGGTCAGCCGGGGTCGAACCTGACGGCCGCAGCTGTGATGGTCGCAACGGCGGTCACGCTGGTCGAGGATGTCTTCCCCGGGACGCTCGGGCGCGGCGAGGGCATGCAGGAACGCTGGCCCGCTGTCGAACAGCTCCGGCGGGGTGTGGAGGGTCGGGAAAGAGTCATCAAGTGGCGGGAGGGTAGAGACCCTGCCGAGACGGGGTGGGAGTGGGCCGAGGGCGAGTGGGCGACTCGAGCGTTCATGCGGGCCATGAGCGTGAAATGGGATTCAGAGCGCGAGGCGGACACGCGGGTCGCTGAGTTGGTTGATGTGGTCTAGATTAATAACAAAAGACTGATGCCTGGCGTCTGACTGCGTGTACTTGCGCGTACTGGAGACGACGACGGCGTTCGGAAGCCGCCACCTACTTCTCTTCGCATACTGATTCACCCTGCTGATGCGGCTTCAGTTTTGTGCGAAACGTAAAGCTACCGAGTAGGGCTTTCACAGAACGTCTCGTTCACTGCGGCCCAACCGCTGTGATCGAGGACGACGGAAGGCGTCAAGCTTGAGCAGCCGCCGCCGCTCTTCCTGGAACCAGTGATGGATCCGACACCTCATCTCATCAAGACGTTGGGTGGGACAAGCACGTAAGGTCAGGTCTTGTGTTCAGTTTCACATGCTTTGCAAAATCGGAGTCACAGCTCGTGGTTTGGTGCGGGGTGGGATATCTCCCGTACCAAGTTCCTCCCGCTCTGCTCTTCTTGCTCCCACACCCTCCCGCTCTTCTCTCTTCTCTCCCACACTCTCGACCCACTTCGCCCGACGGTCCTAATCGCCTTAAGCAGAGTTCTCAAATCTCATCTACGCCAGCATGAGAGGGCCCCTTGTGAGTGTTTGCCTAATCCAGTCATGCCCTGCGCGCCGAGCGACCTAGGCTCACACGCATTCACGGCCGCTCCGCCACCACAGCAGACCCGGACGGACTCGGTCAATGTCACCTGCTCGACCGAGTCGTCGCACCACTCGTCGACGCAGGACACGTCGATACTGACGCTCCAACGGGAGATGCTTCTCATGGTGAGTAGCTTGCGCGGGTCCATTTGGAGGGGGCTGACAACTCATTGTCTGGTGCAGGCAACGGACTACATGATCGAGGATGTGCTCGACGGCCTATCGGAATACATCAGGCTCGCACCCACGCCCGACGTCCCGTGCTGGTCGGGCGGGTGGGACTGGGGCGACCTCGTTAAGAAGCAGGCGGGGGTTAGGAAGGGCTGTAAGTCTGAACTCTGCTTGCTGGAGTGCTGGGTGCTGGAGCAGGTCGCTGAGCGTCGATCCTCTGCAGTGCGGCCGTTCAAGGAGCGCCTCAGCAAGGGCACCGTGCGCCCAACCCTCACCTACATCGAGCTGGGCATGCAGCGCGCGAGCACGACCGTGCCCGAAACGCCCATCCCGCACGAGGCAATCCAGTGGATCTACACCGCTATCGCCGACACGCCCGGCTGGCAGACGCTCTTCGACACCGGCGGCGACTACTACGTCGAGCTTTGCGCTTCGAGTAAGCCTTTCATCCGTCGCTCGTGAGGCGGAGGGGGAGGAGCTGACGCACAACCTGAACTTAATAGTCCGCAAGAATCCTGGCATCGCAGCCAAAGGTCACCGAGGAGACCCCGTGGCGGCCGTGCTCGCGATGACGCTGCCCCCTGTCGCCATCGAGGTCGTGATGGAGCTCACGGGGCTCAGCAGGTAGGCTGCGATGGGCTCGAACTGGAGCATACGCCTACACTATATAGATACCCTATACTCTACCCACCCTGCTCCCACTTGTACACTTGTACGCCTTGCATTCCCCCCCTGTATCCTGTCGTGCATCCCGAGCCGCAACACGACCTAGTCTTTTAAGTCCTGAGCCAAGTCTGAGCGCGCCTTGTTGCACATGGAGAATACCGCGACGAGACAGGGATTCGCGCGGGGTTCCGGCTCGAGTACGCGTGAGCAAGTGGCGGTGATTGGTCCTGAGCAAGTAAAACATGTGGTGTTCTTGGAGCTATCCGGCATAGGTGATCGGGCGAGTACAGCCGCGAAGGATGGATGCACGAGACGGTGGGCTGTCGATTCACGTGAGACCGCTCACAGTGCAGGCTGTATTCTCGAGAGGTTTTTTATAGAGCGGTAACACCACTGCAGATTGAGACATGTGGTAGTATTAATGGCGTTCCAACAGTGGTCGCAACCGATAAAAACACTAAAAGGGAGATGGTCCAACCGCGCGACCCCGCAAGCGAGTGTCCGGTCCTCCGACCTCGAGCCTGCTACTTCTTGTCGGCCTTGTCGACGACCTCCTTCCACCAGTCGTCCCAGCTCGGCTGCCGCTGCCTTGGTTCGTCGACCTCGCGCTCCTCGGGGATCACCTCTCCGCGCGCCTGCTTCTGCGCCGCGTTGACGCGCTGGAGCGCGTTGATGAGCGAGGGCGTGGCGGGGACGGCATTGGCGGGAACGGAGCGTGGCGACAGCGACGGGTTCGACAGGGGCGACATGGGCCGGGTCGCCGCGGGCGACAGTGGCGAAAGCGGGCGGTTCGACGTCGGCGAGGCGGACCGCGCGGCGGGCGGGAACGAGAGCGTCGTCGTCGGCGTGATCCGGCCAGAGTACCTCGCGGGGCTCTTGGAGCGGCCAAAGATGCTGAGCAGCTGCTTGACTTTGGGCTGCTCCGCGCTCGCCGTCGCTGCCGACGTGGGCAGGTCCTCGTCCTCGTCCTCGCCGAGCATGGCCTTCTTCTCTGGCCCGTCGCCCCAGACGGTGCTTCCGCTGAGCCGGCTGACGGCGTCCATCTCGCGCGCGGGGCGCTCGTACGGCAGGAACGCGTCGTCGGCCTGTTCATCGTCGGCCCACGAGGTCTTGCCGTACTTGACTGGCGGGTCCGAGCGACCTGCGAGCGTGTCCGCGTCATCGTCCCAGTCGTCCGACGGCTTCTCGTCGTCGTCGTCCCAGGGCGACTGGCGCCGCGTGGGGAGGGAGGTGAGCGGCGCTGGCGATCCGCGGCGGAAGAGGCGCGCGAAGAACGAGGGCTCGGGTGTGAACGAGCCGAGTGCAGCGGGTTGCGACGAAACGAACGACGACAGGTAAGCGTTCCACGACTGTAGACGCTTTCATTCAATCGTGAGCCCTGCGTGATCAGCAGAAAGCAACGCACCTCGTCGACGTCGCCCGACCCGGCACCGGCCCAGTACCACTGCCAGCCGAAGCTGACGACCGCAACGATCCACCACGCCGCGAGAAGACCCTTTGCGATCGAAGTGGTCCAGTGCACGACAATCTCGCTCGCGGCGCCATCGACGCCGACGCCGTTCTGAGCGACGAGCAGGCCGAGGAGGTCCACGAAGCTCGAGTGCACGAGGAGGTCGATCCCAAGCACGAAGAGGTACGCAGCGGAGAGGGCGGAGAAGATGGAAACCGACCGCTGGGTCTGGGGTACAAGGCAGAGCACGACCGCGAGCGTCGCCGCGATCGCGAGGATGATCAGGCGCGGCAGGAGCGTGCCGAGCTTGAACGTCGCGGTCAGGAGAAGCGTGATCGAGAACCTGCAGTACGCCGGAAATGGTAAATGCTGGATGGAAGGGTGCAGGGCGCGTGCTCACGCTCCTAAGAGTCCGACGCAGGCTCGAGCGGCGAAGCGGAACCGCGAGCCGACGAACGCGCCCGGCAGCGCCGTCGTGACCAGGACTGCGAGCGTTCCCCAGCTGCCCAAGGCGGGGGCTGTCTCCCGGGAGACGATAAGCAGCGTGAAGAGGATGGCGATCGTCGCTGGAGAGGGGTTCGACGGGTCAGACCAAGCGCAACCGATCGCCGAGCGGTGCAAAATAACGCACACGAGACGATCCCACCGAACACGATGCCCCCAATGCCGCCGGGGATGTGGGCCCGGCCCTCGAACGTGCCGCGAGGCTTGCCCCAGTGCGAGGCCCAGAGGAGCGAGCGCGCGCCGGCGCTCGCGACGAAGAGGCCCAAAAGTAGAACGAGGACGCCGATGAGGATCGGGACGGGCGAAGTGAGGTCCTGAAGTCTGGTCGAGACGAAGCCCGCGGTCTCGGTCGGGGTGGTCGAAGCGACGAGCTGGACGCGCTCAAACGCGACTGGTGCGGCGGCCGCGCTCGATGCGGCGGCCGCGCCGAGGAGTGCGCTGTAGATGCGCTCCGAGGTAGCGTCGCCGATGGGTGCCGCAGTGGGAGATGCGAGAGATGCTGATGCTGTTGCATGGGCCAGGAGAGCCGTGTAGATTGCGCCACCGTCGCCAAACATTTCGTGAGGTGAGCTCGGGACGTGTGGGGAGGGAAGGCGAGTCGTGAGTTGGGTCGTTAGATGAGTCGTGAGTCGTGAGTCGTGAGTCGTGAGGGTCGTCAAGTCGGTCGCTGCCGAAAGGCCAGGCGGAGGAATGCACAGGCCTGGTCTCGAGGAACAAGCGAAGCGACGCACCTCGGGGAACAGGAGCTCATCCGCAGCACTGCGCGTGGTGAACGCGAGAGCGCTCGCGCGAAAGTTTCGCGCCTTCACCGACACCTGTCGTCGGGTTCGCTGGTCATCGCCTGCGCCGCCCGCTCGCTTCCCGCACTCATCCACCATGTCGCTTTCCGTCCCCGCCCCGCGAATCGCCGCCGTCACCGCCGGAGTCGCCGCGCTCGGCTTCGTCTCGTACGCGCTGTACTTTGACTACAGGAGAAGGCACGACCCGGTCTTCAGGAAGAACCTCAGTGCGCTCCCGCCCACTTGCGATCGCGGCTGCTGCCTCGTCCTAACCGCGCCCCGTGCCCGAACAGACAAGGAGAAGAAGAAGATCCAGCGCGTGTCGCAGCAGCAGGCCGAGCAGGGCCGCACCCAGATCATTGCCGCCCTCCGCCGCGCACTCGCGTTGATCAATTCGGAGGCCGGTACGGCTGCGTTCGCTCGCCCACGCGATTCGTGCAGGGCTGACAATCTTTTTCCAACTCGGCAGTCCCGACCGACGTCGCGGAGAAGGAGCAGTACTTCATGGAGCAGGTCGGCTTCGGCGAGCAGCTCGCGGCACGGAGTGAGTCGCAGCTTCACCATCCTACCCTGATCGCGTGCACGCAGTCCCAGCCCTGCATTGCCTGCGCTGCCGGGTGGCCAGCCTGCACCAGGGCGCGGGATCGAGCGCCGCCCGGAGAACAACGATGAAACGTCGGGGAACGCCGCCACTGACTCTCGCGGTCCTTTCCCTCAGGTCCGGAGCACTACGTTGCCTCGGCCATCTCGTTCTACCGCGCGCTCAAGGTCTACCCGGCCCCGCACGAGCTCATCATGATCTACCAGAAGACGCAGCCGCCCATCGTGTTTGACCTCGTCATGGAGATGATCTCGCTCGAGTGTGTCCTGCGTTCCCCTGATCGTTGCTGGTCTTGTGCTGACCTCTGCATCCACTCCGCCCCCCACCTACCCACCCCCAACCCCCGCCCCGCGCACACGATCACCCCACAGCGTGCCGCCAACCTCGCGCGACCCGCGTGACTCGACCTAGATCGGAAGAGCGTCGTGTAGG
>ERZ1463038.721-NODE-721-length-11766-cov-12.241824_pt1 | contig 11766 bp, 22 predicted proteins | sample MGYA00564479_ERZ1463038 | MGnify/ENA primary metagenome ERZ1463038 (study PRJEB39244, sample SAMEA3635134) | Helicobacter pylori | study: EMG produced TPA metagenomics assembly of PRJEB11511 data set (Assembly of a 5300-year-old Helicobacter pylori... | reverse complement strand
CGCGGACGGGTCGTGCGAGCACCCAGCGGACGTGTGCAGCGTCATCTGGTTCTGGGTCTGCGCATTGACGCCTTCAATGATGTCGATCTCGCCGGTTGTGGGCCAGTTGGGGCCTGTACGAGGGAGTCAATGGTGCGCTTGCGAAGGACTGGGTCCCGGAGGACGGGCGCGTCGTGGCTCGCCGAAGGGGTTTTTAACGCAAGTCTATGAGGTGGAAGCTTACCGAGCATCCAAAATGCACCCCAAGTGGAGCTAGAGGTGAAAATGTAAGTGATACTGACTCCAGCGCGCCACAATCCAGTGCGATGTCGCTCACCATCCATAGGGAACTGTGCGTGACGAGCATCAGCGTGTGTTCACATGCTTTAAAGGAATTTGACCTACTGTGAGTGAAATCGGCGATGACTAGACTGCCAATCGAGTATGTCTGCCTGCTCGTGATGCGGACCGAGTTGCGAAGGGCGCCGGCGGCGAGGTTGGTCGTGTCGTCGACCGCGATGATGGCATGGCCAGCGGAGTTGACATACGCCAAATGTTCGTTCGAAGCAGTCCCCTGGTCTACGTACTGCACCTGACCGTGTGTCGTGCTGTGCAAGGTGGGGGTCAGCTCTGCAGGTGACGTTCGGGAGAGAAAGCCTGCCAACTGACGTGTCGGGCGAGTTCTGGAAGTTCCAGTTGTCACCAAAAAATCCGTTCCCCGAATACTCTTTGATCAACGTCGCCGCTTGGGCGAGGGTGAGGAAAGGAAGCGCCGCGGCAAGCACTGTGGCGTAGAGCATCGCGAGGGAGGTCTGCGGTAGGTGTTCAACAAGGTGAGAGAAAAAGGTATGGATGTCCGAGGTGGGGTGTTGGAGAGTGGGAAGGAAGGAGACCAGCAGAGGCGACTGATCATAGGCGGTCCTCAAACGTCGTCGACGCGACGCGGGCAAGAGCCGGCGGACATGCGGGCAGAAGCATCGAAAGTATTGGTCCGACCGGCCAGTAAAGTTGCGGGGACGGTCGAAGTTTGGGCTCGAGCGCGTGTATGAGCCCCGACCAACGTGAGGACGGCGGGCCGGGTGGGACGCGAGTGCGGGGGACGCACTAGCGCGCGGGGAGAGCGGCGGCCTTTCATGCATTTCATGAGTCGGGTGTTGCAGATCCTGATCGATGAAGTGTTGGTGGAAGTGAAGAGATGCGACCACGCGGGCAAGGCGAACGTGACCACTTCGAGAACCCGGCGCCCCCAGCAGGCGGGGATAGACCCCACGCGGTGCGGTCGGCGACTTTGGATCCACCACGGTTTGCTGTCCTGCGGATTGGTCGCTTGAGATTTCTCCGAAATATCCTTGGATCCCGGTGATCGATCTTGAGCTGGGCATCGAGGGCAAATTGAGAGACATCATAGTCGTGCGAGCCGCTCGTTTGGCGATTCAGCACGTCCAGCCGGTCCTGAGCGCCGAGCCGCCTTCAAGGACAGAATGTCATCTTTGGTGCAGGGATACGAAGGCAGAGTGTCTGGGTTGCAGTCCTGAGAGACTCTAAGCCATCTGGCGACTACTCACGTCGTTTTGAGGACCATTTGCCGATGCATGATGCTATACGCCTCAGATAGAGTACACTGAGAGAAACAGTCAGCCAATGTGCGTTCGTTGTATGAAAGTATGCGGTACTCTTGATCGAGTTGACCTCGAAGTAACTTGGCGAGGGTCAAAAGTCAGCACGCAGTCTGACAAGAGAGCCCGGCGCGACTCACGCGTCGGCAAAGTTGGAAGCATTCGCAACCGCCGCAGAGCACGAGTCATACTTGGACGAGCACAAAGATGCGGCCCAGACGCTGGACGAGCCCGCCCAGTCTCCTGCACCGAACGTCAGCAGGGGTGCGAAGCTTGTGTCAGGCAGAAGCACGTACCACAAGCCGTGAGGTCACTGTCATTGAATCGCATCAGCTTCAAACAGCTTATTTGTGCAATCCTTGAAGCTCTCACAAGACCAGCTGTATATCGTAGAAGTGCGACGCGATGTCGCACGTGGACGAGCTCCAAGTGCCGACGGGCGTGCCCCACTTTGAAGAGTCTGGGGAGCCGCTCTTGACGTTGGAGGGGACGGAGGATCGTCCCCATCGCCAGATCGAGATTCCGCTCGAAGTAAGGCTCATCGCGTAGACGGCACCTCCTGCCGAGGCAAGGCCTGCGAAGCAGCAGTGAGTCTCGTCGGACGCTCTTGCAATCAAGCGGGCACGGGGAGAGCTACTCACCAGCGCCGATTGAAGCTGCGGACGTGTCGAGAACTGAGATAGGCGCCTATAAATGTCAGCTCCCGACGCGCCACCGTTTCGAGAACGACTTGCCACCACATCCGTCGTTGTTGCTTCCGCTGGCCTATAGCATCCGCGAGATCAGTATAATTCACAGCAGATGTGAGGCCGAAAGCAACGCCAGATGCGTGCACTATCAAGGAGGGGAGCTCACGTCGCAACTCGTTTCCAAAGCAGTGCCCGTCTCGGCGGCGGAGGGGTCATGAGTGCATCCGGACGACGTGTGCATCGTCATCTGGTTCTCAGTGGACATGTGAACTCCCTCGACAATGTCGATCTCTCCGCTGGGTCCCACAGATAATGTCAGCACTGCAGCGCACACCACAGGTCGCAGGACCTTGAGGAAGCACGCACCCCGCAGGCCAGTTAGGACCGACGGCCCAGAAAGCGGGCCAAGTGGAGCACCCGTAAGGAACGTGCGTGAAATCGGCAATGACCAGCGTGCCAACGTCGATCGTCTCGGTCGAGGTGATGCGCACCGAGTTGCGGAGCGCGCCAGACTGCAGGTCGCTCGTGTGGTCCATCGAGATGATGGCCTGTCCCGCAGAATTTACGTAGGCGAGCCTGTCACTCTTTGCTGCAGTTGCGCCCAAGTATCTACGGGAAACTCGGTCAGCCAGAGGCACGAGCGGAAACCTGCGCTTCGCAGCGGCGAGCTCACTGAACCTGGCCGTGCGTCGTCGTGTCCGCCGCGTCGGTGAAAGTCCAGTCGTCGAAGAACGATGAGCCCGAATATTCTTTCTTGAGCGTCGCTGCCTGAGCGACGGAAAGGAAGGGAAGCGCGGCGGCGAAGAGGGTGCTGTAGAGCATCGTGGGCAAGATGCAAAGAGAAAGCGGCCAGATGCGCTGTGAGAAGAGTGCGGTGAGAAGCAAGAAGGAACAGCACGGTCAGCACTAAAGGACAGGGAGCAGACGGGGGCCGAAACAAAGCGCTGAGGAGGTTGACTGCGGCCAGTCTGCGAGGCTGCGAAGTGCCGGGGCTGATCGAGGCGAGGGGCGGTGGAGGGAGGAGTCGACCCGTCGACGCGGAAGTGGGTTATAAATTGAAACGAGGTGCGCTGGCCGTCGCCCCAAGGGGTGGGACTTGAGCAAGTCGCGTGGGTGCCCGGCGCGAACGTCGCCCCTCGGGTGTAGTTTTGTCAAGCGGCTTACAGTCGTCAGAAATTGCTACATCGCCTCCGTCTCCATATGAACTTTGGTGATGAATCCCGGAGACTCAGAGTTAAGTTAAGGAGAATGGAGAAGACGACGGGGTGAGAGGCCGGGTATTGAAATGGAGGGGTGATGCTTTGAGGGTCCTGTTCCGGATGACGGACCAGTCCGGTTGCGCTCTTTGTACGTTGCGAGTGAAAGGTGAGGGGTGAGGGGCGTCGAGGGCAAAGCTCGGGCACGTCGGCCGACTCGATCAGAAGTAAACCTGCGAAGGAAAACGTCAGTGGAAGAGGTTTGAGTGAATGACGGCAGAAACGCACCGACGAGACGTCGTCCTTGCCAAAGGCGACACCGCAGGTCGGGCACTTGCGCTGGCGGTTCGACAGGCGCGCGTCGATGCACTCCTTGCAAAACAGGTGCCCGCATCGGTTGATGATGACACCTTTGAAGCGCAGTGCGCAGGTCGAGCACTTGAGCATTTTCTGTGAGCAGTGAGGCGCAAGTCAGCGATCGGCGGTTGGAGCGGAATGGTGGGGGCAGGACGCACCGAGAGGTCCTCGTTGTACTTCTTGAGCTCGCGGATCTCGGACGACTCATTACCAGAGCTCGAGGACGAAGAAACGGCGCTCGGCTTGGTCGCACGGAGCTCCCGCTCGACTCGGCTGGCCTGCTCCTCGCAGCGCTTCCGGTAGGCCATCTCCGACTCGGCTTGCGAGATGCGGTCGGCGAGGAGCGAGTTGAGCTGCGCTTGCATTTTGTCAGAAGGGATCACGTCGAAAGTGGACAGAGAACGGACCTCGGTGATGTGCTTCGCGTTCTGCTCGGTGCGCATGACGAGCCCCGCGTTCTCGCGCTTGACGGCGGCGAGGCTGTCCTGGTGAGAGCGGACCTGCTTCTGCTGGAGGGTGATTTCCCGCTCGGCGTTGGTCTGCAGTGAATAAAGTCGGCTCAAAGGCTCCGGTCTCGTAAGAGCAGCAACGCACGAGCGAGTTCGCGATGTCGTGCTGGAGATCGTTCGCGGCGTCAACCGCTCGCGACTGCTTCTCGGCGAGCTTGGTGAGGACCTGGTTCTCGGCCGCGATCGCATCCTTCTGGCGCATCGTTGCAAAGTACCGATTGTCCGACTTGGCTTTCTGGAAACGAGCGCCGGAAGGTCAGCGTTGCGCAACGACTACCCGACCACGAAACGACGAACCTCCGTGTTGAGCCGTTGGACCTTTTCCTCAAGGTTCAGCAGACTGAACACCTTGAGGTTGTTTTGCTCGTCCAAGGTGCTCCAAGCTGTCGAAAGCTGGTCGATCTCGCCGTAGAGCATGTTGGTCGCCTACAGCCGACACGCCTGGGTCAGGTTCTGCTCCCCATGACTCAAATGGACGACAACGCACATGGTCCTGAGCCTTGAGCTGCGCCTCGAGCACCTTGAGCTTCGTGTCCCGTTCCTCCAGCCGCGCGGCAAGATCGCGCAGCTCGACGTTGCCGTCGGGGCCGAGGAGTTCCTCGAGCTTCGCGAGCCGATCCCTGCAGGCGCCGAGCTCAAGCCGAGCGTCCGTCTCCGACTTTGCGATCGTCTGGCTGTCGAATGTGCCGCGATTGGACGAGTAGGAGCGGACCTGGTCGCGGAGTGCGAGGAGCAAGTCCTCGGCCGTTCTGCGAGATGCACTCCGATCAGCCCTCGCGTTCACTTCCGCTCGGCAGGGTTTCGACGCACTTGAGCCGCCCTTGCAAATCCTTGACAATGTCGACCTCGGCCGCGCCCGCGTACAGGTCCACCGACGTCGCGTCGCCCTCCATCGCGGCAATCTGCATCTTGAGTCGTCGAACCTCGCTCGCGTACGCGGCGATGCGGTCCTCACGCGATTGGGCGAGCGTCTTGAGCTGGTCGAGATTCTTGACCTTCTCCGACTCGCGCGCACGGAGCTCGGTCGCCTCGGCGCGCGCGTCCTCGCGCTGGGACCGGATGCGCGTGAGGTCCGTCTCCTTGACGACCAACCGCTTTTGGATCTCCTCGACCTGCTCCTCGGCTTCGCGCTGTGATCGCCAAACGGTCAGATCCGGCCTCGACCTCCCCACCCAGGACGCTCGACGCACAAAGACCATCTGCCGGAACGTCTCCTGGTTCTCGCGTAAACCGTCCGCCTCCTTCTGCACCTTGTCGAGCTCCTTCAGTTTGGTGTCGTACTCGCCGGTCATCGTCTGGACGTGGCTCTGGAGCAGCCGGAACGGGATCGAGTCGCCGATGATGTCGTCCGGCAATTCGACGAACTGGGGGGATCGAGTCAACTGCCGCGCTCAAGCCGAGCTTTTCGAGAACTGAGACGCACCTTGGCCTTCAACGCATCAATGTCCATCTTGAGCGACACGCGGTCGTGCCGAAGCTCCTCGATGTCTCGCGCTCGACTCTCGGCCAGTGCTCGCAGCTCCTCCAATTCGATCCCCGACGGCGCTGGCGGCGCCGGTGCCACAGGTTGCTCCATCTTGACATCCGAACCCTTCCAACGATAAAAGTCAGCCTTGCTTTCGCGAGACCCGCTGCCTTCGCAAGCGCGGGGGGAAAGACCGGAAACGCACATTGGCGAACGAGACGGATCGTCTCGAGGGCGATGCAACCGGTTCAGGCTTTGTGAGCGAGCGTCCCTCGATTTCAGCGACGGTGCTCGACCGGACCCGGTCGAGGCGCTTCTCGGCGCGCAGGAGGTCCGAGTGGGTCTCTTCCAGTTGCGCGAGCACCGTCTCGTGCTCCACTCTCAGCATACGCAGCGCCTCTTGTGACCGCAGGGACTGCAGGGTGTCCCGAAAGGGATTCAGCCGACGGCGGGGGCACGACAGCGCGCGGTGGACAGACCTGTTCGAGGAGCAAGTGGCACTTGTGCTGCAACTCTTCGACTTTGGGCAGAGCGGAATCGGAAGGGTATAGGTCGAGCAGGCGGCCGAGGAGCGCCTTGGTCGCGGTGCTGCGTTGGGCGAGCGCTTCCTCGAGTCGCTCGTCGGTGAGCGACGCATCCGAGACAGAAGGCGAGTGGACTGGGTGTGCGAATACAATGCAAAGTAAGAGAAGCGCAGGTCGGGCGTCAGTGGGCCTGTCGACCGCGGTCGTGTGACGGGAGCTGCTCACCTGAGTGCGAGTGTCCGTTCGGCGCAGTCGACGTACTCGGGAGGATCAGGTCCGCTTCCCGCACAAGCTAGCTCGGGACGCGTCAGTCTTACCGTCCTTTAAGCATCCACCGCGCGACGGGGTCTACTGACGAGGTGCCAGGAGAAGTCGACGGCGCTCAGGCGCGCCTCGCACCGCGTGCGGTCGGCGGTGAGACTCTCGACCTGCTGCTGCGCGCGCTCGTACTTGCGCTTGTACTCCTGCATCTCGCGCCAGATCGCCTCTTTGCGAAAGTTCTGCGGGTGGCCAGGTCGGCGGGGCGGGGGTTGGCGCGACAGGAGGGGTTGGTGAAGAGCGTGTCAGCGTCCAGCTAGCGGGCGCGCACGAGCGGCGACGCGGTCGGCAGTCTCGACATCGTCCCCCGAGACTGATGCGAGCCCGTCACGAACCGGGGCGGGCGCGTGAGGGGCGACTGACCTCGAGGTTGGAGTCATGGTCGAGCGCGGATTCGCGGTCATCCTGGTCGTGGTCCGGCTCGAGCTTGGGCTTCTTTGCGAGTGGGAGAGCCGACTGGTCCTGCAGCGGGGCTCGCTTGCGGTCCACCCCGTTCATTGGCCGAACGACGACGCCGGGAATGGTGAACGAGTCGACGGAGGGCAGCAATCGGTCGTCCGCGCGCTCCGGATCTGGCGCCGGGCGAGCTGTGAACGGGCTGGGAAGGGATGGGCAGCGGTCGCCCGAGGTCGAAGCTGGTCGCACGAGCGTCGGGTCGGCGTGGCGTGGGCTGGCGGCTCTCAGGAGAAAGCACTCGAGACTCGAGCCAGCGGCGTTTGCTCAACCTTTCGCGGCGTCACGGTCTTCACACGTTTCAGAGGCGTCCGTCCAACTTCCTTCACATCGGCTCACTCGCCGCCTCTACGCCCAAATATCACTGAACGCGTCCGACTTGGGCTTCGCGCCCCCGCTCTGGAACCCGCCGCTGGAAAAGCCGCCGAACGGATCGCTCGCGGCGTTCGCAGCCGGCGGTGCGGCGCCCCAGACGTTCGCTGCGGGCGGCCCTCCGCCAAACAGGTCCGACGACGGCTGTTCGTTACGCTTGTGTGAGCAAGCAAAACACAGACAGTGCATCGAGAGCGAGCACACCTGGGGCTGTTGCTGATACGCCTGTGTCGCAGGTGGCGACTGGAAGCCCTCGAACGCGCCCCAGGTGGACCCCTGCGCGACGGGCGGCGATTGCTGCCTCTGGATCTGAGGTGCCACGACTGGGTTTCCCCACGGGTCAGGCTGGCCGCCACCGCCCAAGTTCAGCCCTCCGAGTCCGCCAACGAGGCCGCCCTGGCCGAACGACTGCTGCCGGCCGTGTTGTTGCGGCGGTTGCTGCTGCTGCTGTTGCGGGATGAAAGAACGGGGTGGCGGTGCGGAAGAGAAGAGGGAGAGAATGTCGGCCTTGGCGTCCTTCTTGACTGCGGGCGCGACGGGTGCGGCGGGAGCGTCAAAGTCGAGGTCGAACAGGCCGCCGCCGTTGCTCGGGGCGGGGGCAGCAGCGACGGGCGATGGCGTTGGGGGAGCAGGCCCGCCGGAGAGCGCGGCTGGCGACGGGGCCGCGCGCGAGCCGGACGACGGCGGCCCGCCGAGGAGGTCGAACGCGATCGCCTGCTTCCGGGGCTCGGCGGACGCGGCGGGAGCGCGCGACGAGGATGGGACAGGGGCAGGGGCAGAAGCAGTAGGCGTCGGTGCGTTCTGCGCGAGAGAAGGCGAAATCAGTCCCAGTGGCGACCTTCGGGGGCGGGACGCCCGGAGCACGCACGTCCGCGCCGTCGAGGCTCTCCGGTTCCGGCACGGGGCCCTCCATCGCCCACCGCTTCGTCTCGTACTTTGAGCGAATGAAAGACTCCATCTTGCTACAGATTGGAAACAGAACGCGCCTGCTCAGCGCCACTCGACGCGCAACAGCTTCCCGGGCGGGCCACTCACTGCTCGGGCGGGATGTGCCCCGGCTTGAGGTGAGCTTCCCAGTAAAGGTTCGCACGGCGGTTTCCCCAGCGTTGAATCATCTGCGATAGTGGACCGGTCAGTCGAGGTGCGTGGGTGCTGGTGGAGGGGACTGAACGCACGGCGATCTGCTCAGGCGACCAGGTGTCGAGGTCGACCGACTTGACTGCAGGAGGCGAGAACCGGCGGTCAGCTTCCTGGGCTCCTACTTTACCGAAGGGGACGTACTCCTCGTGATGTGGACTCCGAGGCCGCGATGAATGCCCGAGCACCTGCATGGCGCTCGTCAGCGCTGTCCCGCTCGTCACGCCCGCTCGCCCGCTCACCGAATGCACATGAACATGCCCAGGTTCGTCGAGGCCCACCGCGGGTCGTTTCGCTTGCAGTCCGCACACAACTGAGGCAGAGTAGGTCAGCCTTCGTCGCGGGTTGTTGGACGAGCTCGGACGCGCCTTGTTGTCCGGCTGCTTGAGCATGTCTTTGAGGATCTGCGTGTGCTTCGCGGTTTCCGCCTTGGGCTGGGTGTACCGGGCACTCATGGTCGGCAGCGAGGCTTGTCGGAGCTGAACAGATCGGCGAGGCGGAACCACGAACGCGCAGTGCCTCCACAAAATTATTCAGTTTCCAAAACCCTCGCGTCGTTCTCTCTAGCTTTCTGGTCCTGCGGTTCTCCAGCTCCGAACATGTTGACACTGAAAGATGAACGGGCGCTCGAGCTTGTGCGGAAAGGTCTCCTGCCTCACGACGCGGCCGGTGAGTGCGCCGCGCCGCGCTGGCAGCATGCTGCAGTCACCACTGACACGCCGCCGCACACAGTCCGAGCTGGCCGCATTCCGCACGTGGAGCTCTCTCAGCTCGTCCTCCTCCCTCAGCTCACCACGCCCGAAGCAATCGCCGCGGCCGAGACGCTTGTTCGCGCGTTCGTCCACGCTCGCGCACAGCCCGGGAAACCCCTACAGTACCACCGTACGCGGCGAAGGCGTATTGGGCTACAGTACATCCAGCGCAACAAAAGGCCATCGCCACGGATTGCGAAGGCGACGAGGGCATCTGGCCAGACCGCCGCTTCCTGTGGTGCGAGAGTCTGGGCAAGCGCGTCTCGGACGATCTGATCCACTCGTGCGTCGAATGCAAACAGTTCCACCTCACGTGCTGCGTGCATCGAGCGGGCTTGCCCACGACGATATGCCATCACTATCGCGTGCTCTTCACCTCTGGCGCGTGGGCGAGCAAGTACGGCGGCGTCGCGGGCATTGGCGGGGCGTATGGCAAGGAGGAAGAGCAGCAATGGTCACATGCCCTCGATGCTAGTCATGACGGACAAGTTCCGACGCCACAGCGAGCGGATCTCATGGGCATCCTCGTCGCCCTCGACAAGGTCGAGGCGCTCGAAGAGCTGGACTCGACGTCGAGCTACGATTGCCGCGAGGCGGTCAAGGTGGACGATCATATTTCGGCCTACGTGGTTGTGACAGACTCGGAGGAAGCTGTGAAGGGAATCACAGAGCGATATCCCTCGTGGAAGGTGCGCTCGCCTGGATCCTCGCCGACTGCCTGCTTCTCCTTGGCTGACTCGGACGCGCTTACAGACCAACGGATGGAGGACCAAGGCTCGAAAAACTCCCATGAACCTCGACCTGTTCCATCGCATCGAAAAGCGACTATGCGAACTCGAGGCGAAAGGTCTCGTGGTGGGCTTCTGGCACATTGAGCGCCGCATGCGTCCCCTTCTGGCAGTCCTGTGCTGAGAGTGTTTAACCTGATAGACTCGCGTATTGCACAGGTCAATGCTCTCGCTCAATCCCTTGCGGAGAAGGGGAGGGAGAGCGGGGATGGGATCACAAACTAGTAGTCTCACGAAATTGACGCCTTCACCGAACCCGCTCGCGGGGGCTATAAGCGTCCTGATCTCGTCGACGCATGCCTTATTCATGGATAAGAACGTCACGCGTCGCTTGCCGCCTGACAGGGTCCGAGTCAGCCCTGGCCGGGGCCCGGCCTGGCGCCGTGGTGCTCCGCTGCGTCCATCGCGTCGAGCACACCTTCTTCAGGAAAATTGGCCAGATTTACCTACTTACTTAGTACTACTAAGTGGTGTTAAACGGGTAACGTCCAAAAACAAAGAGTTTCGGAAATTTTAGCCCCACATGTTCTTCCCGGCGATTCCTCTCTTTAACTCGATCTGTTTGAGCCAATCCGGCATGCTCACCGAAAGAGAGCAACGTGGACTGGATCTCGTGGAATATGGTCTCCTCGAGCACGACGCCGCAAGTGAGCAGATTGCGGATGGGGCTTCAGAGCTTCAAAGCCGAGAGTCGTTAACTCGTTGCCATCGACAGTCCGCGCAGGCCGGATCCCTCATGAGGAGGTCGCGTCGCTCATGTGCATGCCTCAGTTCACCTCACACGAAGCAAAGCAGGCCGCCGTCGAGGTCGTCCGCGCCTTCGTCGCCGCTCGGGAGCCATTCGGGCGCACTAGGATGCCCCAGTATGACTCGCCGGAGTACTGGGCACACCTGCACCCGCACCCACAGAAAGCAATCGCGTGGGGTGCTAACGGTGAACCCGGAGAAGAGGGGATCCGATCCAACCGCCGCTTCATGTGGTGTGAATCGCTGGGACGGCGCGCAACGGATGAACTGATCCACGGGTGCCCTGGGTGCGGGCGGTTTCACCTCACGTGCTGCCAGCACGAGAAGAGCATGCGTTGCCATCACTTCCGCGCGCTCTTCACCGACGGCGCGTGCTCGAACAACGGCAAGGTCGGAGCAATCGCGGGCTTGGGCGGAGCCTACGGAGTCCATCCTGGGCAGCAATGGGCGTACTCCCTTGGAGCCAGTGGTGATTGCACAATCCCCACCTCACAGCGAGCGGAGCTTTCGGGAGTCTTGGCCGCCCTCGATAAAGTGGAGGAGCTCGTCGACGCTCGGGACTTTTACTGTCGCGAAGGGGCGAGGCAGAAGCACGACGCGGCCTACGTAGTTGTGACGGACTCGGAGTACAGTGTCAAGGGAATCACGGAGTGGTATCCGAGTTGGAAGGTGCGTGCACAGCTCAGGCTGCAGCTCGCCCGACTTTCCATTGCTGACTCCAGTTATGTCTAACAGGCCAATGGATGGAACACGAGCAGTCGCAAAACACCGGCAAACCTCGACCTGTTCCACCTCATCAACAACCGCCTCTGCCGGCATCTGGACCCGCGACCTCGGGCGCGCCCACCGCCTGGCGCGCGATGT
>ERZ1463038.720-NODE-720-length-11768-cov-10.431572_pt1 | contig 11768 bp, 16 predicted proteins | sample MGYA00564479_ERZ1463038 | MGnify/ENA primary metagenome ERZ1463038 (study PRJEB39244, sample SAMEA3635134) | Helicobacter pylori | study: EMG produced TPA metagenomics assembly of PRJEB11511 data set (Assembly of a 5300-year-old Helicobacter pylori... | reverse complement strand
TCTAACGGGTGACTGGAGTTCAGACGTGTGCTCTTCCGATCTGGCGAGCGTCGACGCCGCGCTCGCCCGCACGCTCGCAAGCCTCTGGACCACCGCGCACGCCAACGAGGGCGCCGAGCCATCGCAGGGCATGCTCAGGCAGACCCTGGCGGGCGCCGTCGTCGAGAGCGGCGAGCGCATGGTCGACTTCCTCATGGCGAACGAGGCCTCGTCCGAGCTTCGCGTGCGGCCTTTCTGCTCCGTGTCCAAATGATTGAGACTCACAGTACTATACAGCTCGCCTGCCTATTCACGCTCGCATTCCCACTCTTTCCTCGTCCCCAACCGTCCGGCGCGTCGAGCGAGCTGCCCAACATTCCGTCGTCCGCGACGGAGCTCCTGCCCGCTGGCCACCTCCACGCGCTCGGTGCCTTCTTCCCGTCCTCGCCAGCGCTTCCTATTCACGTGCCGCCATCGATATCTAGCCTCGCATCGACGGCCAAGGCCGCCTGGGGCGCGCTCGGCTCGGAGCTCGTGCTCGTCGTCAACGTGCAGGCCGCGACGCAGACGACCGCGCGCAGGCGCAAACGCGACCAGGTCGCCGCGCACCCGAGCAGCGACGTCGTCGTCGAAGTCGACCACGGAGGTCCGCCTCCGCCCACGGCCGGAAAGCGCAGGAAGTCGGGCTGGATGGACTCGGTTGGCCAGGTCCTCGAGCAGATGGCCCGCCCCGAGGATTTCAACGCCGAAGTCGAGACGCTCGAGAACAAGGCCTTGCGCCTCGCCAGGTAACTCTTCACCTCATCAAGATGACTGTGAACTGACGCAATTCGAGCAGGACACTGCCCGACCTTGCGACGGCGGACCAGCTGGACGTGCTCCGCGCGCTCGGGCTGCTCGGCTGCGCGCGCGACGGGACACTCTCCTTCGCACCGTCGCAGCTCGACGCCACTTTGCCTGAACAGCCCTCGTGCTTGGTGTGCGACACGTGGGCGGGAATCACGAGCGCCGACGAGACAGACGACGCGGACGAAGAGCACACGCGCGCGTTCACGTTCCGCCCGCTCAAGGGCTTCCGCGAAGCCGCGTCGCGCATCCTCGACCCGGACGCCGTCGCGGACCCTGTGCGTCTTGCGTTCCTCAAGGCTCTCACGAGGATCCTCCGCCACTCGGCCCCCAATTCGGCAGCCCTTGAGCTCGTCAGCGACGCGATGCTGCAGCCGGTCTGGGCAGAGCTCGCCGCGTCGACGAGGGGCGTACGACTCGCCGCAGGGTACGCGCTTCTTACCTTGGTTACCGGCTTCGATGTCTTTCTCACTGGCTTTGTGTGGTCCAGAAATGTCATCCTCGCCATCGTACAGGCGCACCAGGCCTCTGGCACGTCGACCACATTCGTCGCGAACCTGTGCAACATGCTCGACGGCTTCCTCGAGCACAGCCGACCTGCTGTCATCGAGACGACCCTCATCACCGTCGAGAGGCTCGCGAGGTGTGTTTGTGCCGTCTCGGTGGCGCTCCCTTGCTGACACCACATACCAGGCTCGCGGTTCCGCAAGGCCTGCTCGAGTGCCGCTGTCTCGAGCGCTTCGTCACCAGGCTCGGACACCCCAACACCTTCCTGAAGAGCGTCGCTCGTACCCAGGTAGCTTACTCCCGCCCACACGAGGTAGCCGCTCGCTGACGCTGCGCCCCTCAGCTCGAGCAGGTCGCGGCGCACCGCGACATCAAGACCTACGCGCTCATCCAGCCGCACTTTGCGACGATTGCGCCGCTTCTCATCGGCTCTCGATCCGCCACGACCCTGTCCGCCGCGCTCGACTGCTTCCACCAGCCGCGTGACCAGCTCCTGCGCCTCACGCGCGAGTACACGCTCCCGTCGCTCGTGCTCAACAACCAGGTCGCGGTCTTGCAGCAGATCGCCGAGGCGAGCAAGCTCCAAGTCCCCGTCATGCTTACCGAGGGCAACTCGGCCGCCGCGATCCTTGCGTTCCTCTACATGCGCCCGACCGCCGAGCGCACCACCGGCCTCGCCGTCTTCATGAACTGCGTTAACACCGGCGCCGCTGGTGGCAACGCCGTCACCATCTACGCGATTCTTAACTCGGTCAAGGTCCCGCTCATTTACACGCTCGCCCTCGAGCTCGGCGACGACGATCCGACGGTTCAGGCCCAGGTGCGTCCTCACTCCCGGCGCCTGCGAACGTACTTTCTTGACCTGACCACCTTGTTACGCAGGCCAAGCGGGCCCTGCAAGAAGTCGAGAGGCTGCGGCTTCAGGCAGCCAACACGGTCGACCTCGCCGTCGTCATGAAGGAGAGCATCGTTGGCATCCTCTCGCACATGAACCGCGGCCTCAACGAGTCGACGAACCACCGCCCGCTGCGAGAGAAGCAGCGCATCGTTCGCAGCCTCAAGGCAGTCACCGAGCTTGTCGGCCCTGCCATCGCTGGCTTCTCCCCTCAGGTACCTTTCCAGACCGATTCACTGGCGAGGCCGCTCGCTGACCAGCGCGTCGCACCAGATCATGGCGACCCTCCAGAGCGCCCTCGAAACGCCCGGTCTTCGCGATGTGACGCTCGAGGCGTTCAGCAAGTTCGTCACGACGCTCAAGTTTGGCGAGATTGGTCCGTTCGTCGGTACGACGTCCGCGACGTTCGTGCGCCTGTGGCCCGAGTTCTCGCCCACGGGGCGCAAGATCGCCGCCGATACGCTCGAGTACATCGTCAGCAACAAGGACGGCCTGAAGCACTTTGTGCAGGACGTCGCGGACCTCAGCGGAATCCCCGAGCTCGCAAGCGTGAACCGGCAGCTGCAGGCGAACCGCAAGGATTGGTCGTTCAGCCAGCGCTCCGAGTACCTCCTCGTGCGCATCGGGAGCGAGAACGACGTCGTCGCCCTGCAGGCCCTCCGCGAGCTCAAGGTGCTCATGGCCGGCACAGCGCCGCAGCTGCAGGCGTTCTCGGCCGGCGACTCGTTCGACCATAGCGTCGGCACGCTGGTCAAGACGCTCCTCGGTGCCGCGGTCAAGGACGGACCCGAGAACGAGCAGATCCGCAACGTTGCGTTCGAGTGCATCGGCATCCTCGGCGCGCTCGACCCGGACCGCTTCGAGATGGCGCCCGCGGACGCGCCGTTTATCGTCACGCGCGACTTCGGCGACCACGAGGAGTCGATCAAGTTTGCGCTGCACCTGATCCAGCACCTGCTCATCGGCGCGTACCGCTCCACGAACGACACGAAGCACCAGGAGTTCCTCGCGTACGCGATCCAGGAGCTGCTCAGCTTCTGCGGGTTCACGGCCGACCTCCTGCCCGTGTCCGGCTCGTCAAACAAGCCGGTCGACATCGTCGCCAGGCGCCGCTGGAACGAGCTGCCCAAGTGGGTCCTCGAGACGTGCGGCCCGCTCCTCGGTGGCTCGTTCTCGTTCAAGGAGCGCACTGCGCCGCACGCGGCGGAGTACCCGATCTACTCGAACACCACCTCGTACCGCGACTGGATCCGCATCTGGGCGAACGACCTCATCTCGAAGCTCAAGGGCGCCGAGGTGAAGCGCGTCTTCCGCGCCTTCCCACCCGTACTCCACCTCGAGGACATCGCCGTCGCACAGCACTTGCTCCCGCACCTCGTCCTGAACGCCTTGATCGCCGGATCGGACGACGACCGCCAGAAGGTTCAGCAGGAGATTCAGACCGTGCTTACGGACCAGGTCAGCCACACGCACCAGCTCTCCGAGAACAGTCGGCTCCTCAGTGCACAGGTGCGGGTCTCTCTTTCCTGTATATGAGACCAGAAAATGACCGCCTGCATTAAACAGACTGTGTTCGACCTCATGGACCATCTCAGTCGCTGGATCACGCAGGCGCGCAAATGCCGCGCCGACATCGTCGGCCAGAAGAAGCCGAAGTCGAAGGGCGCCACCGACTCGTATTGGTCCGAATCGCTTGTCCCCGTCGAAGGCGTCCTGGGCGACATCCCGCACATCCTCGTCGGCCAGGCCGCGCTAACGTGCAAGGCGTACGCGCGCTCGCTGCTCAACTTTGAGTCGCACATCGTCAACCAGCGCAGCAAGGGCGAGTCGAACCTCCAGACGTACTACGAGCACCTCCACGAGTGCTACGCCGACCTCGACGAGCCCGACGGCATGGAGGGTATCTCGACCAAGATTATTGCCCCGAGCGTCCTACACCAGATCCGCGAGCACGAGAGCACTGGCCGCTGGACGTCGGCGCAGAGCTGTTGGGAGGTCAAGCTGCAGCAGAAGCCGGACGACCCGGTCAACCACGCGGGCCTGCTCCGCTGTCTTCGGAACCTCGGCCACTACGGTGCGCCCCGTCTCGGGTCCCGGTGGTGTTGCGCGCACGGCTGACAATCACAACCCCGCAGACTCGATGCGGACCCACATCGTCGGCATCCTCCACAGCCGGAACGAAGACGCCGACTGGGACCGGATCCTCGCCCCCTTCAACATCGAGGCGTCGCTCATCGTCGGCGCTTGGGACGCGGTCGAGGACGTCCTGCGCATCCCCGACATCGAGGGCCCCGAGGTCTCGTTCGGCCGCGTCGTCGAGGCGATGCGCCAGGGCGACTCGGAGCAAGTCGCCAAGGCGTTCTTCGACGCGCGGGAGCAGCTCGGCAGCCCGATTGTCGCCGCCGGCCGCGAGTCGTACCGCCGCGTGTACGACTCGATCGTGCACCTGCACATTCTCCAGGAGCTCGGCGCGATCCATGCCGACCACATTGCGAAACCGGACGAAATCTCGTCGGTACTCACGAGCCGCCTCAACGCGCGGCTGGACTCGTCGTCGCCGTCGTTCCGCGCGCGCGAGCCGATCCTCAACATGCGTCGGACCGCCTTCCGCCTCGCCGCGTGCGTTCCCGCTGTCTCATAACAGTGAGGATATCTGCTCAATATCATGCCATCGTCAGGCCCTCCACCGCTGCCCGAACAGAGATCGGTGAGCTCTGGCTCGAGACGTCCAAGATCGCGCGCAAGGCCGGGCACTCGCAGACGGCGTACAGCGCGATCCTGCAAGCGCGCGACCTCGACGCCAAGTACGCCTTCCTTCAGAGCGCAAAGCTCCTCAAGCACGGCGACCAGACCTACAAGGCTATCCAGGAGATCGACAACGCGCTCCAGCAGCTCATCGCGCCGAACCTCCGCGGCCAGCAGAAGAACTCGCCACTCGCGCAGGCGGGACGACCAACGCCGCTTGCCAAGGTGCGTCGGCTGACTTTGTCTCACTGGAATCTTACCGATTGCTGTCTTGTAGGCCTCTCTTCGACGAGCTCGATGGATGCACGAAGCTGGCCGCCTCGAGTTCAACGATCTGGTGGCGTCTTACATGGAAGGAAGCGGACTCTCGCCCGAGTGAGTATCCCAGTCCGGCTTACTTCCAGAAGCTGACCTCTCAGTCGCTGCAGCTGGGAGAGTCCCCACTACTACCTCGGACACTACTACAACCAAGTCTACGAGCTTGCGGAAGCCCGACCCAAGGACGACCAGTCCGAAGGCGCCGTCTCGAAGTCGGAGTGCGTCCAAGTCATCTTCTCACGTTGCTGGACTCCCCTAACATTACGCCTGCAGGGGTCTCATCCGCGGCTATGGCACTTGCAAGTCGTTCTCGCAGGCGCTCGAACTCGGGACCAAGTACATCTACCAGGCGATGCCTCGCATGCTCACCATCTGGCTCGAGATGGGCGAGCACCCGTCGGTCCTCCAAATCTCGAAGGAGAAGAAGGCCAAGCGAGTCTTTCCGTTCCCTCCCCATGCGGCCGAGACTGACCATCGTTCGTGCTCAGCCCGAATAAGACCCTGTCTGGCATCGAGTACGAGCGGTGGAACGTCTTCCAGTCGCTCAACAAGCTCATGGAGCGCAACATCAAGAAGCTCCCGCCGTACCAGGTGCGCTCTTTCCCAGGGTCTCCCACAACAAGTCGCTGACCCCTCCGCGCAGTGGCTCACGGTTCTTCCTCAACTCGTGTCGCGCATCCTGCACCAGAACGACACGCTCATCCCGACCCTCGAGCGGATCCTGGTCAAGGTCCTCGTCTCGTACCCGCACCAAGGCTTCTGGGCGATGGCATCCGGCGCAAAGTCGCAGACGGCCCGTCGGTCGAAGCGAAACATGAAGGTCTTTGGCTACGCAAGGGTGCGCTCAGGAATCACTGCTCCGTCGTTTAAACCCGGCCGCTGACAGTACCCCTCGTAGGCGGGCGCGCCGGACGACTCAGACCTCGGCAAGATCCTCACGACCGGCCTCGAGCTCGTCGACCAGCTCCTCATCCTGTGCAATCACCCCGTCAACAAGGTCGACAACCTTGCCATGCAGCGCACCTTCCCGAACCTCTACGCGCTCGGTGGATCGAACCTGATCATCCCGCTGCAATCCTCGCTCAACGTCTCGCTCCCCGCCGACGCCACCCGCCGAGCCGAGCACCGGCCCTTCCCGGACGACCTCCCGATGTTCTACAGTGTGTTTCGCCTCGCGTAAGATGACAACTAGCTGACTTGTGGTGAGCAGAGTTCGACAACGAGATCATCATCATGAAGTCGCTGCAGATGCCGCGCGTGATCCACGTCTTCGACGACAAGGGCGCCCGCCACGGGTTCCTCTGCAAGCCCAAGGACGATCTTCGCAAGGATGCGCGTCTGATGGAGTTCAACTCGATGATCATCAAGCTCCTGAAGAAGGACTCGGACGCGCGCAATCGGCGTCTCAGTAAGTTCCGAGCTCTGGCTGCGCAAGGGCTCCGCTGATGCGTCTGTGCCCAGCGATTCGGACATACTCGGTCGTTCCCCTAAACGAGGAATGCGGACTGATCGAGTGGGTGCCGAACGTCGTCGTCCTGCGCGGGATCCTCAACAAGCTCTACGCCGCGAGGAACATCGCCGGCTGGGTGCGTCCCTTCCAGTCCCCCGTTCGGCCTCATACTTTCCTGACCTGTAGCGCCGACACAGAGCCCCGAGCTGAAGAAAACGTTCGACACCATCCGCAACGACACGACCAAGACAGGCGAGCGCTTCGAGACCGAGGTGCTCGTGAAGTACCCTCCCGTCTTCCACGAGTGGTTCCTCGAGGCATTCCCCGAGCCGTCCGCCTGGCTCCGAGCGCGGCTCGCCTACTCTCGCACCGCGGCCGTCATCTCCATGGTCGGATTCGTCCTCGGGTGCGTTGCCTCCTCGGCTGGCTGGAGGAGCTAAGCTGACACCTATGCATTCAGACTCGGTGATCGCCACTGCGAGAACATTCTCCTCGACGGCACCACTGGAGATACCGTCCACGTCGACTTCAACTGCCTCTTTGACCGCGTGAGTTCCCAGCCACTGCGAAGGCGCCGTCTGGAAAGCTGAAGCGAGTAAACTTCCAGGGCCGCACCTTCGACGTCGCCGAGCAGGTTCCCTTCAGGCTCACGACCAACATCATCGCTGGAATGGGTGTCACCGGCGTCGAGGGTGCGTCGTCTTCCGGTGTTGCGCCGAGCCGAGGAGAGATGCTGACGCGATGCGGTCGCTCAGGCGTGTTCCGCAAAGCGGCCGAGATCACGCTCAAGATTCTCCGCGGCAACAAGGACAGTCTCATGTCGGTCCTCGAGACGTTCCAGCACGACCCGCTCGTCGAGTGGAACAAGAAGGTGCGCACTCCGACCCTCGCAGCCCGACGAAACGGCCACTGAACAGGACTTCCGCACGCAGGGTCCCAAGGAGAACACGGTCGCGACCAACAGCCACATCCACCGCATGGCCAAGAAGAACCTCGACCCGATCTCGAGCAAACTCCGCGGTCTGCAGGTCACGTCGAATCCGGCCTCGACGGGCGAGAAGGAGGTCAGCGTCGGCGAGCAGGTCGAGCGCCTCATCCGCGAGGCGAGGAACCCGAAGAACCTCGGGCTCATGTATGTCGGGTGGTGAGTCTCTTTCCAACTCCCCACGTTCATTGGCGTGCGAAGCTGACTCGACACTCGACTCTTCAGGTGTGCTTGGTGTAAGCTCTTCAACCTTGAAGCTCTCCGTCAGAAGGCAGCATGCTCACAAGATCATTCTCGAACAGATTGAGTGAACCTCAGCCAGCGACAACCTCGGGATTCTGGCGGTGGCGAAGAGCTCGCTCCTCCTTCCGTGCCGTCTGATTTTGTGAATGAATCCGCTTGTTGTTCCGGATCCGATGTACGAGAGAGTGGGGCCAAGATGTGATGGATGTTCAAGTTGTCTTGCCGACCTCAACCAGGGTACTGGTCTCCTGCTTCAGCGCCTCCGCGATTCGTGCCTCCGCTGCTTCGTAATCCGCGTCGACGGGCGGCGCGGCCCCTAATGCGAATGCCTTCTCGACATCGACACCGTACCTTCAGGAATCAGGTAAGCTCCAAGGCTTCAAAGAGGAGAAAGGTCGGAGCGCACTCCTCGCGAAGCTGGACATTCAGCTCATCCTTGCTGACCGTTGTGGGCCCGCACTGGTTGAGCATTAGCGCATACAGCATGAAGACAGCCCGGGGTGTTCGCCTTCCTTCCGCCAGCGTCCTCCACTCCTATGCGTCAGGTTTTTTGGTCACCGCGTCAGCGCGCCGTCGAACGCGTTCGAAGCTCAACCTCGAGAGGGACCGACCTTGAACGCGACGGATTGGGCCGTGTTCGGGTCCAGCTGGATCGCGAACATGCCTTTGGACCCCATGAGGAGGTAGTCCGCGGTGGTGCCGGCCGTGGCAAGCTCCTGCATCTTTGCGCAGCGCTCCGCCATCCTGTCGGATACAGGACAGAGCCCCTTCCCGACGGCAGGCATGACGTCGGTCGTTGGCACGATGTAGGAGGGGCTTGAGGTCATGATCGTGGGGGAGGTAGTGGCAGAAGTCAAGCTGGGTGTGCGTGCCCGGCCGGGCCCACCTTCGTGCATACATGGAGGGCTTGAACCCGTTGGCGGGCGATAGTTACGGGTCATTGGACGAGAACGCATGCTCGACAAGAGCGATCCGGACGAATCAAGCATGATGGAGACGTCTAAAGTTAGGGTTTTCCAAGGTCGCAAGTCTAGCGGTCTACTTCGGATCCATCTTCTTCAGCATCGCCTCTTCCTGCGTCCGGGCCAGGGTCGAGTAGAACGAGTCGGGTCCTTCGAGAAGCTCGAACGCCTCGCGGGTGCGCTTCGCCCAGTCCAGCGCGGTCTCGAGCTGGCGGCTCCGCGCGAGCGCCTTCGTGCCGGCGAGGAGCACATGCGCGCGCTCGCTCGCGAGGCCTTCCCTCTCGGCGTCCTTGAGCGCGTCCATGAGCATCGGGTAGCTCGGCATCCCTCCGCCGCGCACAAACGCGTCGAAGCGGCTCATCTGCGCGCGCCGCCGGTCGGACGCCGCGGCGAGGTCGGGCGGCAGCGTGCACGTCTCGCACAGGCAGTCGAAGCGGTACTTGGTCGACAGCGCTTTTCGTCGAGCCTCGCCCGAGGCAAGCAGCGGGGCGTACGTGACGCTGATCTCCTCGTCTTGCGGGATGTCGCGCGTTGCGAAGAGGCGGCCGGTGAAGGTGCTGAATTGGAAGTGGTAGTGGCTGTCGGGATCGTGATCAGCGAGTGCACTCAAGCAGCTCAGATAGATACGTACGTGCTGGGGATGCAGTTCTGATTGGCGCGACAGATAAATTCGTAGACGCCACCGCCTAGGTGCTCGTCGCTCGACTCGTAGTCAAAGTCGATCGCAAACAGGTTCGTGAGCAAGATGCCCGGAAGCCGGTGGATGTGCGGGTCCTGGGCGTTTGACAGGCTGAGGAACTTTTCCCGGGTCGAGGGAGCGAGATGCTCAATCGCCGCGAGCTCAAACGAGCCGTCGGACGCCTCGTCCGGCTGGAGGCGCGAGACGTAGAGCGGACGCTCCTCGATGATGAGCTCGCCCTTGACGATCGGCCGGGACGCAAACATGCCCTGCCCCTTCCCCTCGACCGCCTTGATGTAGAAGCAGTGCTCGGCCGGCGGCGGCGGTGGTGGGACGTTCCAGACAGGCCACGACGCCGTATGCGGCAGGTTCGCAAGCTCGTCGATGATGACGAGCTCGTTCGTGCCGGCTGGCACGTACAGGAATCCCTCGGGGTCTTCTGGATTCGGCTTGGAGTAGGCGACGATGAGCGGTTTCGGCGCGTCGGAAGACTCGGGGAGGGCTGTGGATGGGGCTGGGGAGTCGGTCGAGCGTGCGTCGGGTGTGCTGGCCAGGGAGAGGTGCTCGACCTTGAGCTCGAGCTCTGGCACGGCGGTGTCGGCGGGCGTCGAGTCGCCGAGAGAAGGCGCAACGGCGAACGAGGAGGCCACTGCAGCCGCGGTCAGTAGTCTGCGGGTGTTCTGAGTCCAGCCATGTCGAATCAGCTCACTGGTGAGGGTTGGGTGGGGTGCGATGCGGTAGGGATGAGACGAGGAGACTCCAAAGGCAGACGTGCAGAAGCGGTCCGAGCTTACCGACCCAGCGAGTCAGCTCGTGCAACTACTTGGACAGAGGGACTCAAGGTGTTTCCATACTCGTGTAGGACTCTATGTATGTCATAAGCAGAAAATATAACACGGAGCAATGCATGTATTGAGACCCTTTCACCTCGGTGTTCAAATGACTCGCGAGCGAACGGCCCCACCCTTGCCTTCGCTCTCGCTTCTTCGTTCCGCACTACCTCGAGTACATCCCTGCATCAGCACTCGAAGCATGTTCTCCTTCATCTCGCGCATCAGCAATACTCGCATCGACCCTACGGGCTGGGACCCAAACATGAACGTGCCGGCCGGCTCGACGTCGACGCGCATCCCGGCGTTCAAGGCGACGATCAATGCCGCCTCGACTGTCTCGCTCGTTGCAGATGGCGCCTGGAGCCACGGCACGGTCGAATTCCACGCGCGGGAGGGGTCCGCGCCACCGACATACGACGCCGCCGTGTCCGTCATGACCGCCGCGGACTCGAAGCTCCGCGGACCGCAGCTCGGAGACGGCGAGGCGTTCTTGGAGGTCCAGGTGGAGGCGAGGTGGAACGACGAGGAGCTCTGGAAGGAGGCCGAGGTGACCCTGAACAAGGTCGGCCAGCACAATGTCGAGCTCTTGATCAAGGTGAGCTTTTCTCGCTTCCAATGATCAAGATGCTCTGAAAGGGCCGTTTCAAGACGGAAAGCTGACGCGACGCGCGCTCCGAACAGACTCCGAGCATGGCCCCGTCGCGGCTGGCGTCCCAGCTCTCGTTCCACGTTTCGTTCTTCTTCCCGCCCGAGCTCACCGGACTCGCCGGGCTGAGCACCCAGGGCGCACAGTGGCGCACCATCGGCCACCCATCGCTCTCTGGCCTCCACTTCACGAAGTTGAGCATCTCGACTGCGAACGCGTCGATCGCCTTTGCGGCCTCGCACGCCGACTCGGCGTCGCTCACGACCGTCAACAACTCGATCACGGGCGAGTACCATGCGAACACGATCCGCGCCCACACAGACAACGGCGCCGTCGAGGGCAAGTTCTACGCGCAGGGCGGCACGGTCGACATCCACACCACCAACAACAAGGTCAACGCGACCATCCGGGCGCGCACGGCCAAGCTCTACAACCGCAACGGGCCGGTCAAGGGCGACTTTGTCACGCAGGAGCGCCTCGCGATCGACAACTCGAACGGCAAGATCGGCGGCGAGTTCTCGTCCGGCGGCGAGCTGGACCTCGCGACGTCGAACTCGCCCATCGAGGGCACGTTCAAGGTCGCCCAGTCGCTCGTAGCCAAAACCTCGAACGCAAAGGTCGACATTCGCCTCATCCTCGGCAGATCGGAAGAGCGTCGTGTAGGGAAAGAGTGTCCTAGG